>Ga0075370_10000658_pt1 | contig 13446 bp, 14 predicted proteins | sample EndMethybrTD3035_FD_71398 | JGI IMG/M metagenome (GOLD analysis project Ga0075370, IMG submission 71398) | Populus endosphere microbial communities from Tennessee, USA - Endosphere MetaG P. TD hybrid TD303-5 | ecosystem: Host-associated > Plants > Roots > Endosphere | place: USA: Tennessee... | reverse complement strand
CAATTTGAAGCGCAGCGCGCGTTCCTAGCGTATGGAGCAATTATCGCCTCGTTCATGGCGGGAACGCTTTGGCGGAGCGCACTCAACGGTCGCGCCGGCGTCTTCGTTACCCTGTTTAGCAATGTTCTGGCACTGGTCGCATTTGCAACGCTTCTCATCGGATCCATAACGATCGTCCTTTTGGCTCAGATGATTTTGTTTGGTCTTCTCCTCGTCGTTGACGCCAGTACTATCGTCGAAGACGACGACCTGCGTTGGTACCTGAAGCTTCGTGGCAGTGTGACGCTAGTCGTTCTTTTCGCTTACTGCACGATGACGCTTTATTCAGTCCTTTAAGCGGAGCGAGGCGAGAATCAGCCGGAATGGATTGCTCGCGGTGGTCCGCTCCGCATTGTCTAATATGCGAAGATACGCCGCATCACGTCGAGACCCGGTAAGGTTTGGCCCGAGCTTTAAGGACCTGTCATAAAGCTCATCAGATGAGCCAAAGCAGGACTGCATTGCGACAGATACAAGCTATGGAAGGATCATAGCACCAGTCTTTGCTCTCTGAACCTGCCCGAACTCACAGGCTTCATAGTCAAAAATTATCACTGCGCGGGGAACTCTAGCTGACGCACGTCGTAACCCAACTCGCTCGCCTTCCGGACCATGCGTTGAAGTTTGCTCTTCGAAGGTACTGCTCGCGCGTAGATCCACAGGTTGGTCATTGAGGGGTCGGCGCTTATAAACCAGGATTTATCCGGTGACTTGTACAAAACCCAGTAATTGAATGTGATGAACCAAGGATAACGGACGCGCATTTTGGCGTTGGTCGTTTCATAATCGGTGATGGTACCGATACCCTTGACGGTCTTCAAGCGTCCTTTCGGTGTATCCACCCTGCAACCATCCTCGACCAGGATCTCGCTAGGCGACGGTCCCTGACGATATGACGAGTAGCCGGCAACACAACCGTCGGTCAGGTACATCGGTCTTCTGGCGATTTCCAGCCAGGTGCCGCGGTAGTGATCTGGTTCGACCTTCACGACATCGGGTTCGGCCCGAGCGAGGCACGTTGCCGACACAACAACGGCGAGAGCGAGAAGCAGCGGCCGTACGCTACGAAGATGATTTTTCATTGAGACCTCCCTTGATCGTTAATTTGCACCTGAGTTCCTGATGTCTCTGATCGGCGCCAAATCCCCGCGTATCGCAGCCCGATAAAGGTCATCAGGCTCGCGACAGCGAACGCATTGAGACTGAATAGCGTGGAAAGATCGCTTTCGCTCCAAACGTGCAACGGCGCACCAATGAATGATCGCGAGGCGACAAAGACGACGAACACGAAGGCAGCTATTCCTCGCTGCCACCATTTCTCATCTGGATGGAACGAAATTGCCGCCAACATGATGCAGGCCGCAAAAAACAATTCTGTTCCGGAGTTCTGGCCGAACAGCTTCGTCTCGAACCATGTATCGAGTGTTCCAATAAGGGGTAGCGCGATTCTAGCAGCTAGCGGCGAGCGCTTCGCCAGAACAGGGATCATCAGCATGAGCGGAGCGGCTGCCAGCGTCCAAAGTGACGCAGGCATTCCATTGCCTACCAGATACCAGACATAGAACGGATAGAATGGCTTGTTTGCGATGATCACCCAAGCGATCGTGACCGTCGCCTGCGTCAAGGGGTCTTGCAGTCGATCGATAGCGTTCATCTGACGGGTCCCATCAAATAGTGGCCGACACCCCAGATGTCGCCGCCTTCGTGACCGAACAGCCCCGCGGTGGAAAGAAAAAACAGCCGCCAACGGCGCTGCCACAGGGCAGCGCCAGCTCCGTATACCTCGATAAGAATTGGCCGGATCTGTTCAATGCCTCGATCGAAATTGGCAAGCCAGTCGAGCGCAGTGCGGCGATAGTGCAGTCCAGACCAACGCCATTCCGCTTCTACCCGGAAAAGATTGTCGAACCTATGTGGCAGATCGTGAGCCGGCATGATTCCACCTGTGAAGAAATGCTGTGCAATCCAGTCTGCAGGATCGCCGCGGTCGAAGCGGTAGGATCGGTTCTTGTGAGTGAAGACGTGGAGGAAGAGCTTGCCGTCCGGCTTGGTCCAGCCGCGAATACGATGGAGTAGGGCGTTCCAGTTCGACATATGCTCGAACATCTCCACTGAAACCACGCGATCGAACCGCTCGTCGGTCTCAAACTCGTTCATATCGGCAGTGATGACGTCGAGATTGCTGATGCCATGCATGTTTGCGACGCTGAGAATATGCGAGCGCTGCGACGCCGAATTGGATACTGAGAGAATACGAGCCTTCGGAAATTTCAGTGCAAGGTGGAGCGAAAGCGAACCCCAGCCGCAACCAAGCTCAAGGATTTCCATGCCATCTTCGATTTCAGCATGTTTAACGGTCTCCGCGAGCGCGAGCGCCTCCGCTTCGGCAAGTGAGGTCGTGGCGTCGGGATAAAGACAACAGGAATACTTCCGCTGCGGACCGAGGACTTGCGCGAAGAACTCTGCCGGTACCTCGTAATGCTGACGGTTGGCTTCTACCGTATGAGTGGCGACGGGAAAGCGATCCATCTCATCCACGAAAGCCTGTTCAGCCTCATTGGTTGTCGACAAAAGCCGTCGTTTCATCCTGCTGCAAAGCAAATCTATCGCTGCGAGGGATATCCCGTCTGGTATGGGGGTGCGTTCAGCGGTGTTGATGGCAAAAGCCAGCATGTTCATGGAGCGTCTCCGCGGGGAATGGACGAGGGTTTGCGGCGCGGGCCGGGGAAGAAGGCGTTGACGCGCTGCTGTTGGGCACGAAACCTAGCGCCGCGCGTTCGCAGCATATAATCTTCAAGGGGCGGAATACCGGAGACGTGAACAAGCAGCCAATACATCATGGCCGGAGCCAACAGCGATAACCAGCTCCATATCGACCCAGATAGCGCAAAGAGGGGAAGGCAGCACCAGAACAGCCATTCGAAGAAATAATTTGGATGGCGGGAGTAGCGCCATAGACCCAGCTCGCAAACGCCTGTTCTGGCGCCGGGGGACTTCCTAAAGCGAGCCAATTGGGCATCCGAAGCCGCCTCGCCCCCCAAGGCAATAAAGCCAACCCCGATGGCAATGAAATCCAGAGTGCGAAGGAGATTTTCGCCATTGGCTGCTGCCAGATAGACGGCCAAGACAAGAACGAAAGCGGCAATCGCCTGCACTTGCAAGAACACGAAGAGCCGCCATGGCGCGCTATCGCCCCACTCCTCGATAAATTTCGCGTAGCGGGGATCCTCTTTCGCACCTCTGGTGCGCGCGCCAATATGGCTGGCGAGCCTGAGCGACCAGAGTGCCACGAACATCAGCACCATTATGCGACGACTGGTATTACCATCGGCGAAGATTGCCGCCGCGATGCCGCCGGCCCCCACAGCCAGAGACCAAATCGTGTCAATCCAGCCGCTGAGGCCGGTCGTGCGCTGTATCACCCACGCGCCAGCCATCGCCACAGAGAGCCCAATCGCGATGATCACTAGAGGATTGATGTCCATCATATTCCCGAGAACGATTTGCTTCCGAGCGCCTCTACGCCGGTTGCGGCAACTCGGTTTGCGGACCGCAATCAAAAAATGCGAAAAAATCTTCGCTTGAGAGAACCGCTGCGAATTCAGTCCGTAAAGATCGTCAATTCTTAAATTTATAGAGAGAGGATACCTATGGCATTTGGAGCTCGCGCTGCCGGATCACGCCGCATCAAGGTTGGGATTATCGGCAGCGGAATCTCAGGTCTTTCCGCCGCTTGGCTTTTGGCAAAAAATCATGACGTGACCCTGTTCGAGGCCGCAGATCGCATTGGCGGTCACAGCAACACCGTAGAATTCGAGGCTGACAGCGGCAAGGTTGCGGTGGATACCGGCTTCATCGTCTACAACGAAGTGACCTACCCCAATCTCACGGCGCTTTTCGACACACTGGACGTCTCGACAGCAGCCTCCGATATGTCATTCGCAGTATCCCTCAACGAAGGGCAATTCGAGTATTCCGGCGGCACTGGACTTGGCCTGTTCGCCCAGTGGTCAAACGTCGCCAATCCCCGCTTCTGGTCGATGATGCGCGATCTTCTGCGCTTTTATCGCAACGCACCGCGCGATCTCCCATTAATGGGCGGCATTTCTCTAAACGACTATCTTCATCGGAGCGGTTACGGACGCGCATTTCGCGAGGACCACCTCTATCCGATGGCGGCGGCGATCTGGTCGACGCCTGCGATGGAGGTTGGCGCCTATCCTGCAGCCAGCTTTGTCAAATTCTGTTGCAATCACGGACTTCTTGCTCTCTGGAATAGACCAGCGTGGCGCACGGTCCGGGGCGGCAGTCGGGAGTATGTGGCGCGGATGACTGCTGGTTTCGCTGACCGTGTAAAGCTCTCGACGCCAGTTAGAAATATCCGCCGCCTCAGCGATCACGTCGAAGTGCGCGACGCATCTGGAAAAATCTATATGTTCGATGACGTTGTCGTTGCGACGCATGCGGACCAGGCGCTCCGGATGTTAGCCGACCCCACCGAAGAGGAGCGCAGGATCCTTGGAAGCTTTCGCTATTCTCGGAACGAGGCGGTTCTGCATGGCGATACCGGCTTCATGCCAAGGCGCCGTGCAGCCTGGTCAAGCTGGAACTACGTCGCCGACAGAGGAGTTTCGGACCGGCGGGATCAGGCGAAGCCATCGATCACCTACTGGATGAACAAGCTGCAGCCTCTCGGTGTTGCGCCCCCCACCTTCGTCACGCTCAATCCGACCCGTCCACCGCGCGCCGATTCGATCATCGCAACAGAGACTTACGAGCATCCGGTTTTCGATCTCGCCACAGACCGGGCCCAGCGCGAAATCTGGTCACTTCAGGGCACACGAAAGACTTGGTTTTGCGGCGCACACTTCGGCTCTGGTTTCCATGAGGACGGCATTCAGGCGGGTCTCGCCGTCGCCGAAGATCTCGGCGGCGTGCGGCGCCCATGGGAAGTCAGTGATGAAAGCGGCCGCATCGTCCGCATCCCGTCGGCACGACCGTTTGACTTGATGGCTGCCGACCAGAAGGTGATGGCATGACGATTACAAGAAGAACGTCATGGCCTCTTGGACGAGACCAGTCAATTTCCTGTCGTGCAAATTCCCAAGTTCTCGAGGCAGGATCCCATGGCGCAATTTGACGAAACTACCACCCCACCGATCGCAGCTCCGGCCGAGCGGCCGAAGGTTGGCATTGGTGGTGTTTTATTTGGTAGGCTGATCAAAGACCTTCGGCGGGGCAGGTTGACGATCATCCTGCCGGAAGGGGAACACGTCACAGAGCGAGGAACTGAGGACGGACCGGACGCGACAATTGTGATCCGCCGATGGGGTGCACTTCGCAGGCTCGCTGTGTCGGGCGATCTCGGAGCGGCGGAAGGCTATATTCACGGAGATTGGACCACGCCAGATCTGACGGCGCTAATACGTTTGGTGGCCGCAAACGCGACGCTTTTGTCGCCTGCTCTGTCCGGGACTTGGATAGCAAGGCTTGTCAGCCGCCTGCGTCATATCCTGAATTCCAATACCAGGCGTGGTAGCCGCCGTAACGTTGAAGCCCATTACGATCTGGGCAACGAGTTCTACAAGCACTGGCTTGATAGCGCGATGCTGTACTCATCGGCCGTCTTCGAGAGTGCAACTCAGACTCTTGAATCGGCGCAGCAAAATCGGCTCCAGCTCATTCGCGACAAGCTGGACATGTCGGATGGGCATTGCGTCCTCGAGGTCGGTTGCGGATGGGGCGCTCTGGCGCTCGACATAGCCACACATTCAAATTCACATGTGATGGGCTTAACGCTGTCGCCCTCGCAACTCAAGTGGGCGAACCGCGCCGTAGAGTTGGCGGGTAAAACAAGTCAGGTTGAATTGCGGCTGCAAGACTATCGTGATCTTCACGGTCAGTTTGATCGTATCGTATCCATCGAGATGTTCGAAGCGGTCGGTGAAGCCTATTGGCCGGATTACTTCGCGATGATCAAGCGGTGCATGACATCAGGCGGACGAACCTTGCTACAGGTCATCTCGATCGAAGAGAGCCGGTTCGACGCCTATCGCGGCAGCACCGATTTCATCCAAAGATACATCTTTCCTGGCGGATTTCTGCCGTCCGACGCAGCTCTCCGGGACGCTGTCTCAGACGCAGGGCTCAAGCTGACGGAAGTCGAACATTTCGGCAAATCCTACGCTCGTACCCTGCGGGAATGGCGCACACGGTTCCACGCGAATTGGCCGGCTATCGCCGCTCTCGGCTTCGACGAGACGTTCAAGCGGATGTGGCACTACTATCTTTGTTACTGCGAGGCAGGGTTTGAGGAGGAAAGCATCAATGTTGGACTTTATACGATCGAGCATGCCTAAGAAGGCGCTCTTTGACAGGAACACAACCAAATCGTTTGCCTGGGCAATTCCGGTTGTTCTTGTTGGAGCTGTATTCCCTGCTGAAACCGCCGATATAAACGGCAACTGGGCCCGCGGAGACGGGAATGCGCGTGTGCGTATTGCACCTTGCGGCGCTGATCTTTGCGCGGTCAACACATGGATTAAGCCCGGTACGCCGAAAGAGAAGGAAGGCGACAAACTGGTCATGTCGATCAAGGAGGACAGTGAGGGCAGCTATTCCGGCACCGCTTTCGATCCGCAACGCGATCTGAGCTACAAGCTTACCGTCAAAGTCGACGGCGCCAGGATGACCACGAAAGGGTGTGTCATCGCCGGTCTGATCTGCAAGGGCGTGGACTGGACACGCATAAACTGAGCTTGGAAATCCATCTGGGGGCCCCGTATGAAAACGTACCTGACCGCATATACCGCAACGCTGATCGCCTTCGTTGCCATCGATTTTGTCTGGCTGAGCGCCATGGCCGACCGTCTCTATCGACCAACGTTGGGCGACATGCTTGCGCCGCAGTTCCGATTGGCGCCTGCTGCGGCATTTTACCTGATTTACGCCGCGGGGTTGACCTTCCTCGCTGTCCGGACGGGTTTGACGTCAGGATCAATGACAACAGCAGTCATCTACGGCGCAGCCGTTGGCTTCATGGCTTATGCCACCTATGATCTGACCAACCAGTCTACCTTAAGAAACTGGTCGACTGTCTTGACGGTCGCCGACCTCATTTGGGGAACAGTCTTGTCAGCGGCAGCATCAGGCGTCGGTTTTTGGGTCACATATCGGATCTTTGGGGCTGTGGCGCGCCTCTGATGTCCGCACGCGACGTAGGCCGGCAGGCGCTATCGAAGGCCAAGCAAAGACTTGGAGGCGAATTTTTAGAGTTCATTTTTTTGATCCAGCAGCAAGCTGATGCGTAGGTTACGCCATGAATATGCAGATGCCGCTTCGAATCGGAGTACTTCGAACCACATGCGCTGACGCGAAAGTGTGGTCGTCTTCAGGCGGAGCGCGAAAGGTCGGGAAATTGGAGGAAGAGACCGTTAGCTTAGATGCCGAGCGGATTAAAGCGCTGATGTCCGCTGTGGCAGAGTCACGCGATATCGTGGCGTTCGAACTCCTATACAGGCACTTCTATCCGCGCGTACGCTCTTACATGGTCAAGATGACGAGAGGAAACCGGATACTTGCAGAGGAGCTGGCGCAGGAAACGATGATGCGCGTCTGGCACAAGGCGGCGCTTTTCGATCCGTCCAAGGCCCAGGCGTCAACGTGGATATTCACGATCGCCAGAAATCAGATGATCGACTCTGTTCGAAGAGCGATAAAGCCTGAATTCGATCCAAACGATCCGGCATTCGTCCCGGATGAGTTTGAGGCCGCCGACTCGCTAATCGAGCGTCAGCAAAGTGCTGCAGCGCTGCGCGGCGCGATGACGACATTGAAGGGCAGATATGCGGAAGTGCTGCGCATGTCGTTTTTCGAGGGGCTCACCCATTCGACGATCGCGGAAAAACTAAACCTCCCAATTGGAACGGTGAAATCAAGGATTAGGCTTGCATGCGAGAAACTGCGCGTAGCGCTTCAGGACGAGGCCAAATGATCGAACATCATCTGGATGATGACATGCTCCAGCAATATGCGGCCGGAACCCTGGCTGAAGGCTGGAGCGTTGCTGTGGCGACTCATCTTGCCTTATGCCCGGCATGCCGCTCAAAGCTTTCAATGCTGGAAAGCGTTGGCGGTTATTTTATTGACAGCGAACCTGCTGATGAAGCCGCGGTGTCACAAAGCTGGGAGAGTCTCAAAGCTAAGATCGATGCGGGTCAGATCGACAAGGTTGTGCCCATTAAGAAAGGCTCGTGGTCTGATCACACGTACCCGCAGCCGCTGAGGACCTATATCGACGCAGCCGGAGGCCTGAAATGGCGCCAGCTCGGTCGAGGCGCTGCCCAAATGATGATACCGACCAGCGACGAAACAACGACAGTGAGACTGCTCAAGATTCCGGCCGGTCAGCCGGTCCCGGAGCATTCTCACCGAGGCGTTGAATTAACGCTTGTGCTTGACGGCAGTTTTAGCGACGAGGTTTCGCGATTTGCGCGAGGCGATGTAGAGATGGCCGACGACAGCTTGACGCATCAGCCGAAAGCTGATGCTGGCAGAGACTGTATATGTCTTGCAGTGACCGAGGCGCCCCTACGCTTCAAGAGCAGGTTTTTGCGGTTGATACAGCCAATCCTCGGGATTTGACTTCAGTATTCATCGGCCGAGTAACCGCAGACCTTCCCACTACCTGCCGTTCAGATCATGCTGCACTATATTTGTCTGATTTTTGAACCGGAGCGGCGGTCATTCGTAGAACCTCTACCGAGCCAAGAGGCCGGCATTGAGAGGAGATGATCATGAAGAAATTTCTGGTAGTTTCGGCAGTCGCGTTGGCCAGCATGATGACAGGCAGCCTGGCTGCATATGCCGCCAACCCTAAGGTTGGCGGAGCGGCGATGTTCGAGGACAAGAACATCGTTGAAAACGCTGTGAATTCGAAGGATCACACGACGCTCGTCGCTGCCGTCAAGGCTGCGGGCCTGGTGTCGACGCTTGAAGGGAAGGGGCCATTTACCGTGTTTGCTCCGACCAACGAAGCCTTTGATGCCCTTCCCAAAGGGACCGTCGAGACCCTACTCAAGCCAGAGAACAAGGACAAGCTCGTCAAAATTCTGACTTGCCACGTGGTCGCCGCTGATGCCATGGCCAGCACCGTCGCCAAGATGATCAAGGATGATGGCGGCGAACATGACATCAAGACCGTCGGCGGCTGCGTTTTGAAGGCCAAGGAAAACATGGGCAAGATCACGCTCACCGACGAGGCGGGAGGAACTGCTACCGTGACGATCGCTGACGTCAAGCAGTCGAACGGCGTGATCCACGTCGTTGATAAGGTACTTCTTCCGAAGATGTGAGTTCGAGCGCCGGGCCGAATTATCGGCCCGGCATTTTCTCGGTCTGAATAGATCTTCTCTTTTTTAGGTATCGGGCGCGTTCGAACGCTAACCGGCGGCAACGCCAGTGCGGAGTGGCCGGACCTAGAAGACGCCAATTAGCATCATTCCCTGGAAACATTGTCTGTCATCTCCGTCGCGGCGAACGAGCCCAAGCGCCGTTTAGTCGCTGGATACAGCGTCCGTGAAGTTGCTGCCTGGGCGCTGGCGGGGCTCATCAGCGGGACACAGGCGCTCCGGCTCGTCGCGATCCGCGCGGAGGCGATGAAACTAGCAAGTCGCGGTCGCGAAGGATTGACGTTTGTCCGGGGATTGAAGCGGGAGGCAGTCGCAAGATTATGCCGCGCGCAGGAAACTGCAATTGCGATCGCCAATCCCGGCAATGGATTCGTCGTAAGGGGCACAGTCGCCGTCCTCCAAACTTTGAAGAAGAGGCAGTTCGCAGCGGCGCCGAGCGTATTGTCCGTCTTAAAGTCCATGTTGCCTCACATACGCCAAGACTCGCAAACGCATCTGCCGCGTTTGCATCTTCTCTAGCAAAAGCAGCCATCTGCCCTGAGGTTCCGAGCGGGATTCTTCTCTTCAGTGGTATCGACGGCGCCTCGGTGCTTGATCTCACGTCAGCTCAGATTAAGCTCGCTGATCAAATCTCGCATACAGTTGAATGGGCCAGGTGTCTGGAGAGTGCAGGGAGGCTGGCGCAAGTGCATTTCTGGAACTCGGCCCCGGACACGCTTTGAGCGCTATGGCGGCCGAAGTCGATCCACAAGTGCTGTGCGGAAGACTTTAAAGCCCTCTCTGGACTACGGGATTTGGTCGGCAGTCAGTCTCAACCATAGGCGTCGACCTTAGGCTGAGGTTAACAACTGGCTTTCATTTGCGATCGTCGGCTTAGCATCCCACCAGCTCGATCTGACGTTGAAGAACCGGAAAAAAGCGGTTCCAGCCGCTCGATCTCAACTCGGAAACATCGGGTAAATCAAACCCAACGCTTTTCCTGGCAGTTTCACGCAACTTGCCCGACCGGGGATCTTCACTCTAACTACAGTCGAGCCGATTCTGCCGCTCTGACCAGAGACAATGGCTTCCTATCTTGGTTGCGGCAAACTGAAAGTGAAGTCCGACACGCGGGCAGTCATGCCATCCGGATCGGCTATGTCTGCCAGAGCCGTTCTCCGATCGCTTTGGAAAGCCTAGTTGCACTTAGAAATGCTGCTTCGACTCTGTTGCCAATCGTCCAATCTCCGCATGCAGCAAGACCGTTTTCAAGGTCCATAAGAACGTCACTTTCACTGACTGTCTGTACATTGGCGAACTTCCAGCGATGGACGTTAGCCGAGAGAACACCTTCGGGAACGCCGGGCAGCAGTCTAGCCAGGCTATCGAGCATGGCCGTACGAACGACTTCCAAGTCGTCATCGACGTGTCGATCGGCCCATTGGTTTTGCGAGTGAACGACAATCGTCGGCAAAGGCGAGCGTTGCGGGCGTGACGTGCAGTCGGCGACCCATGCGATCACCTCGTCGTCATAGCGCACCGCACAGTGGCGTCCCAAGGCACGCGATTGAAGGATGAGCATCAGTGTAAAGCAAGCATTCATCTTTGTGCTCGCTGCGGCTCGAAAGCCGCTGTAGTTCGCAGGCATCAAGGCCATCGCCTGGGGAGCAGGACAGGCGGCGACAACCCAGTCGAAGGGACCAGCTCGCTCGTAACCAGTGGCGAGTCTCCAGTTACACGGGCTCCCTTCGATAGCATCAATCGTCACGCCTAGCCGGATGTCCAATCCATGTGCCATCCACTTAGGAAGCGCCGTCATGGATGGTACGCCGACAAATCTTGGGGCACGATCGCTCTCGTCGATGATTGATGCGGAGCCCATCGATGACGAGCCGATGGTTCCTGACCACGTTTCGACGAAGCCGAGTTCGAGTGCCGGCTCTAACATAGCGTGGAACAAGGGGTCGCGGACGGTAAAATACTGGGCGCCGTGATCGAACGTGATTTCGCCGGCACGCCGGGTTGCCATTCTGCCTCCGACACCATGGCTCTTTTCAAAGATCGTAATGTCAGCAATGCCATGCAGCGATCGTGCGAAGGTCAGTCCTGCAATCCCGGCCCCTATAACTGCAATTTTCTTTCGATCGGACACCACATTTCCTTTGTATTGACCTTACGTATAATGGTGCTTGTCAGATCGCGAGGGAGCGACTGCTGGCAAGGTGGCCGCGAACCTCCCATCGACCGAAACCTCGTGTTGAAGCTCATACACTTATTTTTTCCGGCCGCCCGCGAGATAACATTCGTTGCAGCGTTCGACGGTGCATGTTGAGGAGACGGGCAGTCGCCGAGACGTTGTTTCCGGTTTCCGCAAACACGCTGGTCACGTGCTCCCAGCGAACGAGCTCGGCAGATTTGATGGCATCCCCTGAAGACAACTTTAATGCGTTTGCCACACCGAGAACCTCAAGGATTTCGTCCGCGTCGGCGGGTTTGCTCAAAAATTCAGTTGCGCCAAGTTTGACTGCGGTCACGGCCGACTGAACGTTTCCATAACCAGTCAAGACCAGAGTTTTGGTCTCAGGAGAAATATCGCGCACTTCCGCTACGATATCGAGACCACTCCGATCGCCGATCCGGAGATCCGTTATAACGATATCGAAACGACGAAGTCCAAGCGCGTCGATCGCATCGCTGACCGTATTATAGATCTCCGTGTCGAATCCACGGTCCTGAAGCGCTTTGCCAAGTCGCCGCGCGAACACGCAGTCGTCATCAACAAGGAGAGCCAGGCACCTGGCATCTGAATCTGCTGCTGCGCCAGTCGCCGTCGAACCGAACCCTATCATAACGTGCTCCTTGCTGAGCTTGTGGGCTGCTGTCCCTGGACAATTATCGGTGACTGGTCGCCCCACTGGCCTTTGCCTGAGCGTCGTTATCGCCATCAATCAAACTGGAGACCGTTAAGATGTCCTTGTCGCCGCGGCCGCAGAGATTGAGGATGACGATTGCTTCCGCCGGCATCTCGGGGGCAATCTTGATCAACTCCGCCAATGCATGAGACGGCTCCAGAGCAGGGATGATCCCCTCTTCGGTAGCGAGATACTGGAAGGCATCGAGCGCTTCCTGGTCGGTGGCTGACCTGTACGAAACCCTGCCTTGCTCCTTCAACCACGCGTGCTCCGGCCCAACTCCGGGATAGTCGAGACCCGCCGAAATCGAGTGGCCTTCTTGAATCTGACCATCTAGATCCTGGAGAAGGTAGGTGCGATTGCCATGCAGGATGCCTGGCGTCCCCTTTGAAAGCGAAGCGCAGTGCTCATCCGTATCGACGCCTCGGCCCCCGGCCTCGACGCCGATCATCTCAACGTCACGATCACCGAGAAATGCATGAAACAGGCCAATTGCATTCGAGCCGCCGCCGACTGCCGCAATCAGGAGGTTTGGAAGGCGCCCTTCATATTCGAGGATCTGCTTGCGTGCTTCGGTGCCAATAATCGATTGTAGTGTTCTGACCATTTCCGGATACGGATGTGGCCCGGCGACGGTGCCAATCAGATAATAGGTGTCGTCGATGTTGGACACCCAATCACGAAGTGCTTCGTTCATGGCGTCCTTGAGAGTTCCGTTCCCAGACGTGACAGGTCTTACCTCTGCGCCCAGAAGCTTCATTCTGAAAACGTTCGGCGCCTGTCGCTCGATATCCTTGGCGCCCATGTAGATGATGCACTGGAGGCCAAAGCGCGCTGCGACTGTCGCAGTTGCGACCCCATGCTGGCCGGCGCCTGTTTCGGCAATGATACGGCGCTTGCCCATCCTCTGGGCGATTAGTATCTGGCCGACACAGTTATTGATTTTGTGAGATCCTGTATGATTTAGTTCATCTCGCTTGAGATAGATGCGTGCGCCTCCCAGAGCGGCTGTCAGACGCTCGGCAAAATAAAGCGGGCTTGGGCGTCCGACATAGTGTCGCGACAGGTACTCAAATCGTTCCCAGAACGATGGATCAGCTTTCGCC
>Ga0075370_10000657_pt1 | contig 13451 bp, 10 predicted proteins | sample EndMethybrTD3035_FD_71398 | JGI IMG/M metagenome (GOLD analysis project Ga0075370, IMG submission 71398) | Populus endosphere microbial communities from Tennessee, USA - Endosphere MetaG P. TD hybrid TD303-5 | ecosystem: Host-associated > Plants > Roots > Endosphere | place: USA: Tennessee... | reverse complement strand
CAGGGGCTGCCCGATACGCCGACCGCGCTCGGTGTCGAGGGTGCTTTGCGCAACATCGCCGAGATCGTCGACGCGGTCGAGTTGCCGGTCAACGCCGACTTTCAGGCCGGATACGCCCATGACCTGGACGGGTTGGCGGCCAACGTACGGCGTTGTGTGGCAACCGGTGTCGCTGGCTTGTCCATCGAGGACAGCAGAGGCGGTGCCGAGGATCCGCTGTACTCATTGCCGGAGGCGGAGGAGCGGATCCGCGTCGCGGTTTCCGCGATCGACGGCGCCGACGTGCTTCTGACCGGACGTGCCGAGTGCTTTCTTTATGACCGGCCAGATCCGCTGCGGGAGGCGATCACGCGGTTGCAGGCGTTCTCGGAGGCGGGTGCCGACGTGGTGTACGCACCGGGAGTGCGTACGCGTGAGGACATCGCCGCCCTGGTCGACGCGTTGGCGCCCGCGCCGGTGAACGTGCTGATGTCGTCGGACACGGGCTTGACGGTGAACGATCTGGCGGAACTCGGGGTGCGGCGGGTCAGCGTTGGATCCGCGTTGACGAGGGCTGCGTGGGGCGCGTTCCTCTCGGCCGCACGGGAAATCGCCGGCGAGGGGTCGTTCGCGGGGCTCGCGGGCGCTGCGAGCTTCGACGAGCTCAACGGCCTGTTCGCGCAGCGTCAGAAGGCGTAGCGCAGGATTCGCGCCTTCCGGGCGCCGGCTTTGGTCTTGCCCGCCAGCTTCGTCGCAACGCGGATCCATGACGGGAAAAGATCTACCTCCGGCTCAGTCGTCAGGCTGGCCTCCTCCACCAGCCGCATCCGCGGATTCCATGTCCGCGGATAATTCGCATCCTTGAAACCAGCGTAGCCCCAATGGGTTCCGACATCCTTGAACATCTTCTGCGGAGCAAGCCGGACCGCCAGCTGGCTGACCCATCCGATGCGGCCGTAGTCGTTGAACGCCAGCTCTCCGGAACCGAAGCGATCGGTGATGCGACGGAAGATCTCGGCGATCTGCTGCTCGGACAGGAACGCGAACAAGCCGTCGGCGATCAGCATGGTCGGGCGGTTGGCGGGGATCGCATCCGGCCAGCACCCGTCAGTCAGCGATACCGGCACGGAGTGCGAATGCTCAGTCGCGGGCAGCACCTGGTCGCGAAGAGCCATGATGCCGGGCAGGTCGACGCTGTACCAGTCGACCGAGGGCGCTGGACCGACGCGATAGAAGCCGCTGTCGAGGCCGGCTCCGAGGTCGACGATCACCGCGTCGGGATGCCGGGCAATGAAGGCGCGTACGCGGTCGTCGAGCATCTTGGCGCGCAGCGCGGTCTGGCACACGACGCTCGTCTGCACACCGAGTCCGGTGAAGTCGTAGTCGATCTTGCCGACGACCTCGTAGGCGAGGCGATCTCCCAGAATCGGCTGGGGCCAGTGACTGTCGAGCGCACGGGCGTACTCGGTGAGAAACGCTGTCTGTTCGATCGGTGACAGGTCGGTGGTCATGATGCCCATGAACGCGACGGTACTCCTGTTTCAATGCTGAACAGTCAGCCCAAAACGTTCACCGCCCTTGCGATTACGAGGGCCAGCGTGGTGAACGAAACCATAGCCTGCACCGTCATCATCGCCTTCGCCCGACGGGTCATCGGCATGGTGTCGGTCGGCGAGAACGCCACGACGTTGGTGATGCTGACGTACAGGTAGTCTAAGAACTCCGGACGCCAGTTCGGCGGCGCCAGTTCACGTTCCGTCATTTGCGGAAACATGAAATCCGGGTAGGGCTTGCTGCCTTGGCGCCTGGCGAACGGCCCGCCGCGGTCCAGCTCCCAGTACCAGATCCCGAAGACGATGACGGTCGTCACGTAGATCGCGGCGCCGCTGCCGAGCAGGACAGCAGCGTTGTTGCTCACCTCTCCGGAGAGAATGCGGATGTCCAGGATCAGCGCGGACAGGCTGTTGTCGATCGTGATCGCGGCCAGCAGCACGTAGCTCGCCCATTTGCCGAACGTCGTCTCCCTCGATAGTCGAAGGGGATTGAGGCCCACCAGCACGACGAGAAGCAGAATCTCCATGGCGATCAACGGCCACCGCGGAACCACCGTGTAGCTCTTCGGAATCGCGAGTTGTAGGGCCATCGCCACGATCAGGCCCATCAGCACCGGCATCCGGCTCTCCGGGTCGCCGGGGCGCAGCCATGAGGGAGTGCGGAGTTCGGCGTCCGATTTCATGGCTTCGGCGCGGCGCAGGAACTCCTCGACCGGCTTCGGGGGTTCGGGTGTGGTGTCCACCCGGTAAGTGTGTGCGCCACCATGGAGGTATGGAATCGCGACACGTGAGTATTTGGATCGATGTTGCACCCGAGGTGGTCTACAGATTCGCCGCGGATCCGCAGACCTGGCCGCAGTGGGCGGCCGGACTGGCCGAGGGTGGGCTACGGCAGAGTCCCGACGGTTGGGTCGCCGATTCGCCGATGGGCCTCGTGACCGTCGAATTCGCGCCACCCAACACGTTCGGCGTCCTGGACCACGTGGTGCACATGCCGTCGGGGGAACAGGTATACAACCCGCTTCGGGTGGTCCCCGGCGGCGTGGGTGAGCCGGCGTGTGAGGTCGTGTTCAGCGTTCGGCGTCGCCACGGGATGACCGACGACGAGTTCTCAGCCGATACCGCAGCGGTCGCTGCGGATCTGGCCACGCTGAAGGGTCTGGTCGAGGCGTAACCAGTTCCCCCGATCGGGGGACACGTGAATTCCCCCTGTGTAGCGGCCGATCGGCGGACAGACCGAAGCGCTTGGCCACGGCATTCTTTAGTCATGCCGGCAAACCGGCCAGAAGAACAAAAGCAGGAGAACTCAAATGACCACCAACATCAACGCCCGCCGGATCGCCCGCTACATCGCACTGCCGATCATGTCGGCCGGCATCATCGGCGCAGGCGCCCTCGGCATGGCGGGAATGGCCAACGCGGCCACCTCGACCGCACCGAGCGGCCCGGGCTACTCGTACGCACCGGTCGTCAAGGCCAGCCCCGCCCCGCAGCACCACCTGCACGGTGTGGCTCGCGTCGAGGCGCTGGTCCCCAGCTACCACCGCTGATCCACTAACGAGTCAGGCCCTCCCGATCCGGGAGGGCCTGATTTCTTTGGAGCTCACTCAGTCGATTGGAAGGCGCCCAGGCCCAGCCATACGACGGTGCCGGTGGCGGCGGCGGCCAACACGGCCGGCGCCGCGCTCGCAGTCGCCACGGCAACGATGACGAGCACGATCGCCGCCACACCGAGGGCAAGCAGCTTGTACACCGGCCAGGGAACTCCGGCGATGCTCACTTGGTCGCGCACGGTCATAGTTTGACGATAGCTCGTAAGAGAGTTTTCGGGCAACCGAAACGCCGGATGAGGTGACTCACTTATCTAGTCGGCCTAGGCTGTCTGACATGCCACTTTCCGGAGAGTATGAAGCCAGCCCGTGGGATTGGGTCCGCGACCACGCCGACAAGATCATGGAATCGGGCAGCACCAAGGGCATCGAGATGAAGGACAAGCCCCTCATTTTGCTGACGACTGTCGGCGCCAAAACAGGGAAGATCCGCAAAACCCCGCTTATGCGGGTGGAACACGATGGTCAGTACGCGATCGTCGCGTCCTTGGGCGGTGCGCCGAAGCACCCGGTCTGGTACTTCAACGTCAAGGCCCACCCTCGAGTCGAACTGCAGGACGGCGCCGTGACCAGGGATTATGAGGCCCGTGAGGTCTTCGACGACGAAAAGGCGCAGTGGTGGGAGCGCGCGGTCGAGGCGTGGCCGGACTACGCCGAGTACCAGACCAAGACCGACCGGCAGATTCCGGTGTTCGTGCTGACCCCGGTTAGCTAACGGGTCCATTTCGGAGAACGGCTAGGTTGGTGGCACCATTGATCGGTGTCCGCTGAACTGAGCCAGGGTCCGAGAACGTCGTCGCTGTCCGCGGCCGACATCGACGAGGCTGCTCAGCGCATTTCCGACGTGGTCCTGCGTAGTGAGCTGCAGTACAGCGAGCGGCTGTCGGAGGCCACCGGCGCGAACGTCTATCTCAAGCGCGAAGACCAGCAGACAGTGCGCTCCTACAAGCTCCGTGGCGCACACAACCTGCTGATGCAGTTGTCACCCGAGGAGGTCGCCGCCGGCGTCGTGTGCTCATCGGCGGGCAATCACGCACAGGGGTTTGCGATGGCCTGCCGCTCGATGGGCATCCGCGGCCGGGTCTATGTGCCGGGGAAGACGCCCAAGCAAAAGCGCGACCGCATCCGGTATCACGGGCGCGAGTTCATCGAGCTGATCGTGACGGGTCACACGTACGACGAAGCTGCGGCCGCCGCGCTGGACGACATCGCACGTACCGGCGCCACGCTGGTTCCGCCGTACGACGATCTGCGCACGATCGCTGGGCAGGGCACGATCGCCGCCGAGATTCTCGAGCAGCTCGACGACGAACCGGACCTGGTCATCGTTCCGGTCGGTGGCGGCGGCTGCATCGCCGGCATCACGACATATCTGGCCGAACGCACCGCGAACACATCGGTTTTGGGTGTCGAGCCGGCGGGTGCGGCGTCGATGATCGCCGCGCTGGCCGCGGGAGAGCCGGTGACGCTCGACCACGTCGATCAATTCGTGGACGGTGCGGCGGTCAACCGCGCGGGCGCGCTGACGTATGCGGCGCTTGCCGCAGCGGGGGACATGGTGTCCATCACCACTGCCGACGAAGGCGCGATCTGTACCGCGATGCTCGACCTGTATCAGAACGAGGGCATCATCGCCGAGCCTGCGGGTGCGCTGTCGGTGGCCGCACTCATGGAGGCGCGCCTGGAGCCCGGATCGACTGTGGTGTGCGTGATCTCGGGTGGCAACAACGACGTATCGCGCTACGGTGAGGTGCTCGAACGCTCACTGGTGCACCTCGGACTCAAGCACTACTTCCTGGTCGACTTCCCCCAGGAGCCGGGTGCGTTGCGGCGGTTCCTCGACACGGTGCTCGGTGTCAACGATGACATCACACTGTTCGAGTACGTCAAGCGCAACAACCGCGAAACCGGTGAAGCGCTGGTTGGCGTCGAACTCGGTTCGGCCACCGACTTCGACGGACTGCTTGAACGGATGAAGGCGTCCGACATCCACGTCGAAACGTTGGAGCCCGGCTCGCCGGCGTATCGCTACCTGCTCTAGGAACTTCGCAGGATCGCAAACGAGCGGGCTGGCAAGGTCGTCGATTTCGCATCGACCGTCGGTTCGTCCCACGCCAGCACCACGTCGCCGGTGACGGGAACCTGGACCGCGTCGGCGCTGAGGTTGCACGCGATGGCCAGCGAACCGCGCTGCATCACGATCCACTGCCGGCCCTCGTCGTAGTCGACACGCATATCGTTCAGCCACGGGTCGGCAAGGTCAGGCTCGTTGTGCCGCAACGAGATCAACTGCTGGTACACACGGCGCAGTCGACCGTGCTCTCCCTCGTCGATCTCCCGCCAATTCAGCTTCGAGCGTTCATAGGTGGCGGGATCCTGCGGGTCGGGGATCTCATCGGCATCCCACCCGTGCTCGGCGAACTCGCGTTTACGGCCCTCGGCGGTGGCTCTGGCCAGCTCCGGCTCGGGATGCGAGGTGAAGAACTGGAACGGGGACGACGATCCCCATTCTTCACCCATGAAAAGCATTGCGGTGTAAGGAGAGCCGAGTGCCAGCGCAGCCTTGACCGCCAGTTGGCCGAAGGTGAGGTTCTGCGACGGGCGATCGCCGCAGGCCCGATTACCGACCTGATCGTGCGTCAACGTGTACGCCAGTAGCCGGGTCGCCGGGATCGTCGCCGTGTCCAACGGGCGTCCGTGGCGCCGGTGCCGGAACGCGGAGTACGTGCCCGCATGGAAGTAGCCGTGCTTCAGGGTCTGTGCCAGCGTCTCTATTGAACCGAAATCCGAGTAGTAGCCCTGGCGTTCGCCCGACACCGCCGCGTGGATCGCGTGGTGGATATCGTCGTCCCACTGTGCGGTCATCCCCAACCCGCCCCGGTTCAACGGGGTGATCAACCGCGGATCGTTCAGATCGCTTTCGGCGATCAGCGACAGCGGGCGGCCCAATTCCTTGGCCAGCTTCTCGGTTTCGGCGGCGAGCTCCTCGAGGATGTGGATGGCTGTGGTGTCGACCAGTGCGTGTACCGCGTCCAGACGCAGGCCGTCGGCATGGAAGTCCCGCATCCACCGCAGTGCGCATTCGATGATGTACGTGCGTACCTCGTCGGCATCGGGCCCGCTGATGTTGACCGACTCACCCCAGGGATTGCTGCCCGACGACAGATACGGACCGAACCGAGGAAGGTAATTACCTGACGGGCCCAGGTGGTTGAACACCGCGTCGATCAGCACACCCAGGCCACGCTGATGGCACGCGTCGATGAATCGCACCAGAGCGTCGGGCCCGCCGTACGGTTCGTGAACGGCGTACCACAGCACCCCGTCGTAGCCCCAGCCGTACGTTCCGCCGAACGCGTTGACAGGCATCACTTCGACGAAGTCGACGCCGAGATCGACCAGATAGTCGAGTCTTTCGATGGCCGAATCGAAGGTCGCGCCGGGAGTGAACGTACCGACATGCAGTTCGTAGATGACCCGCCCCTCGATCGAGGCGCCCGCCCAGCCGGCGTCAGTCCATGCACCGGATTCCGGCCACCACAGCGCAGAACGCTCGTGGACGCCGTCCGGTTGGCGCGCCGACCGCGGATCCGGCAGCACCGTCGGGTCGTCGTCCAGGACGAACCCGTAACGCGCTCCTGGCGCGGCATCGATGATGACACGCCACCAGCCGCCGTCGGATTTCGTCATGTCGTGCAGCGTGCCGTCCACGTCGATCCGGACCCGGTCGGGGATGGGCGCCCACACTGCGAACTCCGTCGGTGCAACCTCAGACATCGGTGCGCTCCAGAAGCGTCACAGGCAGTTCGGCGAACAATTCGACGGCCAACACCCGCCCACTGAACCGCGTACCCGAGATGCGGTCGACCCACTGGCCGGCTGGCAGCTCCACCACAGTGTCACCCCAGCCGGTCTCCGACAGCAGCACCGTGTGCCGGCTCACGGCGGTCAGCACGTCGTCGCCGCGCAGAAACGCGACGAAATGGTCGGCCGCTGGGCCCTTCGCCCGCACTGGCGTGTAGCCGCCGTCGGTGAAGCTCGCGGCGCGCTCCTTCCGGAGCCGCAACGCCGCGGCCACGACCCGAATCTTCGGATGGCGCAGCGTCTCGAGCGCCTGCGCGCGGGTTGCGTAGTCCACCGGCCGGCGGTTGTCGGGGTCGACGAGACTGTCCTCCCACAGCTCGGTGCCCTGATAGATGTCCGGGACACCGGGGGCGGTGAGCGCGATCAGTTTCTGGCCAAGGGCATCGCTACGTGCGTGCAGGTCCACGCGGGCCACCAGCGACGTCATCTCGGTCGCGACCGGGCCGTCCAGCACGGCGTCGATCCAGGTGTGTACCGCCGATTCGAATTCGTCGTCCGGGTCGTTCCAGGTGGTGTGAGTCCCGGCCTCGCGGATGGCCTTCTCGGTGTAGGCGTGCAGCCGCTGGCGTAGCTCGCCGTCGATGGTGCCGTCGACCGGCCACACCCCGAACATGTTCTGCAGCAGGAAGAGTCCCGTCGCCGCATCCGGCGGCGGTGCGGCCAGCGCCCACTTTCTGACCAGCTCCGCCCACAGCGACGGCACCTGTGAGAGCACGCCGATGCGGGCACGTACATCTTCGCCGCGTTTGGTGTCGTGGGTCGTCAGGGTGACCATGGCGGACGGCCACAGCTGTGCGCGTACCGCGGCACGCTGGTGGAACTCGGCCACACCGACACCGAAGCGCCGCGGCTCACCGCCGACCTCGTTGAGCGACACCAGCCGTGCGTCGCGATAGAACAGGCAGTCCTCCATGGACTTCGCCGTCGCCGCACCGCACAACTGCTGCAGCCGCACGTTCGTCTCGGTGCTGACGGCCAAGGCGGACGCGATGATCGCGAAAGCGCCTGCGAGATCAGGCCTCTCAGCGTCGGCGTCTGCGAATGCGATCGGCAGAACCAGGGACAGCCCCCGGTAGTCGGAGCGGTATACCTCGATGTGACTGAGCAGCGTCGCCACCGCCGTGGGGACATCGGGGTGCTCGGAACCGGTCGCGGCAGCGATCGTGCGGCTCAACCGGGCCAATTCACTCTTGAGGGTGTCGGTGACGGCCTCGACCTTGAGCTCGGTGGCAAGCTCGGGCAATGTGCTGTAGGGCCGCCCCGCGGTATCGAAGAGCCCGGTCAGCGCGCTCGCGCCGGCGGGGTCGACGAATACACCGCCGATCTCGCGCAGCGCGTCGTAGCCCGTGGTGCCGGCAACCGGCAACGTGGGTTCCAGCGCTTCGTCGACGGCGAGAATCTTCTCGACGACGATCCACGCCTGGGGCCCCACGAGCTCACGCAGCCATCCGAGATAGCCTGCGGGATCGGATAATCCGTCGGGATGATCGATTCGGATTCCGTCGACGAGACCTTCGTCGAACCAGCGTTTGACCTCCGCGTGCGTCGCCTCGAAGACGGCGCGGTCCTCTTGGCGCAGCCCGGCCAGCGAGGTGATGGAGAAGAAGCGCCGGTAGCCGCAGATGCCGTTGCGCCAGCCGATGGCTCGATAGTTGGTGCTGTCGGTGGGATAGCCCGGCGGTGGATCGTCGCCGTCGGAGCCGAGCACCGGCAGCACGATCCGGCCTTCCGGATCGAGGTCCCAATCGATATCGAAATAGGAGGCGTAGGGCGAATTCCGGCCATGTGTGAGCACGTCCAGCCACCACGCGTTCTGTTGCGGATCGTCCACGCCGACGTGGTTGGGCACGATGTCGACGATCAGACCCATACCGCGCGATCGCGCCGCCGACGACAAGCGCGCGAGGCCCTCGGCGCCACCGAGCGCCGCCGATACGGTCAGGGGATCGGTGACGTCGTAGCCGTGCGTGGACCCCTCCGCCGCGGTCAGAATCGGAGACAAGTACAGATGCGAAACGCCCAGCGCATCAAAGTATCCGAGCAGGTTCTCGGCATCGGCGAAGGTGAACGAGTCACCGCGCATCTGAAGCCGGTAGGTCGATTGTGGGCGCATGCGCTAGGCGGTCTTACGCAGCACCAGCAGGGACCGCGCGGCAACCGTGAGTTTCTCGCCCGCGGCGACCACCAGTTCGGTATCGCCCGCCGGATCGGCCGTGTCGATCGCCGCGGTCCACTGGGCGCCGTAGCCCAGATCGGGTGCGACGAAATCCACGGCCTTGCTGTGCGCGTTGAAGCAGAGCAAGAACGAGTCGTCGACCACGCGTTCGCCCCGTTCATTGGGGGCCGCGATGGCCTCGCCGTTGAGGAACACGGCGACGCACTTGTCCAGGCCCGAACCCCAGTCCTGCGGGGTCATCTCGGTACCTGCCGGTGTCAGCCAGGCGATGTCGCGAACCTGGTCGCCGGTCCGGATAGGCGTGCCATCGAAGAAGCGCCGACGCCGGAACACCGGATGCCGCTTGCGCAGCTTGGTCACCTTGCGGGTGAACTCGAGCTGCTCAGCGTTCGATTCGCACAGCGACCAGTCCATCCAGGAGATCTCGGAGTCCTGGCAGTAGACGTTGTTGTTGCCCCGCTGGGTGCGCCCGATCTCGTCGCCGTGAGAGATCATCGGTGTTCCCTGGGACAGCATCAAGGTGCCCATGATGTTGCGCATCTGCTTGCCGCGCAGCGCAAGGATCTCGGGGTCGTCAGTCGGCCCTTCGACACCACAGTTCCACGAGCGGTTGTGGCTCTCGCCGTCGCGGTTGTCTTCGCCGTTGGCTTCGTTGTGTTTCTCGTTGTACGACACCAGATCCGCGAGCGGGAAACCGTCGTGGCAGGTGACGAAGTTGATGCTCGCCCCTGGACGCCGACCGGTCGCCTCGTAGAGGTCCGACGATCCGGTCAGCCGGGAGGCGAATTCGCCTAGGGTCGCGGGCTCGCCCCGCCAGTAATCTCGCACAGTGTCGCGATACTTCCCGTTCCACTCCGTCCACAAACCTGGGAAATTGCCGACCTGGTAACCGCCTTCGCCGACGTCCCACGGTTCGGCGATCAGCTTGACCTGACTGATCACCGGGTCCTGCTGGATGATGTCGAAGAACGCACTCAGCCTGTCGACTTCGAAGAACTCCCGTGCCAGCGCGGATGCGAGGTCGAACCGGAACCCGTCGACGTGCATCTCGAGGACCCAGTACCGCAGCGAGTCCATGATCAACTGCAGGGTGTGCGGATGCCGTGGGTTGAGGCTGTTCCCGGTGCCGGTGAAGTCGCGGTAGAGCCGCTTGTCGTCGTCCATCAGCCGGTAGTAGGCCGCGTTGTCGATACCGCGCATGTTGATCGTCGGCCCGAGGTGGTTGCCTTCGGCAGTGTGGTTGTAGACGACATCGAGGATCACCTCGATGCCGGCCTCGTGGAAGGTCCGCACCATCGCCTTGAACTCCGCGACGGCGGCGCCGGCGTGCTTGTTGGCCGCGTATTCGTAGTGTGGCGCTAGGAACCCGAAGGTGTTGTAGCCCCAGTAGTTTCGTAGCCCGAGATCGATCAGCCGGTGGTCGTGCATGAACTGGTGCACCGGCATCAATTCGATCGCGGTGACGTTCAGTGACTTGAGGTGATCGATGATCACCGGGTGCGCGAGGCCCGCATAGGTTCCGCGCAGCTCTTCGGGGATGCCGGGGTGGGTCTGCGTCATACCCTTGACGTGCGCCTCATAGATCACGGTCTGGTGATAGGGCGTGCGGGGCGCGCGATCGGATGCCCAGTCGAAGTAGGGGTTGATGACGACGCTGGTCATGGTGTGGCCCAGCGAGTCGACCATCGGCGGCGTCCCGCCGCTGGCCAGGTCCTGCGCGTCCAAGTCGTAGGAGAACAACGCCTGGGTGAATTCGAAGTCACCGTGGAAGGACTTCCCGTACGGGTCGAGCAGCAGCTTGCTCGGATCACAGCGATGTCCCGCCGACGGATCCCACGGGCCGTGCACCCGGAAGCCGTAGCGCTGGCCGGGCGTGACGGTGGGCAGATAGCAGTGCCAGACGTAGCCGTCGACCTCGTCGAGGTCGATGCGCTCCTCGCTGCCGTCCTTGCCGATCAGACACAGCTCCACCCGATCGGCGACTTCGGAGAACAGCGAGAAGTTCGTCCCCGCACCGTCATAGGTCGCGCCGAGGGGATAGGCAGTCCCCGGCCAAACGGTGTATACCGACGCCGGCGCGTCGGAGGCCATCAGTCGACCCACCAACCGGTGGCGGCCGCGATCTGCCGTCCGAGTTCGTTGGTCATCGTGCGCATGTACGTGGTCGAGATGTGGTGGGCATCGTGATACAGCAACACATTTCCCTCGACCGCGCGACAGATGTCCTTACGGCACACCGCGTCGCTCATGTCCAGCGGCTTGAGCAACGGAAACCGCGCCACGATGTCGAGAGTGGGGTTGTAGGGCGAGAGGACGTCGGACCTCTTCACGCCACACGAGATGGCATTGCCGCCGTCGGCCAGGCAGTCGGCCGGGAAGTAGGGCTGGCCGTTGCGCACCAGCCACGGCGTATCGCGCATTGCCAGAATTGGAATGTTGTTGTCGGACAAGGTCTGCCAGATGCCGAGATAGGTGGCGGGCATGACGTCGCCGGGTTTGATGTTCCACGGCCGGGTCGCGGTGGTGAACACGTAATCGGGGCGGTCGGCGATGATTTTGTCCATCACCCGCTCGTTCCACTCGTGACATTTGGGGTACGGACGGTTGTCGCCCATGACCAGCGGAACTTCCTCGGTGGTCAGCGGGCAGCCCATCTTCAGGTAGGTGACCACTTTGAAGCCGTGCACCCGGCCGAGCAGGTCCAGGGCCGTGATCCAGTGTTCGGCGTGGGAACCGCCCGCGAGTGCGATCGTGCGGGTCGCGGAATCATCGCCGTAGTTGCAGGTGATGACACCGACGTTGTCGAAGTCGCTGATGCAGCCGTCCTCGGTGGTGCGGGGGAGGTCGTTCCTGGCCTCGAGCACGGTCGGGCGCATCGGCAGCTTCGGCACCTTGGCCTTGTTGATGAGTGCGCGGGCACCGGGATAGTCCCGCGACGAAAGGCCGGTCAGCTCTTTGCCTGTCGAACGTTCGATGGTCACATGCTCACGCCAGGTGAACGAGGTGGCCGTCAGCGCCACCGCCAGCAGGACGACGACCGAGCCGAGCGCCATCGTCGGCCTGCGCAAGCGGGCGCGCAGCGGAACTGCCGGAGCCGACGCCGTGGCACTGCGGTAGCGCAGCGGGTTCTCGATGTACTTCGTCGTCAGCCAGGCCAACACCCCGGACACCAGCAGGATGACCGCGCCCTCGACGAAGTTGACGCGGGGATGTCCCATGTAGGACAGATAGAAGATCAGCAGCGGCCAGTGCCACAGGTAGAGCGAGTACGCCATGGCGCCCAGCGCGACGAACGGCGCGGTGGCCAGCAGACGGTTGGGGGCGGGCATCCGGCCGTCGGTGTGCGGATCGGCCACCCGGTTCGCCGCGGACAGAATGAACAGCATCGTCGCGCCGACCGGCACCAGCGCCCACGGGCCCGGGAACTCGTGCACACCGTCGATGAGGAAGCCGCACGCGAGGATCGCGGCCAGCGCGATCACAGCGGCCGCTGTCCGCAGCCACATGGGCCAGCGCAGGTTCGTCACCAGTGCGCCCACCAACGCGCCGAGCAGCAGCTCCCACGCGCGGGCGAAGCTGTCGTAGTACGCGGTGGCCTGATCGGCGTTGTGCGCAAAGATCGCGTACACGAACGACGCGATGGTCAACGCGCTCAGCAGCACGATGAACGCGGCGCGCATGTGGCGACCGAAGATGCGGCGGAAAAGCAAGGCGCAGCCGAAGATCAGGGCGAGGAAGGTGATATAGAACTGGCCCTGCACCGACATGGACCAGATGTGCTGCAACGGGCTGACGGCCTCGCCGGCACGGAGGTAATCCGATGCGGTGCTGGCCAATTCCCAGTTCTGGTAGTAACCCAGACTTGCCAGACTCTGGTCTGCGAATGTCTCCCAACGGGTTTCGGGCTGGATCAGGATCGTCAGTACCGCCGCGGCAGCGAGCACGACCACGAGTGCGGGCAGCAGCCGGCGAACCAGCCGGGTGACTTCGGGCACCGGCCACAGCGACGCACCAGGCGTCATGGCGGTGCGCAGCAGGCGTCCGCCGAAGAAGAACCCTGACAGCGCGAGGAAGACGTCGACACCACCGGAGACGCGACCGAACCACACGTGGAAAACCGCGACGAGGAGGATCGCGACGCCGCGCAGTCCGTCGAGGTCGTGGCGATAGCTCTCTGACGCGCGCGCAGTCTTGGCAGCGTTCGCTTCGCGTGACGGTGGCCCCGGTTGGGTGCGTGGCGCCGGCCGGGGAGGGGCGAGAGTCATCATG
>Ga0075370_10000655_pt1 | contig 13473 bp, 14 predicted proteins | sample EndMethybrTD3035_FD_71398 | JGI IMG/M metagenome (GOLD analysis project Ga0075370, IMG submission 71398) | Populus endosphere microbial communities from Tennessee, USA - Endosphere MetaG P. TD hybrid TD303-5 | ecosystem: Host-associated > Plants > Roots > Endosphere | place: USA: Tennessee... | reverse complement strand
CGGATTGCTGATCCAGAGTGCCGACAACCGGGAAACGACCCGAGCCGAGCTGAAGGTCGTCACCACGAAACAGCCGACACCGGAGCAACTCGACGACCTGCTGTTCGCATGGAAGGTCGCGAAGTTCGTGAAGAGCAATGCCATCGTGTTCTGCGGCGGCGGCATGACGCTCGGCGTCGGCGCGGGGCAGATGAGCCGCGTCGACTCGGCTCGCATCGCCAGCATCAAGGCGGCCAACGCCGGGCTGTCGCTGCAGGGCTCGGCCGTGGCGAGCGACGCCTTCTTCCCGTTTCGCGACGGGCTGGACGTCGTGATCGATGCCGGCGCGAGTTGCGTGATCCAGCCGGGCGGCTCGGTGCGCGACGACGAGGTGATCGCAGCCGCGAACGAACGCGGCATCGCGATGGTGCTGACCGGCGTGCGTCACTTCCGCCATTGAATGAAGCTGCCTGAGGCCGCCGGTCTCGCGCTCGCCGCGCTGGCACGCCTCATCACCGGCGCCCAAGGCCACTGGTACGGCGCGCCGCCGAAGGCCGAGCAGCGCATCTATTTCGCGAACCACCAAAGCCACTTCGACTGGGTGCTGATCTGGGCCGCGCTCCCGCACGACCTGCGCGCGGCCACGCGGCCGATCGCCGCACGCGATTACTGGACATCCTCGAAGCTCAAGCACTGGATCACGCGCGAAATCTTCAACGCCGTGTATGTCAGCCGCCAGAGAACGGACGACGAAGATCCTCTCGAGCCGTTGATGGAAGCATTGCGCCATGGCGACTCCCTGGTGATCTTCCCCGAGGGAACCCGCGGCAGCAAGGCGGACCCGGCGCCATTCAAGGCCGGGCTGTATCACCTGGCCGAAGCATTTCCCGACGTGCACCTGATCCCGGCGTGGATCGACAATGTGCAGCGCGTGATGCCGAAGGGCGAGGTCGTGCCGGTGCCCATCCTGTGCTCGGTGACCTTCGGCGCACCACTCACGCTGCAGCCCAGCGAGGACAAGCGCGCGTTTCTCGATCGCGCACGCCAGGCCGTGATGGCGCTGCGCGCCGTGCAGGCCTGAGGCCCGGGGCAGCATGGGCGCTCTTCGCAACCTCAGCGTCTCGCAGCAGATCGGCCTGTTGTTCGTCGCGCTCTTCGGCGTGCTGATCATCGTCACGGGCATCGCGTTCAGCCGGACCTTGCGCGAGCGCACCGATGAACAGCTCGCGGCGCACGAGCAGTTCAAGCGCGACCTGCGTGCGGTCTGGATCGGTGCGGTGCTGTTCTGGATTGCATGGATCGCAGGCGCGATCGTCTCGACGGTGCTGTTCGGCGTGATCTCGTTCCTTGCGCTGCGCGAGTTCGTCACGCTGACGCACACCGTTCGCGGCGACCACCGCAGCCTGCTGCTCGCATTCTTTGCGGTGCTGCCGCTGCAGTACGTGATCGTCGCGACCGAACACTTCGATGTGTTCACGGTATTCATTCCGGTCTACGTGTTCCTCGCGATCCCGGTGATCAGCGCGCTTGGAAACGACCCGAAGCGCTTCCTGGAACGCACCGCGAAGATCCAGTGGGGCATCATGGTCTGCGTCTACGGCATGAGTCATGCGCCCGCCCTGCTGCTCCTCGATCTTCCCGCCTACCGGGATCGCGGTGCGTTCCTCGTTCTATACCTCGTGCTCGTCGTGGCGATCGCACAGATCGCGCAGGAGAGCGCGAGCCGCCGCCTGCGACGCCGGCCGGCCGCACGCGCGATCAGCCGCTCGTTTTCATGGCGCTCGTGGGCGCTCGGCATGCTCGCAGCGGGCTTCGTCGGCGCGGCGCTGTACTGGGCCACGCCGTTCAAGCCGATCCCGGCGCTCGTGGCAGCGCTCGTGGCGGGCGGCAGCGGCACGCTCGGCGAGTTCGTGATGAAGGGCATCAAGCGCGACGCGGGCGTGCGCAGCTGGGGCGGCAAGGCCTCGGTGACCGGCGCGGTCGGGCTGCTCGATCGGGTGGCTCCTCTGTGCTTCGCAGCGCCGGTGTTCTTCCATTCCGTCCGCTGGTACTTCGGCTTGTGATGACAACCCCTCGTCAAAAGGGTACGTTTGCCGATCCCGCGAGGGAATGCGGGCCGGCTTGTGAGCGGCCGGGCGCTCGTCCCGCGACATCATGAGAATCCTCGGCATCGACCCTGGCTTGCGCACTACCGGATTCGGCGTCGTCGAATCGGTCGGCAACCGGCTGCGTTACATCGCGAGCGGAACGATCAAGACCGACGCGGTCGAGATCGGGCAGTTGCCGGCGCGGCTGAAGATCATCTTCGAAGGAGTGCAGGAGATTGCCGCGCGCTACCAGCCGACCTGCGCGTCGGTGGAGATCGTGTTCGTCAACGTCAACCCGCAGTCGACATTGCTGCTCGGGCAGGCGCGCGGTGCCGCGTTGACGGCGCTGGTCGCCGGTGGACTGGACGTGTCGGAATACACCGCGTTGCAGATGAAGAAAGCGATCGTCGGACACGGGCAGGCACGCAAGGAACAGGTGCAGGAAATGGTGCGCCGGCTGCTCGACCTGCCCGGCCTGCCCGGCAAGGACGCAGCCGACGCGCTCGGCCTGGCCATCTGCCATGCGCACGCCGGCGCCTCGTTCAACGCGATGAGCCGCGTGACGACCCTGTCGCGCAAGTCTCACGCACAGTTCCGCAAGGGGCGCAGTTACTGAGCGCTTTGCGCGAGGCACGCAGCAAAGCGGCGACAATCACGCCCCATGTATGCCCTGTTCGAAGATGCCGGCAAATTCCACGCTGGCCGCGTGATGAGCGACTCCGATACCTCGGTGCAGATCGAGCTCGAGTCGGGCAAGCGCGTGAAGGTGAAGGCGGCCAACGTGCTGTTGAAGTTCGAGAAGCCTCAGCCGGCCGAGCTGATCGCATCGGCGAGCACGATCGCAAAGGAAATCGACCTCGATCTCGCCTGGGAGTTCGCGCCCGAGTCCGAGTTCGGCTTTGCCGACCTGGCGCGCGACTACTTCGAGTCGAGCGCCGGTGTCGAGAAGCAGGCTGCTGCGCTGTTCCGCTTGTTCGAAGCACCGCACTACTTCCGTCGACTCGGCAAGGGCCACTTCAAGAAGGCACCGGAAGAGATCGTCAAGGCCGCCCTGCTCGGCATCGAGCGCAAAAAACAAGTCGCGGCGCAGATCGACGCGATGGCCGGCGAGCTCGCAGCAGGCCAGTGCCCGGCGCCGGTGCGCGAGCAGCTCTACAAGATCCTGTTCAAGCCCGACAAGAACGCGCCCGAGTACAAGGCCGTCGTGGAGGCCTCGCGGCTGTCGCAGAAGCCGCCGCTCGAACTGCTGAAGGCAGCCGGCGCCATCACGTCGCCGTATCAGTTCCACTGGCGGCGCTTCCTGTTCGAGAACTTCTCGAAGGGCACCGGCTTCCCGGCACTGGCTCCGCCGGCGATCAAGGAAAACCTGCCGGTCGCCGCTGTGAAGGCGTTCTCGATCGACGACTCGGCCACGACCGAGATCGACGACGCGTTGTCGGTGCAGGGCATCGGCTCGGGTACAGTCGTGTTCGGCATCCACATCGCTGCCCCGGGACTCGCGTTCGCGCCCGAAACCCCTATCGACAAGGTCGCGCGCGAGCGGCTTTCGACGGTCTACATGCCGGGCCACAAGCTGACGATGCTGCCCGACGACGTGGTGCAGGCGTACACGCTGGTCGAAGGGCGCGAGTGCCCTGCTGTTTCGCTGTACGTCAGATTCGACGAAGCGACGCTGGAAGTGCTCGGCACCGAGACGCGGCTGGAGCGCGTGCCGATCGCCGCGAACCTGCGTCACGACAAGCTCGACGCAGTGGTGACCGAAGCGTCGCTGACCGGCGAGGCGCCGGCCGACTATGCGTTTGCCACGGAGCTCGCGTTTGCGCACCGCCTTGCACGGCATCTGAAGGCGCAACGCGAAGTGGTGCGCGGCAAGCCGGAGAACTTCAACCGCCCGGACTACAACTTCCGCCTCGAACGCGAAGACGGCGTCGAGGCCGGAGAGCCGCAGGGCAACGAACGCGTGACCATCACGACGCGCCAGCGCGGCTCGGCGCTCGACCTGATCGTTGCCGAGGCGATGATCCTCGCCAACAGCCGCTGGGGCGCGTGGCTGAACGAGTGCGGCGTGCCCGGCATCTATCGCAGCCAGGCCAGCATGGCGCCCGGCGTGAAAGTGCGCATGGGCGTGAAGCCGGCGCCGCATGCCGGCATGGGCGTCGCGCAGTACACCTGGGCCACCTCGCCACTGCGACGCTATGTCGACCTCGTGAACCAGTGGCAGATCATCGCCTGCGCCCGCCACGGCCGGACCGCGGCGCTCGCTGCGCCGTTCAAGCCGAAGGACGTGCAGCTGTTCTCGATCATCTCGGCGTTCGATGCCGCCTACAGCGCATACAACGCGTTCCAGTCGGGCATCGAACGCTACTGGACGCTGCTGTGGCTGGCGCAGACCGATACCACCGAGCTCGATGCGGTCGTGATGAAGGACGGCCTCGTGCGCGTCGACACGCTGCCGCTGGTGTTGCGCGCGCTCGGTGCCGAATCGATTGCGCGCGGCACGCATGTGCGGCTGCGCATCACCGGTACCGACCTGCTGACGCTCGATGTGCATGCGAACGTGATCGCGCGCATCGATGAGGCCGCCGCCGATGCGGTTGCCGAAGAAGCCGACACGGGCGACGACACCGAGGCCGAAGAAGGCGCCGGCCCGCTGACATTGGCGATCGACGTGCAATCCGACGAAGCGCCGAACGCTGCGGCGCAACCTTCCGAAACTCCAGCCTGACGCGCCCGCATGTTGCGCAAGCTTTCCACGCTGCAGATTGCGCTGATCATCTCGGTCGGCCTGCACGGCGCACTGCTCGCCGTGCGGATCGTCGATCCGGAGGGCTTCAACCGGATTTTCCAGGACACGCCGCTCGAAGTGGTGCTGGTCAATTCGCGTTCCGGCCAGGCGCCCGACAAGGCGCAGGTGATCGCCCAGGCTGCACTCGCCGGCGGCGGCGATGCGGATCGCGGGCGCGCAACCTCGCCGCTGCCGCCGTCGGCGCTGGTCGAGATCGGCGATTCGGACGAAAACGCCCGCAAGCAGATCGAACAGCTGCAGGAAACCCAGCAGCAACTGCTCGCACAGGTTCGCCGCGAGCTGGCGCTGCTGCCCGCGCCCGACCCGCAGCGCGACGAAGGCAACCCGCAGGAACGCGCACAGGAAGACAAGCGGCGCCAGCTCGTGCAGCTGCTGGCCGAGATCGAAAAGCGCATCAACGAAGAAAATGCGCGCCCGAAGAAGCGCTACATCAGCCCGGCCGCGCGCGAAGAGGTCTACGCCCTGTACTACGACGGCTACCGCCGCAAGGTCGAAGACCGCGGCACGCGCAACTTTCCGGAGAGCAACGGCAAGAAGCTGTATGGCGAACTGGTCATGAACGTCACGATCGATGCCGCGGGCCGTGTGATCGACACAGAGATCGTGCAGCCGTCGAGCTCGAAGATCCTGGATCGGCGCGCAGTCGCGATCGTCAAGGCCGCCGCGCCGTTCGGGCCGTTCAGCGCCGCGATGCGGCGCAGTGCAGACCAGCTGGTCGTCACGTCGCGCTTCAAGTTCACGCGCGACGAGGCCCTGGAGACGCAGCAGCTCGGGCCGTCGAACTAGCGCGCGGGAACGCGAAAGAGAGGAGCCGCAGATGGATCGCTACGTCGTCGCCGGCAATCCGGTCGAGCACAGCCAGTCGCCGTTCATCCATGCCGAGTTCGCGCGCCAGACCGGCCAGACGCTGTCGTACGAACGGCTGCTCGTCCCGCTCGATGCGTTCGAAACGACGTTGCACGCATTCGCCGCAGACGGCGGCAAAGGCTGCAACGTGACGGTGCCGTTCAAGTTCGATGCCTTTCACGCTGCGCGCCGCCCGACCGAGCGCGCCGCGCTGGCGCAGGCCGCGAACACGCTGCGCTTCGACGCCGACGGCTGGCTCGCCGACAACACCGACGGCATCGGCCTGGTGCGCGACATCGAACGCAATGCCGGCGTGGCGCTGGCGGGCAAGCGCGTGCTGCTGATCGGCGCCGGCGGCGCCGCAGCCGGCGCGCTCGCGCCGCTGCTCGCCGCGCGCACGCACGAGATCGTGATCGCTAACCGCAGCGTCGAGCGGGCGCGGCTGCTCGTCGAGCGGCATCGCACATTCGCAGCCGGCGCGTCGCTTCGCGCCAGTTCGCTCGATGACTGCGGCACCGGCTTTGACATCGTGATCAACGGCAGCGCGAGCAGCATGCAAGGCAGTGCGGTGCCGGTGCCTGCAGGCGTACTGCGCAAGGGCGCGCTTGCGATCGACATGATGTACGGCGCCGCCGCCCAAGGCTTTCTCGACTGGGCTGCCGCCGCGGGTGCAAGCGCACGCGACGGGCTCGGCATGCTGGTCGAGCAGGCGGCGTCGGCGTTCGAGCTGTGGCGTGGCGTCGCACCCCAAACGGCGCCGGTGCTGGCCGCGCTGCGCGAGCGCATGGCGGCGCCGCGCTGATGAAGTCCCTCGCCGCGCACGCTGCGCGAATGCTCGCCCTGCTGTTGCTGGCGGCTTTGGCGCTGCAGCTGTTCTTCGCACTGCGGGTCGCGGCGATGACGCTGCTCGACCCGCAGTCGACGACGTTTCAGCGCGCCGAAGCCTGGCGCCTGTTGACGACGAAACACACGATTGCCTGGAGCCAGCAGTGGGCCGACTACCCGCGCATTTCGGACCACCTGAAGCGTGCGGTGATCGCGTCCGAGGACGCCGGTTTCGCCGAGCACAGCGGCGTCGAGTGGGACGCGCTCGAAAAGGCCTGGGAGCGCAACCAGAAAGCCGAGGCGCGGGTCGAGAAGATCAACGCGCAGATCGATCGGCGCCTGCAGAAGGTGTCGCCTGCGAAAACCGCTGCGAGCAAGCCGGCCGCTCATCTGAAGCCGAAGGTCGTCGGCGGCTCGACGATCACTCAGCAGCTCGCCAAGAATCTGTTCCTGAGCGGCGAACGCAACCTGCTGCGCAAGGGACAGGAGTTCGCCATCACCTTCATGCTCGAGGCGCTGTTGTCGAAGCAGCGCATTCTCGAGATCTATCTGAACAGCGTCGAATGGGGCGAAGGCGTGTTCGGCGCCGAGGCGGCGTCTCGCCACTACTTCCGCGTCGACGCGCGTGCCCTGTCGACCGGACAGGCGGCGCAGCTGGCGGTGATGCTGCCGGCGCCCAAGCGCTTCGAGAAGCGGCCGGGCTCGGCCTACGTCGTCGGGCGCGCGGGAACCATTGCCGCGCGCATGGGCGGCGTGGAGCTGCCGTGATCCGGCCCGCCGGCTTCCTAGAATCGCGCGCATGAGCGCATCGTCGATCACTGAGGAGATCGCCGCGACGGCCGCGCGGCTCGTCGTCGAGGAGGGCATGGAATACGGCCCCGCCAAGCGCCGCGCGGCGCGGGCACTCGGGCGCAACTCGAGCCGCTCGGCCGAGCTTCCGGGCAACGACGAGGTCGAAGATGCCGTGCGCGAGTACCTGGCGTTGTTCTGCGCCGACACGCAACCCGCCGAATTGGCCGAGCTGCGTGCGATTGCGGCGCGCTGGATGGAACGCCTCGCTGCGTTTCGGCCCTACCTGACCGGCGCCGTCTGGCGGGGTACGGCCACGCGGCTGAACGACATCCACCTCGATCTTTACTGCGACGACTCGAAAGAGGCCGAGTTGATGCTGATCGATCGCCGCGTTGACTACGACGTGGGCAGCACACAGGGACCGCGTGGCCAGAGCGTGGACGTGCTGAGCATCGCAGAGCCGAGCACGGTCCTCGGTGAGCGCGTGACCCTGCACCTGCACGTGCTCGACCATGACGACCTGCGCGGTGCGCTGAAACCCGACGCCACCGGCCGCACCCAGCGTGGTGATCTCGCAGCGCTGCGCAAGCTTCTCGCGGATTGCGGCGGATGAATCGCCGCTCACTCGTCATGGGGAGCGCCGGCGTGGCAGCCGCCGCGGCCGGCATCGCCACGGCACTGTGGCGCCGGTCCGTTTTGCCCGAAGCTGTGCCCGGGACAGCCAATCCGCAAGCGCCAACCCACTTTGAAAAGCCGGACGGCGGGAAGCTGGTGCTTGCTGACTTCGCAGGCAAGCCTTTATTGCTGAACTTCTGGGCTACCTGGTGTCCGCCATGCGTGAGGGAGATGCCATTGCTCGATCGATTTGCGGACGAGCAGCGCGCCTCCGGGTGGCAAGTCGTCGGTCTTGCGGTCGACAAGATCGAGCCGGTCCGCGAATTTCTCCTGAAGCATCCCGTGCGCTATCCGATCGCGGTGGCAGGCATGGACGCCCTGGAATGGCTGCGCTTGCTCGGCAACTCGGGGGGTGGCTTGCCGTTCAGCGTCGTCTTCGATTCCGCCGGTGGGACGGTACAACGCAAGCTGGGCGAGATCGGCAGTTCGGAGCTTGCGGAGTGGACAGCGCGAGTCCGTTGAGGCGATGTGGCGGCTTCGGCGCGGACCGGAGGATTAATTTCTTGTCAACTGCCGATAACGGGCCCTAAACCGCGTAAAGTTTGCGCCTTCGTTGTTACAAGACAAGGCCACAGCCATCGTCGGGCAGCGGCTATCCACGACGCGGCGGTTTTCCGGTTCGCGGTGGTAGGCGCTGAAATCAATACAAAAGGCCGCAGTCCGGGCATCCGCGAACCCAAACAGGCGCGGGCCAGCGCACGGGCCGCTTCACGGAGTCTGTCTATCCATGGATCTTCGCAAACTCAAGACCCTGATCGACCTGGTGTCGGAGTCGAACATCTCCGAACTGGAAATCACCGAGGCCGACGGCAAGGTGCGCATCGTGAAGGCCGACCCGGCCGCAGCGGTGATTCAACACAACTACGTACCGGCGCCACAGATGACGCCGCAGCCAGCCGCGCTGGCCGCTCCGGCCGCACCCGCCGCGCCGGAAGTGCCTGTCGAGACGGGCCATGTCGTCAAGTCACCGATGGTCGGCACGTTCTATCGGGCCGCCAGCCCCGGCGCGAAAGCCTTTGCCGACGTCGGCATGGCGATCAAGGAAGGTGAACCGATCTGCATCATCGAAGCGATGAAGATCATGAACGAGATCGAGGCCGACAAGTCCGGCACGATCACACGCATCCTGTGTGAGAACGGCCAGGCCGTCGAATTCGGGCAGCCCTTGTTCGTCATCGAATAAGCGGACGCGCCCATGTTCAAGAAGATCCTTATCGCGAACCGCGGAGAGATCGCGCTTCGCATCCAGCGGGCCTGCCGCGAACTCGGCGTCAAGTCGGTGATCGTCTACTCGGAGGCCGACCGCGACGCGAAGTACGTGAAGCTCGCCGACGAAGCGGTCTGCATCGGGCCGGCGGCCTCGGCCCAGAGTTATCTCAACATGCCGGCGATCATCTCGACCGCCGAGGTCACCGACGCCGAGGCCATCCACCCGGGCTACGGCTTCCTGTCGGAGAACGCCGACTTCGCGGAGCGGGTCGAGCGCAGCGGCTTCACGTTCATCGGACCCACACCGGCATCGATCCGCGTGATGGGCGACAAGGTTTCCGCCAAGCAGGCGATGATCAAGTCCGGCGTGCCGTGCGTGCCGGGTTCGGAGGGCGCGTTGCCCGAGGACCCGAAGGAGATCATCAAGACGGCGCGTGCGGTCGGCTATCCGGTGATCATCAAGGCGTCGGGCGGCGGCGGCGGGCGCGGCATGCGCGTCGTGCACACCGAAGCCGCGCTGATCCACGCGGTGCAGACCACCCGGGCCGAAGCCGGCGCGGCATTCGGCAACCCGGCCGTCTACATGGAGAAGTTCCTCGAGAACCCGCGGCACATCGAGATCCAGGTGCTCGCCGACGAGCACAAGAATGCGGTCTGGCTGGGCGAGCGCGATTGCTCGATGCAGCGACGCCACCAGAAGATCATCGAGGAAGCGCCGGCGCCCGGCATTCCGCGGCGCACGATCGAACGCATCGGCGAACGCTGCGCCGCGGCCTGCAAGCGCATCGGCTATCGCGGCGCCGGCACGTTCGAATTCCTGTACGAGAACGGCGAGTTCTTCTTCATCGAGATGAACACGCGGGTGCAGGTCGAGCATCCGGTGACCGAGCTCGTGACCGGCATCGACATCGTGCAGATGCAGATCCGAGTGGCCGCGAACGAGAAGCTGCCGTTCACGCAGCGCAACATCCAGATGCGCGGGCATGCGATCGAGTGCCGGGTGAACGCCGAAGATCCGTACAACTTCATGCCGTCGCCAGGCCGCATCACGATGTGGCACCCGCCCGGCGGCCCTGGTGTGCGGGTCGACTCGCATGCCTACACGAACTACTTCGTCCCACCCAATTACGACTCGATGATCGGCAAGATCATCGTGCACGGCGACACCCGCGACCAGGCGCTCGCGCGCATGCGCATCGCGCTGTCGGAGACTGTCGTGGAGGGCATCTCGACCAACATCCCGCTGCACCGCGAGCTGATGGTGGATGCAAAGTTCATCGAGGGTGGAACCAGCATTCACTATCTCGAAGGCTGGCTCGGTCAGCACAAGCGCTGAGCGTGCGGCGATGGTCGAGCTGCATCTGCTCGCCCCCGAGGAAAGGGTCGAACTCGTCTCCGATGCACTGATCGACGAGCTCGGCGCGCTGTCGGTCTCGGTCGAGGATGCGGACGCTCAGACGCCCGCCGAACACGCGTTGTTCGGCGAGCCCGGCATGCCGCCGCCTGCGGCAGGCTGGCAGCGCTCGGTCGTCAAGGCGCTGTTCGAGGACGAAGCCGGCGCAACCGAAGCCGCCGCCCTTCTGCTCGCGCAAGACTGGACGGACGGAGTGCACGTGCAATCGCTTCAAGCCGTTCCCGACGAAGACTGGGTCCGGCTCACGCAGTCGCAGTTCTCGCCGGTCGAGATCGCGCCCGGATTCTGGGTTGTGCCGAGCTGGCACACGCCGCCGGCCGGCGCAACGCGCTCGATACGGCTCGATCCGGGTCTTGCATTCGGCACAGGCACCCATCCGACCACGCGCATGTGCCTGCGCTGGACCGCTGATCACGCGAGCGAATCGGCGCGCTGGCAGCGCGTGCTCGACTACGGCTGCGGCTCGGGCATCCTCGCGATCGGCGCCGCGCTGCATGGCGCCAAGGCGATCGACGCGGTCGACATCGACCCGGCCGCCGTCGAATCGACTCGCGCGAACGCGGCCGACAACGGTGTGGTGGTCAACACCGGGCTGCCGGAGCTGGCGAGTGGCGAATACCCGCTGGTGTTCGCGAACATTCTCGCGAGCCCGCTGAAGCTGCTCGCGCCGCTGCTGAGCGCGCACGTTGCGCCGGGCGGAAGCCTCGTGCTGGCCGGCATCCTCGAACGGCAGGCTGACGAGCTGAAGGCGGCCTATGCGCCATGGCTCGCGCTCGAGGTCGGCGACAGCGTCGACGGCTGGATCCTGATGACCGCGCGCAAGGCGCCGAGCGAAAGCGGCCGATGAGCCTCGCCACGCGTTGCACCTCCTGCGGCACGGTGTTTCGCGTCGTCCAGGATCAGCTGAAGATTTCGGAAGGCTGGGTGCGCTGTGGGCGTTGCGAGCAGGTGTTCAATGCCCTGGAAGGCTTGTTCGACCTCGAGCGCGACACCCCGCCCGGGGGCGCGGGTGCGCACTTCGAAGAGGTTTCGGCCGCGAATCGCGGCGATGACCCGAGCAACTACCTGAGCACGCGCCAAGTCGAAGGCGACCAGGACGACGGGCAGCCCGATGATCCGCACCTCGTCGAGCGCATCGACGCGCACTTGTTCGGCAAACGTCGCGCCGAGTCGGCAACAACGCCGTCGGAAAACGTCAGCAAGCGCGATCGGCACGAGTTCTCCGACGCCCGCTTCGACACCAATCTGTTCATCGACGACGAGGAAGCGCCGCTGGAGCCGGGCATTGGCGAACCGCAGGCAGCCTCCGAGGCCGCTGCACCTGCGAAGACCGATCACGGTGCGCTCGAGTTCCTGCGCCAGGCGCAGCGACGTGCGCGCTGGCAGCAGCCGCGTGTTCGATTCGCGCTTGCGGCCGGCGCGACGGCACTTGCGCTCACGCTCACGCTCCAGACTGCACACCACTTTCGCGACACCGTCGCCGCACGCTGGCCCGGGACCCGGGCGATGCTGATGTCGTGGTGTGATCTTGCGGGCTGCAGCATCGCCACGCCCAAGCGCATCGACGACATCGTCGTCGACAGCACCGCACTGGGCCGGCTGGGCAACGACGATGCGTTTCGGCTTTCGGTGACCTTGCGCAACCGCGGACAGCTGCCGGTCGCACTGCCATCGATCGACCTGAGCCTGACCGACACGAGCGGGCAGCTGCTGGCGCGCCGGGTGCTCGAGCCACGCGACTTCCAAGCGAGCGTTGCATCGCTGGCGCCGGGCGCCGACGTGGCGCTGCAAGCGCCGCTGTCAGCCGGGTCGACGCGTGTCAGCGGCTTCACGGTCGAAGTGTTCTATCCCTGACTTTTCCATTGGAGATTGCATGCCTGCGTTGATCTGCGGTTCCCTGGCGTTCGACACCATCACCACGTTCCCCGGCAAGTTCGCGCAGCAGATCCTGCCGGAGCAGCTGCACATCCTGAACGTGTCGTTCCTGGTGCCGACCTTGCGCCGCGAGTTCGGTGGATGCGCCGGCAACATCGCCTACAGCCTGTGCCAACTCGGCGGCGAGCCGGTCGTGATGGCCGCCGTCGGAGCCGACGGGGCCGACTATCTGCAGCGCATTCGCGGCTGGGGCGCGACGACCGACCACGTGCGCACCGTCGCCGACAGCTACACCGCTCAGGCGATCATCATCACCGACACCGACAACAACCAGATCACCGCATTCCACCCGGGCGCAATGCAATCGGCGCACCTCACGCCCGTGCCGCCCGATGCCGGCATCCGCGTCGCGATCATCGCGCCCGATGGACGCGACGCGATGCTGCAGCATGCCGCCCAACTGGCGGCTGCGAAGATTCCCTTCATCTTCGACCCGGGCCAGGGCCTTCCGATGTTCGACGGCGTCGAATTGCAGCGCTTCGTCGATCAGGCGAGCTGGGTCGCGGTCAACGACTATGAAGCAAGGATGCTGTGCGACCGCACCGGGCAGACGCTCGAATCGTTGTCGCGCTCGCACCTGAAGGGCGTGATCGTGACGCTCGGCGCGCAGGGTTGTGACCTTTGGCAAGACGGCGTGCGCCAACACATTCCCGGCGTTGCTGCGCGTGAAGTGCTCGACCCGACCGGCTGCGGCGACGCCTTCCGGGCCGCGCTGCTGTACGGGATCGAGAACGGCTGGGAACTCGCCCGATCGATCGAACTCGGCAACCGGATCGGTGCCATCAAGATCGCGAGCCGCGGCGGACAGAACCACGTGCTCGATCGAGCAGCGCTCGGCCTTTGACGAAGGGCCGACGAAAAAAAGCCCGGCGTGAACCGGGCTTTTTCAGGGGGCGTGCCGCTTA
>Ga0075370_10000654_pt1 | contig 13477 bp, 12 predicted proteins | sample EndMethybrTD3035_FD_71398 | JGI IMG/M metagenome (GOLD analysis project Ga0075370, IMG submission 71398) | Populus endosphere microbial communities from Tennessee, USA - Endosphere MetaG P. TD hybrid TD303-5 | ecosystem: Host-associated > Plants > Roots > Endosphere | place: USA: Tennessee... | reverse complement strand
GCGCCGCGCAAGCTCAAACGGCTCGACGCCGAGCAGGCGCGCGAACTCGGATTGGCCCAACTGGACCGCGTCGGGCTGAGACACAAGGCCGCAGTGCGCCCGTCGACCCTCTCCGGTGGCCAGCAGCAGCGAGTGGCGATCGCCCGGGCACTGGCGATGGCGCCGCAGGTGATGTTCTTCGACGAAGCCACCTCGGCACTGGACCCCGAATTGGTGAAGGGCATCCTGGCGCTCATCGCCGAGCTGGGCGCCGACGGGATGACGATGGTCGTCGTCACCCACGAAATGGGCTTCGCCCGGTCGGCCGCCGACGCCGTGGTGTTCATGGATCACGGGAAGGTCGTCGAGTCCGGTTCACCAGACCAGGTGTTCGGCGCGGCCGAGACGGACCGCCTCAAGCGGTTCCTTTCGCAAGTTCTCTGAGCTTTACGTGCTCGTCACACAACTTGGCAGGCTCAGACAGGTTAGACTGCCGAAATTATGGTGGAGACCGAACCGCAGGTCGCTGAACTGGCCGGAGAGCTGCAGCGCGTCCTCTCCCGGGTGTTCTCCATACTTCGCAGAAGCGACCCCAGCCGGGACGCCGCGACCAACGATCTGACGCTCGCCCAGTTGTCGATCTTGCTGACACTGCTCGAGCAGGGACCGATCCGAATGACCGAACTGGCCGCGCATGAACGGGTGCGCACGCCGACGACGACGGTCGCGATCCGCCGGCTCGAGAAGCTGGGACTGGTCAAAAGGTCCCGCGATCCGTCGGACCTGCGGGCGGTTCTCGTCGACATCACGCCCGAGGGCCTCGCTCAGCACCAAGAAGCGCTGGCCAACCGGCGGGCGTTCTTGGCCAAGCTGCTCGAAAAGCTCGGCCCCGAGGAACTCGAGACGCTGAGCAAGGCGCTCGTCCCGCTCGAGCGCATCTCCGAATAGGGCGTCAGCCCAGCCAGTCCAGAACCGCTGCGGCGGTCCATGACTGCTGCATGCTGCCCAGCGGTTCGCCGGTGAACGGCTCGTAATACTCGGCGAAGGTGCCGTCGCTGACCTGTCGCAGCCCTTCGCGCCGCAGCACCAGCGACCGTTCGGCCCAGCCGCGGCGCGCGAAGCACCACGAGAACAGCCACGTCGTCACCGGCCACACCGGACCGCGCCAGTACTCGCGCGAGCGGAAGTCGCGCGATACCGGCGACGTCGTCGGGATCAGCGCGAACTTGAGGTCCGGATGTCCGCAGAAGCGCGGGCCCTCCAGCAGCCGCAGCAGGGCACGCTCCTTGTCGTGCGGCAGCCCGCCGCACAGCAGCGGCGCGAACTGCGCAACCGTTTCGGTGGCCACCCACTTCTCGGCCCGCACGTCGTAATCCCTTGCCGCACCGTTGCGTTCGTCGGTTGTTTCCACGACACCCTTGCGGAACCGCTCCGCCCAGCCGTACAGATCCCGGACGTCGGAGTGCGGACGCTTGTAGTCCTCACCAATCTCGGCCAGCACGTCGCACGCCACGGCGAGAATCGCCGACACGAACACGTCCTCGACGGCGAAGCTCATCACCTTGGGCAGCAACTCGTCGTCGTAGCGGGCCGACTTCATCTCTTCGAGCAGCCACAGATAGCGGTCGTATTCGATGTCCGACGGCCGCTGGCTGGCGTCGGTGACGATCGCGTTGTCCTCGCGCTGGTATTCGGGCAGCCGGCCGGGCACCACGTTGGCGTACGCGCTGTCCCACCGCGGCGAGTTGTCCATGCCGGACTCCCAACCGTGGTACAGCGTGACCCGACCTCGTGATCGCGGGTCGCGGGCTTCAGCGAGCCATCGGTGCCAGCGGACCAGATCGTCCCACCGGCGGTCGAGGAAGGCCTCGGCGACGGCGCGGGTCGACCGGCCGCGGCCGCGGGCGTGATCGAGGATGCGCTGCACCGCGATCGCGTGCACGGGCGGCTGCGTGATCCCCGACGTGTGCCGGTTGCGCGGGGCGTTGATGGCGAGCGCGGACGTCGCCCACCGTGCGGGTCCGGGGAAGTATCCGTCGACACCGTTGGCGAAGACGATGTGCGGGATCATCCCGTTGGCCCACTGCGCCGACAGCAGCGTGTCCAGCTCGACGACGGCGCGCTCGACGCTCAGCGGGGCCAGCCCGATCGCCACGAAAGCGGCGTCCCAGCTCCACATATGCGGATACAGCAGCGGCGCGGCGGTGGTCATGGTGCCCAGGTCGTTACCCCGCAACAGGTACGCGGCGCGTGCCGCGAGTTGCGTCGGACCGAAGCTGGAATCGTGGGCCATCGCCTCAATGATGCGTCGCCCGGGCACGTGATGCAGGTCGGTAGGGTGACTTCGTGTCGAATGTCGCCGCCGGAGCGGCTCGGATGCCGACGGCGATGATCACCGGGGCCTCGCGAGGGCTCGGTGCGGCCATCGCCAGCGCGCTCGCGCCCACCCACACGCTGTTCCTCGCGGGAAGGCCGTCGGCGGAACTCGATGCGGTCGCCGCGGAGTTCGGGGCCACCACATGGCCGGTGGATTTCGGCGATCTCGACGCGATCGAGGTGGCCGTCGAGCCGATCGTCGAGCTGGACGTGCTGATCCACAACGCCGGCGTCGCCTATCCGGCCACCGTTCCGGAGTCGACCGTCGACGAATGGCGATCGACCATGATCGTGAATGTCGTTGGCCCGGTGGCACTTACGTTGCCGCTACTGCCCGCGCTGCGGGCCGCGCGCGGCCACGTCGTCTTCGTGAACTCCGGCGCAGGCATCAATGCCTCGCCCGGCCTGGCGTCCTACACCGCGAGCAAGTTCGCGTTACGCGGGTTCGCCGACTCGCTGCGCAACGACGAGCCGTCGCTGCGGGTGACCTCGGTGCATCCCGGTCGGATCGCGACCGAGATGCAGGAGGACCTCGTCGCCTACGAGGGACGCGAGTACGACCCCTCGAAGTACCTGAGCCCCGAAACTGTCGCGAAAGTCATAGCCGACGCGGTCAACGCGCCGCCCGACGCGCACATCCACGAGGTCATCGTCCGCCCTCGGTGATTTCGGTGCGCTGGCGATCGCGTGGCGACTGTGCGCGCACCGAAATCGCTCGTCGGATCATCGCGATGACCCGCTGGGGATACTCGGTCAGATCTATCCACGTGAATCGCAGCACCTGCCAGCCGAGCAGCGATATGTCGTTCTGTCGCTTGCGATCGACCTGGAATACCTCCGCGTCCGAGTGGAACGCCCACCCGTCCGCCTCGATCGCGATCCGCTGCACCGGAAATCCGACGTCGACCCTGTATCCGCCGACGGGATGGTTAGGCCGCCAGCCGGTGATGCCCGCCTCTCGAAGTAGTTTCACGAGAACCCGCTCGGCGGCGGATCGTGCACCGTCGCCGGCAGCCTGCAGCAGTAGGCGGGCGGCCGGCGACCCGTACCTCCCCTTGTTGCGTAGCTGCGCCCGCCATAGTTCATGTAGTTCGACGTCACGTTGCAGCGCTCCGTCCATAAGCGAGCTGCCGTCGCGACGATTGACCGACGCTTCGAGAATCGTTAGCGGCCGAGCGGTTACACGCAATCCGCGAACGGTCGTGACATCCGACGGGTCGAGATCTCGTCGCCTCAATCGAGTCTTCTCGTGACACCGGCCGTGAGCGGTGCGCGGCGTCGTGACGTCGACCACGTCGGGTGCGAACCGCGTCAACCCGTGCCACCACGCGGCGGTCATCCCACTGGCGGCTGCCCGTTCGCCATAGCCCCAGACAGCCGCTCGAATTCGGGCGGCACTGGTGAACAGACGATCATCGACGAAATAGACACCGCGTGAACACCGCATCCAGTCACCGGACTGCACTCGCCGCTGTACCGCCTGAAGGCTGAGGCCCGATGCGTGTGCCTGCTCGAGCGTGATGACGCCGTCTTGTTCTCGAAGCAAATCGTTCAGCATTCCCAATGGACGCGCGGCGGCGCTCCGTGGGTTCCACTCTTTGCGATTTCGGTGCGCTAGCGATCGCTGGGCGAACGTGTGAGCACCGAAATCACAATTTCTAGGCGACGATGTTGACCAGGCGGCCCGCGACCACGATCACCTTCTTCGGCGTCTTGCCGTCGAGGAACTCCTGCACCTTGGCATCGGCCAGCGCGGCGGTCTCCAGCGCATCCGCATCGGCGTCGGCGGGCACGGTGATGCGCCCGCGGACCTTGCCGTTGACCTGCACCGGCAACTCGACGGTGTCCTCGACGAGGTACTGCGGGTCGGCCACCGGGAACGGTCCGTGCGCCAGCGAGGTGTCGTGGCCCAGCCGCTGCCACAGTTCCTCGGCCAGGTGCGGAGCCAACGGCGCGACCATCAGCACCAGCGGCTCCAACGCCGCCCGCGCCGTCACCCCCTGTTTGGTCAGGTGGTTGGTGTACTCGATCAGCTTGGCCGCGGCGGTGTTGTTGCGCAGGTTCGTGTAGTCGTCGGACACCCCGGCGATCGTGCGGTGCAGAACCCGCAGGGTGTCGTCATCCAACGCCTCGTGCGCACCTGACCGCTCGGCGCCGCTCTGCTCGTCGACCACCAACCGCCACACGCGCTGCAGGAAGCGGTATGCGCCGACGACATCCTTTGTCGCCCACGGCCGCGACGCATCCAGTGGGCCCATCGACATCTCGTACACCCGCAGCGTGTCCGCGCCGTAGTCGTCGCAGATCTCATCCGGCGATACCGAGTTCTTCAGGCTCTTGCCGATCTTGCCGAACTCCTGGAAGACGTCGATTTCACCGTCGGGCCCGGTCCAATAGAACTTGCCGTCGCGTTCGACAACCTCGGCAGCCGGTACGTACGCGCCGCGCGAGTCCGTATAGGCGAACGCCTGGATATAGCCCTGGTTCACCAACCGCCTGAACGGTTCACGTGAACTGACGTGGCCCAGGTCGTGGAGCACCTTGTGCCAGAACCGCACATAGAGCAGGTGCAGCACAGCGTGCTCGACGCCACCGACGTAAAGGTCGACGCCGCCGGGGTCATTCGCCCCGTGCTCGGCGGGCCGCGGGCCCATCCAGTACGCCTCGTTCTCCTTGGCGCACAACTCTTCTTTGTTGTACGGGTCGGTGTAACGCAACTCGTACCAGGAACTGCCCGCCCACTGCGGCATGACGTTGGTGTCGCGGGTGTAAGGCTTCAGTCCGTCGCCGAGATCCAGCTCGACATGCACCCAGTCCGTCGCCGTGGCAAGCGGCGGCGAGGGCTCACTGTCGGCGTCGTCCGGATCGAACTGCACCGGCGCGTAGTCCGGAATGTCGGGCAGTTCGACGGGCAGCGCTGACTCGGGCAGCGGATGCGCGCGGCCGTCGGAGTCGTAGACGATCGGGAACGGCTCACCCCAGTAACGCTGCCGCGCGAACAACCAGTCGCGCAACTTGTACTCGACCCGGGTCTGCCCGCGCCCGTCGGCGACCAGCCGATTGGTGATGGCCTCCTTCGCCGAGGCGACGGACAGACCGTTGAGATAGTCCGAGTTGACCAGCTCACCGTCACCGGAATAGGCCTCCGCCGAAACATCGCCGCCGGCAATCACTTCCGTGATCGGCAGCCCGAACGCGGTGGCGAATTCCCAGTCGCGCTGATCGTGGCCGGGGACCGCCATGATGGCGCCGGTGCCGTAGCCGAGCAGCACGTAGTCCGCGATGAACACCGGAATCTGTTGACCGTTGGCCGGATTCGTCGCATAGGCGCCGACGAACACACCGGTCTTGGTCTTGTTCTCCTGGCGTTCCAGATCCGACTTTGCCGCGACTGTGGCACGGTATGCGGCGACCGCCTCCGCGGGCGTCGCCCCGCCGAAGGTCCAGCGCGCATCGACGTTCTCGGGCCAGTGCTCGGCCACGAGCCCGTCGACCAGTTCGTGTTCAGGTGCTAGCACCATGTACGTCGCGCCGAACAACGTGTCGGGCCTGGTGGTGAACACCTCGATGTCACCGGCATCCGTCGCGAACTGAACCGCTGCGCCGGTGGACCGGCCGATCCAGTTGCGCTGCATGGTCTTGACTTTTTCCGGCCAGTCCAGCACTTCGAGATCGTCGAGCAGCCGGTCGGAGTACGCGGTGATGCGCATCTTCCACTGCCGCAGGCGTTTCCGGAACACCGGAAAGTTTCCCCGATCGCTGCGGCCGTCGGAGGTGACCTCCTCGTTGGCCAGCACCGTACCCAAGCCCGGGCACCAGTTGACCATCGACTCGGCTCGATACACCAGCCGATACGAGTCAACGACATCGGCGCGCTCACCCGCCGACAGCTCCCCCCATGAGCGGCCGTCGTCGAGAGTCCTGCTACCCGAGTCGAATTCGGCGATCAGCTCGGCGATCGGCCGGGCCTTGTCGACCGACGGATCGAACCAGGCGTTGTAGATCTGCAGGAAAATCCACTGTGTCCACTTGTAGAAGTCGACGTCGGTGGTCGAGAAGCTTCGTCGCGGGTCGTGCCCCAGCCCCAGCCGGCCCAGCTGCCGACGGAAGTTGACGATATTGGCTTCGGTCCTGATGCGGGGATGTGTGCCGGTCTGGATCGCATACTGCTCGGCAGGCAACCCGAAGGCGTCGAAACCTAACGCGTGCAACACATTGTGGCCGGTCATCCGGTAGTAGCGCGCGTAGACGTCGGTGGCGATATAGCCGAGCGGGTGCCCGACGTGCAGCCCCTCGCCCGACGGGTACGGGAACATGTCCTGCACGAACATCTTGTGGTCGGGCAGCGGGCCGCCGTCAGGCTCCGCCAGCGAGCCCACCGGATTGGCCACGTTGAACGTCCCCGAGTCCGCCCACCGCTGCTGCCAGGCGCGCTCGATCTGCCCGGCCAGCTCCGCGGTATAGCGGTGCTGGGGGGCGTCGGTGCCGGCGTCGGGCGAGTCAGTCACGTGAACAGGGTATAAGCCCGCCGATCGTGATCTCGCCGGCCACAGGTTGGTCTCGGTTACATCACCGGTCGGTCAGAGCTTGATCCCAGGTCGATTCCAGCCCTGGTGACCGTCGCTTCGCCGTGGATACAGTCGGCGCCTGACCACATGGCTGACGAGCCCGACAGCGAAAGGAACGACGTCGATGAACGAACACGCCCGACGCTGGAGAACTCCGGCGACCTGTGTGGCTGCGGCTACCGTCGGCGTCTTCTTCTTCGCGGGCGTCCCCGCCTCGGCGCAGCCACTGCAGCCGGTCGCGCCACAGCCCGGTCCTTCTGTGGTCTCGCAGGCCGCCGCGACGCCGAATGCCGCCGCAGCCGTTCCGGCGATGGCCAACCCAGCCCTGACTCCCGCGACACCCGCCGCGGCGGCCGCCCCCGGTGGCATCTCGACTCCGCAGGTCGGCGCACCGGCTGCGGTGCCGATCACACCCGCCCCGGCAGGCACCCTCTCCGACTTCTTCCAGTCCAAGGGTGTGGCGATGGAACCCCAGGTCAGCCAGGGCTTCAAGGCGCTGAACATCGTGCTGCCGATGCCGCGGGGCTGGGCGCACGTGCCCGATCCCAACGTTGCCGACGCGTTCGCCGTCATCGCCGACCGCGTGGGTGGCAACGGTCTGTACTCGTCGAACGCCCAGGTCGTCGTCTACAAGCTGGTCGGTGAATTCGATCCGCGAGAGGCCATCAGCCACGGGTTCGTCGACAGCCAGCAGATGCCCGCCTGGCGGGCGACCAATGGGTCCATCGGCGAGGTCGGCGGCATGCCGATGTCGACGATCGAGGGCACGTACCGCGAGAACGCCATGACGCTGGACACCTCACGCCGCCACATCATCGCGACCGCGGGCCCGGACAAGTACCTCGTTTCGCTGTCGGTGACCACCAGCCTCGACCAGGTCGTCGCGGCGGCCGACGCCACCGATGCGATCGTGCGGGGCTTCAAGGTCAGCGTCGCCGGCGCGCCCCCTCCGCCGGGCGCACCACCTGCCGCGGCGCCAAGCCAGCCGGCAGCGCCCGCCCCAGCGGCACCGGCAGCTCTCAACGCACCGGCCGCGCCAACACCGGCCCAGGCAACCACTGGACTAACCGGATAAAAGGGCTTGTTCCCCCGGGCGAAGCCTGGCGCCCGGGGGGACGCCCAACAGAGCGGTAGCGGCCGCCGCCTCGTATTGTGTGGCCCATGTCCTTCGTCGCGGTGCTGTGCTTCTGCGTCGCGGTCGTGATCGCCGCGCTCGGCGGATGGCTGCTGTGGGCGCCCGCGCCGGGGGATCCCAGGCGCCAGGTGCTTCGCGGGGTGGCCCCCACTCAACTCGCCGCCGCGGCGATGCTCGCGTCCGCGGGCACCGTGGCGCTGTCGAGTCGCCCGGACACCGCGCTCGTCGTGGTCATCGTGTGCGTGATCGGCGCCGTGAGCACGGTGGCCGCCGGCTGCTGGCAGGCGGCCAAGGTCATCGCGACCCGGGAAGCTGTCGCCGCGGTGTCGGGCGCGGACGGATGCGCTGGTTCCTGCGCGTCATGCACGCTGTCCTGCGGGTAAACGTCCGGCGCGCAGCGCCTTTCAGTTGCGGCTGATGTCGATCGGATGCGTGGCGAGCATCGACAGCGGCAGCGGCTGACGGCGAAGGACCCGGGCCCACAGATCCATCCGTGGCTCAGAGAGCACATCAGATGGCAACGCGGACAACACAATCCAGTCGTCTCGTTCGATCTCGCCTTCCAGCTGGCCAATCGTCCACCCCGAGTAGCCCGCGAAAATCCGCACGCCCTCTATCACCGGCGCCACCGAGTCCGGGTCGGCGTCAAGATCCACCATCGCCATCCGTCCCTGCACGTGCCGCAGCCCGGGCAGGCCGGCCGGGTCGACGCCCACCCGTAGCGTCGCCAGGCACAGCGCGGCGTCGCGTTTGACCGGGCCTCCGATGAACATCGTCTTCGGTTTCGTGGCCAGCTTGGCCCACTGCGGAAGCACGTTGTAGACCGCGGTCTCGCTGGGCCGGTTCAGCACCACTCCGAGAGTGCCGCCGTCGTTGTGCTCGACGATGTAGATGACGCTGCGCCGGAACGTCGGCTCCAGGAGATCGGTGTTGGCGAGCAGCAGAGTGCCCGCGCGAACCCGGTGTTTGGCAGGCGCTACGAAGTCCTCCGGGTCCTCTGAGTGCGCCATCCCACCATCATCGCATCAGCAACCAGCGAACGTGGCGAACAGAGCCGGTCCGGCGGATATTTGTACTGTGGGTCCGGGGGGTGCCGATCACCGCGTACCGACCCCAGCCAGACAACGGGACGGGACTTTTTGTGGCCGACGCGCGTGCGCTGATCGCCTTATGGCATTCGGTCCGGGCCCTCCCCGAATTCCGGCGGCTGCTCGAGCTGCGACTGGTCAGCCAGTTCGGTGACGGGCTTTTCGCCGCGGGCCTGGCCGGCGGACTGCTGTTCAGCACCGAACGGGCTGCGACCCCATGGGAATTCGCCGGCTCGTTCGCCGTCCTCTATTTGCCGTATTCGCTGCTAGGCCCGTTCGCCGGCGCACTACTCGACCGGTGGGATCGACGCCTGGTGCTCGTCGGGGCAAACATCGGTCGCCTGCTGATGGTGCTGGTCGTCGCTGCGCTGCTCGCGGTGAGTGCGCACCAGCTGGCCATTCTGATCGCCGCGTTGATCGTCAACGGGTTCACCCGCTTCGTCTCCTCGGGTCTGTCGGCGGCGCTACCGCACGTCGTGCCGCGGGAGCAGGTCGTGTCGATGAACTCCATCGCCACCGCGGCCGGTGGGGCGGCGGCCTTCCTCGGGGCTGTTTTCATGCTCGTCCCGCGCTGGCTGTTCGGGGCGGACGATGTCGGTGCCTCGGCGATCATCTTCATCGTCGCGATCCCGGTGGCGCTTGCGCTGTGGCTGTCGTGGCGCTTTTCGCCTCGTCTGCTCGGTCCCGACGACAGCGCCCGCGCGATCCACGGATCGGTCGTGTACGCCGTCACCACGGGTTGGGTGCATGGCGCCCGCACCGTCTTGGCGGTGCCGGCAGTGACCGCCACGCTTGCCGGCCTCGCCGCGCATCGCATGGTGCTCGGCATCAACAGCCTCCTGGTGTTCGTGCTCGCCAAACACACCGACACCGCCGAGGTCACCGGTCTCGGGACCACCGCGTTGTTCTTGGCGGCCGTCGGCGTAGGACAGCTCCTGGCCGCGGTGCTGATGCCGATCGCCGCCGCCCGGTGGGGCCGGTACGCGACCGCCAACGGGTCGCTCGCGCTGGCGGCGATGATCCAGTTCGTCGGCGTCGGCCTGCAGTTGCCGGTGTTGCTGGTGTGCGCCTTCGGCCTCGGGCTGGTCGGCCAGGTGGTCAAGCTGTGCGTCGACAGCGCCATGCAGCTCGACGTCGACGATGCGCTGCGCGGCCACGTGTTCACCGTCCAAGACGCGCTGTTCTGGATTTCGTTCATCCTTGCGACCAGCCTGACAGCCGCGGTGATTCCGCCCGGGGGTCATCAGCCTGCGCTCGTCATCGCCGGCGCAGTCGTCTACCTGCTCGGGCTGGCCGCACACGCCGCGCTCGGTCGGAGGACTCGACGCCAGGACTAAGGTGGCGGCATGGCTGGTGCCGAGCCTATGGTCGCTGATCTGCGCGCCGAGAGCGACGAGCTCGACGCGCTGGTCGCCGACCTTCCTGCCGAGCGGTGGGCCGACTCCACACCTTCACCGGGATGGACCATCGCCCATCAGATCGCCCATCTGTTGTGGACCGACCGTGTTGCTCTCACCGCCGTCACCGACGAAGCCGGATTCGCCGCCGTCCTCGAGGAGGCTTCGAAGGATCCGTCGGGGTTCGTCGACGCGGGCGCCGAAGAGCTCGCCGTCACGCCCCCTACGGAACTGCTGGCCGACTGGCGGCGCACCCGCGGCCGGCTGCACGAAGAGCTGCTGACGGTCACCGACGGTCGCAAACTGCCGTGGTTCGGTCCGCCGATGAGCGCCCCGTCGATGGCCACCGCACGGCTGATGGAGACGTGGGCACACGGCCTCGACGTCGCCGACGCGCTCGGGGTCGACCGGCCAGCCACCGCGCGGCTGAAGTCGATCGCCCACATCGGCGTGCGCACCCGCGACTTCGCGTTCGTCGTCAATGGCCTTGCGCCACCGGCAGATCCGTTTCTCGTGCAGCTGCAGGCGCCGGACGGCTCGACGTGGGAGTGGGGCCCGCCGGATACGGATGCGGCCGCGCAACGGGTTACCGGCTCCGCGCAGGATTTCTGCATGCTCGTCACGCAGCGCCGGCCACGGTCCGCCCTCGACGTCACGGCCACCGGCGAGGACGCCGAACGCTGGCTCGGTATCGCGCAGGCATTCGCGGGTCCGCCGGGACCGGGCCGCGCCTGATCAGAGCTCATCGGCCCCGCTACGTGCAAGATTGCGCTGAGGGCTGTCGATCCGGCGACTTGAACGACCCTGTGCGCAATCTTGGCGACAGGCAGCCGGGCCGCGCCTGATCAGAGCTCATCGGCCCCGTCGGCCTTACCGTCGGCATCGGCGTCGCTCAGCTTGATATCCCACCGGCCGTCACTGTCGGTGTCGACGTAGGCCTGCTCGCCGCTCACCGCGCGGTCGGCCAGCCCGTCGCCGTCGGAGTCCAGCAGCCTGTCGTCGGCCTGACCGTCGGCATCGACGTCGACGACCGCACCCCCGGCGTGCTCGAGCCCGTCGAGGCCGAACCACCGCAACAACCCGGTTCGGTCCAGGCTCACCGCCCACGTGCCGGTGCCGTCGTCGGTGAAATACGCGGCCTCCGCGAGATGGTCACGCACCAAATGGTCGGCGACACCGTCTGCGTCGAGATCGGCCATCGCGTCGTCGAGCAGGCCGTCACCGTCGAAGTCCAGACCGACGGCGTCGAAAGCTCCGTCACTGTTCATATCGATATCGGGCGCAGCGGTCCAGATGGTGGCCGACCCGTCGCCGTCACCGAGGCAGTACTCCATACCGATCAGACGGTGCGGTCGCCCCGCGCGTTCCACCACTTGGTCAACTCGTCGACGGCTTCCTCGTGCGACAGCGGGCCGCGGTCCAGCCGTAGCTCCTTGAGATAGCGCCACGCCTCGCCGACCTGCGGCCCGGCCGGGATGTCGAGCAGCCGCATGATCTCGTTGCCGTCCAGATCGGGCCGCACCCGCGCCAGATCCTCTTTTTCGGCCAGCTCCGCGATGCGCGCCTCGAGGTCGTCGTACGCCGCCTGCAGACGCGCCGCCCGCCGCTTGTTGCGCGTCGTGCAGTCGGCCCGCACCAGCTTGTGCAGTCGCGGCAGCAGCGGACCGGCGTCGGTGACGTAGCGGCGCACAGCCGAATCGCTCCACCGGCCCGTTCCCTGGCCATCGGCGTAACCGTGGAACCGCAGGTGCAGGTACACCAGCTGAGAGACGTCCTCGATCATCTGCTTCGAATACTTGAGCGCCCGCATCCGCTTGCGGGCCATCTTCGCTCCCACGACCTCGTGGTGATGGAAGCTCACTCCGCCGTCTTCTTCGTGCCTGCGGGTGGACGGCTTGCCGATGTCGTGCAGCAGCGCCGCCCAGCGCAGCACCAGATCGGGGCCGCCGTCCGGTCCCGGCTCCTCCAGATCGATCGCCTGACGCAGCACCGTCAGCGAATGCCAGTAGACGTCCTTGTGCTGATGGTGTTCGTCGATCGCCATCCGCATGCCGCCGACCTCCGGCAGCACGACGTCGCCGAGGCCGGTCTGCACCATCAGATCGATACCGGCGACCGGGTCCGCACCGAGCAGCAGCTTGTCCAGTTCGGCGGCGACGCGTTCGGCGGAGATGCGTTGCAACTGTGGCGCCATCTCGATGAGCGCCTCCACCACCCTCGGCGCGACCGTGAAGCCCAACTGCGAGACGAACCGCGCCGCACGCAGCATCCGCAGTGGGTCGTCGCCGAATGAGATCTCAGGCGCCGCAGGGGTATCCAGGATCTTGGCCTGCACCGCCGCCAATCCACCCAGCGGATCGTGGAATTGTCCAAGACCGCCTGGGCCATTGGGGTCGATGCGCACGGCCATCGCGTTCGCGGTGAAATCCCGGCGCACCAGATCGTCCTCGAGCCGGTCGCCGAACCGCACCTCTGGGTTGCGCGACACCTGGTCGTAGGTGTCGGCACGGAACGTGGTGATCTCCAGCCGGTCAACGCCCTTGCCGACCCCGATCGTCCCGAACTCGATACCCGTGTCCCACAGCGCGTCGGCCCACCCGCGCAGCATCGCCTGCATCTGCTCGGGACGCGCATCGGTGGTGAAGTCGAGGTCGTTGCCCAGTCTGCCCAGCAAGGCATCGCGCACACTGCCGCCGACGAGGAACAGTTCGTGACCCGCCTCAGCGAACACCCGGCCAAGATCGCGCAGAACATCGCCATGCCGGTTCAGCGCAACCTGCGCCGCGGCAAGCAGTTCAGCATCAGCACCCGATCCGGCCACGTTCGGACACCCTAATAGCAACGGCTCCATCACGACCGGTGAGTGTGGCGGGAGCGATACTGTCCGGCAGCTACTATCGCTTGGGTGTCGGACGGCGAACAGGCAAGACCACG
>Ga0075370_10000653_pt1 | contig 13478 bp, 10 predicted proteins | sample EndMethybrTD3035_FD_71398 | JGI IMG/M metagenome (GOLD analysis project Ga0075370, IMG submission 71398) | Populus endosphere microbial communities from Tennessee, USA - Endosphere MetaG P. TD hybrid TD303-5 | ecosystem: Host-associated > Plants > Roots > Endosphere | place: USA: Tennessee... | reverse complement strand
CTTCGACGCATCGGCGTCCAGCGTCTCGAGCTGCGCATCGAGCCGGCGCCGCAGCGCGACCGCCTGGTCGAGCACGCTCTGCGGCGGTGCGCCCCATTCGCAGATCGAGCGCTGCAGCGCCTCGAGGTGCCAGATGCTGACCGCCTTCAGCGCCGCGATGTCGTCGTCGGCGAGCTTCTGCCAGCTGCTCGCCTTGTCGAGCCCGAGCCTGGGGTCGAGCAGCGACGCCTGCAGCTGGATGAAGCCGGGCATGCCGGCCATCAGCTTGCGCGCCGCGCCGTCGTCGAACAGCGAGCCGAACGCGACCAGCACGTTGCCGAAGGTGTCGTCGCCCGACATGACCTGCATCGGTGCCCACGAGCCGCCGTTCGGCGTGCCGAGCATCAGCACGCGCGCGCCGTCGCGCGCCAGCATGCGCTTCCAGGTGTCGGGCTTCTCGAGCCGCATCGTGCGAGCGACCAGCCCACCCATCGAGTGCGCGACGATACGCACCGGCTGCTGGCTCGCGCTGCGCGCGGTCAATGCGAGGTCGACGGCCGCGGCAAGGCGGCGCGCCTCGTCCTCGATCGGGCGGCGCCAGTCGAACGCGAAGGGGATCACCTCGTGGGTGTCGGCGAGGCGGTCGATCAAATCGTCGTAGACCATGCCGATCGGGCCATCGGGCACGATGCTCGCGACGGTCTTCGGGTTCCACGCGAGCCGCTTCAGCCCGTTGACGAACCGAAAGCCGAGCCAGATGCGCTTGCCGTCGAGCTTGAGGTTCGAGCCGAGGATGCCGGGCAGCACGAACACGGCCGGCCGGTCGCCGGCCTTCGCGTCGGGGCCGCCTCGCGAGCGCGCCACCGCCTTCGCGGCGCGCGTGCCACTCGCATCCTGGCCGGCCCACGAGAGCGGGCCGATCGCGCCGAACTCGGCCGGCTGCGCGGCGGTGAGCGCCGTGAAGATCGCGCCGACCGTGCGTTCGTTCGAGAAGTAGTTGAAGTGCGAGACCTGCGCACCGCGGTCGAGCAGGAAGCTCGCCGCCGTGCCTGCCGCGCCCGCGGCGCGCGGCGCGCCGCCGTACATCGAGCGGGTCTGCACGACGAGGTCGTTGTCGGTCCAGTAGAACGCGTCGGACAGCAGTGTCTTGACCCACGAGCCGATCGAGTCGCCCTGCATGTCGCCGGCAACGACACGCAGCTCGCCGGGGATCGGATCGTCCGCCTGGTTCAGCCAGGCGACGACCGGGCTCTGCGGCATCATCGCCTCGATGCCGGGCAGCTCGGTCGGATCGGCGCGGCGCCGCGCCACCTCATGCACAAAGCCGACCAGCTGCGGCGCGACCGGAACGTTCGCGAGCGTCAGGCACCACTGCAGCACCGAGAGGTACGCATCGAAGCGCTTCGACGCGAGCAGCGTGCCGCGTGCCGGGCACGCGACACGAACGACCCGCTCGATCTTCAGGCCCTTCGCCTGCGCCGCCTTCGCGAGCGCAGCAAGGTCGCTGCGGTGCTGCGCGTACGCGTCGCCGTCGAACAGCTTCAGCTCGGCGCTGCTCAGCGGCCGACCGCTGCAGGCGCGCGCCAACACCTCGGCGACCAGCCCGCCGCGCGAGTGGGTGACGAGGTGCAGCCGGGCGCCGGGCGGGATCGCCTTCACGAGCGTCAGAGCATTCGCGATCGGGCTCACGCCCATCGTCGGGTGGTCGAGCGCATAGACGCGATCGCCATAGGCGGCGAACAGCTTGCGGACCACGTCGGGATGCTGCTCCCACAGCTTGCGGAAAGTGCTGTGCGTGTCGACGAAGGTGCCGTGCACCAGCATCAGCAGCGGCCCGCCGTCGGCCGCGGGCGGCACGTTGTCGAGCTTCGCGCCGCTGCCCTTCAGCGCGGCGAGCGCATCGGAGCGCAACCGGTACACGCCGGCGACGACCTGCTCGTCGACATGCCGGGTCGCCGCCGCGGCGACGAGCTTGGGCGCCGGGTCCTTGAAGAGATTCGTGACGACCTCGAAGCCGCTGAGGAGCGCCTGGCCGATGCCGCGCGTCGCGGCGCGGCTCGGGTCGAGCCCCGCCGTCGGCCAGCCGAGCTGGGCCGAAACGACAGTGTCGGCACTGCCGGTTGCGCCTGGCGCGGCACGCGGCCCACCGGCCCGGTTCGGCGGGCTCGCAACGCCGGCCGCGGCCTGCGCCCGCATCAGGTCGCGCGCGTCTTCGGGGTGCAGCACGAGCGTCGGGCCGCCGGCGATCGTCAGCACGACGACGTCTTCGCCGGGCCGGGCGACCACGCGCACGTTCGCGCCGGCCGCCGCATCACCGCGCACGTTGCCGACCCGCACCGATGCCTTGACCGTGCCCGGCGCGTCGGCACGTCGGGCCGGTGCCTGCAGCTGCCCCGGGACGATGAAGGTGATGTCGCGTGCGCTGCTGGCCATCCGGGGCTCCCAATGACGTCGTGACTTGTCGTGCTGCGCTCAGACCGTGAGCGGCGCCTGCGCGAGGAAGGCTCCTGCCTTGCCGAGCGTGAACAGGTTCGGCGACTGCGTGGCCGGCATGCTCGCGCGGATGCGCGCATGGAAGCTGCCGTAGTTGCCGCTGAACGTGCCGTTGTTCCACACGCGCAGCAAAGCCTCGGTGAACGCACCGTTGTGCTCGCCGTCCATCGAGGTCTGGTTGTCCTGGCAGCCGGAGATCAGCACGACGGCCGGTCCGAAGCGCTTGACGATCGCGGCGAGCCGCCCGCTGGCGGCGACGGCGGCGAGCGCCGTGTCGGGATCAACCGCGGCCCTGCCGGCTTGCTTCGCGACGTCGAGCTGCAGCTTGTCGTAGAAGGCCTGGTGCTCGCGGTAGGTGCGCATCGCGACCGCGGGCGGCATCAGCTTGGGCCGCTGCGACGGGATCGTCGTCGGCAGCAGCGGCGCGCGCGTGACCGTGCCGCTGTGGCAGCTGTCCGACAGCACGAGGATGCGCACGCCGCGTGCGAACCTGCCGAGCTCGAAGTACAGCTCGTCGTCGATCAGCTGACCGTCGTAGAGGCACCAGGTCTCGTCCTGCTTGTCGGCCTCGTCGCCGCTGACGTCGGGCACCTGGCCGCCGTGGCCGGAATAGCTGAGGAAGAAGAGGTCGCCGGCCACGAGCGCCTTCGCGGCCGCGCGCATCGCCTTCAGCACATTGGCTCGCGTGGCCTTCTTCGTCAGCAGCACCGTCGGGTTCATCGCCTTGCTCTTGGCGATCGCCGCCATGTCGTTGGCGTCGAACTCGCAGGCGGCGAGCGGCCCGGTCCAGCCGCCGTAGGCGGCGCCGCTGACTTCGTTGAGGCCGATGTGCAGCGAGCGTGCCTTCGGCCGCGCCGCGACGGAAGTCCTGGAAGACCCGGTTCGCTCCATCGCCCTCTCCTCGGTTTCCATGGTGCGCGGCATCATGGTCGTGCGCTCTGTGGCGCGGAAGCCCTAGTTCATCAGGGCGACAAGAGGTTGCGCTTCGGGTACACGTCGGTCAAGCTGTCAGCTCTTACAGGGAGTCCCGCATGCAAGGTTGCGCCTACGTCAACGGCCGGTTCGTGGCCCCCGAAGACGCGAAGATCTCGATCTTCGACTGGGGCTTCCTGCACTCGGATGCGACCTACGATGTCGCGCACGTCTGGCAGGGCAAGTTCTTCCGCCTTGGCGACCACATCGACCGCTTCTTCGCGAGCATGGACCGCTTGCGCCTGGACCCGGGCCGCACCCGCGACGAGGTGCGCGAGGTGATGCACGAGTGCGTGCGGCGCTCGGGCCTGCGCGATGCCTACGTCGAGGTGCTGTGCACACGCGGCATGCCGCGGCCCGGCTCGCGCGACCCGCGCACGTGCACGAACCAACTCATGGCCTTCGCGATCCCGTTCGTCTGGATCGCCGACCCGGCGAGGCAGGCGCAGGGCATCAACCTCGTCGTCAGCGACATCCAGCGGATCGCGCCGGCCAGCGTCGACCCGCGCATCAAGAACTATCACTGGCTCGACATGGTGATGGCGCTGTTCCAGGCCTACGAGCGCGGCGGCGAGAGCGCAGTGCTCGTCAATGCGGCCGGCGACGTGGCCGAGGGCCCCGGCTTCAACGTGTTCGCGGTCGTCGACGGCGAGCTGATCACGCCCGACAGTGGCGTGCTCGAGGGCATCTCGCGGCGCACGATGATCGAGCTGGCGCGTGCCGCCGGCATCGCGGTGCGCGTGGCGCCGCTGCCTGTCTCGGCGCTGCGGCGCGCGAGCGAGGTCTTCCTGAGCAGCACCGGCGGCGGCGCGATCGGCGTCAGCCAGCTCGATGGCGTGCCGATCGGCGGGCGTGCCGCGGGCGATTTCGGTCCGATCACGAAGCGGTTGCAAGCAGCCTACTGGACCCTGCACGACGACCCTCGCCACGCGGAGCCGGTGCGCTACTGAGGCCTGTCCGAAAAGACTTCAGCGGCTTGTCGAAACCGCGTCGCCCCGAACGTCATTGTCCAGGCCGGCATGTCGCCGCGCCGCCTTCCCCGGAGGAAACGATGAAGTACATGCTGATGATCTTTGCGAGCGAAGCTGACGAGAACGCGATGAAGCCCGCCGACATGCAGGGCCTGATGCAGGCCTACACCGCCTACACCGAGGCGCTGGCCAAGGCCGGTGCGCTGAAGGAAGGCGAACGGCTGCGCCCGATCGCCGACGCGACGACCGTGCGCGTGCGCGGCGGCAAGACCGAGGTGCTGAACGGGCCGTATGCCGAAACGCGCGAGCAGCTCGGCGGCTACTACGTGATCGACGTGCCCGACCTCGATGCCGCGCTGTCGTGGGCGGCGCGTTGCCCGAGCTCGAGCTACGGCACGATCGAGGTGCGGCCGGTCTGGGCCATGTGATTCGGGAGTGGCAGGCTGACCGAAGCTTCTGCATCGGCCGCGCGTGCCGCCGAGGCGACCGCGCGGCGCAGCTACGGCAAGCTGGTCGCATTCCTCGCCGCGCGCACGCGCGACGTCGGCGCGGCCGAGGATGCGCTCTCGGCTGCATTCGAATCCGCGCTGCGCGACTGGCCCGCACACGGCGTGCCGGCGAGCCCCGAAGCCTGGTTGCTGACCGCCGCACGCCGTTCGATGATCGACGCGGTGCGGCGCCGCCGCACCCACGACGACGCCGCGCCGGACCTGCTACTGCTCGCCGACCTCGCGACCGACGAGCTCGAGCAGCGTGCGATCCCCGACGACCGGCTGCTGTTGATGTTCGCGTGCGCGCACCCGGCGATCGACCACAGCGTGCGCGCGCCGCTGATGCTGCAGACGATTCTCGGCTTCGACGCAGCGAGCATCGCGTCGGCGTTCCTCGTCGCGCCGTCGACGATGGGCCAGCGCCTGGTGCGCGCAAAGACCAAGATCAAGCAGGCCGCCATTCCGTTTCGCCTGCCCGATGCCGATGACCTGCCCGAGCGCCTGGGCAGCGTGCTCGAAGCGATCTACGCGGCGTTCACCGAAGGCTGGTCGGATGCCGGCGGCACCGACGCGCGGCGCCGCAACCTCGCCGAGGAAGGCATCTGGCTCGGCCGCCTGGTCACGGCGCTGCTCCCGCGCGAGGCCGAAGCGCTCGGCTTGCTTGCGCTGATGCTGCATGCGCAGGCACGCCGCGCCGCGCGCCGCGACGCGAACGGAAACTATGTGCCCCTTGTCGAGCAGGACCCGGACGCGTGGGACCGCGCGCTGATCGACGAGGCCGAGGCGCTGCTGCACCGCGCGAGCGCGCTCGGCGCGATCGGCCGCTACCAGCTCGAGGCGGCCGTGCAATCAGCCCACGTCGTGCGCCGTCTCACGGGGAAGACCGACTGGGCCGCGATCGTGCAGCTCTACGATGCGCTCGCGGCGCTGACCGGCTCGCCCGTCGTGGCGCTGAACCGTTCGATCGCGGTCGCTGAGATCGATGGCGCCGAAGCCGGCCTTGCCGCACTCGATGCGCTCGCGAACGAGCCGCGCTTCGCGGACTATCAACCGTACTGGGCGGCACGTGCCGGGCTGCTCGAACGTGCCGGCCGCAGCATCGATGCCGATGAAGCGTACCGGCGCGCGATCGGTCTCGAGGCCGACCCGGTGGTCCGGCGCTTCCTTCAAACGCGCCGCGATCGCCTCGCCGAGCGCTGAGGCAGCCCGTCAGCGCCGCTCGACGATCACCGGCACCAGCTGCAGCGCACTGCGCACGCGCTCGGCGGTGGCACGCGCTTCGTCGCGGCTCGGGTACGGACCGGCCTGCAGGCGGTACAGCGAGGCATCGCTGAACACCGCGAGCAGCGGCGACAGCCAGTCGAGCTCGGAGGCGACGCGGCCCTGGAACGCCTCGGCACCACCGCGCTCGCGGAACGCGCCGAGCTGAACCCAGAAACCGCGCGCCGGCGTCGTGTAGGCGCGTGCGGGCGGCGCATCGGCCACCGCGGCGGGCGCGGCGCTCGGGCTGCTCGCGGCCGGCGCGGCATCTTGCACAGCCGCCGAAGCGGCCGGCGCCTCCGGCGCGGCATTGCTCGCCACGGCAACGACGCTGGCTGCGGGCACCGCAACGCTGCGCGCGGGCGCGCTGCCGCTGCCGTTGCCGCCGTTCCCGCCCGCATCGCCGGCGTCGCGAGCCGCATCGGGCCCCGCCGCGAGACGTGTGCTCGCGTCGCTGCTGTCGCGCCGCCACGCACCGGTTCGGATGTCGTCCGAGGTGATCCGCACCAGCTCGACCGGCGCGACACCACGCAGCAGATCGAGCTTCAACGCCGCCGTGTAGCTCAGGTCGACGATGCGCCCGGCATGGAACGGCCCGCGGTCGTTGATCCGCACGACGACCTCGCGGCCGTTCGCCGGGTTGCGGACGCGTGCATAGCTCGGGATCGGCAAGGTCGGATGCGCGGCCGTCATCGCGTACATGTTGTAGACCTCGCCGCTCGCGGTGCGCCGGCCGTGGAACTTGCGGCCGTACCACGACGCGAGGCCGCGCTCGGTGAACGGCTTGTCCTGCGTGATCGGCACGTAGTTCTGGCCGAGCACCTCGTAGGGCTTGTTCGGGCCGCCGGGGCGAATGCTCTCGAGCTTCGGCTCCGCATCCGGCACCCGCGCCAGGTCGGATGGCGGATTCGCCTCGGCGCCATCGCTGCCGGGCCGGCCACGCGGTCCTGCGGCGCATCCGGCCAGCAGCACTGCGGCGCTCAGCGCGAGCAGCGCGAAGAACTCTGTGAGGCGGCTCCGGCGTGCTGTCGTCGTCATCGCGAGTTCAGCTCGCCGCCGCCGACGTAGATGCGGTTCCAGACCGGCGAGATCACGAGCTCGTTGATGCACACATGCGCGGGCTGCTCGGCGATGAAGCGGATCGTGCGGCCGAGGTCGGCCTCCTGCAGCATGCGCGCCTTCTCTTCGTCGCTCGGCTCGATCGGACGCGTCTTCAGGATCGGTGTCGCCACTTCGCCCGGGCACAGCGCGGTCGCACGCAGCCCGTGCACGCACTCCTCGATGTTGAACGAATGCGTCAGCGCCATCATGCCGGCCTTGCTCGCGGTGTAGGCCGGGCCGGTCAGGCGGCCGTAGTGCCAACCAGCGAACGACGCGACGTTGATCACGGTGCCGGCACGCCGCTCGCGCATGCCGGCGAGCACCGCCAGCGTGCAGTACGTGGCGCCGTTCAGGTTGATCGCGACGACCTTCTCGAAGGTCTGCGCATCGGTCTCGCCCCAGGCGCGCTTCGGGAAATTGATGCCGGCGCTGTTGACGAGGATGTCGACATGCCCGAGCGTTGCCTGGATCTCGCCTGCGACGCGCCGGACGGCGGCGGCATCGGACACATCGAGCGCTGCCGCGCTGATCACGCCGGTCGGTGCGCCCTGCACTTCGGCCTGTGCAAGGGCAGCGTCGAGCTTGCGCGCATCGCGCCCCGAGATCACGACGCGGCAGCCGGCTTTCGCGAGTTCGATCGCACCAGCCAGGCCGATGCCGCTGCCGCCGCCGGTGATCCACGCCACCTGGGTGCTCAGGCTCATCGTCTGCTCCATCGGTGAAACAAACGCGGATTGTGTTCCCTTCTCGTGCGCGCTGCCCGAGCGGCAGCGCCGCGCTATTTCAGAGGCAGGGGCGCGACCTGCACGGCCGCCGCGGTCGTCACGACCGGCGTGACGACGACGCTGCTGCTCGCGAGGCGTCGTGCAGGCTCGACCGGCGCCTCCAGCATCGCGACGAGCGGACTGTGAAGCGTGCGTGCGTACGCGATCACCGACTGGCTCGGATCGAACGGTAGACGCTGGCGCGGGTTCGCGCCGTGCGCCAGGAGAAACGAGACCATCGCCGGCTGCGTGGCGGGGTCGTTCAGGAAGCTCGGCACCAGCACGCGCGCGAGCGGCAGCCAAGGCTGGCGGCTGCCTTCGGTGGGCGGCACGGTGCGCGCGAGTTCGGGTGCGCGGGCCAGCCACCAATCGAGCGCGGCCCAGTGGCTGCCGCGCAGCGCTTCTTCGAAACCGGGGCTCAGCTTGCCGTCGTAGGCGCCGAGCGAGGCCCGCGCGGTGTGGCCGTTCGCCTCGAGGCCGCGCGCGAAGTCGCTGTCGAGATAGTCCGGATGCAGCGCGCCGAGCACGCCGAAGCCGATCTGGTCGGGGTTCAGCGCGCCGCCGGCGGCCCAGTCGGCGAGCACGCGGTCGAGGCCGGCGCGGCGAGCGTTCGGGCAGCTCAGCATGCGCACGACGTCATGCCGGACCGCGCGCGCGTCACCCTCCGCGAGCCAGCTCAGCGAGCGCAGCACCGGCTCAGACGCGCTTGCGAAGTCGGGGCAGGCCTGCGCCTGCGCGAGCTCGACTAGCGGCGAGCGGTTGCACGACTCGGGCTGTGCGCCCTTGTCGAGCAGTTCGGACAGCACCGGCCAGAAGCGCGGGTCGCGTGCCGCGACGATCAGCGGGCAGACCTGCATGCCGCTGTGCGCGACGTCCTTCGCATCGAGGCTGCCGGCTTCGAACTTGCCGCAGCGTGCGCTGAGCGCGCGCTGCACGCTGTTCAGCTTGCTGCACGGCACCGGGTCGCCTTCGGTGAACTTCTCGTGCACATGCTTGACGATCGCCCACGGCACGCTGGTGTCGGTGGCGACACCGGCGGCGCTGATCAGCAGCGACGGCGCGGTGCAACCGCCAAGCAGCAGCGCGCCGCACGCCAGCAGCAGCGATTGGGCAAGGTTCACGAGCTTGGTCACGATGGTCTTCCCGGCAGCTGGTGCAGTGACCGCCGGAGGGCGGCCTTGACCGGATTGCGCAAGAAGCACGCCCATCGCGAGCATCCCGCAGACCGGGCGCGACAGATCGGTCGGTGTGAGTGCCTGCTCATTCGCGTCGCGCAGCCGCGCTGGGATCAGCTGTTCCGGTGCGCGTCGTGCGGGGGTTCGCCCGAGGAAGTTCGCGGGGCGACCAAAACTGTCCGTTCGCTTGCGCGCCGAACGAATTTGTCCGGGTTGTTGCCAGTCGTATCCGCGACGAGGGCTTCGGATCCCAGCCGAAACGCAACCCTTCAGGTCACCGGCGCGGGGTTGAACAGCACCAGCGCATTCGCGAGCTTCCAGTGCTCGGCCCAGGTCTTCTTGCGTCCGCTCGCGACTTCGAGCATCAGGTGGAACAGCTCCCAGCCGACCGATTCGATCGTCGCGTCGCCGTCGGCGATGCGGCCGGCGTTGACGTCCATCAGGTCGTGCCAGCGCCGCGCGAGGTCGCTGCGTGTCGCGACCTTGATCACCGGACATTCGGCCAGGCCGTAGGGCGTGCCGCGGCCGGTCGTGAAGACGTGCAGGTTCATGCCTGCAGCGAGCTGCAGCGTGCCGCAGATGAAGTCGCTGGCCGGCGTCGCCGCGTAGACGAGGCCCTTCTGCTTCAGCTTGTCACCCGGCGAGAGCACGCCGGAAATCGGCGAGCTGCCGCTCTTGACGATCGAACCCATCGCCTTCTCGACGATGTTCGACAGCCCGCCCTTCTTGTTGCCCGGCGTGGTGTTCGCGCTGCGGTCGACCTGGCCGCGCGCGAGATAGGCGTCGTACCAGGCCATCTCCTCGATCATGCGGTCGGCCACTTCGGGTGTGGTTGCACGCGAAGTCAGCTGGGCGATGCCGTCGCGCACTTCGGTGTTCTCGCTGAACATCACGGTCGCGCCGGCGCGCACCAGCAGGTCGGTGCAGAAGCCGACGGCCGGGTTCGCCGTGACGCCGGAGAACGCATCGCTGCCGCCGCACTGCACGCCGACGACGAGCTCGCTCGCCGGCACCGTCTCGCGGCGCCGCGCATTCAGCCGTTCGAGATGCTCCTCGGCCTGGCGCATGATCGAATCGACCATCGACAGGAAGCCGACGTGCGCATCGTCCTGCAGGCAGACGACATCGAGCTCGGCCTCGGCAGTCGCGCCGACATCAGCGACGTTGCGCTCGTCGATCAGCGGGATCGAACCCGGCGGCAGCAGCCGATCGGGCTGGAGCTTCTCGCAGCCCAGGCTGATCACCATCAGCTCGCCGCCGAAGTTCGGGTTCAGGCTGATGTTGCGCAGGGTGCGGATCGGGACGATCGCATCGGGCGCATCGATCGCGACGCCGCAGCCGTAGGTATGCGCGAGGCCGACGACGTCGTCGACGTTCGGATATTTCGGCAGCAGCTCGGCCTTGATGCGCTGCACCGCGAACTCGGTGACACCGGCCACGCACTGCACAGTCTGCGTGATGCCGAGGATGTTGCGGGTGCCGACCGAGCCGTCCGGGTTGCGGTAGCCCTCGAAGGTGTAGCCGTCGAGCGCGGGCTGCGGCGCCGGCTTGACGGTTGCCTTCGGCAGGCCTTCGAGCTCGCGGGCGGCAGGCATCTTCAACAGCCGCTCGTGGACCCAGCTGCCCGCCGGTATCGGCTTCAGCGCCTGCCCGATCACCACGTTGTAGCGCAGCACGGGCGCGTCGGCCTCGAGGTCGACCAGCGCGACCTTGTGGCCCTGCGGCACGTGCTCGCGCAAGGTGAGGCCGCCGGGCAGCACGGTGCCGGCAGGCAGGCCGCCGTCGTTCGCGACGATCGCGACGTTGTCGCGATCGTCGATGCGGATGATCAGCGGAGGCTTCGCGCTCATCGGTTCAGTGGATCACAGATCACGAAACCTTGACGTTGCCGTCCTTGACGATCTTCGCCCACTTGACGAGCTCGGCCTTCTGGAACTCGGCCATCTGCGCCGGCGTCATCGGCACGTTCTCGACGCCCATGGTGTACAGCCGCGCGGCGACCTCGGTCTGCGAGACGATCTTCGTCAGTTCGTCGTTCATGCGCTTGATGATCGCGGCGGGCGTGTTGGCCGGCGCGAAGATCGCCTGCCACGACGCGACGTCGAAGCCCTTGAGCCCCGACTCGGCCATCGTCGGCACCTCGGGCGCGACCTTGCTGCGCTTCGCGGTCGTGACCGCCAGCGCCCGCACCTTGCCGGCGCTGATCTGCGGCAGCGCCACCAGCGCGGTCTCGAACGAGAGCGGAATCTGCCCGGCGATCAGGTCCTGCATCGACGGGCCGCTGCCCTTGTACGGCACGTGGATCAGGTCGATGCCGGCGTCGAGCTTGAACTTCTCGCCCGACAGATGCTGCGAGCTGCCGGCGCCCGCAGTGCCGAAGGCGAGCGTGCCGGGCTTGGCTTTCGCGGCAGCGATGACGTCCTTCACGCTCTTGTACGGCTGCTGCGCGCCGCATAGCAGCATGTTCGCGATGTTGCCGATGAAGAAGGTCGGCGCGAAGTCCTTCGCCGCGTCGTATGGCATCTTCGGCTGCAGCACCGGGTTGATCGCATGCGACGAGATCGTGCCGAGCACGAAGGTGTAGCCGTCGGGCGGCGCCTTCGCCACTGCATCCGAGCCGATCACGCCGCCGGCGCCGCCCTTGTTGTCGACCACGATGGTCTGCTTCAGCACCCCGGTGAGCTTCTCGCCGAGCAGGCGGGCGAGCGCGTCGGAGGTGCCACCGGCGGCGAACGGCACGATCAGCTTGATCGGCTTGTTCGGCCAGCCGTCCTGCGCGCGGGCAGGCACCCAGAAGGTCGGCAAGGTGGCGGCAGCAGCGCCGGCGAGCAGGCGACGACGTGAGGTCATGGTGACTCCTTGATCAGATCGATTGCACAGGCCGTGTTGTCAGGGCAGTTCGACGATCTCGACCCAGTTGGGGTTCTTGCCGAGCGGCAGGCGGGCGCGCTGGCTCAGTGCGCCGCTCGCCGCGTCGATCGCGTAGACGGCGACGCCGTTCGAGTCCTGGCCCGCCGCGATCAGGTAGCGGCCGGAGGGGTCGATCGCAAAGCCGCGCGGCGTCTTCTCGGTCGGCACGTGGCCGAGCAGCTCGAGGCGGCCGCTCGCCGCGTCGACCTTGTAGGTTGCGAGCGTGCTCGAGCGGCGCTCGGACGCATACAGGAAGCTGCCGTCCGGCGTGAGGTGCAGGTCGGCGGCCCAGGGTGCGCCGCCGTTGAAGCCGGGCGGCAGCGCGCTGGTGCGCTGCACCTCGCGCAGCGTGCCGCTCGCGGCGTCCCAGTCGTAGACGAACAGCGAGGCGTCGAGCTCGCACAGCAGGTACAGGCGGCGCTGGGTGCGGTCCCACACGAAGTGGCGTGGGCCGGCCTTTGCGGGCACCGTGACCAGCGCGGGCTCGCTCGGCGTGAGGGCGCCGTTCACCGGATCGAAGCGCCAGACCGAGAGGTTGTCGCCGCCCAGGCTGGTCGCGAGCACGTAGCGGTTGGCAGCGTCGGCGTGGATCGCATGGGCGTTCGGTCTGGTGGCGATCAGCTGCTGCACTGCGCCGACGATGCCGTCCTGGCCGATCGCGTTGACGCTGACCCTGTGCCCGCCGTACGACGCGGCGAACAGCCAGCGCCCGCTGCGGTCGACGTCGATATTGGCCATGCTGTCGGCGAGCGAGGCCTCGCCGCGCTTCGTGAGCCGGCCGCTCGCGCCGTCGATCGCGAACGAGACCACGCGGTACGGCTGCGAGCGCAGCGCCGCGTAGAGCATGCGGCGGTCCGGGCTCAGCGCCATCGGCATCGCGGTGCCGCCGACGGGAACGGTCTCGATCGGCTTGAGCTCGCCGCTCGCGCGGTCGAGCGAGAGCACCGCGATCTCCTGGGCATCGGCGCTGGCCACGTAGACGACGGTGCCGCCGGCATGCGCCGAGGCCATCGCGGCAAGGCAACCGAGGCTCGAGAGCAGCGCGCGAACGATAGACGCGTGCCTTCTGACTTGCGTTGTCATTTGAAGAACAGTTCCGGCAGGTACATCGAGAACGCCGGCACGTAGGTGACGAGCATCAGCGCCGCGATCAGCGCGCCGTAGAACGGCCAGATCGTCTTCATCACGGTGCCGACCGAGACACCGCCGATCGCACAGCCGACGAACTGCGTCGTACCGACCGGCGGCGTGTTCAGGCCGAGCGCGCAGTTGATCAGCATCACCATGCCGAACTGGATCTCGCTCATGCCGTACTTCATGCAGATCGGCAGGAAGATCGGCGTGCAGACGAGGATGGTCGCC
>Ga0075370_10000652_pt1 | contig 13480 bp, 9 predicted proteins | sample EndMethybrTD3035_FD_71398 | JGI IMG/M metagenome (GOLD analysis project Ga0075370, IMG submission 71398) | Populus endosphere microbial communities from Tennessee, USA - Endosphere MetaG P. TD hybrid TD303-5 | ecosystem: Host-associated > Plants > Roots > Endosphere | place: USA: Tennessee... | reverse complement strand
GGACATGACCATCGTGTCCACGGCCGGCTCGGTCGTCGAAGCGCTGCGCAAGTACGACGAGCTCCAGCCCGACGTCGTCGTGGCCGACCTGCAGCTGCAGGACGGCACCGGCCTGGACATCGTGCGGTCGATCAGGAAGGTCAGCAACACGACCGGCCTGGTCGTGCTGACGATGCACTCCGGCGACGACCAGATCTTCGCCGCCATGCAGGCCGGTGCCTCCGGCTTCGTCGGCAAGGACGCGCCCTCGGCCGAGGTGGTCCGCGCCGCCCGGCACGCTGCCGTCTCCCCGCGCTCGTTCGTGTGCACCGGCCTGGTCGGCGCGATGATGCGCCGCGGCAGCACCGAGTCCACGCGGCTCTCCGACCGGGAGCACGAGGTGCTGCTGCTCCTGGCCGACGGCCTGGGCGCCGCCGCCATCGGCGACAAGCTCTACCTGAGCGAGTCGACCGCCAAGTCGCACATCGCCCGCATCTACCAGAAGCTCGGCGCCACCAACCGCGCCCAGGCACTGGTCACCGCCATGCGCATCGGCCTCCTGTCCAGCGTGCGCCCGGTGGACTCCTGATCTTTCCCACGAGCCGCGACGGCGTCGCCCCGGTCGGGGCGGCGCCGTCCTGGTTCTCCCGGCAATGCCGCGCGAACGGGGTAGCCCGTCCAGACCGGTTGACGTGGTCAACCCGGACCAGGACTGCTGCCGCATCACCGCAGGTCAGAGCCCGATTCCCACATCTTGACCCCGATGGATACCTCCTTGGGACTGTGCCGGCATAGCCCGAACGGGCTATGCCACCCGACGCTCGGACGGAGTCTCCCCATTCGGTCACGAAAGGTGGCGCGGATCTCCAAGATTGTCTTTGTGAGGCGCCCGCCTCAACTCGTGGGAAACCCCCTCTGTTCTAGGAGATACGAAATGCTGGACTACCTCCGCATCATGCTGGCCGCCCGCAAGGACTCCGAGCGCGGCGCCTCGGCCGTTGAGTACGGCCTCCTGATCGCCGGCATCGCCGCGCTGATCGTCGTCGTCGTGTTCGCCTTCGGTGACAACCTGCAGTCGGTCTTCGAGACCACCTGCAACAGCGTTGCCTCCGGCGGCGCCGGCTCGGGCTGCTGATCTAGCTCGACCTTCGTTGGGGCGCCGCGGCCGACGGCCGCGGCGCCCCGACACACATCTCGGACCATCTCGGAAGTACCACCCCTCCCGCCGCACCTCAGTCAATCTCGGACAGGTGAGCCTCATGAAGAGCATCAAGACCCGGCGCCGGACGCGCGACGAGCGCGGCGCCTCGGCCGTGGAGTACGGCCTCATGATTGCCGCGATCGCGGCCACGATCGTGGTCACCGTCTTCCTCTTCGGCGGCACCATCAACTCGGTCCTCTTCGACGGCACCTGCCAGAAGATGGTCGCGGCCAACGGCACTGGCGACTGCACCTAGGTCACCCACGCACTCACGAGCGGCTACCGGTCTCCGGTGGCCGCTCGTTCTGCGTCCGCGATCCGCTGCATCGTGGTCGGGTGCGACCCGAACCACCACTGCGACCACGCCGGCGGCGTGACGTCCGCCGCCGACCGGCGCGCCAGCTCCTGCTGCAGCGCGATGAACGACGCCGGGTCGTCGGTCGCGCGCAGCGCGTCCACGTCGGCCCGCGTCTCGATCCTCCGGCTGATGCCGTTCTGCAGCGGGCTCGTCAGGAGCGCCGCCACCGCGACCAGCGCGAGGACGCGCGGGACGTTCCCCGGGTCGGCCGCTCCCCCGCCCCGCCGGACCGGGAGGAGCAGGCCGAGCAGGCCGACGCCCAGCAGGGTTCCCGCGGCGCCCAGCGCGGTGCCCACCAGCACGTCCTGGTGCTTCGCGTGCGCCAGCTCGTGCGCGACGACCGAGAGCGTCTCCTTCTGGTCGAGCCCGTCCACGAGGTTGTCGTAGACGACGACCCGCCGGGTGCTGCCGAAGCCGGACACGTACGCGTTGAGCGTCGTGGTCCGCCGGGACGCGTCGGCCACCAGCACGTCGTCGACCGCCACGCCCTCCTCGTCGGCCAGCTGGAGGATCTCCGTCCGCAGCGGGCCGTCGGGCAGCGAGGTGAACGAGTTGAACAGCGGCTCGACCACCACCGGGTAGATCAGGGAGCCGACCACGACGAACCCGGCCAGGACGCCTCCGGCCACGGCCGGCCAGGCCCGTGACCAGCGTCGTGCGCACCCGACGAGCACGAGCAGCGCCAGCGAGGTGACGACCACGTCGAGGCCCTCGGTCTTCGCCAGGTCCACGGCGAAGGCACCCCAGGCCTGGTGCGAGAGTCCGTAGTCCAGGACGTGCCGGCGCATCGCCACGGCGAACGGCAGCGTGATCACCCGGCCGATCACCTCGACTGCGGCGACGGCGAGCGGGACCTGGAGCCACCACCGACCCGGGAGGCGTCCGACGAGCGAACGGCCGAGCCGGGTGAAGCCGAGCACCAGGGCGACGACGAGCGACACCGCGAGCGAGGACCAGCTCCACACCCGTGCCCAGCGCGCGAAGTCGTCCCCGTGCGCGATCTCCGCGTCCGTGAAGTACCGCTGCGGGTCGGCGGGCGCGAGCGGCCCGCCCGGCACGGGGTCCCAGGGCACGAACCGGAGGGCCAGGACGGCGAAGGCGGCCGCACCCACGAGCGCGACGACGAGCGCCGTACGGCGCGCCGACATCAGCCGGCCACCGGGGTCTCGGCGACCAGCTGCTCGAGCCGGTCCTGCCACAGCCCGGTGAGGCCGGCCACGTCGACACCGACGTCGGACCTCAGGGCCTGGGCGACGTCCGCACCCGAGCTGACGTCGTCGTACAACCGGACGAGCGCGTCCTCGCCCGCGCGGTCGGCGACGACCAGGCAGACGACCCAGGCCGCCTCGTAGGCGGCTCCCAGGTGCGTCGCCGTCGAGTCGAACTGGTCCGGGCCGGGCAGGGTGTCGGGCACGCCCTCCGCACGGACCTGGGCGATGACCTGACCGGCGGCCTTCGACATCGGCAGGTCGGTGTCGCGGAGCGCGACGTAGTCGGCGAAGCCCTCGAGGAGCCAGACGGGCACGCCGGTCGTCACCGGGGCGGCGGTGGCGATGTGCGTGGCCTCGTGGGTCATCACGACCTGCTCCCCCACCGGGCCGAGCCCGCCGTAGAGGTCCGGGTTGACGAACACGTGGGTGGGCGAGGACGGGGTGAGGGTGCCGTCGACCGACGTCGAGACCGCGGCGATGTCGGCGTAGGTGCCGGGCTCGGCGGCGAGCATCGCGTCGAGGGCCGCCGCGTCGCGGGGGACCTCGACCACCAGGCCGCCGGGCCAGTCGGGCAGCACCTTCCGCACGGCCGGTACGGCGACCTGGGCCTGCCGCGCGTAGCGGTCCGCGTCCTGGGGGGTCCCCGCCACGGCCACCAGGGTGTCGGCCGACCGTCGGACCTCCAGGGACGCGGTCAACCACAGCGGGGTGCGCCGGTCGCCGCCGCCGAGTCCGCTGACCGTGACACCCGGTCCCTTGCCGTCGAACTCGACGAGCACCTCCTCGTGGACCGGGTCGCGGTCGAACCCGGCGAACCGCCAGGTCATGTCGACGGCCGCGGTCCAGGTGGCGTCGGGGGCCACCCCGCTGGTCTCGTCGACGTACCGGAGCGTGAAGTCACGGACGTCCAGGGCGCCCGCGTTGGCCACGACCGTGCGGAGCAGGGCGGCCGACTCGTCGTCGGCGGCCACCTCGACGGCGGCGTCGGCGTCGCGGGCGGTCACCGCCTCCTCGAGGCTGCGCAGGGCGCTCGCCGCCTCGGACGGCTCGGCCTGCGGACGGTCGGCGCCGTCCGGCGAGGCGACGTACTCGTCCGGACTGGTCAGCACCGCGGCGAGCGCGGTCACCACCACGACCGCAGCCACGACGGGCACCGCCCAGCGGGGTCGTGGGCGCGCGGTCACGCCACCATCATCCCGACCGGGCGGTGACGCGGCCGGGAGGCTCAGCCGGGACGGACGGCGCCGGAGTACGGCATCGAGTACAGGTCCGCGACCCGGACGCCCGCGCCGGGGTTGGCCGCGTGCACGATGAGTCCGTTGCCGATGTACATGCCGACGTGGCTGATCGGCGAGTAGTAGAAGACGAGGTCGCCCGGGCGCAGGTCGCTGGCGGCGACGTGCGGGCCGGACCCGTACTGCGCGCTCGACGAGTGCGGGAGGCCGACACCGGCCTGGGCCCACGCCATCATGGTCAGCCCGGAGCAGTCGAAGGAGCTCGGGCCGGCGGCGCCGTAGACGTAGCGGTCGCCCACCTGGGCCATCGCGTAGCGGACCGCGGCGGCGGCGCGCCCGGACGTCGAGACGCCGGAGGGCAGCCGGATGGTGCCGCGGGTGAGCATCTCCTGTCGCTCCTCCTCCTTGAGGCGGGAGAGCAGCTGCTCGGCCTCGTCCAGCTTCTGCTGGATGGTGGCCTTCTCCTTGGAGAGCTTGGTCTGGGTGCGCTGGATCTCCGCGGTGCGCGCGGCGGTCGCGTCGGCACGGATGTCGAGCGCCTTCGCCTGCGAGGCGTAGGAGTCGAAGAGCTGGGCCTGGACACCCTGGAACGCCGACATCGTCGAGAGGCCGGAGAGGAACTCGCTGGGGTCGTCGGCGACGACGACCTGGCTCACCGCCGCGAGGCTCTGGCCCTGGTACTGGGCGACGATGGAGTCCTGGAGCTCGTCGCGGGCCGACTCCAGCCGGTCGTCCTGGCGCTTCTCGTCAGCCGTCAGCGAGGCGAGGTCGCGCTGCAGCTCCGTGAGCTCGATCTCGGCGTCGTGGAGCCGCTCGGAGGCCTGCTCGGCCTCGTGGAAGAGGCGGTCGACGCGCTTCTGGACCGAGTCGATGTCCGGCTCGGCCTGCGCAGGGGTCGACCCGGCGAGGCCGAAGCTCGCGACGAGCGCGAACCCCGAGAGGGCCGTGACGATGCGCCACCAGCGGTGGTGTTGCACGGTTGCGAGGGTCTCCTTGCGTCGTACGCCTACCGGGTGAGCTGACGGGTTCGGGCACGACTTGCCCTACTGCCGCTCCTGCGCCCACTGAATGGTCCAGCGGACACGTCTTGCGGCGGATTCACCCCAGGTACTGCTTGGTTCCCCGGCTCCCGACCCGGCACTGCAGACCTCGCAGCCGGGCTGGAACTCAGCGCGGTGCTCGCGCGGACCGGTCGGTCCACTGCCACGAGCAACCGGGAAGCACGCTAACGGTCACGGCGACGGTCGTCCAAACCTCAACCGCCTGTCGTCAACCGATTTCGGCGTTCGGTGTCACACAGGTCACATCGGTCACACCAGTCACGCCAGTCACGGTCGGGTCACGCGGACTCGACCTCGGGGCCGGAGACCGGCTGGACGAGCCGGAGCGGCGGCACGAGCCCGCCGGCGGCCAGCACGTCCAGGCAGCGCTGCTCCTCGTCGTCGAAGGTGAGCTCGGGCGGCGGACCGAGCAGCACCGTCACCACGCAGTCGTGGCACGCCAGCCCCCGCACCACGCAGGTGTCGCAGTCGATTCGCGTCGTCATGCAGACGACGCTGACAGGGACCACCGACAACGCGGTCCGCCGGCGTGTCGTGCAGGCGTCAGGACGGCGTGTCGCGACCTCAGACGTCGGCGCGCGCGACGACCTCGATCGCGTCCGAGCGCCCGCACCACCGGCAGGTCACCGACTCGACCGACTCGCCCAGCACCTCGGTCTCCTCGACCGCGTGCTCGCCGGCCAGGTCGAAGTGCCAGAACTCGGAGGTCCGGCGGGTCCGCCGTACGTCGAAGCGGGTGAGGTTGCCGCAGCCGCCGCAGCGCCACCTGCTGGCGGCGTCCGGAACGGAGGTCGGCGTGTCCACGGCCCACACCCTAAAGGGGGCGTCGCGGCGGGGCTGCCCGGGAATGTCGGCGACCGGACCTACCGTCGCCAGCATGAGCACCACGTCGGAGACAGCGCGCTGGGAGTGCCAGCGCAGCTTCGACGAGCTGGGGCGCCCGCTGCGCGACGTGACCTTCACCGTCGTCGACCTCGAGACCACCGGCGGTTCGGCCGAGGCCGGCTCGATGATCACCGAGATCGGCGCGGTGAAGGTCCGCGGCGGCGAGGTGCTCGGCGAGTTCCAGACGCTGGTCAACCCGCACACCGAGATCCCGCCGTTCATCGCGGTGCTCACCGGCATCAGCAACTCCATGGTCAGCGACGCGCCGTCGATCGCCTCGGCGCTGCCGGCGTTCCTCGAGTTCGCGGCCGGCACGGTGCTCGTGGCGCACAACGCTCCGTTCGACGTCGGCTTCCTCAAGCACTTCAACGAGAAGCAGGGACGCTCCTGGCCGTCGTTCGAGGTCGTCGACACCGCCAAGCTCGCGCGCCGGGTGATCACCCGTGACGACGCACCCAACTGCAAGCTCTCCTCGCTGGCGCGCGCCTTCCACTCCACGACCACGCCCAACCACCGCGCGCTCTCCGACGCGCGGGCGACCGTCGACGTGCTGCACGGCCTGATGGAGCGGCTGGGCGGCCTGGGCGTGCACACGCTCGAGGAGCTGCAGACCTTCTCCTCCCGGGTGTCGACCGCGCAGCGCAGGAAGCGGCACCTCGCCGAGGGCCTCCCGCACGCGCCCGGGGTCTACCTGTTCCGCGACGACGCCGGCCGGGTGCTCTACGTCGGCACGTCGCGCGACCTGCGCACCCGCGTGCGCAGCTACTTCACCGCCTCGGAGACCCGGTCCCGGATGGGCGAGATGGTCGGGCTGTCGACCGCCGTCCAGGGCATCGAGTGCGCGACCGCCCTCGAGGCGCAGGTGCGCGAGCTCCGGCTGATCGCCCAGCACAAGCCCCGCTACAACCGGCGCTCGCGGTTCCCCGAGAAGGTCCACTTCGTCAAGCTCACCCGCGAGCCGTGGCCGCGGCTGTCGCTGGTCAAGAAGGTCCTCGACGACGACGCCGACTACCTCGGCCCGTTCGGCTCGCGCCGGGTCGCCGAGCACTGCCTGGCCGCTCTGCACGAGACGTTCCCGGTGCGCCAGTGCACCGACCGGTTCGGCAAGCACCCGTCGCGGTCCTCGTGCGTCCTCGCCGAGATGGGCAGGTGCCTCTCCCCCTGCGACGGCAGCGTCGACGAGACGACCTACGCGTCCGTCGTACGCGTCCTGCGCGACACCCTGGTGCACCGCCCCGACGAGGTCGTCGAGGCGATCAACACCCGGATGGCGGGACTCGCCGAGGACCAGCGCTACGAGGAGGCCGGCGTGCACCGCGACCGGCTCGCGGCGTTCGTCCGCGCGAGCTCGCGCACCCAGCGCCTGTCCTCGCTGACCCGGTGCGCGCAGCTGGTGGCCGTCCGCCGCGAGGACGACGGCAGGTGGGCGGTGCACGTCGTCCGCTACGGCCGGCTCGCCGCGGCCGGCCTGATCCCCTCCGGCGCCGACGCCCAGCAGTACGTCGCGGAGCTCGGCGACTCGGCGGAGACGGTGCTGCCGGGCCTCGGCCCGGTCGGGGCCGCGACAGCGGAGGAGACCGAGACGGTGCTGCGCTGGCTCGAGTCCCCCGGGGTCCGCCTGGTCGACGTCGAGGGCGAGTGGAGCTGCCCGGTGTCCGGGGCCGGCAGGCACGTCGCCCTGCACGACGCGGTCCAGGAGTCCCGCCGGTCGCTGGTCCCGTTCGCCGACCGCCGCGACCTCACGACGGTGGCGCGACCGGCTCGGTAGCGCCCCGTCAGGTCGCGGAGTAATACGGTGACCTCGTGATCACCGCCATCGTGTTCGTGAAGGCCGACGTCGCCCGGATCCCCGAGGTCGCCGAGGCGATCGCAGCGCTGGACGGCGTCAGCGAGGTCTACTCGGTCACGGGCCAGATCGACCTGATCGCCATGGTCCGGGTCAGCGACCACGAGCAGGTCGCGAGCACCGTGGCCGACCGCCTCAACAAGGTGCCCGGAGTCACCTCGACCGAGACCCACATCGCGTTCCGCACCTACTCGAGGCACGACCTCGAGGCGGCGTTCTCCCTCGGCCTGGAGTAGCCACCTCATCCCCGACCTCACCCCGCATCCTCCGATCGGTCACGAGAGGTAGTCCGGACGGGCCATAGGGTCCCCTGTTTCCCCGCGGTGAGGGCCGGTCCAGACCTAGCCTCGAACGGCGGTCCGTGACCGCACGTTTCGGGTCTTCTGGGAAGAGGAACACATGTCCAGGTTGCACACGCGTCCCCGCCTGCTCGCGGGCGCCCTCATCAGCGTGGTCACCGCGACGTCGATGACGTTGCTCGGTGCCGCGCCGGCGAGCGCGGCGCCCTCCGCCCCCACCAACCTGGTGGCGAGCAGCGACCCGATCCCGGTGCTCAGCTGGGACCGCGTGGACACGGCGACCAGCTACAAGGTCCAGGGCTCCGAGGTCTCGAACTTCTCGACGACGGTCTTCAGCCAGACCACCACGAACATCCAGTACGTCCCGACGCGCGTCCTCAAGGAGGGCACGTTCTACTGGCGGGTCCAGGCCATCGACAGCAGCGGCTCGAGCACGTACACCGAGACCAGCACCACCATCGGCACCCACGCGGCACCGACGGGGATCACGATCACCCCGGCCAACCCGACCGGCGCGATCATGCCGCCGGTCGAGCCGCCGATCATCAGGTGGGCCGGTGTCCCTGGCGCCATCAACTACGACGTCGAGATGGACGCCGAGGGCGACGGCGTCGGCGGCACCGTGAAGACCAACATCAGGACCACGTCGTACGTCTGGCCCGACCCGCAGGGCGTCGGCGAGACCGGCGGCGTCGCGGATTTCTTCGTCCGGGTTCGTGCCAAGTTCGACAACGGCCTGCAGACCGACTGGTCGAGCTACGTCCAGTACGACGTCGGCCAGCTGCCGCCGGTCACCTACAAGGGCACCTGCCCGGCCGGCATCGCCTGCGCCCCGGACCCCGGCGGCCCGGCCGTGCGCCCGTTCGTCACCGTCGAGGACGTGATCTTCGACTGGGACCCGGTGCGCGGCGCCAAGCAGTACGAGATCTGGGTCTCCCAGGACCAGACCTTCAGCAACACGCCGGTCGACAAGCGGATCATCTCCGGCACCCGCTACTCGCCGACGACGACCTACGACAACGCGAACTACTTCTGGAAGGTCCGGGCGATCAACGCGGCCGGCCAGCCCCAGCCGTGGCCGGCGAACGGCAGCGAGGTGCGGAGGCGCTGGACGCAGGCGCCCAGCCTGGTCTACCCGGCCAACTCGGACACCGTGACCGTCGCGGGCGACCTGTTCTTCCAGTGGACGCCGGTCCAGCACGCGACCCGCTACGAGCTCGTGCTCGGCACCGACTCCAACTTCACCATCGGCACCTTCTGGACCTGCCACACCGCCCAGACGACGTTCACGATCGGGTACGTCGGGGACGAGTGCAACCCGGGCGGACCGGCGCGTCTCAACCAGGGCTCCGTCTACTACTGGAAGGTCCTCGCGGTCGACGACCCGCAGGGGATCAAGAGCATCTACTCGCCGGTGTGGTCGGTCGTCTACGACACCGGCCCGGTGCAGCGGGTCAGTCCGGCCAACGGCGCCACGGTGAGCAACCCGGCGCTCCGCTGGAGCATGGCTCCGAACTCGGGTGCGGCGCAGACCTACCACGTGACGCTGTGGGACAAGGACGGCAACGAGGTCGACGACGAGACCACCTCGGCCCAGTCGTGGACGCCGGGCGTCGCGCTCGACCCGGCCAAGAGCCCGTTCCACTGGGGCGTGGTCGCCATCGGGACCGAGGGGCACGCGTCGCCGCTGTACGGCTCCGGCAGCTTCACCTACGAGCTGCCGACCCCCGGGGCGACACCGCTCAAGGCCAACCCGTCCCTGTACGGGGACACCCAGGCACGGTTCCCGAGCCTGAGCTGGCAGCCGATCGCGGACGCCGACTACTACCGGATCACGGTGTTCAACAGCGCGGGCTTCGCGCTGTCGTCGGGCACGACCAACATGCTCAACACCGACCTGCCGCACGCGTCGGTCACCGACTGGAAGACGTACTTCCTCACCCACCCCGGCACCTACACCTACGCGGTCACCGCCTACGACGTGACCGAGAGCGGCACGACCTTCCTCGGCAGCACCGCGTTCGGTGACCGTGGCACGTTCACCATCGGGTCGCTCCCGGAGGTGACCGGTCAGCGCCTGGCGCTCGACGGCGCGGCCATCGACGCCGGCCAGACCTGCGACCTGATGTACGACCCGGAGGACGCCGCGGCGACCACCTGTGGTCCCGTGCCGGCGACGCCGGTGTTCGACTGGGACGCCATCCCCGGTGCCGGCGGCTACATGGTCTACCTCTTCAACGAGTCCGACCTCACGACGCCGATCTACGACCCCGACGAGACGGCCACCGAGAACAGCCGGTGGACGCCCGACGAGGGGATCAAGGAGCAGCTCGCGGAGAACACGGCGGGTGGCGCCTACTTCTGGTTCGTCCGGCCGTGCGTGTCGGTCAAGCCGTTCCTCAACTGCGGTCCCGACCCGGCGTCGCTGATCGACTCGGCGACCGGCGCGTTCCGCAAGCAGTCACCGCCCGTGGTGCTGACCGGCCCGGCCGCCAACGCGACCGCGGCCGACGAGATCACGTTCTCGTGGGAGGACTACCGCGCCACCAACGCCGCCTTCCCGTCGTACCCGGCGGGCGGCACCAAGTCGCCGCAGAGCGCGATGACCTACCGGATCCAGGTCTCCCAGAACGCGACGGTCTCCGACGCCAACGCGATCGACGACCAAGAGGTCGACCAGACGACGTACACGGTCTTCAGCGACCTCTACCCCGAAGGTGACCTCTACTGGCGCGTGCAGGCGATCGACGCTGCCGACAACGGTCTGGCCTGGTCCGAGACCCGCAAGGTCACCAAGGCGACCCCGGCCGCGAACCTCGACCCGGACACCGCTGCCGCCAACGAGCGGGTGTACGTCGACACCAGCGACCCGGACACCTGCCGTGCCGCGCACGCCGACGACACGGTGCCCTGCAACACGTTCCCGAGCTGGCAGGCGCACGTCACCAGCGGCGAGCTCGCCTTCCGCTGGCCCGCGGAGACGTTCGACAACACCTTCGCGCTCGAGGTCTACAAGAACAACGACACGAGCGGCTCGTCCGGCAACCGGGTCATCTCGCTGACCGGCGTGAAGCAGTCGGCGGCCATCGGCGCCCTGGCCCTCGCGCCCTCCGCGCAGCCCTACCGCTGGCGGATCAAGCGCACCGACGCCTACGGCAACCCGGGTGCGTGGTCGGACTACGGCAAGTTCTGGGTCGACCCGGCGGCGGTGACGCTGACGTCGCCCACGACCGGCTCGCCGCAGCCGCCCAACGGTCCCCTGCTGACCTGGCAGCCGTACGGCGCCGCGGGCAGCCAGGCGCACCACTACGGCGTGGACATCCGCAACACCACGACCAACGCCAGTGTCGGCTCGATCAACCAGACCAGCGCGACCGCGTTCGCGCCGACGGTGTCGTACCCGACCGGCACCTACAGCTGGGTGGTCACGGCCTACGACGCCAGTGACAACATCCTGGGCACCAGCCCGACCGGCGTGTCGGCATGGACGTTCACGATCGACACCACGATCCCGGTGCTCACGCCGACGGAGATCCAGGCACCGGACGGTGCCCAGGTCGCCAAGGTCCTGACCAGCACGGCTCCGACGTGGGGGCTGCCAGGAGTCACCAACACCTACCAGTGGCTGCGCGCCGGGGCGAACATCAGCGGTGCCACCGGCACGACGTACACGGTCGTGGCAGCCGACGTGGGCAAGGCGATCTCGCTCAAGGTCACCGGCAAGAAGGCCGGCTACACGGACACGGTGTCGATCTCGACGCCGCTGACCGCGAACCCGGGCGACGCCGTGACGCCGACCTCTCCCCCGACCATCTCGGGCGTGGCCGCGGCCCGGGAGACGGTGACCGCCGAACCGGGCACCTGGCCGAGCGGCACGACGATCACCTACCAGTGGTTCGTCAACGGCCTGGCCGTGGCCAAGGAGACCAAGCAGAAGTACGTCGTCCGGACGCGCGACGCCGGCCTGCCGGTCTACTGCCGGGTCACGGGGAGCAAGCCCGGCTTCGTCTCCGGCTCTGCCAACACCCCGTCGCTGACGGTGGCCAAGCTGCCGACCACGACCACCGCCGAGCTGAGGGTCAACCCGATCTCCAAGCGGGCGCGGGCCCAGATCGACGTGACCGTGGACCTCATCGACCTCGGCGTCGCACTCGGGAAGGTGCAGGTCAAGGAGGGCTCGAAGGTGCTGGCCACCGTCACCGTGAAGAACGACTCCAACGGTGAGCTGACCATCCGCCTGAAGAAGCTGCTGCCGGGCACGCACAAGCTGCGGGTGTCCTACCTGGGCAGCACGGCGACCCTGCCGAGCAAGGCCAGGAAGCTGAAGCTGATCGTCCTCAAGAAGTAGTCGCCGGCCGCGAGGCCAGCGTCGCCGCGTGCACCGCCAGACCCACCAGGGGTCCGGCGGTGCACGCGAGCAGCAGGGCGTCGCGGTCGGAGCCGGGCACGGCGAGGACGACGAGCGAGGCGACCACGGCGGTGAGCCAGCCGGCGACGGATGCGCCGTGCCGGTCGAGGGCGACCAGGGCGATGCCGGACACGACCAGCATCGCCAGCAGCACGCTGCCCGCGGCCAGGAGCGCCAGGTCGGTCCGGCTGGACGAGTAGCCGTCGCCGAACACCCCCCGGACGACCGATGGCCCGACGAGGGCGGCCAGCGCGACACCGAGCAGGCCCGCGCCACCCAGCACGACCCACCAGCGCACCACCGCGCGGGGGACGGAGACCCCCTCGGCGAGGAAGCCGCGGAGCACGACCGGGCGGAAGCCGTAGAGCACGACGAGCAGCGGCGCCCGCACCAGGATCAGCGTGGCCAGCAGCACGCCCACCGCGGCGCCCAGCTCGCCGGGACGCGCGACCGAGACCAGCAACGGGAACCCGGCGACGAGCAGAGCGGCGCAGCCCGTCGACGCCATCGCGGCGAGCGCCTTGCGGGACAGCACCGGGACCGGGTCCCGTCCGTGGGCGGCCAGGGCACGGCGTACGTCGGGGACGGCCAGCAACGGTGCCCACGCGAACGCACCGACGGCGATCGCCCACGGCAGCAGGTCGTTGCGGTCCGCGACCACGCACACCGTGACCGCCGAGGTGCGCAGGACCGCGTCGGCGGTCATCAGCACCGCGAGGCTGCGCCACGCGTCCCGGGCGGCCAGTCCGCCGGAGAGGAAGGTCATCAGCGCCAGGCCGAGGAGGCCGAGCCCCAGCGCGGCGGCCTGCTCCGCTCCCCCGTCGGCCAGCGAGACGACCACGACCAGGACGACCGCGGGCACCGCGAGCCCCAGCACCGGTCCGAGCAGCCGCGTCGGCGCGGTGCCGTCGCGGTCCGCCTCCGTCACGGTCCGGGTGACCTCCTGCTGCAGCCCCGCGAACGAGCCGCCGACCCCGAAGAACAGGCCCCAGACCAC
>Ga0075370_10000651_pt1 | contig 13481 bp, 17 predicted proteins | sample EndMethybrTD3035_FD_71398 | JGI IMG/M metagenome (GOLD analysis project Ga0075370, IMG submission 71398) | Populus endosphere microbial communities from Tennessee, USA - Endosphere MetaG P. TD hybrid TD303-5 | ecosystem: Host-associated > Plants > Roots > Endosphere | place: USA: Tennessee... | reverse complement strand
TCGCCGCGCGCGAGCCGGCGGCGCACGCCGCGCAGGTTGACGATCACGTGGGCGAGCCGCCACAGGTCGTTGCGCGCCGAGGCATAGCCCGCGAGTGCATCGGCCTGGTGACTGAGCAGCGCCCCGATCTCGTCGCGGCTCTGCAGCGCCAGCGGCATCTCGTGCTCGGCGCTGCGGCGGCAGCGCTTCAGCGCGGCAGCGTCGAATCCGATCTCGTCATGGCGCCAGAGCATCACCTGGTAGGCGGCCGCGGCCCGCCTGAGTTCGCGGGACCATTGCGTGCGAAGCTTATGACGGCCGTTCGATTCGGCGCCGGGCGATGTGCGCAGCGCACGCGCGGTGATGACGAGCAGGCTGATGTCGACGGCGGCGGCTTTCAGAAGGTTCATGCAGGCTCCGAGCCGGCATGCTAGGCGAGGCGGGTTGCGCCGGCGTGACGAGTCCGGCGTGCCAATGCGCCGATGCACGTTGTCATCACGCGGTCATGAATCACGCGTCGGAGTTACGGCCTGCAACACCCTGCGATCTGCCAGCCGTTTCGCCGGCGCTTCGGGATCGATAGGATGCGGGCTTCGTCGACGTGGAGGCTGCGCTGTGAACACCCTGATCCAATCCGTCTACCTCGATTCCGAACTCGGCGTGCCGACCGATCTGGAAGCCGCCGGAACGTCGCTCGAGAACCCGTACGTCTACGACAGCGTCGCCCGCGAACTGAAGTCGATGGCCGACGAGGGCCTCGTGACGATCATCCGCGAACAGGTGGCTCAGGGGCTCGCCGAGCCGCTGATCCGGCGCATCAGCTTTGCCCGCTTGCGATAGCCGGCATCGGCCCGGCCGCAGGCGTCGACGCGTGCGCCCGGCGATCGCGCCAGTGCAGGAACGGCCGTTCGACCGCATGGTGCAGCACGCCGCCGAATGCGAACGCCGCCACGGCGTACGCCGCGAACTGCAGCGAGCGCGATCCTTGCGTCGCCGCCGCGAGATGCTCGTGCACGAGATGGAAGGCGATCTTGTGGCTCAGGTAGAGGCTGTATGAGGTGGCGGCGATCCAGCCGGCGCCCGGCACGCGCCAGCGGCCGATGAGGCTGCGCGGGTCTGCACCCGCCAGCACCAGCAGCCCGAAGCCGAACGACAGCAGCGGCCAGCCGACCGCGTTGGCGACGAGGCCGGTGCGGTCGCGAAACAGCCACAAGGCCAGGCACAGCACCGCGAGGCCGCCGAACAGCCACGCGTTCGAGCGCGCCTGCAGCCGCGCCCACAGTTGCGGCCGGTAGACACGCAGCGCGGCGAGCATCACGCCGACCAGCAGGCCGTCCAGGCGCATCCACGACGGGTAGTAGATGTCTTCGATGAACCAGTTGCGGGCCGGGTCCAGCGCTGCGTCGCGCAGCCAGACGGCGCTGCGCAGCCCGATGCCGAGCAGCACGACGCCGGCGCACACTGCCACGAACTTCGGCGCCGAGGGCCGCCGCGTGAGCCACCACGCGAGCGGCGGAAACAGCAGGTAGAAGTGCTCCTCGACACACAGCGACCAGGCATGCGAGAAGGCCTGGTTGCGGCTGTAGTCGATCGAGAGATTCACCGTGAAGCTCGCGAACTTCCACCAGGGTTCGAGTCCCGGCACCTCGCGCAGCCGCGGGAAGCACACATAGAGCGCGAGCACCACGGCAAAGGCCGGAAGAATGCGCCAGGCGCGGCGCGCGTAGAACGCGCCGTACTGCAGCGGCTCGCCGCGCTGCAGCGGCCGCAGCACCTGCGTGCCGATCAGGAAGCCGCTGAGCACGAAGAAGATGTCGACGCCGGCCCAGCCGAAGCGCGAGAGCCAATCCCAGTCGGTGCCGAGACCGCCGACGATGAACGAGTGAAAGAGCATCACCCAGACGATCGCGACGCTGCGCAGAAGGTCCAGGCCGGGGAGGCGATTCATCGGGCGGGTCGGCGAAGAGCAGCGGGACAGGCCCCGAATTGTCCCAGCTCCGGGCCCTTGCGACGCACCCTGTCGCGCGACCCCTCAGGCGACGATCGCCCGTGCTTGGTCAGCGGCCGCGCGAGCCGCTCGATCTGCTCTTCAGATGCTTCTCGACGGTCTGCGCGTCGGTTCCCACCGCTTCGACCGCGGCCTTCAGCAGCTCGGCCGTCACGCCGAATTTCTTCGACCAGTCGCGAACTTCGTAGTCTTCGTTGACGTTGATGCGTCGGCGGTCCTGCCCGCCCGGCTTGCTCTTGTCGTCTGACATGTCGGCTCTCCAGGTTGATGCCCGCACGGGTGCGCGGGCCACGTGGCAACCATGGTTCACCGTTGCGGCAGCTTTCGCTGCCGGTCTTCCCCGCACCGGCGTGCAGGCAACGTCCGACAAGCGGCCCGGTCGTGTCAGGGCCCGTCGCCGGCGACGAGCGGCGACGGGCGCGCGAGGCCGATCGCGTGCCTGGCTCACCGACGCAGTGGACTAGCATCAGGCGATGAACACGGCGACAGCGCGCATCGAACCCGGCACGCGGCGCGTGCTGGTCACCGGCGGCACCAGCGGCATCGGGCGCGCGATCGCTGCGGCCTTCGCCGCGCAGGGCGCGCAGGTGACGGCCACCGGCGCGACGGAGCCTGAAGTCGCGGCGGCCGCCGAGAGGGTCGCGCCCGGCATCGCATTCGTACCGCTGGACGTACGCGATGCGCAGGCGGTGGCCGCCGCGGTCGCCGCGCTCGGCGAGCTCGACGTCGTCGTCAACTGCGCCGGGACGATCCGTCGCGGCGCCGAGCACGACCCGGCCGCGTTCGCCGCCACCGTCGACATCAACCTGAACGGCACGATGCGCGTCTGCGCCGCAGCGCGGCCGGGGCTGAAGGCGCGCCGTGGCTGCATCGTCAACACTGCGTCGATGCTGAGCTTCTTCGGCGGTGGCCTGGTGCCCGGCTACAGCGCGAGCAAGGGCGGGGTGGCGCAGCTGACCAAGAGCCTCGCGATCGCCTACGCGGCCGACGGCATCCGCGTCAACGCAGTCGCGCCGGGCTGGATCGCGACGCCGTTGACCCAGGCACTGCACGAGGACCGCGCGCGTTCCGAAGCCATCCTCGCGCGCACGCCGATGGGCCGCTGGGGCACGCCTGAAGATGTGGCCGGCCCGGTGCTGTTCCTCGCGAGCTCGGCGGCGGCCTTCGTCACCGGTGTGATCCTGCCGGTCGACGGCGGTTACCTGGTGGCCTGAATCTTCCGGAAGGAGCGAGCCTGATGATCATCCAGCACCCCGGCATCCAGCCCGAGATCGCGATCGCCGCCGTGCCCGACGACGAGCGCGTGTGGGTTCCGCAGGCGCCGAACGTCTGGTTCAGGCCGCTGCTGCTCAACACGGTCACCGGCAGTTGGTGCAACCTGCTGCGCGTGCGCAAGAGCGGCGTGCTGTCGCGCCACATCCATCCGTCGTGGGTGACGGGCTACGTGATCAAGGGCGCGTGGCGCTATCTCGAGCACGACTGGGTCGCGCGCGAGGGCTCGTTCGTCTACGAGCCGCCGGGCGAGATCCACACGCTGGTGGTCGACGAAGCCGCGGGCGGCACCGAGATGATCACCTTCTTCAACATCCATGGCGCGATGGTCTACCTGGACGAGAAGGGCGAGCACACCGGTTACGAAGACGTGTTCACGAAGATCGAGATGTGCAGGAGGCACTACGTCGAGGTCGGGCTGGGCGTGGAGTACGTGGATCAGTTCGTGCGCTGAGGGAGCGTCACTTCGTCGGCGCACTGGCGCCGGCCCTCGGAGCGTGGGCGCGCATGTCGGGCCGCGCCACCAGCGTTCCGTTGTGCGAGACGCACTTGCCGGTGCGCTCCTGCCCCTTGCGGCCGAGCCAGGTGACCGAAGCGCCCTCGGCCTTGCCGCTGCAGGCCGCGATCGCTGCCGGCGACGGCTGGCGCATCCGGTCGTGCGGCGCGCTGGCGCCGGCGGCAGGCGGATCGATTGCGAATGCGGCGCTGGAGAAAACGATGGCGGCCAAGGCGCCGGCGATGGAGAAGGTCTGAGTGCGCATCGAGATTCCCTTCAAGCAGGGCCGCGGACATCGCGGCCGACACACGGGCAACGGCGGCGCCCGACCGGCGGACGACGCGCTTTGCCTAGCTTTACGCCGCCGGCTGTCGGTCTCGTGAAGGCGCCGTCCTACGGGATCTCGCGGCGCCTGCCGAAGGGCAGGAATTGGAGCATTCCTAGACTTGCGCTATGGGAGTATTTTCCCAATAAGTTCCGACCGTACACGCCTCTACCTGCCCTGTGTCATGAGACGCGCCCGGCCCGTTCGACGGGAGATCACCGTGACCGAAGCGCTCAATCTTGGCGGCCCTGCGAACCTCGACCGGATCCATCTGGACGACCCGCGCGAAGTGGCCTACTGGACGCACGTGCTTGCCACTTCGGAGGAAGAGCTGATTCGGGTCGTCGCGATGGTGGGGCCGCGTGCGGCCGATGTCCGGCACGAGGTTTCGCGCTCGCGGCACGCCGAGCACCGGCGCAAGACGCACTGGTCGCCGAGCCATATCCAGATCGAGCGCGACCTGAAGGAGCGCCACACCGATGCCGGCCTGGTGGTGGTCATTTCCTTTGCCCTGGCCGTCGCGATGAGCTTCGGCGCGCTCGCCTACAAGGCCGCGCCGGCCTACGAATGGACGACGTTCAAGCGTCACCAGAGCTGCGAAGCGGCGACGAACGGCAGCTCGGACGCGAAGTCCGCTCGTTGCGCGGATGGGCGAACGCTCGTCGGGACCGAGCTCGCCACCGCTGCCGATGGCAAGCCGACCAGGCCGAAGCGCTGATGGGCGGCAAACTGGCTCCCGGCACGAGCCCACGGATCGCGACCACGGTCGCCGGGGCACTGCTCGCCTCGATCTTTGCTACCAGCGTGGCTGCGGCCGATCTCACTGTCGATGAGGTCCGCGCTGCGCTGCAAAACGCGTCGGCCTCGGTGCCGGCCAACTTCGCCGGCAAAGATCTCTCGGACCTCGACCTGACGGGGCTCGACTTTCGAAAGGCCAACCTGCGCGGCGTCAGTCTCTTCGGAAGCAAGCTGGTGCAGTCCGACTTCCGCGGCGCGAACCTGGAAGGCGCCAACCTGAACGGAGCATGGTTGATGGGCGCCGACTTCACCGGCGCCAATCTGAATCACGCCAGCCTGCTCTCAGTGGTCGTCCTTGGCGGCCAGGTCAAGAAGATGCCCATCTTCAAGGGGGCCAACATGAGCAGCGTCAAGATGATTGCCGACCTGCCGGGGGCCGATCTCTCCGGGGCCGACTTCAGCCGCGCCATGGTGGGGGTCAACATCAAGAACCAGGGGATGGGGCAGATGCGTACCGACCTGTCCGGGGCCAACCTGGCAGGCGCAACGCTTGCAGGCGCCGACTTCAACCGATCGCTGATGACCTTCTGCAATCTCAGGGGCAGCAGCCTGCGTGGCGTCAGCTTCTTCAGCGCCAAGCTCGCAGGCGCCGACCTGACCGACGCCGACATCACTGCCGCAGACTTCACGGAGGCGGACCTGAACGGCACGATCTTTCGTGACGTGAAGGGCTTTGCCGAAGCCAAGGGATTTGACCGGGCCGCGAACTTCGACAAGATCGTTCGTTGAGCGTTCGCTGTCGACGCCCAACCTCTACGGCTGCGTCCGGCTCGGCGCCTGCGTCGGAGCTGAACCTATGGCTTCAGCGGCTCGATCGCGTCGATGGCCTCGATGACATGGCGCACCGCCTCCTTCTCGCTCTCGGTGAGGTGTGGGTTCCAGCAGTCCATCAACAGGATCAGGCGCGGCTGGTCCGAACGGTTCCAGGCCTCGTGTTCATAGGTGTCGTCGAAGAGGATCGGTTCGCCCTCGCGCCAGCGGTGCTCGACCCCGCCCACGTTGAGCGCGCAGTCGGGCGGAACGACGAGTGGGAGGTGGAACACGAGCCGGACGTTCGTCACGCCGTAGTGAGGCAGGATCGATGACTGCGGGCGGATCAGCGAGAAGCAGATTTCCGGCGCCTGGCGCGCGATCCGGCACAGCTCGATCGACTCGAGCAGCGCGCTGGTGCGCGGGCAGCGCTCGTGGTTGGCGTCGTAGCGGACACCATGGTTGTAGAAGAAGAACGCGTCCCAGGCGGGGTCCGCTGCCGTGCCGCCAATGGACCCCGGTGCCTTCTGGCCCGGCTTGAGGCCGAGGAAGCTGACGAAGTCGCGATCCTCGCGCAGCAGTTCTGCGGCTTCGTCGCGGATGTCCTGCCACGCGTCACGCAGTGACGCCGCCCATGGTTGCAGCATCGGGTCGTGGTAGGGCCCCGGCGGCAGATCGGGGAACCAGAAGAGCTTCGGACGCTGGCGCGTGTCGGGTGGGCGCGCGTCCCATTCACGGAGATAGCCGGTCAGCGCGCGTTCGAAGCGACGGAGCGAGTCGGCACCGTGTCGTTCGCGGACTTCAGCGAATGCCGCGAACAGCAGTTCGCGCTTGTCGCGCCGGTAGGCTTCGATGGCGCGGCGCACAGCGGGCTGCCACTGCAGCTCGGTGGTCTCGGGGTCGAGCCAGCGACCCTGGGCGTGCGCTTCGTCGAAAAGGCGGCTGCGGGCCTGCACGGCCGCGAGCGTGTCGCCAAGCACGTCGCAGACCTCGCCGAGCATCAACCATCCTTCCATGAGGCGTCGCTGGCGAAGCAGCACGGCTTCGAGCGCCACACGCGCTGCCGCCGGGTCTCCACGGGCAAAGTGCAGCCTTGCGACCGCGAAGCCCAATTTGCCGTCGGAGTCATCGGCCTGCGGAGTGCGCAGCCATTGCAGGGCACCATCGAGGTCCCCGCGCTCGACCATGTATTCAGCGACCGTCAACCGTGCCGGCGTGCAGTCGCGGTGCTCGGCGAGCAGGCCGCGCAGCAGCATCTCTGCATGCAGCACCTCGCCGCGCATTGCATGTTCCTTGGCGCGCACCCATCGTGGATCGCTCGCCCAAGCTGCCTGCTGATTGATCAAGTCCATTCCGTCCGGTTGCTCGGCTGCGCTCATCTTCGCATAGCTCGCTAGCGTCCTGCCGTTCGCGGACTGACCGATTGCAGTCAGACCCGCACTCCACACGAGATCGTCAACACGTTGCCATTGAAGGCAATCAGATTGCTCGCAGACGGCGAAGCCAAATCGGCGGCACGTTGGCCAGCGTGATCTTGCGCCGCTTCGACGACTTCGATCGCTTCTTCGATTACCAGGCAAAGTACGGCATCCGGGACGCGCCGGAGCGACTCGCCGAAATCGTCGAGGCCATCCAAGTTCTTGTGCACAGCCCCCTTATCGGGCGCAAGGCAAAAGGCGGACGAGGTGGCCGTGCAGGTGGGCGAGGCCGTTCTTGCCGGCCGACGAGACGAGCCGCCTTCGTCGAACATAGGCATTGCATACACGAATCTGGTTGGCGTACTCGTGGAGTACGGTCAGGTCCAGCGTGCGCGCGACCTCGCGCTCGAATGTCGGCGCCGGCTGGGCGCGCTGATGCTCGACGCCAGCATCTGGTCGTCGCTGGACACGCCGGCCCTGCTGCACCTGGATGCCGGCCACTTCGACGATGCGGCGCGGTTGGCCGGTGCCTCGGAACGCGAGTACTCGATGCACGGCCAGGCCGAGCGCCAGCCGAACGAAGTGCGAGACCGCGAACGCCTGATCGGTGCGCTGCGTCGCGAGCTGGCGACGAGCGCTTCGACCTCTTGCACGCCCAGGGTCGACACATGGAGAGCGCCAAGTCGATCGCGCTGGCGTTCGCGCTCGACACGCACGCCACGGACGAGGGCGCAGGGCCGCGTGAAGTGCCACCAGATCTGCTCACCGGCATCGCAAATCGCCGCGGTTTCCTCTAACCTGCCAGCAGCAGCACGCAGGCACACACCGCGATGCTGATCGCGGCAGCGACGAGTACGTGGGCCAGCGCGGCGAACCTCGCGAGCCCACGCAGTCGTGGCGATTCGTCCCGTGCGGCGCGCTTTCGACGCGCGGCATGCGCGCCGCTCATGGTCGTCGCGATTCTCATTCGTCGTTCGCCGCCAGGCGCGTCATCCTTCCGGAGCAGGCCCGCTGCGCCTCGCGTCGCTGATCGAGCCAGGCAACCGTCTGCATGGCGTCGAGCTGGTAGATCATGCGGGTGCGGTTGACGAACTGCGCCAGCGGTCGAGCGCCCTGCGTCGCCTTCTCGACCACCAGGCGCTCGACAGAGGTCAGGCCCGCATTGGAGGGGCACGTGGCTGCGCTGGTCGACGTGACGGCAAGCGCGATGGCGTCGTCGCCGCCGCGTGCATGGAACGATGCGCTGCACAGCAGAGCCAGCGCGGTCAAGGTGATGCTGCGGTTCATGGTCTGGTTCCTGTGAAGTGGCGGTATCGTGGCGCTGTCTCTCTAGGCGAGAGATCAACGACCCTCGGTGAAGGCCAGCTTAGGTGGGGCCGCGATGCGTTGCCATGCCGACGCGACGGACGCCGCGAGGAATGGCGCGAACGCAGCGATTCGGGGAGCGAGTTCCGAGCGCGCTCGTCAGCCGACGGGCCAGGGCGACCCGCTTGACCTGGATGCCCTAGAACTCACGCGTCAAGCGAACATCCATCGAATACTTGAAGTCGAAGACGAACTGACCCCAGACGAGCCTTTGCACGGTCGCGGACAGCGTGTACTTGTCGTTCACGTGATAGTCGAAGCCAGCGCCGAGATTGGCGTAGTTGTGTTTGGCGCGCTGATCGTGGTGGTACCACAGCTCGGTCGTCCGATCGTAGCCGCCGGTGTAGCCGTTGCCCTTCTTGCCGACACCGAACACCTTGACGGTCCAGGCCTCGCTGAGAAAGTAGCCAAGCTCCAGGTCCAGCTTGTTGTGGTCGATGCTCTGGCCCAGCGTCCTTTCGGCGAACACGTGGCCAAGGCGCACTCGGTAGTAGAGATTGCTCAGATCGAACTGGTGCGCGAGATCGATCGCGACTTCGAGCTTGCGCAGGTCCTGGCCGGGTGCGGCTTGCGCGAAGAACGTGTACTGGTGGCTTGGGATGTGTGCCGTGATCGAGGGCGTGATCAGGTAGCCGTTCGTGTTCCCGTGGTACGCCAGCCCGAGGTTCCAGTCCTGCCAGGTTCCGTGGTAGTTGCCGTCGTCGAGGAATTGGGAGTTCGGATGTGGCTCGGTGGGCACCACCGCACCGCTGCACTGCGGCGGCGCCTGCGAGACGCAGTGCGGTGAGTTGCCGCTGTACCGGCTTTCGACGAACGGAATGCCGATGTGCGCGGACCATCGATCGGCAAGGAAATAGTCCAGGTCGAACGAGAGGCTCTGAACGCGAATCGAGCCGATCGGCGCCTTCCCCCCGGGCACCGGCACGAACATGCCATTGATATAAGTGTTCTGGTAGCCGATGGACACCGAACCGTGCCCCTTCGCTGTCTCGTCGGGGGACAGGCTCAGTGATGGCACGATGAAGGCATTGCTGATCGCGGCCGGCGCCGGCATGGTCTGCGCGGCAATGGGCGACGCGAGGGCCGCGCCTGCGCCGACCAGCAGCCAGCGCACCGAAGAGCCCCATCGCGCGCGCAAGGCCATGCTCCGCGAGTCGCGCTCGCGTTGGTTTACGGTCAGCATGTCAGGCCTTCGATGCGATCATGGCCCGCTCGATGGCTTTGAGCAGGTCGTTGAAGCTGCCCGTCACCAAGCGCGGGAAGCGCTCGCGCATTTCACGCTCGTCCGACGCGCGGTCGAGCACCGCGATCAGCATCGGCCCCGGAGCTGCCTTCGCGATCTGGCCCGACGCCGCCACGAGGTCGTTCGCATAGGCGACGATCACGTCATAGCGTGTTGCTGCCAGCGCTTGCCCCAGTTCAACGGATCCGTGTGCCATGCCGACCCGGTGGCCGACTTTCTCCAGGCCGTCGTGGAGCCTCGTATCGGCGGCCGCGGGCCGCTTGTCGTTGCTCGCGGCATCGTTCGAATAGAGCAGGATTGCCGCCGGATTGCGGGTGACGAAGGCGTGGTAACGCATCGCGCCGAGCGAGCGCAACATCAACTCGCCGCAGGCCTGGGCTTCGGCGGCACAGAGGGCCGCCGCCATGAACGCGAACGCCTTCCTTCGTGAGCCATTCATCGCCGTTCTCCTCGAGCCAACGTTGGCCGTGAACCGGCTTCGATGCGGGCCGGGTCGCTACGCAGCGACATCACTGTACGCTGTCTATCGGCAGTTTTCGTTGCGGTACCTAGGGGGCGGCGACCCACCGGGTCGGGGCAGTTGTCAGGCGAGCCACCGATCGACACAGGATAGTCACACGACCGGCGGTCGGGTATTCACTTCCGACGAATGCGCCGAAATCACCGATGAACCCGGACTGGTGCGGACGGGCGATGCCGCCTTCAATCGAGCACGGGTTGCGGCCCGGCTTACATATGCTTGAACAGATGAGCATTCGCCTCGCTCACCCGCAGCGTCTCGGGACGCTGCTTCAGCCGCAGCTCGAGATGGCCCCCCAGCGCCCGGCGCACGCTCTTGACCGCATTGATGTTGACGATCACGCCGCGATGAATCTGCCAGAAGGTGGCCGGATCCAGACGCTCGACGAGCTCCTTCAGCGGCGTCGTGATCAGCGATTCGCTTTCGGCTGTCAGGACTGCGATGTATTTGTTGTCGGCCCTGAAGTAGCAGATGTCCTCGACGGTGATCAAGTGGATGTCGGGTCCACGCAGGACGGTGATCCAACGTAGTCGATCGCTCGTAGGGCCGCGCTGCAGCTGCTCAAGCAGACGGCTCATGTCGGCGGGCGGCTGCGCCAGGCGCTCCTTCACGCGGCGCAGCGCTCGCGCCAGTCGGGCAGGGTCGAGAGGCTTGAGCAGGTAGTCGACGGCGCCTTCCTCGAACGCCTGTACGGCGTACTGATCGAATGCCGTGATGAAGACCACGTGGGCGCGCGTACCCATCACGCGTGCGACCTCGATCCCGGTGAGGCCCGGCATCTTGACGTCGAGAAACAGGATCTGCGGTTGGTGGCGTTCGATCTCGCGGAGCGCTTCGTGCCCGTCATGAACCATGGCGCAGATCATCAGCTCGGGCCACAGCCGCACCAGCTCCTCGCGGATTTCGGCTGCCAGCAGCGGTTCGTCTTCAGCGATCAATGCCGTGGTCATCGGAGTCCTCCAGCAGGCAAGGCAGGTCGAGCGTCACGGATGGCGGCTCGGGCGAGACGGTAAGGTGCGCGTCGCTTCCGAACAGTCGCGCGAGCTGCTCGCGCAACGGCGCCAGATCTGTCGCCGCCAACGTACAAGGCGCATCGGTGCCGCCGTCGCCGCTCGATTGCAGCGCAACCTGCAGGCGCGGCCCGGCAACCAAGGCGCTCAACAGCCATTGGGCTTGTGCCGCACCCGGCACGGTCAGTACTGCCCGCAACAGCGGTAGCACCAGCATGGGTGCGGTGCCGATCAGCCGCGCGCCGGGTGTCATGTGCAGTTGGACCCGGACGCCTTCGCGCCCTGCGCTGCGCGTCACACGCAGCCAGGCTTCGACGAGCCCAAATTCGCGCTCCACGGTGGCATTGCCCGCACCGGTGCCGAGCTGCATGGAGCGCAGCAGCGCGATCAGATCCGCCAACAGAGTGTCGGCGGCCTGCGGATCGTGGTCGTGCAGCGTGCCGACGCGCTCCAGCGCATCGAACAGCAACTGCGGCTCGACGCGCGACTGCAACGCGAGCAAGCGTGCCGTCTGCAGCCGTTGCTCGTTGCGCACACGCTCGGTTGCAGCCGCGTGGGCCTGCCGCATCGCACGCTGCGTGACGCGCCAATACGCGTAGATCGCGAGGCCGAAGCCGCCCTCGTACAGCCCGACCAACAACCACCATACGAACTGTGCCAGGCCCTCGTCAAATCCCGGCACGGGGCCGCCTGGACCCTGCAAGAGGGGCATGAAAAGTCGCCCTGCGATCGGAATGACGGTGGCGAGCACGACGACAGCCAGCCCGTAGGCACGCAGCGCGGGCATCCCATCGTCGAAGGCCTCGTCGGCGACCAGCACGCAATACACGATCGGCAAACCGGCCGCCAGCATGGAGCCGTCGACATAGTGCTCGATGGGGTCCCAGCCGGGCAGTACGGCCGGCGGAAAGAGAACTCCCCCGAGCGGATGAATCGCATCGCGCACCAGTTCGATCAACAGCGCCAGCAGCACGTGCCGCCAACTCATCCGGCGCCAGGCTCGCGCCGCCCATACGGCGAGGCGCCAGTGCGCTGTCATGAGAGCGTCTTGTGCGAGCACGTTCATGTCGCATGCATCGGCAGATCGATCTGCGCCACGACCCCGCGTGGCTGGTTGTGTCGCAGCGAAAGACTCGCCGCCGCGCCGTACATCGCCTTCAGGCGCGCACGGATGTTGGCCAGACCGATGCCACCACCCGATCCGGCGACAAGACCGCGACCCGTGTCCGCGACCTGCAGCAGGAGCTTGCCATCGGCCTCGGTGGCTACGATGCTGATCGATCCACCCTCGGGAAGCGGACTCAGCCCGTGCTTCAGCGCGTTCTCGATCAGCGTCAGCAGCATCATCGGCGGAACCAGACGTCGGCCGAGATCGTCGGGTACGTCGATATGGACCTGCAGCCGCGTACCCATGCGCACCTGGTGGACGGAGAGGAACGCCCGGATCAGCTCGGCCTCTCGCCCGAGCGTCGAGCTGTCGTCGCGCATGCGCGGCAGCGCGCTCTCGAGGTAGCGCATCAGGTCCACGAGCATGGCACGCCCTGCGTCGCCATCGGTGCGCAACAGCCGGCGCACGTTGGCCAGCGAATTGAAAAGGAAGTGCGGCTCGATCTGCGCCTGCAGCACCTGCAGGCGCCCCGCCGCCAGCTCGCTCTGCAGGCGGATGCGATCCAGCTCGGCTTCATGGAGCAACGCCGCCGCTCGAACGCTTGCCCAGCGGTATTCGCCGAGCACGCCCACCAGCAGGGCGAGTACGAACATCGTGTGGAGCATGTAGGGCCGCTCGCCGTCCGAGATGGATTCGCCGCTGAGCAGCAAGGTCAGCCCGTCTTCGGCGAACCACCCCATGACCGCAGCCCCGACGATCCCCAGCGCCAATGCAGGCCAGCGCAACGCTCGGCGCGGCGGCAGCCAACGTGACGCCAGCGCGAGGGTCGCCAGCAACGCCGCGACCGCCACGAAGGCGCGCACAAAGCACCATGCGAACTCGCGCCACGCGTCGGCAAAGGGGTCGGTGAAGAAGAACCAGAGGCTTTCGAAGGACGCGAGCATCAGGGCCCACGCCACGCACAGCGCCAACACGATCGCGATGTTCTCGAACCAGGAGCGATGGCGTTGGAACGGGACGCTGGCCATGACGCTGTCTAGAGTCCTGCGGGTTCAGCCGATCACGTACGCGCGCCTCGATCTCGGATTTTTCGTGGAGCCTGTTCGCCTCCAAGCACGGGTCGGCAAGCCGACGGTCGACGGCCCACACGCGGCGTGTTTGACATCATTGCCGTCGACTGTCAAGGCCC
>Ga0075370_10000650_pt1 | contig 13482 bp, 11 predicted proteins | sample EndMethybrTD3035_FD_71398 | JGI IMG/M metagenome (GOLD analysis project Ga0075370, IMG submission 71398) | Populus endosphere microbial communities from Tennessee, USA - Endosphere MetaG P. TD hybrid TD303-5 | ecosystem: Host-associated > Plants > Roots > Endosphere | place: USA: Tennessee... | reverse complement strand
GTCGGGCATCGACAAGGTCACCGAGGGCGATGCGCGCACCCCGCTGGGCGTGTACTACATCACCAGCAGCCTCGATCCCAAGTCGCTGAAGGATTTCTACGGCGCCGGCGCCCTGCCCATCAACTACCCCAACCCGTACGACGTGCGGCGCGGCAAGACCGGCGGCGGCATCTGGCTGCACGGCACCCCGCCCCAGCAGTTCGCACGGGCGCCGCTGGCCAGCGACGGCTGCGTGGTCATGGCCAACCCCGACCTGAAGCAGCTGCTGCGCAAGGTGCAGATCGGCGCCACGCCGGTGGTCACCGCGCGCAGCCTGCAATGGATTTCGCAGCCGCAGGCCGAAAAAGAAGCCCAGGCATTTACCAGTGCAATGGCCGCCTGGAAAGATGCGAGAGCCAGCGGCAATGAAGCGCAATTGAAGAAATTCTATTTGCCCGATTTCCAGCGCAACAGCAAAAAATCCACCGAAGGCATTTCGGTGCTCCACGATGAAGTGGAATACGCGCAGGGCAAGCGCGTGCAATTCAAGGACATGTCGTACCTGCATTGGCGCGACGGCGACGACACCATGGTCGCCACCTTCGGAGAAGTCTTCGAAGGCGAGAAGAGCGGGCGCACACGGCGCCAGTACTGGCTGCGCCAAGGCAGCGAGTGGAAGCTCTTCCACGAAGAAATCCTGGGCTGATGCCCTCTCGGTGACGAGGTCACCACCCTGAATTCGTGACTTATTGCGCACGCAGGGTACCTTTCTTCGCTGTTACAACTCACCCCAGAGCACCCCGTGTTACGTAACACGTAACGCCTACGTTCCCGTAACACTCCCTTTCCGCGCGTTACGAACCGCCCGTAACACCCCTCCCATGTTCATGGGAGATTCGGCGCGGTTTACAGAGGGAAAAATCCATCTCGCGATTGCAAACGGCCCTGACCCGGGCGGCCTGGGCCCGGGTGGCAGGGGGTTGGCCGCCTTCCTGCTATCTCTTCCCCGCTAGCACACCAAGGACCTCATCTCCACGGGTTTCTCTTGTTGATACACGGAGTTACGCTGTATAACATCCACGCTGCAAGCCTTTGTTAACACCACTTTAAAGGGGTAAATCATGCTCAGCTCTATTGCTCGTTTTCTGCGCGATGAAGAAGGTGCTACTGCAATTGAATACGGAATCATTGCAGGGTTGATTTCGGTTGTGATGATTACGGCCATCACTGGCACCGGCGGAATAGGTGCCAGCCTCGAAACCATTTGGAACAGCATCAAATCGTCCCTCGCAACCGCTGCTGCATAAAGTGCCGGCGCAAGCAATGACATCAGCGTATTTGGTGTGGTTGCTTTTCATTGCCGCTTATGACTTCAGGCAACGCCGCGTCCCCAATTGGCTCGTGCTCGCAGGCGCCTTCATGGCTCTCGCAGCACTGGCATTGGGGATGGGGCCCATCGGGCACGACTGGACTGCCGCGCTACTCGGTGCAGGACTGGGCTTTGGCTTTCTGCTGCTTTTCTATGTTCTCGGAGTCATGGGAGCCGGCGACGTGAAATTCGCCGGAGCGCTTGGACTGTGGGTCGGCCTTTCGGCACTGCTTCCGGCCTGGATCATCGGCAGCATCCTCGCCAGCCTGCATGCCGTGCTTTGGCTGATTCTTCAGCGCTGGCCCGTTGCTCCTCGGCTTTCGCTCGTGCTTTTTGGACGACCGTCGTCGGCAAATGGCAACCCATCGCCGACCCGGGTTCGCTTTATTCCCTATGCGGCCTATCTCGCGCTGGGCGCCGCGGTGTGGATGGTTTGGGGGCGACAGAGCGGCTAGCCGCTGCGCCACCACGGCTGTTCATCGATAGCTCTTGAATTGCACCTCCCTTGACACGCCGCCCATGATCAATCTCACCAAAATCGTCGCCGCCATCCTCGTGCTCCTGGCCCTCGCGCTCGGCGGCTATGCATGGATGCTCAGCCGCCAGCCCCCGCCGCCGGTTGCGGTCGCCCCTTCCGCCGCCGCTCCCGGCAAGGCCGTCCAGGCGCAGACCTTCCCCGTGGTCGTGGCGGCCAAGCCGCTGCCTGCGGGCCAGGCGATTCCGGCCGACGCGCTGCGCATCGAACGCCTGACGATCAACCCCGTGGGTGCCTTCCAGGACACGGCATCGCTCGCCGGGCGTGTGCCCGTGATCGACCTGGGCGAAGGCTCGCCGCTTCTCCAAGGCCAGCTCGTTTCCGGTCTGGCCCTGCGCGTCACCGAAGGCGAACGTGCAGTCGCCATCAAGGCCGACGAGATCATGGGTGTGGGCAACAAGGTTCAACCCGGCGACTTCGTCGACGTGTTCCTGATGCTCAAGGCCGACGGCAAGGACATCGACCGCAGCCAGGCGCGCCTGCTCCTGTCGCGCAAGCGCGTGCTGGCCTACGGCAGCGCCTCCGTCGATGGCCTGCCTTCCAGGATGGACAAGAACGGTGCCGCGCAGCAGGCCCAGCGCGCCGAATCGGCCCGGACCGCCGTGCTCGCAGTGCCGGTGGACGACATCAATCGGCTCACGCTCGCCGAGAACAGCGGCCGTTTGCTCTTGGCGCTGCGCAACCCCACCGACATGTCGGAGCCCGATCCCAAGCTTTTTGCCGAGTTGCCCACCGCCCTGCAACCGCCTCCGCCGAAAGCCGGCGAATCGCGTCGTCCGCAACTCGAAGGGTTGGACCGCGCGCAGGCCGGTGTCACCACGGCAGATTTCGTGACCGGCGGCAAGCCGGGCGCCTCGCGCACGCCGACCATCGCTGCCGTGCGGACTCCGACGGCTCGCACTGGCGATTCCCGCGGCGGACTTCAGGTCGAGGTCATCCGCGGCGACCGCACCGAAACCATCAACTACTGACCAGCAACCAGTGGCAAGCCCAAGCACGCCACGCAGGAAACGAACACCATGACGATCGCCTTTCGCGCGAAAACAGCCGGTCCGGCACGTCCTCTGCGTCCAACGCTCGCGGCGCTGTGCCTGCTGGCGCCGGGTGTCTGGCCTGCGGCGTGCGCAGCGGCCGATGCAGCGGAGGCGGCGTCCCAACGCCCCGCACTCCAGGTGCGCATGGACGCAGGCACGCAAAAGGAACTGCTGATCGGCAAAGGCATCGAGCGCATGGCCATCGCCGACGAGACGGTGGCGGGTGTTGCGCTCACCCGCCAATCGCCCAACTCGCCGGCCGCGCGCCTCATCGTCACCGGCAAGGCTGCGGGCCGGACCACGCTCATGGTCTGGGAAAAAGGCCAGTCGGCCGCGACGGTCTACGCGCTCGAAGTCCGGCGCCGCGCTTCCACGCTCAACGGTTCGCTCAACAGCATGGACGCACACCAGGAGGCGCGCGATGCAGCCATGTCGGCCGGCGGAGAAAAATCGGCGTTGATCGACCGCTCCGTCGTCAATGTGCGAAGCAACACCGTGCAGGTCGAGGTCAAGATCGTCGAGTTCAACCGCAGCGTGCTCAAGCAGGCCGGCCTCAACATCTTCAGCACCCGCGCCAATTCCAACGGCTTCAGCTTCGGGGTCTTCACGCCCTCATCGCTGCGCTCGGCGTCGTTCGCTCCCAACGGCGCGATCAGCGGCGACTACAACAATCCGCTCGCGCAGGCCTTCAGCCTCCTGTTCAATTTCGGCAAGGCCGGCATCGGCCTGAATGTCGGCTTCCTCGAAGGCAATGGCATGGCCCGCGTGCTTGCCGAACCGACGCTGGTGGCGCTGTCGGGCCAGAGCGCGAGCTTCCTGGCCGGCGGCGAGCTGCCCGTGCCCGCGCCCCAGGGCCTGGGCACCACGAGCATCGAATACAAGCCCTTCGGCATCGGCCTCACGCTCACGCCCACCGTGCTGTCGAACGAACGCATCGTGCTCAAGGTCGCACCCGAGGCCAGCGACCTGGACTACACCAACTCGCTCAGCATCGGCGGCGTCGCGGTGCCCGCCATCAGCACGCGGCGCGCCGACACCACGGTGGAACTCGGCGACGGCGAGAGCTTCATCATCGGCGGGCTCGTGAGCCGCACCACGACCTCCAACGCCGACAAGGTTCCGCTGCTCGGCGACATCCCGGTGCTCGGCACCTTCTTCAAGCAGAACAAGTACCAGATGAGCGAGAAGGAACTGGTGATCCTCGTCACGCCGCACCTGGTGAAACCGATCGCGCGCGGCACGGATCTCGGTCCGTACCTCCCCGGTGGTGCCGAGCAACGCGACGGCCCCGTGTGGCGCGCGCACCTGCTGGGGCCGGCTTCAGGCACGACGGTCCCGGGTTTCTCGCGTTGACGGAAACAAGCAACACACAGCCGGTGACCGATGCCATGAACGCTCCACGCGACAGCCTCCCCGAGACCGGTGCCGAGACCTATCTCTTCGCATCGCCGAACAGCAGCCACATCACATGGCTGACCGACGCGCTCGGTCGGCTGGGCACGGTGGTGATCCTTCCGCCCGAGGCCAAGTCGATCGACGAGCGCATCGCCCTGCTCGGTCCTGCAGCGGTTTTTCTCGATTTCTCGGGCGACCATGCCAGCGCGGCCAGCGAACTTCACCAGCGCCTCAAGCGCGAATGGCCGACGCTGCCGGTGCTGGCGACGGGGGTGTCGGCCGAGCCGGCGTCCATGCTCGCCGCATTGCGTGCCGGCGTGGACGATTTCGTGGACATGAGCGCACCGCCAACGGATGCGATCAACACGCTGCGCAAACTGCTCGACCGTCACAGCAGCCTGCAAGGCCGCGCCCGCGGATGCACGCTCGCACTGCTCGGCGCCAGGCCGGGCATCGGCGTGACCACGCTCGCGACCAGCCTGTCGCTGATGCTCAACGACCAGTCGTCCCAGGCAGCCGCGCCCCCTCATGGCCGCAACACGCGCCGCGGCGTGGCATTGCTCGATCTCGGGCTGCCGGCCCGCGACGCCCTTCTGTATCTCGACACGCAAAGCAGCTTCAGCTTTGTCGACGGCGTGCGCAACCTGCGCCGCCTCGACCAGACGCTGCTGCACACCGCACTGGCCCACCACACGAGCGGCGTCGCCGTGCTGCCGCTGCCCGCGAGCCTCGCGCAAGTGCGCGAGATCTCGCATGCGGATTCGGTGGCGCTGATCAAACGGCTCGGCGACTTCTACGATTTCCAGATCGCCGACCTCGGCGGTTTCTCGACCCTCGATTTCGTCGCACAGACCGTGAAGGCGGCCCAGCGCAGCTGGGTTGTGTGCGACCAAAGCATCGGCGCGATCGTTTCCACGGCGAACATGCTCAAGGAACTGCGCACGCGCGGTGTCGATACCGATCGGCTGTCGCTGGTGGTCAACAAGTTCGACGGCCACGTCGGGCTTCCGGCCAAGGACATTGCCGAACGGCTCGAACTGCCGCTGCACCATGTCCTGCCGGCGCGCAGCACGCAACTTCTGGCTGCAGCGAGCCGTGGCGAAATGCTGGTGCGCACCGCGCGCAACGACGCGTATTCGCAAGCCATCGCCGGCCTCGCGCGCGGGCTGAACCAGGAATACATGTCCGACGCCAGCCAGCCGCCGGCCAGGGAATCCAGTTGGGTGGCGCGAATGTCGCAAATTGCCGGCTTCCGGAAAAGCTCTAGCCAAGGTTGAACCGCCCCATGTCCAACGATCTCGAATTCGCCGACGACGACCAGGCGTTCATCAACTCCCAGCAGTTCCAGGACATCAAGAGCTGGACGCACGACCACCTGCTGAGCCGCATCGAAGAGCTCGGCGCGGAGTTCGGCCGCTGGTCGCGCGCCTCGATCCAGCAGTTCGTCGAGCTGGAGGTCGACAGCTTCGTGCGGCTGCGGCGCGTGCCGATCAACGACCGCGAGATGCAGCTCATCTCCGACGCATTGACCAAGGAGCTTGCAGGCTTCGGACCGCTGGAAGACCTGCTCAACGATCCCGCCGTCGAAGACATCCTGATCAACGGCTACCAGAACGTGTACGTCTCGCGCCACGGCATGCTGGAGCGCGAGACCGTGCGCTTTGCCGATGCCGAGCATGTGATGCGCATCGTGCGCCGCATCCTCGCGCCGCTCGGCCGCCGGCTCGACGAATCCAATCCGATGGTCGATGCGCGCCTGCCGGATGGCGGCCGCATCAACGTGATCATCGAACCGCTGGCGATCGACGGGCTCTCGGTCTCGATCCGAAAGTTCCGCAAGGAACCGCTCACGCCGGCCGACCTGGTGAAGCTCGGCACCTTCGACGCAGGCATGGCGCAGTTGCTGGAGATTGCCGTGCGCGCGCGCTGCAACATCCTCGTGAGCGGCGGCACCAGCTCGGGCAAGACCTCGCTGCTCAATGCGCTCGCAACCTTCATCCCCGCGCGCGAGCGCGTCATCACCATCGAAGACACGGCGGAGCTTTCGCTCGGCACCAGCCACGTCGTCCGGCTCGAAAGCCGCCCCGGCGGCTTCGATGGCCAGGGCGTGGTCTCGATCCGCGACCTGCTGCGCAACAGCCTGCGCATGCGGCCCGACCGGATCATCGTGGGCGAAGTGCGCGGCGCCGAAGTGATCGAGATGATGCAGGCGATGAACACGGGCCACGAAGGTTCGATGGGCACCATCCACGCAAGCTCGCCGCGCGAATGCCTCTACCGGCTTGAAATGCTCGCGGGCTTCGCCGGCTACCAGGGCAGCGAAGTGAGCCTGCGCCGGCAGATCGCCAATGCCATCGATTTCATCGTGCAGATCGGCCGCCTTTCGAGCGGCCAGCGCCGCATTCTCTCGCTGAGCGAAGTCACCGGCGTCAACGACAACGTGGTCGCGATGCAGGAGCTCTACCGCTACGAACCGATCGTCTCGCCCGACGGCGAAGAGCGCGACCGCTGGGTGTCGCTCGGCATTGCGCCGCATTCGCCCAAGATCACGCGCTTCCGCCAGTCGCTGGCACGCGCGCAGCAGGGAGACCACCGTGCGTGAAGCCCTGCTGGCGGTGGCCTGCATCGCGCTGCTGCTTGCAGCCGCAGGTCTGCTGCTGTGGCAATGGGCCAAGGGGCGCCAGACACGGCAGGCGGCGGGGCGGCATCTGAACCAGCAGATCCTGGCCAGCACGGCCGCTGCGGCACCGCTGCCGATTCCTTTGCGGGATCTGCCCAGCGACGGTCTTGTGACCGGCGTGACCACGGACCCATGGCTCGACACCGACGCAAGCGCCCCGGCCGTCGCACCCACCGGGCTTCTCGAGAAGGTCTTGCCCGGCTGGCTGATCGGCGTGATCGAACCGCGCGCGGTCGCGTGGGGCTTGGCCGCCATCGTGGCCCTGACCGCACTCGCCGGTCTGTTCGGCGGCTGGATTGCGGCGTCGAGTGCGCTCGCCCTGTTGGCGCTCCTCGCGGTCTTCGCCGTCTGGCTGCGATTGCAGAAGTTCCGCCGCAAGCTGATCGGCCAGTTGCCCACCTACATCGACGCGATGGTGCGGCTGATCACCATCGGCAACTCCACGCAGGCGGCATTCCAGCTTGCGATCGCCACCACGGAGGCGCCGTTGCGCGGCCAACTGGAACGCTCGGCATCGCTGGTGCGCGCAGGCATGGACCTGGACCGCGCCCTGCACCAGACGGCCAGCAATGTCCGCATCGAGGAGATGTACCTGCTGGCCTCCATCCTCGGCCTGGGTGTGCGTTACGGCGGACGCTCCGATCTGCTTCTGGAGCGCGTGGGCAACTTCATGCGCGATCGCGAGCAGGCCGAGCATGAGCTGCTCGCCATGTCGTCGGAAACCCGGCTTTCCGCCTGGATCCTCGGGTTGTTGCCCGTGAGTGTGGGCGTCTTCTTCATCCTGACCAATCCCGGCTATTTCATGGGCATGTGGAACGATGGGACCGGCCGCATGATGGTCCTCTCTGCCGCCGGCTTTCAATTGTTCGGTGCGGCCCTCCTCTACCGGTTGGCGAAACTGGCATGACCATCACCCCCGATCAACTGGCGATCTTCAGCCTGGCGTTGTTGGCCCTGGGCCTGATGGCCGGTGCCGGCGCACTCATTGCGGCTGAACTGCGACGCACGCGCAGCGGAAAAGTCATCGACCGCGCCATCCAGCAGGTCGTGACGGCCCCGCGCGATTCGAAGGCCTCCGTCGATTCGGCCGAAGAGCCGAACGCCCCGGCAAAGCCGGACATCGAATTGCCCTTCCACTGGCTCGATTCGCGGATCGGCCGGGCGCTCGTGGCAGACGAAGACCGCAACCTCATCGACCAGTGCGGCCTTTCCTCGAAGCGGGCGCAATTGGTTTTTTTGGTGGCTCGCATCCTTCTTGCGTTCCTCCTGCCATTTCTTGCCTATGTTCTGTGGAGCGCGGGCCATCCGCAGCGCACCGTCATCATCGTGCTGGCGGCCGCATTCGTCATTGGCTTCATGGCACCGAAATGGACGCTCGGCCGCTTTGCGGCCCAGCGCCGCGAGCGGGTGAACCAGGAGCTTCCGCTGTTCATCGACTTGCTGCGCCTTCTCCAGGGCGTAGGGCTGAGCCTGGACCAGAGCCTGCAGATCATGGCCAGCGACTTCTCGCATGTGCTGCGCGTGCTCGGCTACGAGCTGACCTTTGCCAACAACCAGTACAGCCGTGGCCGCAGCCGCGAGCATTCGTTGCAGCGCCTCGCGACCCTGCACAAGAACGAGAACCTCCGCGGGCTCGTGTCCCTGCTGGTGCAGGTCGACAAGCACGGCGGCGCCGTGCAGGAACCGCTGCGCATCTTCAGCGACCGGCTGCGCGAACACCGGCGTTCTGAAATGAAGGAACGAATCGGAAAGATCACGGTGAAGATGACCGCCGTCATGGTGACCACGCTGCTGCCGGCACTGGTCATCGTCACGGCAGGACCCGCCTTCCTTGCGATCTTCCGCTCACTGGGAGCCGCCGCCAAATGAAACCATTCGACCTTTGCGCGAGCGCGCGTCCTGCCCACCGCCGCATGCTGGCTTTCGCCTCTGCAGCCGCCGCGGCCCTCGTCGTCACCGGCTGCGCCGGCCTCAAGGACCAGTACGCCGCCAGCGCCGACGCGCAACAGCGCATGGCCGCCGAAGCGGCCGCGGACACGAAGGCGGGGGCGAACGTCGACACCCAGGCGACGTACCTCAAGCTGGTCGAGCAGATGCAGAAGGAGGACCTGTGGTTTGCATCGCTCGCTCACATCGACGCGCTTGAACAGCGTTGGGGTGTCTCGCCCGAATCCACGCGCACGCGTGCCGAAGCGCTGCGCCAGACAGGGCAGGCCGCTCCCGCCGAAGCCGCCTACAAGCGTCTGCTGGGCACGCCGCTGGCGAGCGCCGGTTACCGCGGACTGGGCCTGCTGGCAGGTACGCGCGGCAACTTCGCCGAGGCGGTGCAACTGCTTGCGCAGGCCCAGCGCCGGACGCCCACCGATGCGCTCCTGCTGAGCGACCTGGGCTACGCGCACTTGCGCGCCGGCCAGATCGAGGAGGCACGGCTGCCGCTGATGCAGGCGCTGCAGTTGCGACCCGACAGCACGCAGGCGCAGGCCAACCTCGCGCTCTATCTGGAAGTCACCAACCAGCGGGATCAGGCAGCTTCCCTGATGGATGCGAACCGCATGTCCGAAACAACACGCCTGGCCGTGCGTGAAGCGGCGCTGCAGATGCGTGCACCCGGCGGACCGGCTGCTGCTGCACCCGCCGCTGCCACGACATCCGCATCGATTCGCGGTGAACCCATGGTTGCGCCCCTTGCGCTCAAGCCGTCGCGATGGTCGAGCGTGGGCGGCATGCGGACTGCAAGCCAGACGAATCCGCCGGCATCGACCGCCGCAGCGCCCTTCTCCCCGAACTCGACCTCACGAGGTACACCATGAACCACGAATCCACCGGACGGATGGCCGCGCTGCCCGTTTGTGCAGCCCTGGCCGCTGCACTTCTCTTCATGGCAACGGGCGCCTTCGCGCAAACGAATACGGCCAAGCCAGATGAAGCGAAGGCTGTAGCGACGCCAGTGGCCACGCCAACAGCCAAGGTCGCAACCGCACCCGCTGATCAGCCTGTACGGAATCAGGCCGCAGAGACGCAGAGGGCCGAGTCCGAAGAATTCGACCCGCCACCACTGCTGCTCGGCGATGCGACACACAACCTGCTTGCCTGGCAACGCAGCGGAGAGATTGCATCGCCCACACCCCGCCCCATCGCCGGAAGCGTTGCCAGCCGGAGCTACGAGCGCTACGTCAAGAGCTTCGAGCATGCGATTCCCGAGCACCTTCGCTCGACGGTGACGAAGTCCAACGGCGGTGCCAGCGGTTCTTCTTCCGGGCCTCGGTAAGCGACGAGCCGATCTTCGCCACGCCAAGCAAGAGAACCACGATGGACATACGCACTCACGCAAAGCCCGGTCGCGCCCAGCGCGGCGTGTATGCGATCGAGTTTGCATTTGTGTTCCTGATCATCTTTGCGCTGCTTTATGCCGTCATCTGCTACGGCTTCTTGCTGACGATGCGCATGAGCCTGCAGAACGCAGCGGAGGACGGCGCCCGCGCCGGCCTGCGATACCAGAGCAATCTGAACGACAGAAAAAAGGAAGCAAAGACCGTTGCGGAACAGCGCACCGACTGGTTGCCCGCCGGTCTGAAAGCGACCCGGAATGTCGATCCAGCAGTCTGCATGGCTGGGGAAGACGACTGCTCACAAATGGCACCGCCTTGCGGGCCTGCTTGGAGCAACCGCTGCCAGATGGTCGTGACGGTCGCGGTCAGCGGCATAGAAGCGCTGTTCCCCGCTTTCCCCAGCTTCGCCGTGCCCGACCGGATCGTAGGCAAGGCCAGCATGCTGCTCGACGGGAGGTCGTTGTGAAGTCCGGCCACTTGAGACTCGAACGCGCCATTTCTCGACAGCAGCGAGGCGTCGCTGCCATCGAGTTTGCGCTCGTCTTCAGTGTCCTGTTCCTGGGCATCTATGGTCTCGTGACGTTCTGCGGTGTTCTCTATGTCCAGCAAGCAGTCTCTCGAGCGGCGGAAGATGGCGCGAGAGCCGCTCAATCTTTTCGCAGCGACACGCCTTCCGCAGACCTGCAGGCGAATGTCCGAACAGCGATCTATCGGTCGCTGGCGCTTTCGATGATTGCGCCTGCTACCGCAGGCGCTACGCCTTCCGCAAAGGAGATCTGGCTTCGGGCACACATGGCATCTCCCGACGTGCTTCTTCCATCTGGAGCAGTCGTAGTGAAAGTGACCTATCCGTACCGCGCCCATCCGCTGTTGCCGCCCCTTCCTTTTACCGGGAGTTGGATGCCTGATGCCCTGCTAGGCAAGGCCACGGCAACCAGATCCTCCTCCTAGGCGCGAACAATGTATCCATCCAGTCGAAGAACAGCACGGCGGCAAAGGGGATCGGTGGTCGTCACCGCGACAATTGCGCTGAGCCTTCTGGTCATCGTTCTTGTAGGCACCGAACTCGGTTACTTGTTCTTTCTGAAACGCGAGCTTCAGAAGACAGCCGATCTCGCGGCGCTGGCGGGCGCGCAGGCCTTGCTGCCCACCGGCTGCGGTGAAGCGACAACCGCGGCAACTGCAAATGCCGCGCAGAACATGCCGGGGTCGCTGGCGCCGATGACCTCGCCGGAAGTCGAATGCGGCAATTGGGATCCGGCGCTGCGGCCCGCTCCTCTTCATTTCGGCGCGCCAGATACCGGCCAGATCTTCAACGCCGTACGCGTAACGCTCACCAGGACCGCGCCGCTTCTGTTGCCGAACCTCCCGGGCAACCAGTCCCACGCCATCAGCGTCGGGGCACTGGCAGCCAAGAAGCAGCCGCGCGCATCGCTGAGCATTCGCAGCACGATCGCGTCGATCAATACCCAGCGCTCGGTCATCTTGAACGCGCTCTTCGGAGGCCTGCTCGGTGGCTCGCTCGATGTGTCGGCCGCAGGCTGGCAGGGATTGCTCGACACCAACATCAAGCTGCTCGATTTTCTCGATCAGCTCAAGCTGGATCTCGGCCTCAGCGCCGCGAACTACGACGAAGTGCTTGGCACCAGTGTGAACGCCGGCGTTCTGCTGCAAAGCATGATCACGGTCATGGAACGCGGGGGCAGCAGCACAACCTTTGCGGTGCAGGCATTGCAGCAGCTTCTGGTCTCGGCTGAAACCGCGCCACCCGTTCCCCTGACGGCTGGCGAGCTGCTGAATATCGCCGCGGGCACGGATACAGCCGGGTTGCAGACCGATCTGCAGCTCTTCGAACTCGTTCAAGGTGTGGTGCAGCTCGCGAACGGCAAGAACGCACTCGCAGCCGACATTCCGGTCAATGTTCCGGGCATCGCCGGCATCACCGCCAAAGTCCGCGCGATCGAGGCACCGCAGATTTCGGCGGTCGGCAATCCTTCTCTCATCGATTCGAACCTCGGGGTGAACGATCCGAACAAGATCTATGTTCGGACGGCGCAGATTCGCTTGTTGCTTTCGTTGAACTTGAGCGGGCTGGGCACGGCGTTTTCCGACGTAGGGTCCACCGCGTTGGCAGCGGTATCTCCGATCACTAATTTTCTGAATAGCGTAGTAACGCCGAATTTCGACGACCTCGTTCCCAACCTCATTGGCACTGTTATTTGTGGCGGAATCTTTCCTTCGTGCCAGGAAACGAAGGTCACCTATACCGAGGCACTGTCCGCACCCATCGACGTCAGCATCAGTTCCGGCAACGGTTCCGCCCTCGTCACCAGCCACACTTGCAGCTCCGGCGACAGCAAGACGTTGAACGTCCAGGCATCGACGAGCATCGCCAGACTCAATGTTGGGAAGGTGTCGAACGCCCTCTCGTCCTCACTGCCCGCCACGGCAGAACCGGTGGGAGTTGTCGAGATCGGCTACCGCATTGCCAAGTCCGACTCCTGCCTTCTTTCAGTACTCTGCCTCGGCACGAAATGGAAGACTGCCGCAGGCACCTTCGTGTCCGCCGAGGCAAGCGCCAAGAAAACCGTCATCTCCGGTCTGGGACTCGTCATCAACTCGGACGTCGGAGGCAGTGCAACCGGCCATGCCTTGACGTACGTTGCGCCCGTGGCAGCCAACCTGCCCGAGATCGACGCGGCACCTTACGACGGTGCGGGACCCGACCCCTCATTCCAGCCGATCAGCGCGCAGTCGCTCGTTCAGAGTCTGAGTTCCACGCTCGCCGGCATCCAGATCCAGCCGTACTCGAGCGACACCAGCGGCGTCCTCGGGCCGCTTCTCAACGGCACCTTGAGCCTCGTGAGCGGCCTCCTTAGCACCGTCCAAACGATCATCAAGGATGCGCTCGCCCCATTGCTCGACCCTGCGATCAACCTGCTTCTGGACCTGTTGGGCATCGACCTCGCGAAAGCGGAGGTCGGGGCTCGTTTGTCCTGCAACCGAGGTGTCGAGCTTGTCTATTGAAATGCGCTTTTTTCCGACATGAGTTCCCCCTCCAACTTCGACGAACTCGACCTCTTTGTCTGGGAAGGCAAAGCCGACATCCTCGACCGCATCGCGCGGTGCATGGCGAGTTTCGACGTGGAGGTGATCCGGGC
>Ga0075370_10000647_pt1 | contig 13500 bp, 11 predicted proteins | sample EndMethybrTD3035_FD_71398 | JGI IMG/M metagenome (GOLD analysis project Ga0075370, IMG submission 71398) | Populus endosphere microbial communities from Tennessee, USA - Endosphere MetaG P. TD hybrid TD303-5 | ecosystem: Host-associated > Plants > Roots > Endosphere | place: USA: Tennessee... | reverse complement strand
TGCCCGCGAGTTGCTCGACCCGCAGGCGCAGCGCCGGCTGCCGAACCGAGGCGTCGAAGAAATCGAGCCGCGCGGCATCCACCTCGATCCGGCCGATCTCGACGACCGGCCCGCGGGCCGCCGGCGTGTCGGCAGACGGCGCCGGCGCGCGTGCGGGCTTCCGGTCGTCGAGCAGCGCCGGCAGCACGTGGGTCTTGCCGTCGCGCGTGCGCAGCGCCGAGACGTAGGCGTCGTCCACCTGCACGGTCGCGATCCGCCAAGGCCCGCCGAACAGGCTGCGCAGGTCGGGCCGCACATGGACGCGCCGCGCCCTCAGCTCGTCTTCGGCGGGCCAGCCGGCGGCACCCTTGATGCGAAGGTCGAGCATCTCCACGCCGGTCCACCCGGCATTGATGGCTCCGACGCTCGCGCGCGGGCCAAGCGCCGCCTCGACCTGCGAGCGCAGCTGGCGTATCGCGACATTCAGGCCGACGAAGCCCAGCAGTACGAGCGCGACCAGAACAATGGCGCCGAGAGTCAGGCGGCGGCGAAGAGGAGTCATCGGCGAAGGGACTTGCGGCAGGAAGCGGCTGATCCTAACGCGGCGAGAATCCACGTTCGTGTCACTCGAGGGTTGCGATGTTCCGCTGCGAGATCGATCACCTGACCGTCACCGCGCCCAGCCTGGCGCTCGGTGCCGCCTACGTCGAACGCGAGCTCGGCATCGCGCTTCAGCCTGGCGGCGAGCATCCGCGGATGGGAACGCACAACCTGCTGCTTCGCCTGGGTGATGCGCTGTTCCTCGAAGTGATCGCCGTGAACCCGGCTGCCGAGCGGCCGCCGCGGCCGCGCTGGTTCGCGCTCGATGAACTACGCGATGACTCCGCACCTCGCCTGGCCCACTGGGTCGCGCGCACCGGCGCGATCCGATCGGCGCCGCCCGAGTACCTGAAGGTGACGGGGCCGATCGAGACGATGACCCGGGGCGGCATGCAATGGCTGATCACGATCCCGAGCGATGGCGCGTTGCCGCTGGACGGTGCGGCTCCAGCCCTGATCGAGTGGCCGACGGGCGTGCATCCGTCTGCGCAGCTGCAGGACCAGGGCTGCACCCTGCACGGCTTCGAGATTCGCACCGCCGCGTACGAGAAGACGCGGGCCTTGCTCGATCTGCTCTCGATGCGATCCGAGGTGAAGGTCGTGGCGCTGCCGCAAGGCGAGGCGACACGCCTGGTTGCGCACATTCACACACCATCCGGTATTCGATGCATCGGTGCGTGACCCAATCCCCGACTTTGGGGATCGAATCTTCACGGGTGCTGCCCTAGAGTTGATTCCGACGGTGGCGAGGCGCAAACCAGAACCTACGCCAAACAGTCCGGAAGGTGAGTCGCTGCCGGCACCGTCTCCAATTCAGCTGAACGCCAGCCAGCGCCGCACACGGGTCGCGTGTGCGGCGTTCACCGCCCCAGGCGGAATCTGCCCTCCCAGCAACGACGTGATCTGCGCAACGGTTTCGAGCGCCTGGTGTTCGGTCGCTGGAACGGTCAAGCCGCCGATGTGCGGTGTCGCGATGACGAGCGGGTGGCGCGCGAGTTCCGGGTTCGGCATCTGATCGGGTGCGCTGCCGACGTCGAGCGCACAACCGCCGAGACGTCCCGATTGCAACGCCGCGAGCAGCTCCGCTTCGTTCACGAGCTCACCGCGCGCTGCGTTGATGAAGAAGGCGCCGGGCTGCATGGCGGCAAAGGCGCTGGCGCCGAACATGCCCGCGGTCTGCGCATTGGCCGGAGCCAGGCAGACGACGAAGTGCGACTGCGCCAGCAGCGTCGGCATGTCGACCTGCTTTACGCCGGCGCGAGGCGGGATGGTCTCCGGCGTGCTGACCAGCACCGACATGCCGAACGCTTCTGCCAGCCCGCAAAGGTAGCGTGCGATCTGCCCGTAGCCAACCACCCCGAGCGTCGAGCCGCGCAGCTCACGGCCCATCGCCGGAACCAGCGGAGCGCCGCGGTGATAGGCCTGCGCGTAGCGGCCGATGCCGCGCCCGAGGTCGATGAGCGTCGCGACGACCCACTCGGCGACTGCCGGCGCGAAACCGGCGCTCGCCTGCGTCACGAGCACGCCGTGAGCACTCGCGGCGGCGACATCGACCGTGCGGATGTCCACCGCGCAGCGCACGAACGCGGCGAGGTTCGGGCAGCTCGCGAACAGCGCCTCGGGACCGGGCGTCTGGCGATAGGCGATCAGCGCATCGCAATCAACCAGCGCTTCGATCAGCTCCGGCATGCCGAGCTCGCGAGCCTGTGGGTTGAGCCGGACTTCGGCCACCGATTCCAGCGCAGCCAGCGCCTTGGCACCGAAGTAGGGCTCGAGCTTGTCGCTCGGATGGCTGATGAAAACCGTGGTCATCGGCGCGCCTTCCTGGCGGGGCCGGCCTTCGGCGGCGCTGCGACCGACTCGCCCTCGATCAGATTGACCTCGGCGAACACGCGCTCGCGCGGCGCCTGCGCAGCCATCACTTGCTCGACCATCGCGTGCGCCATCTCGCGAATCGGGAGCTGCACGGTCGTGAGGGTGGGATTCGAGAGCGCTGACAAAAACAGCCCGTCGATGCCGACGACCGAGACGTCCTGCGGGACACGGCATCCGCCGTCGCGCAGGCCCGCCATCAAGCCCAGCGCCATCAGGTCGTTCAGCGCGACGATGCCGGTCGGGCGCTGTGCATCGGCGGCCAGCAGCGCGCCGGTCGAACGGCCGACCTCGGCGATCACCGAGTCGCCGTATTCGTTCAGCGGCCCTCCGTCGAGAACCCGTGCGCTCTCACGCAGCCCCGCTGCCTCGGCCGCGGCGTAGAAGCCGTCGATCTTGTCGCGCCGGCTCATCGTCATTCCGGCGACCGTGACGAACGCGAGCTGGCGGTGCCCGGTGTCGATGAGGTGCTGGGTTGCGAGACGAGCTGCTGCAAAGTTGTCAGGCGTCACGTGTCCGACGCCCGAGGCCCGGCCGCGTGCCGCACGCCGGTCGTAGCTCATCACGGCCATGCCGCGTTCGACCGCCGATTCGAGGTGGCGCTCCTCGGAGAGCGACGAGATCACGATCACGCGGCGCACGCCGTGCGCGAGCAGGTCGTCGAAGAACGCGGCTTCCTTCGCTGCCTCGCGATACGTGCTGCCGATCAGCAGGCGAAAGCCGAACTTCTCCTGTGCGAACGTTTCGACCTCGCGTGCGATGAAGCCGTACATCGGGTTCGCCATCGAGGGCACCAGCAGGCCGAGCAGCGGCGTCTGGCCCGTCTTGAGCTGCTGCGCGAGGCGGCTCGGCCGGAACTGAAGCGTCTCGATCGCTGCCTCGACGCGCGCCAGCGTTTCGGCGCGCATGCGGTCGGCGCGCCCGTTCAGCACATTCGAGACGGTGCTGACCGAAACGGCAGCGTGGCGAGCGACATCCTGGATCGTGGTCACGAGAAAGGCGTTGGTGAGTCTGGCGGCGGATCCAATGGTGGGCAGCTAGAGACCGAGCCGGGTCGGCAGCCACAGCGAGAACGCCGGGGCGAACACGAGCAGGATCAGCGTCGCGAGCAGCACGGCGAGGTATTTCAACATGGGCCGGGCGACGTCGTGCACCTGCGTTCCCGTGATGGCGCAGGTCGCGAACAAGCCGAGGCCGATCGGCGGAGCAAAGAGCCCGAGGCCCATCGCGATCACCATCACCGTGCCGAAGTGCAGCGGGTGCACGCCGAGCTGCTGTGCGATGGGCGTGAGCAGCGGGCCGAAGATGATGAGCGCCGGAGCGCCCTCGAGCACGGCGCCGAAGACGATCATCAGGAGCACCGAGAGCAGCACGAACATCGTGCTTCCGTACTCCCGCGCGAAAGCGATCATCGTCGACGAGACGAGTTGCGGCAGCTGCTCGATCGTCAGCGCGAACGACAGGCTCGACGCCGCGGCGACGATGAACAGGATGCCGCCTGCCATCGCCGCGGAGCGCACGAACAGCCGCATGATCGAGCGCACGCTGAGCTCCCGGAACGCCAGCCCTCCCACGACGATCGCGTACACGACCGCGAACGCAGACACTTCGGTCGACGTTGCCACACCCGACGTGACGCCCTTGCCGATCATGCCGACCATCGCGAGCGCCACGAACGCGCCGCCGATCAGCGGCAGGAGCGGCGTGCGCTTCTCGAACGCGTCGTCGGGGTTGATCTTTCGCCCGACGATCACGGCCACGACAGACAGCGCCAGCGCGAGCACGGCTGCCGGCAGCAGCCCGGCCATGAACAGGCCTGCGATCGAGATGTTCGCGACGAAGCCCATGATGATCATGTTGATGCACGGCGGGATCGTCTCGGCCATCACCGCGCTGCAGGCAAGCAGCCCGGCCGCCTCGTTCGGGTCTTGGCGCGTGCGTCGAACCGCGGGCATCACGATGCCGCCAACCGCGGCGACGTCGGCCAGCTTCGAGCCCGACACGCCCGAGAAGAAGGCGGTGGCGATGATGGTGATCAACCCGAGCCCGCCGCGCACGCGGCCGAAGATGCGCAGCAGCAGCTCGATCAGGCGCGACGACATGCCGTTCGCCTCCATCACCAGGCCGGCCAGCACGAAGAACGGGATCGCCAGCAGCACGAAGTGGTCCGACCCCGCCATCACCTGCTGCGAATAGACGAGGATCGGAAGCGTCGGGTCGGCGAGGAAATAGAGCAGCGACGCGAACGCGAGCACGAAGGCGATCGGCACGCCCAGCACGAGCGCGCCGAAGAACCCCGTGCCCAGCAGCACGCCCTTCGGAATGGCGTGCGTAGGCACGAGAGCATTCCAGCCTGCCACCGCGATCGCGAGCGCGATGCAGGCGACAAGGCTGCCCCAGACGGCACGCGCCTGGCCATGCATCGCGTTCGCGGCGGCGAACACCATCATGAAGAGGCTGCCGATGACGACCGGATAGACGTAGATCACCTGCGGCAAGCCGATCGAGGTCGATTGCCCGAACGAATCGGCGAGCAGCAGGCACGACGAACCGAAGAGCCCCGTCGAGACCCCCGCGATGATCCAGTGCCCGGCGTGGATGAGCGCCGGTCGCCACGCCGCCGGCAGCAGGCCGCGGAACAGGTCGACCCCGACATGCTGGCTGCGCGCAAGCAGCGAGGCGGCACCGAGAAACACGAGGATCAGCATCAGCGCGCGCGCAATCTCCTCCGCCCAGTCGACCGGGTCGTGCAGCAGGTAGCGGCACACGACCGAGACGAACACGACGACCACGTCGAGCGCGAGCACCGCGCCGGCAACGTACTCGATCCAGTGCGTGACAGCCGCGAGCCAGCGGCCCGACCGGGTCTCGTGGCGAAAGCCCCATGCGGGCGCCGCCGGCAAGGGGTGGGGAGCAGTGCTCGCGTGCGACATCGTGCGTGTGCCTCGTGCCTGTCAGTTGCCGCGAATGCGCTTGAGCTCGCCGAACACGAGGTTCAGCGCTTCATCGCCAATCGCCTTGCCGTGCTGGTCGTACACCGGCCGCACCTCTCAGGCCCTGGCCTTGTCGATGCTCGCGAAGAGCGGCCCGGTCGTCGGGTACTGCTTGATGAAGCCCGACCACAGCTGCGCTTCCATCTGCTTGCGCACGCTGTTGCGTTCTGCCGCGGCCATCGGGAAGAAGGTCATGCCGAGTTTCTTCAGCTCTTCGATGGCGCTGCCGCTCTTCTCGCCGGCGATCGTGCGCTGCTGCGTCGTCGCATCGGCCACCGCTTTCAGGAACGCGGGCTTCAAAGCGACGGGGATCTTGTCCATCGCACGCTTGCCGGCCACGACGACCATCGGGCTGAACAGGTGCTCGGTGAGCCAGCACGACTTCGTCACTTCGTTGAGCTTGCTGGCAAGCACCGTGGCTGCGTCGTGCTCGAAGCCGTCGACGACACCCGTTTGCGCGGCCATGTAGAGCTCGCCGAACGGGATCGGCGTCGGGATCGCGCCCATGATCTTGAAGGTCTCGATGAAGGCGGGCGTGGGCAGCACGCGCAGCTTCACGCCCTTCACGTCGGCGAGCGACTTGACCGGTGCCTTCGTGTAGACGCTGCGCGCGCCGAAGTGCGAGGCCCAGGTGAGCACGGTGCAGCCGGTGCGCTGCTGCAGCATCTCGTTCAGAGCAGTACCGACACTGCCGTCCATCGCTCGGCCGACGTGGGCGTAGCTGTCGAACACGTAGCCGAGATCGAGCATGCCCAGCTCGGGCAGCACCGTCGCCCAGATCGACGAGCCGGTGACCATCAGGTCGATCGACCCGACCTTGACCTGCTGCACGACGTCGGCTTCCTTGCCCAGCTGATTGTTCGGGAAGTACTCGAGCTTGATGGCCGACGCCGGACCCGACTTCAGGTTGTTCTCGAGCTGCTGATACCAGACGAAGTGGGCGGCGTTCTGGTCGGCCACCATCGAGGACGAGAAGCGCAGCGAGATCGGCGTCTGCGCCTGTGCGAAAGCGGGGAGGGCGATGCCCGCGAGCGGTGCGAGAGAAGCGGTTTGCAAGAAGCGGCGACGGGTGGTGGCCATGGGTGCTGTCTCCGAGTTTGTGTATCGGTTTACTGTATCGATTTACTCGGAGGGAATCTTCAGGGTTTGCCCGTGCGCCGCTGGGCGTGACGGAATTCGCTGCGACTGGCGCTTTGGCGCAACAGCCCCTCATTCAGGGCGTGGCGATGCGGCCCGAGCGTTGGGAGCATCGAGTCCTCACGCACTGCCTGGCGAGGTCAATCATGAGGTTCTCTGTGTCGAACGGCCTTTACGGCAAGCGCTCGCCCTTCCACGTCGACTGCTATCAGCCGATGCCCGGCTGGCTGTTGGTGGCTCTGGGCAGTTGGACGCTCGAAGTCTGCTGGGCGAGCCAGCCGGCCCGCGCGCGGATCCGCCAGCGCGCCTGAAAGCGCGTGGCGCCAGGAGCGCAGGACAGGCGCGCAGTTCAGAAGCGCTGCAACAGCGCCTGAGTAGCCGCCCGCGCGAGCGTTCGTGCCGGCAAGTCGCCGACCAAGTGGTCGGCTCCCCGTTCGATCAGCACGTTCTCCGCCAGCTGCGAGAGCACCGGCATCATGCTGCGTGCGATGACGAGCAGCTCGACGATGCCCATCTCACGCAGTGCGTCGCCGACACGGCGTGACGAGGTCAGGTACTCCGTCGCATCCATCGGAATGTGCTTGTTCTCAAGCGCACGCAGGATGCTCACCGGGTCCCTGAGCGCCGACAGGCGCGTCCTTTGCCTCGTTGCCATGTACTGCCTCCACCCAAAGTCGATGAGCGCCGGGCGTCGGCCCGGGCTCGATGACTGGATTTCGGCATCTGCTGCGGCAACTTGAAGCTCGCGGGTCAGCGGCCGTCCCGGCGCTGCGAATCCTCGCGGAACAGCTTGTTCAGTTCGGCGCCCGACGCCGCGTCGGCAAAGGCGTCGAAGCGGCCCAGTTCGGCGATCTGCTTCGCCGCCCGCTGAAAGCCGCCCCAGGCTGCCCGGGCCAGCGCGCCGCCCACGCTCACCCGGCGCACGCCGAGCGCGGCCGCATCGGCAAGCGTCAGCTCGCTTGCCCAGCCGATCAAGAGGTTGACCGGCTTCGGCGCGACGGCATTCACCACGGCCGAGATCTGCTCGCGCGTGCGCAAGCCCGGCGCATAGAGGCAGTCGGCACCCGCATCGGCGTACGCGTTCAGTCGCGCGATCGTTTCGTCGAGGTCGGGCCGACCCACCAGGAAGCACTCGGCGCGGCCGACCAGCAGCGTGTCGCCGCCGGCCTTGTCGATCGCACCGCGCGCCGCGCGAATCCGCTCGACCGCGGTCTCCACCGAGAACAGCGGCCCGCTCTCGTCGCCGGTCGAGTCTTCGATCGACAGCCCGGCCACGCCGGTCTCGACCGCGAGCCGCACGCTCTCTGCAACGCCGGCGGCATCGACACCGAAACCGTTCTCGAAGTCGGCGTTGACGGGCAGGTCGGTCGCCGCGACGAGTTCACGCAGATGCGCGAGCGCCGCGTCGCGCGAGATGGCGTTGTCGGGCCGGCCGATCGACCATGCGAAACCCGAGCTGGTGCTGGCGAGGGCCTTGAAGCCGAGGTTCTGCAGGAAGCAGGCGCTCCCGATGTCCCAAGGGTTCGGAATCGCGAAGCAGCCGGTCTCGTGCAGCTGGCGAAAGGTCCGGCGTTTGTCGGCGATGCTGGGGCGAGTGCTGAGGTCGGCCACGCGTTGCTCCGGTCGGTTGGGAAGCCGTCGATTCTGCTACGGGCTCAATACCCCGGCGGCCGGCGGAATCCGCCGATACGCTGCGAGATCGCGGCCGCCACCGCGAGCAGCCTCGCTTCCGCCCAGCGCGGCGCAACGAGCTGTACGCCGATCGGCAGAGCCTCGTCGTCCAGCCGGTAGGGCATCGCGAGCGCGGGATGGCCGCTGTAGTTGAAGAGGCAGGCGTGAGCGCTCACGAGGTGGTAGTCCACCGGCTTGCCGTCCACGAGCAGCGGCGAACCCGGCTCGCAATGCGCAAACGCGTTCGTCATGGCGACCGGGCAGAGCAGCACGTCGCAGTCTTCGAAGAAGCGCTCCCATGCTGCGATCACTGAGTCGCGCTGCTGCAGGGCGCCGAAGTAGTCCGCGAGCGATGGGCCGGGGCGCTCGCCGCCATCGTTCTCGAAGGCGCCGATCATCATGCCGATCAACGCTCCTGCGCCGGCAAGTGCCTTGTCGAGGTCGAATGCCGGCCAGCGCGCTTCGTCGACCTTTGCGCCTGCGCGGTCGAGCTCGCCCGCCAGATCGACCACTGCGCCGCGGCAGTCGGCGGCAATCGGCAAGCCCGGGAAGTCGGCGGTGAACGCGACGCGCAGCCCGGCGAGCGAGAGTGGCGCGGCATCGAGACCGAGCGGGACGGGCGCAACGTCGGTGTCCTGTCCGTCCGGCCCGGCGATCACCGAGTACACGAGTGCGAGGTCTTCGACCGAGCGCGCGAGCGGGCCCACGCACGACATCACGCGAACGCTGCGCGGCGTGCCGCGCGGGTCGGGCACCACGCCATGCAGAGACACGCGGTGCTCGGTCGGCTTCAGCCCGAACACGCCGCAACAGTGCGCGGGCCAGCGGATCGAGCCGGCGAGGTCGGTCCCGAGCTCGAAAGGCGTCAACCCGGCTGCGAGCGCAGCGGCGGCCCCGCCGCTGGAGCCGCCCGGCGTGCGCTGCAGACTCCAGGGGTTGTTCGTGCGGCCGAACAGCGGGTTGGAGGTCTGGAAGTCGCCGAGCATCGTCGCGACATTGCTCTTGCCGATCAGCACGGCGCCCGCGCTCTTCAGCCTCGCAGCCACGCCGGCGTCTTCGTTCGGCACGAATCGTGCGAGCGCTGGGAAGCCGACCGTGGTTCGCATGCCGGCGGTGGCGAACGCGTCTTTCAGCGTGTGCGGCACGCCGTGCAGCGGGCCCCACAACTCGCCTTGCGCGATGGCTGCGTCTGCGGCAAGGGCGCGTTGGAGGGCTGCTGCATCGTCTCGTATCACGATCGCGTTCAACGCCGGGTTGTGCTGCTCGATCTGCGCGAGGTGCGCTTGCAGCGCTTCGACGGCCGAGATCTTCCGCGAGCGGATCGCAACAGCCAGCTCGCTGGCACTCGAGAACACTGCGTCCATCTGAGAGACCTCCGGCAATGATTGAGAGACACCTCGGCCGCTGCAGCATTCACCCGCAGAATGCCGCTCGACATCATGCGAACGATCGGAACGATCAGAACGATCAGAACGACCAGAACAACCCAATGGGCACTGTATGACCGCCTTCTCCATCCTGCTCGTCGGGCTGCTGCTCGGCATGAAACACGCGACCGAGGCCGATCACCTGGCCGCCGTCGCAACGCTCGCCACTCGGCAGGCCTCGCTTGCCCAGACCTTGCGGCAAGGCATTGCATGGGGCGTCGGCCACACGCTGAGCCTCATGCTGTTTGCAGGTGTGGTCTTCCTGCTCGGGCAGGCCATCTCGCCGAGCCTTGAGCAGGCGCTCGAGACGGCCGTGGGCATCATGCTGATCGTGCTCGGCGCGGACGTGCTGCGCCGGTTGATCGTCGAACGCATCCACTTCCACGTGCACCGCCACGCGGCGCCGGACGGTCAGTCGCATGCGCACGTGCATGCGCACAGCCACCGCGGCGAAGGGGCGCACGAACGGTCGGCGCACCGGCACGAGCATGCGCAGCGCTGGCCGCTGCGCGCACTCGCGGTCGGCATGATGCACGGGCTCGCGGGCTCGGCCGCGCTCGTGATGCTGAGCCTCAAGAGCTTGTCGTCCTGGTCGATCGGCCTCGGCTACATCGTCGTGTTCGGTGTGGGCTCCATCGTCGGCATGGCGCTGCTCTCGGTGGCGATCGCGCTGCCGCTGCGCCTCTCGGCCGGCTATCTGCTCGGGCTGCACCGCTCGATGACGGGCCTGGTCGGCTTGTTCAGCTGCGCGCTCGGTGCCTGCATGGTCGTCGAGATCGGCTATCTGCATGCCGTGCTGGCCGGCTGAAGAGATCAGCGTTTCGGCGGCTTGAAGCCGAGCGTCTTCATCGCCGCGGTGAGGGTCTGCTTCTTGGTCCAGTAGTCGGCCCAGGGGTCGGTGGCCTGGAACGACAAATGCTCGCGCGCGGTCCGCACGGTCCATTGGTCGGAGCGCTTCAGGGCCTTCAGGTCGTCCCACGCGAGCGGCATCGAGACGCCGAGGCCGGGCCGCGCGCGCGCCGAGAACGCGGCGGCGGTCGTTGCGCCGTGGCTGTTGCGCAGGTAGTCGACGAAGATCTTGCCGACCCGGTTCTTCGGCCCGCTCTTGGCGACGAAGCGCTCGGGAATCACGCGCGCCAGATGCTCGACGACGGCCTTCGCGAAATCCTTGGTCGTGTCCCAGTCGTGTTTCGGCGTCAGCGGCACCACCACGTGCAGGCCCTTGCCTCCGCTCGTCTTCAGCCAGCTCTCGAGGCCGAGCTCGAGCAGCATCGTGCGCGTCAGCAGCGCGGCTTCCTGCACGCGGTCCCAGCGAACGCCGTCGCCCGGGTCGAGGTCGAAGACGAGCCGGTCGGGCTGGTCGATCCGCTTCACGCTCGAATTCCACGTGTGGAACTCGATCACGTTCATCTGCGCGGCGCCCACCAGCGCTTTCGTCGTGGGCACTTCGAGCAACGCCGTATGACCCGGCCACAAGGCAGGGTCGAGTTCCTTCACCTCCGGCAGATGCAGCGTGTCGCTGTGCTTCTGGAAGAACAGTTGGCCCTCGATGCCCGAAGGCCCGCGCACCAGCGAGCACGCTCGCCCCTTCAGGTGCGGCAGCATCCATTCGGCCACCGACTCGTAGTAGCGAACGAGCTCGAGCTTCGTGATGCCCGTGCTCGCGTCGATCACGCGCTCGGGGTTCGACACCTTGATGCCGCTGACCGTGCCGCCGGCAGCGCCGGCAGTGCCGGCGGGTGTGATGGCCTTCTCGCGCACGACACTGCTTGTAGCGCGGTCGCTGCGCAATGCAAGGTATTTCGCGTGACGGATGTGACCGTCCGGCGTCCAGTCCGAGAACTCGACCTCAGCGACCAGCTCGGGCCGCACCCAGCGCTCGACGCCCACCTCGCGCGTCGTCCAGCGGCCGCGCTTGGGCACGGCCTTCGACGCGAACGGCGGGCTGTCGACGGCGAGCTTCTTCAGCTGCGTCAGCAGCTTGGCGGCGGTCGCGGCGCTCCATCCGGCGCCGACGTTGCCGACGTAGACGAGCTTGCCTGCGTCGTCATGCACGCCGAGCAGCAGGCTGCCGATCTCGGCTTCGCCGCTGGAGCGCCCGGTGTAACCGGCAATCACGAACTCTTGCCGTTGTTTGACCTTCAACTTCAGCCACGTGTCGGTGCGGCGCGATTCGTAGATCGAGTCCTTGCGTTTGGCGATCGCGCCTTCGAGGCCCATGCGCGCCGCCGAATGCATGATGGAGGCGGCATCCGCATCGAAGTCGGCGCTGAAGCGCAGCGGCTCTCCCGTGCCCTCGTCGAGCTTGTCGGCCAGAAGCTGCTTCAGCAGCCGGCGCCGCGAGCTCAGCGGCACCTTGCGCAAGTCGTAGCCCTCGAAGTAGGGCAGGTCGAACAGAAAGTAGACGATGTTCGCGGTGCGCGAGTTGTCGAAGGCGTTCTGCAGCGCATTGAAGTCGGGCAGGCCCGTCTCGCCGAGCACGACGATCTCGCCATCGAGCCAGGCGCTCGTGATGCCGAGCGCGGCGATGGCCTTCTCGAGCTTGCGCATCTTCGCCGTCCAGTCGTGGCCGCCGCGTGTGATCAGCCTCGGCCTGCCGTTCTCGATGCGTGTCATCAGCCGGTAGCCGTCGAGCTTGATCTCCCAGCTCCATTCGCCGCGTGCCGGCGGCGCGGTCGCGAGGGTGGCGAGCTGCGGCTCGAGCTTGGCCGGCATCGGCGCCTTGACCGCACCGGCGGGTACGGTGCCGTCGTCGTCGTCGTCATCGGGTACCGGTGCCGAAGCGGAGCGCTTCGGTGGCTTCGTGATCACGCTGTCCGGCAGTGCGCTGACCACGTCGTACTCGGCATGCGGCTTCGCGAACGCGTCTTTCTTCTTGAAGAGGAGCCATGCTTCCTGCCGGTCGCCCGGCTTGGCGATCCGAACGAGCTCCCACATGCCGGCCATCTTGTGGCCGTGCAGCGTGAACACGAGCTTGCCTTCCTTCAGCCCGGCGCGCGGATCGCCCTTGGGCTCCCAGGTGCCGTTGTCCCAGACGATCACGGTGCCAGCGCCGTACTGCTTGGGCGGAATGGTGCCTTCGAAGCTGCCGTACGAGAGCGGGTGGTCCTCGACGTGGATTGCCATGCGCTTGTCTGCGGGGTCGAAGCTCGGCCCCTTCGGAACCGCCCAAGACAGCAGCACGCCGTCGAGCTCGAGCCGGAAGTCGTAGTGCAGTCGACTCGCGTGATGCTTCTGGATCACGAACGAGAGCGCCTTGCCGTGCTTGCCGGCATCAGCGGCATCGCCGCGCGGCTCCGAGGTGACGCCGAAATTGCGCTTGGCCCAGTAGCGCGCGAGCGGGTCGGTGGCCTTCTTCTTGTCCACGCGAGGCGGCGTCAACGGCACTAGCGCTGCAGGCGGCGGTAGGCGCTGAAGTGGCGCAAGGCGCCGCGCGCGTCGCCCAGCATCTCCTGCAGGCGGCCGATGTTGTAGTGCGCGTCGGCAAGCGCAGGGTCGAGCGCGAGTGCGCGCTCGTAGCTGGCCACGGCCTCCGCCAGTCGCTGCTGGTCTTCGAGCGCGACGGCGCGGTTGTAGAACACCAGTGCCGACGGCGGGCACAGCGCGAGCGCGTGTTCGTAGAGTTCCACCGCCTCGTCGAAGCGCCCCGCCTCGCACCACATCGCGCCGAGGTTCAGGTAGGCGTCGGTGAACTCGGGTCGGCGGGCAAGCGCTTCCTGGTAGGCCTTCTCGGCCGCCTTCGGGTCGGAGGCTTCGAGGGCTTCGGCGCGCTCGAACCACGCTTGCGCATCGTCACCAGGCTCGGGGCGCGGCGCCGGCGC
>Ga0075370_10000646_pt1 | contig 13506 bp, 10 predicted proteins | sample EndMethybrTD3035_FD_71398 | JGI IMG/M metagenome (GOLD analysis project Ga0075370, IMG submission 71398) | Populus endosphere microbial communities from Tennessee, USA - Endosphere MetaG P. TD hybrid TD303-5 | ecosystem: Host-associated > Plants > Roots > Endosphere | place: USA: Tennessee... | reverse complement strand
TCGCAACGCTCGCTCCGCTCGCCCGCTCTCCTTCAGCGTCGAGTGCGGCAGGATGCTGCCGATGGATGTCTCAGTGATCATCGACAACGGGCGTCCCTGGGCCGAGATCCGCGAGCTCGCGCTGGCCGCCGAGGACCTGGGCGTGCACGCGGTCTACGTCTGCGACCACTTCATGGAGCACCGCGACGACGACCGCACGGACGACTCGCCGTTCCTGGAGTGCGGCACCCTCCTCGCGGGCCTGGCCGAGGCCACGAGCCGGGCGCGCCTGGGGGCGCTGGTCATGGGGAGCACCTACCGGCACCCCGCCGTCGTCGCGAACATGGTCGCCACCATCGACCACATCAGCGGTGGCCGGGCGATCGCCGGGCTGGGCGCCGGCTGGCAGGTCAACGAGCACCTCGCGTACGGCATCGACCTGCTCCCGCCCGCCGACCTGTCGGACCGGTTCGAGGAGACGGTCGCGATCGTCAGCTCGCTGCTCCGAGAGGACCGCACGACGTACGACGGCAAGCACTTCCACCTCATCGACGCACCCAACAAGCCCGCCCCCGTCCAGGAGCGTTTGCCCATCCTGGTCGCGGGCGGCGGCGAGAAGCGCACCCTGCCGACCGCCGCGAGGTACGCCGACGTATGGCACGTCTGGGGCAGGCCCGAGGGGTTCGCGGCCAAGAGCGCCAGGCTCGACGCGGCGTGCGAGGCCGTGGGGCGAGACCCGGCCCTGATCCGGCGGGCCACCGGCTTCCCCACGCCGGTCGGCACCGACCTGCGTGCCGCCCTCGAGCCCTACCGCGAGGTCTGTGACGAGTTCGTCGTCTTCGACTGGACCGACCGGCCGATGCGGTCGACCATCGACGACCTCGAGGCAGCGCTGTCCGTCGGTACGGCATGAGCCTGCCGCCGGTGGCCGAGGGCGTCGGACTCCCCTGGGACGTCGCGGTCGACGACGCCGTCGCCGAGATCGCCCGGGCCCGCGAGACCTACGGCGACACGTTCCTGGTGCGGACCGGCCGCGACCGCTACCTGTTCACGTTCTCCCCCACCGGCGTCGAGTCCTTCTACGCGCTGCCGGAGGAGGTGGCGAGCAAGGGCCTGGCCGACTACCTGATGCTGCGCCGCAAGCTGCCGGACGAGGTCTTCGACGGCCGGCGCACGATGCCGCACCTGCTCTTCCGCAAGGGCGACGTCGTGCACTACCTCGCCAACCTGGACGCCGCCCTGGACGCGACGGTCGCGGAGCTCGGTCGGAGCGGCACCGTCGACCTGTTCGCGCTGACCCGGAGGCTCGGCCACCGGATGGGACTCGCGTCCTGGGCCGGGCCCGGGTGCGCCGAGGGCGAGGCCTTCGAGCGCCTGGTCGCGGCCTTCGACCAGCTCGACGGCTCCGACTCGTTCGTCCACCCCGACGCGATGGCGGCGGTCGCCGCCTCGGACAAGGCCGCCGAGCGAGCCGCCCTGGCCGAGGTCACCGAGATCCTCGGCCGCACCGTCGACGCCGACGGCCGGAGCGGGCTGTTCGCCCGGATCGTCGAGTCGTGGGCCGCCGAGCCCGACGACGTACGACGTGTGGGGATCGCCCACGACGTCGCCCTGATCCACATCGCCTCGATGTCCAACCTCGCGGCCGCTCTCGGGTGGGCGCTCGCCGACCTGACCCAGCACCCCGACGTGCTGGCCCGGATCCTGGACGGGGACCGCGACCTGGGCGAGCGGGCCGCCCTCGAGACGACGCGGCTCGCGCAGCGCTCGATCATGGCCCGCTCGGTGCTGTCGCCGGTCTCCTTCGACACCGGCGACGCGACCTACGAGCTGCCCGCCGGGATGTTCGTCGCCACCCTGCTCCCGCTGCTCAACACCTCCGCGGCCGACGGTCTCGACAGCTGGCAGCCCGAGCGCTGGTCCCGGTGGCGGCTGGCCGAGCCCACCGGGCTGGCCTCCCCGCAGCTGGTGACCGCGTTCGGCCACGGCAGGCACACCTGTCCCGCCCAGCCGTTCTCGCTGTCGGCGATGACCAAGGCGGTGACCCACCTGTTCGGCGCCTACGAGCTGACGCCCGCGTGGTCCGCGTACCCGACGCCGGTCCCGGCGCAGATCGGCGGGGTGGCCAGGGCGTCCGGTCCCGCCGAGGTCCGCTACGAGGCGCGAACCTAGACTTCGGCCCGTGTCCGACCCCGCCGGCCCTGCTGCTGTGGAGGTCGACGGGCTCGTGATGCGGTACGGCGAGACGGTGGCCGTCGACGGCCTGTCACTGACCGTCGAGGCGCACACGATCACCGCGGTCCTCGGGCCGAACGGTGCCGGCAAGACCACGACCCTCGAGACCTGCGAGGGCTACCGCGCCCCGCAGTCCGGGTCGGTGCGGGTGCTGGGGCTGGACCCGCGCAAGGACCGACGTGCCCTCCTCCCCCGCATCGGCGTGATGCTGCAGGAGGGCGGCGCCTGGAGCGGCGTCCGGGCCGACGAGATGCTGCGCCACCTGGCGGCGCTGCACGCCCACCCGCTCGACGTCGACGTCCTCGAGGAGCGCCTCGGGCTCGGCGAGTGCGGCCGGACGCCGTACCGCCGGCTGTCGGGCGGCCTGAAGCAGCGGCTGGGCCTGGCGATGGCACTGGTCGGGCGGCCCGAGGTCGTGTTCGTCGACGAGCCCACTGCCGGGCTGGACCCGGCGGTGCGCCGCAGCGTCTGGGCGATCCTGGAGGAGCTCCGCACCGACGGCGCGACGGTGGTGCTCACGACGCACTACATGGACGAGGCCGAACGCCTCGCCGACCGGATCCACATCATCGACCGCGGCCGGCTGGTCGCCAGCGGCTCTCCGATCGAGCTCACCCGCGGCGGCCGGACCTCGACGATCCGGCTGGTGGTGACCAGGCCGTTCCCCCCGGGAGCCCCCGAGTCGCTCAGGGCCGCCCTCGGGGACCACATCCAGGTGGTGCCGATCGACGAGCTCAGCCTCGTGGTCACCGGCCAGGCCGACGCCTCGACGCTCGCCAAGGTCTCCCGCTGGTGCGAGGAGAACGACGTGCTGCCCGAGTCGCTCACGCTCGGCACCCGCACCCTCGAGGACGTCTTCCTCGAGCTCACCGGACGGGCGCTCGCCCAATGAACCCGGTGAACGGCACGTTCACCCCGCTGCCCGGCGCTGCGCCGCTGCCGGGGATGGTGCTCACCCAGGCCCGGATGGAGTCGCGGCTGCTCCTGCGCAACGGCGAGCAGCTCCTCATCGCCGTCGTCATCCCGGTCCTGGTCCTGGTCGGCCTGGTCGGCGCGGCCGACTCGCTCGGGCTCGACTACGAGCACCCGGTCGTCGACGTGGTCACGCCCGGCGTCCTGGCCCTGGCGGTCCTGTCGACGTCGTTCACCTCCCTGGCGATCGCGACCGGCTTCGAGCGTCGGTACGGCGTGCTCAAGCGGCTCGGCACGTCGCCGCTCCCCCGCGGCGGGCTGCTCGCCGGCAAGATCCTCGCGCTGCTCCTGGTCGAGCTCCTGCAGGTCGTGGTGATCGGCGGGGTGGGGCTGCTGCTCGGCTGGTCGCCCTCGCCGGGTGCGTCCGGTGTCGGGGGCGCGGTCCTGGCGATCACGCTCGGCACCGCGGCCTTCGCCTCGATCGGCCTGCTCGTGGCCGGCACGCTGCGCGCCGAGGCCACCCTCGCGCTTGCCAACCTCGTCTACCTGCTCCTGCTCGCCGGCGGTGCGGTGGTGCTCCCAGCGACGGCGTACGGCGGCTTCGGTGACGTCGCCGCCTGGCTGCCGTCGGGCGCGCTCGGCGAGGCGATGCGCGAGGCGTTCCTCGACGGGACCGTGGCCTGGCGGGACCTCGCCGTCCTGCTCGCCTACGCCGTCGTCGGCTCGACCCTGGCCGCGAGGTCGTTCCGGTGGGAGTGAGTCGCTGGCTGCGCCTGCTGGCCTGGGCCACGCTGGTCGCGAACATCGGCATCGTGCTGACCGGCGGGGCCGTCCGGCTCACCGGTTCGGGCCTGGGTTGCCCGACCTGGCCGCGCTGCACCGAGTCGTCGTACACGCCGCACGGCGAGCTCGACTACCACTCGGCCATCGAGTTCGGGAACCGCACGCTGACCTTCGTGCTCGTCGCGATCGCGGTGGCGACGCTCGTCGCCGTCATCCTCAGCTGGCGCCAGCACCTGCTCTGGATGGGGATCGTGCTGTTCCTCGGCATCCCCGCCCAGGCGATCATCGGGGGGATCACGGTCAAGACCGACCTCAACCCGTGGGTCGTCGCGTTCCACCTGCTGGTGTCGCTCGCGATCATCGGCCTGGCGGTCCGGCTCGTCCGGTCCCTCGACGGACCCCTGCCGCAGGCCCACGACGGCTGGGTCACCCGGCTCGCGTGGGCGACCTTCGGGGCCGCCTGGGCGGTGCTGTACGTCGGCACGGTGGTCACCGGGTCCGGCCCGCACGCAGGTGACGAGGACGCCAAGCGCACCGGGCTCGACCCGGCGACCGTCAGCCAGCTGCACGCCGACCTGGTCTTCCTGTTCGTCGGCCTGACCGTCGGGCTGCTGTTCACGCTGCTCGCCGCCGGCGGGCGACCCGCCGCGGTCCGGGCCGTCTCGGTGCTGCTCGGCGTCGAGGTGCTCCAGGGCACGGTCGGCTTCGTCCAGTACGCCACCGAGCTGCCGGTCGTGCTGGTCGGCTTCCACCTGCTGGGCGCGGCGCTCGTGTCGGCGACCGTCACCTGGACCCTGCTCGAGGTCAGGCACCCACGGGTCCCTCAGGCCAGCGCCGCGGAGATCACCTCGCCGTAGAGCTCTCTGGTCCGGTCCCAGTCGTGGGTGACCTCGAACTCCTGGCCGACCAGCGTCGCCGCCTCGAGGATCCCCGCACGCAGCGAGTCGGGATCCTGCGGCTCGACGAACACGGCGCCGCCGTACCCCGAGGCCGCCTCGACGAGCCCGCCCACGGACGTCACGACCACGGGCCGCCCGTAGTTCATGGCGACGTGGAGCGGGCCGCTCATCGAGGAGCGGTGGTAGGGCAGCACGACCACGTCGGCGCCGCGGAAGAACCCGTCGACCTCGTCGTCCTGGACGTAGCGGTTCACGAACGTGATCCGGTCCCGGCGAGGGCTCGCCGCGATCAGCTCGGTCGGCAGGGTGTGCCCCTCCCAGGTCTCCCCCACGACGGTCAGCCAGAAGCGGTCGGCCTGGTCCTCCGGGATGCCCTCGTAGGCACGCACCAGGTCCTCGACGCCCTTGAACGGCCGGATGATGCCGAAGTACAGCAGGTTCAGCACGCCGTCCGGCGCCTCGCGCTGCGCGCCGGCGGACGTCCCCTCGTAGGTGTCGTAGCCGGCGTGGGGCACCACGTGGAACGCGTCCGCCGGGAGGCCGAAGCGGCCGACGATGAGGTTGCGGTCGAACTCGGAGTGCACGACGTACTGGTCGGCCATCCGGAACAGCCGCGGCGCGACCAGGTTCACGTAGCGGCTGAACAGTGCGAACTTGTCCTCGGCGGTGTCCAGCGACTCGTGGAACTCGATCACGACCTTGGCGCCCCGGCGCCGGGCGGCGATCGCCAGCGCGAGGAACGAGTGCAGCACGGTGCCCGTCCACCACTGGAGCACCACGACGTCGGGCTTCTCCCGCGTGAGGAACCGGAGCGCCCCGAACAGGCTGGGCAGCCAGTACCAGTCCACGCCGTCGTACGACCGCACGCCGGCCGGGAGCGCGATGGTGCTGATGTCCGTGCCCACCCGGTCCTTGCCCGGGTACAGGAACCGCGGCAGCAGCCGGCGCATCAGCACGGCCGAGACCTGGGCGTCGGGCGCGAGGGCACCGACCAGCCCGAAGGTGTAGTACGTGATCCCGCTGAGGAAGCGGGTCCCCGGGCCGACGACGCACACCCTCGGCCCACTGGTCACCCGGGCGAATCTAGTGCCCGGTCAGTGGTCGTACTTCTCGAACACCCTGACTTCGGTGACGGTCATCTCCGACGACTCCGTGTCGTCGGACACCTGCGAGTGCCAGTACTCGGTGGTGGTGTGCGCGACGTGGGCGTTGAGGAGCAGGAACATCGGCGACCGGGGCCCGTTGGAGTAGCTCGCGTACTGCTGGCCGTCGAGGAACAGCGCCACCCGACCCGTCACCGTGTCCAGCTCGGCCCCGTAGGTGTGGTAGCCGGCACTGAGGTCCATGCCGGTGTCCCGCACGACCTGGTACGCCGACGTGTGCAGGTTCGACGCGATGACGTGCAGCGGGTCGGCTCCCTCGAGGAGGTAGCCGCCCTCGATCAGGTCCACCTCGACCGAGTTGCTCTGGCTGCTGCCGGCCCCCGGGATCAGCCAGATGGACCCCCACGTCCCGTTGGTCACCCGCTGACCGTCGACCTCGGCGTACGGCATCTTGGCGCGCACCTGGATGAAGACGGTCTTGCCCCCACCGCCGAACTCGCGCTTCCCCCGGGTGTTGATGGCTCCGGACGTCCAGCCGTAGAGGCAGCCGTTCTGCACCGTCACCCGGGGCTCGATCGAGATCCGGAGCCCGGACCCCTCGTCGGAGAAGTCGTTGTAGGGCGCCCAGGTGGACAGCTGGCTCACCTGCTCCGGCAGGTTGTACTCGGCGGCCAGCGACTCGTAGTCGCACGCCGGGGCCCAGCCGCGGGTCCCCGACCCGAAGTAGGGGTCCGCACCGGTGCCGCTCCACGGTTGGCCACCGTTCTTGTTGTCGGTGATCCCGAACGTCCAGCTGTCGGTCAGGTCGTAGTCGGGCGCCTCCCCGAACCGGTCCCGCCAGACCTCGTCCGCGTATGCGTAGCCGTCGGGCACCGGGATCCCCTGGGTGAGGGACACGGCGTCGACGAGCAGCGCCCCCCGAAGATCCGTCGCCCCCGACGAGACGTAGACGTCGACGTGGCCACCCGCGGTCCGTGGCACGAGCGTCGCCTGCACCTTCTGGAAGTCCTTCGTCAGGACGACCGGCCGGCTCACGTCCGCCGCCACCGTCGTGCCGTCCTCGGCCACCTGACGGGCCGTGATCGTGACCGACCGGCCGACCAGGCTGCCCGTCCCGGCGACGTACGCCGTCGCGCGGTACGGCGCGTGCGCCACCGCGTCGGTGACCGACCCCGGCCAGTTGTCGATGCCGAACGGGCCCTTCCCGCGCGGACTCACCCGCAGCAGCTGCGTCCCGTGGACGGCCGCGTCGCTCCAGATCACCTTGGTGCGGCGGTTGGCGCCCGACGTGAAGGGGTTCGACCAGCCCTCGAACGAGCCGTCCGCGATGATGCTGTCGTCCGGGATCGCCACCGACCCGGCGGCCACCGGGCCGTTCCTGGGGACGGCGAGGTCGGCGGCAGCCGGCCCCGGCAGCGGCGCCAGGAGGGCGGCAGCCAGCGCCAGGCAAGGCAGCAGGGCATGACGCCCCATCGACGACCCCCCAGAAGTTGATGCAGGAGTCAACTACTGAAGGCGGAGTGACTCGGTCCTGTCAAGGCCTGCTGGGGTGCCGGCCGGCGAGGTCCTCGTAGATCCCGGTGAACGTGTCGGCCACCGCGCTCTGCAGGTAGGGGCGCACGCGCTCCTTCGCGCCGGCCACCAGACGGGCGCGCAGCTCCGCGTCGCCGACCAGCCGACGCAGGGCAGCCTCGGTCGCGCCCACGTCTCCGGGCGTCACCACCAGGGCGGAGTCGCCGTCGGTGACCATGTCCGCGATGCCCCCCATCGGCGTCGTGACGATCGGGGTGCCGAGCGCCATCGCCTCGAGCACGGTGGTCGGGCACGGGTCCGGCCAGATGCTGGGCAGCACCGCCGCCAGCGCGTGCTGGAAGCCGGAGACGACCCGGTCGTGCTCCCACTTGTCGCCCAGGTGGACGTCGGCGGGCAGGTCGCCCAGCGGCGTCGACGGGTTGCCGACCAGCACCATCGCCGGCCGGGCGGCCGGGTCGAGCCGCCGGAACGCCGCGAGCAGCGTCGGCACGCCCTTCTGGTCGCTGAGGTCGCCGGCGAAGAAGAGGTAGTCGCCCTCGGGCAGGGCCGGGTCCTTCTCGGCCAACGGTCGTGTGGTGAGTGCGTCCGGCACGAAGTTGGGGACGACCTGCCAGGGCACGCCCTGCTCGTCGAGCTGGTTGGCGGTGCCCACGAACGTGCTCACCGGCGTGAACAGGTCCACGACCCGGTTCCGCACCGGACGTCCGGCGGAGACCATCGACTGGATGACCGGGCCGCGCCCGGTGCCGTACCAGTCGCTGGTGCAGCTGAAGCACTTCCTGGGCGCCGGCCCGGAGCACGGCTCGCCCTCGAACATCAGGCGCTTGGTCGGGCACAGGTGGCTGTAGTCGTGCAGCGAGTAGACGAGCGGGAGCCGGCGTGCCGCCCTCAGGGGCAGGTAGGAGTTGAGGATCCAGTTGTGCGCGTGCACGACGTCGGGGCGCACCTCGTCGACGAGCTTCTTGAGCGCTCGGGAGGCCAGCGGGTCGGGGGCCGGCAGCGCGAGCGGGCGGTCCGCGGTCGGGTACAGGGCCGGGACCTTGGCGCCCACGTTCGGCAGCGCGTGCACGGCGACGCCCTGCGCCTGCTCGGGCGGCTTCCCCGGCACCTCCAGGCAGGCGACGTGCACCTCGTGGCCCCGGCGCGCGAGCTCGCCCGCGAGGTTGCGGACGTGCCGCTCCTCGCCCCCGACGACGGGCGGGTAGAACTGCGCGAGCTGAAGGATCCTCATGGGACCCGGCTCAGCGGCGTCGGAGGAACCCGGCCCGCTCGTTGCGCTTGAACTTCGTGCACTCGCACACGGCGCAGTCCGTGCCCCGCCGGTAGTGCTCGTGGGCGAGGGCCACGTGCCCGCAGCGGCAGGCCTTCGCCTCCTCGGCGGGCGTCAGCGGCCGGGTCCCGGGCAGGTCGACGTCGGTCCGCTGGACGATGTGCGCGACCGTCACGCGAACCAACCTCCCGACGCTTCCCGAGTGCATGGTCCTGGCAGTCTTGCACCGGACTTCCGCTCATGTTCGGAGAACCCGAAAACTGGTGATCTCGCGTCGCGGCCACGCCTGGGCTCACTCAGACGCCTGGGCGCTCCACGCCACGAGGGCGTCGTAGGTCGCGCTCTCGTCGCCACGCGTGTCGAGCAGCGTCCACGCCTGCGGGTCCCACGGGTTGGGGTGGAACGCGTACCACGACAGGGCGCCGACGTAGGGGCGGCACGTGGCCAGCTCCAGGGCCGAGGTGAGGTAGCCCGCGCGCGTCTGGTCGTCCACGCCGGGGTTGTCCTTGTCGCCGACGGTGGAGTAGCCGAACAGCGTGATGTAGATCTGGGCGTCCTCGTCCCCGCGGTTCAGCATCACGTCGCGGAGCGACTCGAAGCCGAGGAAGTTGCCGTCGACCTCGCCGAACGGCTCGACCGTGTAGACCTGACCCTTGTCGTAGGCCTCCGGGGCGTCGCCGCCGTTGAAGGGCTCCACGCCCAGCATGTCGAACGGGGCCGCGTCGAGGCCGATCGTGTCGACGGCGTCGTAGAGGGCCTTCAGGAACCCGACGTCGTTGCCGCGCAGGCCACCGGACACCACCTTGACGTCCGCGTCGACCGCGTGGATCGCGCGCGAGCTGACGTCGAGCAGGCGGGCGAACTCGACCGGGTCCGGCCCGGTCGGCCAGTAGCGCTGGGAGTTCGGCTCGGTCCAGACCTCGACGTACTGCACCTTGCCCTGCACGTGCCGCATGACCTGGTCGACGAACGTCTCCCAGCGGCCCAGCTCGGCGTCGCTGCGTGGGGCCTGGCGGGCGGCGACCGGGGGCTCGTCCAGCGCCCAGTTGGGGACCCCGGTCATCCGCAGCTTGACGTCGAGGCCGGCGGCGTTGGCGAGGTCGACCACGCGGTCGAGGTTCTCGAAGCGGTAGGGCGTGTCCTGCTGCGGCTTCAGGGCCCGGAACGAGGCCGAGGTCGAGATGACCGATGCCCCTGCGTCCTTCGCCTTGACCACGAGGGCGCGCACCTGCGCCTCGGTGAGCACGTGGGGCTTCTGGTTGCCGCGCGAGGCCTGGATGCCGAGGTCGATGGCCGGACCCGGGTGGGCCGCGGTGGGCGCACACTCGTCGCCGTCTCCTCCGGGGGAGGTGGACGACGAGGCGGAGGACGTCGGACCACCGGGACCGGCGGTGCTGCCGTCGTCGTCCCGGGTGGTGGTCCACACGCCGACCGTGACGATGAGCGCCACCAGCGCCACGGCGCCGACCACGGTGGGCGAGGTCCGGCCGGCCTCGGTGCGTCGCCGCATCCGGGCGGGCAGGGTCTTCTCCATGGTGCTGGGTGGCTCCTCGGTCAGGGCGTGCGGCACCGTCCGAGACGGGGCCATCGTCAGAATGTTACGGAAGTGAGCAGCGTGGCGTCGCCAATCCTGGCGATCCGCGCGAGGCGTACGTCACGAGGAACCGCCGGCCAGCGGCGGCGGCAGCCCGGGTGCGTCCAGGAGACCGTGCCAGGTGGACCAGACCGCCAGCGCCACGCAGGCCACGGCGAGCAGGCCGACGAGTCCGCCCCACACCCACGACTCGGTCGTGCGCTCCCTCGGCAGCTGCTCCGGGTTGGTGCTGAGCCGGAGCAGGACGTAGCCGAGCACCGCGGCGGCGACGGCTCCCGCCACGGGGGCGAACCCGAGCAGGACCCCCACCGTGCCCAGGAGCATCGAGACCGGCAGCACCAGGGCGAACCGCCAGGCGTCCCCGGCACGGAAGCGTCGGAAGTGGAGGAGGTGGCGGCGCAGCACCAGGCCCGCGAGCAGCAGCAGCGCCGTCACGCCCGCCTGCCAGGGGTACCAGTCCCCCGGCAGACCCTGGTCCGGACGGTCGTCGAACGTGGCCGCCACGCCCCGCACCTCGCGGACGTCGTAGATCTTCACCGGACCGTCGAGGACGAGGTCGAAGCCCGGCTCGCCCTCGAACTTCTCGAGCATCTCCGGCTTCACGGTGGCCGCCGCTGCGCCGTACCCGGCGCAGCCCTCGTAGAAGCAGCCCGACTTCTGCGTCTGGTTCTCGAGCCGGGTGTCGACCACCACGAAGTCCACCTCGTTGCGCAGGATCAGCTGCAGCGAGTTCTGGTCCATCGACGTGGACAGGAACATCGGCGTGACGCTCTCGAACCCGGCCGGCTGCGTCACGGCGGTCACGTCGGCGAAGTTCGGGATCAGCCGTGCGAAGGTGAAGTCCGCGGCGACGTTGGACCCCTCCGGGAGGTACTTCCCGGCCCACCTCGCCACGGCCACGCTCTCGGAGTCGATGGACCGCTGCTCAGCCCCCGCGAGGAACGGACCGGGGACGCGCTGCCAGTCCGGCCCGCTGCCGATGATCGTGCCTCCGAGCACGAGGATGAGCGAGGCGGGCACCAGCAGCGCGCGCAGGTCGGCGACGCGACCGGCGAGCCAGGCGCCCACCACCAGCGCCATCGCCATGAAGACGAAGGTCGAGGCGCGGTCGGAGATCTCGCCCGCGGCCGAGGAGAACCGGGACGCCTGGAGTGCCGGGAACGCGAGTGCCACCAGCAGCGGGAGGTAGCGCGCCCGGGTCGCGCCGATCGAGCCGCCCCGCCAGGCCCGCCACCCGGCGGGCAGCAGCAGCAGGCACCACAGCAGCACGGACGAGGCCATCACGATGACCTCCCACTGGGGGGTCACCGAGCCGTCCGCCGCGACGCCGGCCTCACGCGCCTGCGAGCCGCCGGACAGGATCGCGGTGATCTGGCTCTGGGCCTCGGTGAAGATCGGGCCGAGGTAGTCGATGAGCAGCGGCGCGATGACCGCGGTCCACGCCGCGACGGTGGCGGTGGCCAGCTCGGCCGTCACCAGCGTGAGCCGGAACCGGCGCCGCTCGCCACCCCACCAGAAGAAGAACGCCAGCACCCACAGGGTCGCGATGGTGATCCAGCTGGTCAGGTGATGCGTGATGGCGAGCGACGCCAGGCACAGCTGCGCGGTGACCAGCAGGGTCCACGGCCGTTCGACTGGGCTGTCGAAGGCGCGGACGAGCAGGTAGAACGCCGCCATCACCATGGCGATGGCCACGGTCTGGTAGGAGAACTGGGCGTTGAAGAAGTAGAACTGCGTGCTCGAGACGTAGACGAGCACCGCGAAGGCACCGACCGTGGTCGACCGGCCGATCCGGCTGGCCATCAGGAACAGCGCGGTCACGAACGTGATGCGCGCGGAGAGGACGACGAGGACCTGGCACGCGAACAGCGGGAGGCCGGTGATCCAGTGCACGCCGGCCGTGGCCAGCTCGAGCCCGGGGAAGTGCGGCGAGACCGGCAGCATGCTGTTGAGCCGGAAGAACTCCGCGTGCTCGATGAGGTCGACCAGGGTCGTGACGTGGAGGTTCTCGTCGAACCGGGTGGACATCAGCGGGTTCGAGAGCAACCAGGACGCGTAGAGGACCAGGCTGAGCGCCAGCGAGGCTCCGAGACGCTGGTGGCCGGTGCGGCCCTCGACCAGCAGCAGGGCCGCGAAGGGGCAGACGATCAACGCGAACCCGACGTACCACAGGACGATCGGCAGTCCCTCGTCGCCGGCCCAGCCGCGGCCGTAGCCGACGACCTGGACGAACAGGCCCAGCATCGCGACCAGGATCGCGATCGTCTCCGGGCGGCGGCCGATCCACTCCGGAAGGGTGCGCTCGGCACCGGACGCCGTGCTCGTGGCACGTGCCTCCGGCACCCGCAGCGCCTTCGGCGGCATGCCCGACTCCCTACCGGCTGGTCAGAGTTCCTTCATGATCGAGTCATAAGTATCTGCCACACCTGCAACACAGGTCTCCCACGTGGGCAAGGTGGCGGGGTCGGGCACGACCGGGTGCTCGAGCTGTCGCCGGATGGCCGCAGCTGTCTCCTCGGGCGTCGCGTCCTGCTCGACGCCGACGACCAGGCCGGCATCGGCGAGCTCGGTCAGGCCCGAGGTCCGGCTCACGACCGCGGGCGTGCCGGCGGTGAGCGCCTCCATCACCGCCACCGGGTGCGCCTCGTAGTCGCTCAGCAGCGTCATCACGCTCGCCGACGCGACGCGCTCGGCCATCGCGGCGCGGTCCACGGGCGGGATGAAGTCGATGGTCACCCGGTCGCGCACGCCGAGGGACTCGGCCAGCGCCATGAGGTCCGCCTCGTACGGTCCGTGCCCGAGGACCTGCACGTGCGCGTCGGGGTGGTCCGCCAGCAGGTGCGGCAGCGCCTCGATGACCTTGTGGTGGCCCTTGTAGCGCTCGACGCGACCCGACGAGATGATCCGGCCCGGCACCTTCGCCACCCCCTCCACCTTCGGGAGCGAGCCGCCGTTGCGGATCACGGTGATGGTTCCGGGCGCCCATCCGAGGATCTCGTCGAAGCGGCGACCCTCGTAGACCGAGACGCCGATCAGCCGGTTCGCCCGGCGCAGCAGCGGCGCGAGGACCCGCCACTGGGCGCTGCGGGTCCTCTCGCGGAGGGCGCTGGAGTGGCCACCCGTGTGGAAGGTCAGCAGGTAGGGACGGCGCCGCAGCCAGGCCGCGAGCATCGTCGCCGGGGGCACCGCGGTGTGGAC
>Ga0075370_10000644_pt1 | contig 13522 bp, 14 predicted proteins | sample EndMethybrTD3035_FD_71398 | JGI IMG/M metagenome (GOLD analysis project Ga0075370, IMG submission 71398) | Populus endosphere microbial communities from Tennessee, USA - Endosphere MetaG P. TD hybrid TD303-5 | ecosystem: Host-associated > Plants > Roots > Endosphere | place: USA: Tennessee... | reverse complement strand
GCCGCGCAGAAGGACTTCTGGAGCGCCGGCACCGTCAAGGCCGGTGCCGAGAAGCTGGCCAAGAACAGCCCCTACCGCTACATCGCCGAGGCCAGCCTGGAGGCCACCGAACGCCACGTCGGCCTGCGCGCCAAGGTGGACTTCGCGGACTGGGTGGACCTGTCCCTGCACCGCGCCACCGAGCGCGTGCAACGCCAGCTCACCACCGGCCTGAGCCTGCTGGCGACCGTGGGCTCCACGTCGCCCTTCGTCGGCCTGCTCGGCACCGTCTGGGGCATCTACCACGCGCTGACGGCCATCGGCGTCGCCGGCCAGGCGTCCATCGACAAGGTGGCCGGCCCCGTGGGCGAGGCGCTCATCATGACGGCCATCGGCCTGGGCGTGGCCGTGCCCGCCGTGCTGGGCTACAACGCGCTGCTGCGCCGCAACGCGTTGGTGCTGGACGAGGTGCGTGACTTCTCCGGCGAGCTGCACTCCGTGCTGCTGGGTTCGGGCCATGAAGAGCCTGCCGCTGAAGACCGCCCAGCCACCGGCCTGACCCCGGCGCTGGCCTGATCCGCCGCGAGCCTCCGCCATGGCCATCCAGCTCGCTCAAGGGCCCGACGAGGCCGTCTCGTCCATCAACACGACGCCGCTCGTCGACGTCATGCTGGTACTGCTCATCATCTTCCTCATCACGATCCCGGTCGTGAACTTCTCGGTGCCCGTGGAGCTGCCCAAGCAGCGCAACGAGGTGCGCGAGAGCCAGCCCAAGGACGTCGTCATCACGGTGGCGCGCGACGGCAGGCTGTACTGGTTCGACGCGCCGGTGGCGAACAAGGAGGCGCTGTTCGAGCGGCTCAAGGGCATCGCCCAGCAGCAGCCCCAGCCCGAGGTGCATGTGCGCGGCGACGCGGGCAGCGACTACGCGCCCGTGGGCCGTGTGCTGCTGGCCTCTCAGCGCGCCGGCATCGCCAAGGTGGGCTTCATCACCGAACCGCCGGCCAGAGCCCCATGAGCATCGGCCCTTTGAAGAAGGCGGCGCGCGCGCGCCGCCAGGTCACGACGGCGCTGCCCGTGCCCGACATCAACACGACGCCGCTGATCGACGTGATGCTGGTGCTGCTGGTGATGATCATCATCACCATCCCGGTCCAGCTGCACAGCGTCAAGCTCAACCTGCCCATCGCGCCGCCCAGCGCGCCACCGCCCGCGCCGCCCGAGGTCGTGCGGCTGGACATCCCGCCGGGTAGCGTCGTGCTGTGGAACGGCGAGGCGATCGCCGACGAGGCCGCGCTGCGCGAGCGCCTCAATGCCGCGGGCAGGCAGGACGTGCAGCCCGAGGTGCACGTGCGCCCGCAGCCCGGCGCCACCTACGACAGCTTCGCCACCGTCATGACGGCCGTGCACGCGGCCGGCCTGAGCAAACTCGGCGTGACCGGCAGCGAGCAGTTCCTCGACGATCAGTAGGCCCTTGGAGAGATCACGATGAGTGCAGTTCTTTCTCCCGGACTTTCCGGCGACCTCTCGCGGGACGCCCCGCGCCCCTCACCGCGCCGCGCCGCCTCGCCGCCGGCGGTGCTGTCCGCCGCGGCGCCGCTGCGCTCGCAGCTCAAGCCGCCCGCCGGCTCCAACCGCAGCACCGGCATCGCGGTCGTCGTGGGCGTGCATGTGCTGCTGGGTTGGGCGCTGACGTCGGGCCTCGCATCCAAGGCCGTCGACGCGGTCAGGAAGCCCATCGAGCTGGCGCTGCTGCCCGAGGTGCTGCCTCCGCCGCCACCGCCCCCGCCGCCGCTCAAGGTCGTCAAGATCGAGCCGGTGCAGAAGATCGCCCCGCCGCCGGCCTACGTGCCGCCGCCCGAGGTGGTGCCTGTCGTCACGCCGCCGCCGGCGCCCATCCAGGCCGTGCAGGCGCAGCCGCCGCAGGAGCCCGTCGTCGTCGCCGCGGCACCGACCCCGGTGCCCGCACCGCCGCCGCCCGCCGCGCCGCCGGTCGTCAAGCGCGAGATCAGCCTGGCCTGCCCCGGCTACGAGGCGGTGCTGGCGTCCGCGCTGGAGGATGCCATCGAGCGCGTGGGCCTCAAGGGCACCGTGCAGACGCTGATCAAGATCCGCGGCAACCAGGTCGTCGACGTGGCGACGTTGTCCGGCCCCAAGGAGTACTACAAGTACGTGCAGGCGGCCGTCAAGCGCATGCGCTGCGCCGCCGGCGGCGCCGACGAAGTGCAGGTCTCGCTGCCGGTGATCTTTTCCTGATCGGCGCCGCGGCGCGTCAGGTCGGCGGCAGCTCGCCGTCGTCCGCCTCGCGGGCCAGTTCGGCGCTCAGCTCGCCGGTGCCGGGGTGGCGGCGTTGCTGGTCCTGCCGCTTGCCGAGCGCGGAGTCCAGCGCCTTCGTCAGCTTGTCGGCCGCGCCTTCGATGGCGAGGTGCAGGCTCTCTGCCTGGTGCCGGACCGCGATGTTCTTGACGCCGGCCACGCGCGCCTCCAGCAAGCAGCGCATGTCGTCGGCCCCCGACTTCTCGCTGCCGTTGACGTCGCCGAGGTGGGCCTCGACGTGCGTCACCTGCGCTGCGTAGCGGTCGACGGCGTCGCGGATGACGCCTTCGACGTGCTCGATGAGCTTTTCACGGCCTTCCACGTGGTTGTCGGTCTCGACCTGCACTTGCATCAATTGCCCTTTCGGTGCGCGTCAATCGCGCGATGAAGAGTACGGGGCAAGCGGCGTGCCTTGCCGCGGCCGGCGGTCAGGCGGGCGTGCTGCCGATCGGCACGGCCTTCACCTGCCTGAACACGCCCGTGGGTTCGTCCAGGTCCCAGCGCTCGACGACGCCGCCGCGGCCGGCGCCCGCGCGGATCACGTTGACCGAGTTCGTGATGCCGCCACGCACGCGCCGGCTCAACGCCGTGCCGGCCTGCACGGCCCACAGCGGCCGCGGCAGCCCGGGCAGGGCCAGCACGTAGGGCAGGTGGATGTGGCCGCCCAGCACGGCGTCGGCGCCGCCCTCGGCCCAGCGCCGCACGGCCAGCCGGTGGCCGCGCAGCAGGTTGTCGATGTCGGCGTCCTGCGTCACGGCCACCGGCTGGTGCACCGCGACGAGCCGCAGCTGGCCGGGCCGCGCGCGCGCCAGGCGGTCGGCCACGCGCTCCACCTGCGCCGGCGACACCTCGCCATGCTTGTGCCGCCAGCGCCGCGTCGTGTTGAGCGCGATGACGAGCAGGTCGTCGCGGTCGAACTCGCCTTCCAGCGCGGGGCCGAAGGCGCTGGCGTAGCGGCGGTAGGGGTGGAAGGCGCGCGAGAAGACGTCGAACAACGGGATGTCGTGGTTGCCGGGCACGACGAGGCGGGCCGGCACGTCGAGCCGATCGAAGAACGCGCGCGCGGCGGCGAACTCGTGGCGGCGCGCGCGCTGCGTGATGTCGCCGGTGACCAGCAGCAGGTCAGGGCGCAGCTCGCGGCACAGCTGCGCCAACCCGGCCATGGCCTGGGGTCGTTCGGTGCCGAAGTGCGGGTCCGAAAGCTGCAGCACCACCGTCATGGCGCGGCCTCGGCGGACGCCGCGGCCTGCGCTTCGCGCCGCTCCTGCGCGAGGCCCGGCGGGCGGATCAGCAGCAGCGGGTCGGGCGCGATGTCGAAGCGCAGCGGCAACGGCATCCACAGCACCTCGCCGTCGGTCGCCACCTTGATGCGCGGCGAGCCGAAGGTGCGCCCCTTCACGGTCAGCCGGTGGAAGGCGAAGTTCTGCACCTGGTCCGCCTCGCCCAGCTGGCCGAAGGCGCCGCGCGCCAGCAGCGCCAGCAGCGCCGCGCGGCCCACCGGTTTCAGCATCACGCCCGCCAGCCGGCCGTCGTCGATGGCCTGCGCCTCGGGCAGCCCCACCTGTTCCATCTGCAGCGCGTTGTTGCCGACGAACAGCGTCGGCGTGCGCACCCGGCGCGTCTCGCCAGGCAGCTCGATCGTCAGGCGCAGGCTGCGGTGGCCGCGCAGGATGGTCTTGATGCCGGCAAAGAACGCCACGACGCGGCTGCGGCCGAACTGCCGCTTCCACGCCTCGCGGTCCTCCAGCAGCTGCGGGTACAGGCCCAGGCTGGCGTTGACGAGGAAGACGCGCTCGTTGAGCCGGCCGACCTGCACCGGCACAGCGCCCTCGTTCAGTAACACGTGCAGCGCGCCGTCCAGGTCGGCCGGGATGCCGTGCGTGCGTGCGAAGTAGTTGAACGTGCCGCGCGGCAGCACGCCGAAGCGGCAGCCGCTGCCCAGCACCTCGTGCGCGACCCCGTTGATCGTGCCGTCGCCTCCAGCGGCGACGACGATGCCGCCGGCCTCGCGCGCCTGTCGCACGGCCTCGCGGGCCAGCTCGGCCAGTTGGCCGGGTTGCTCCACGGGAAAGAGCCGGCAGGCGCGGCCTGCCGCCGCGCAGGCGGCCTCCACGGCCGGGCCGACCTCATCGCGGTTGCCGCGACCGGAGGCGCGGTTGAACACGACGAAGAGGGAATCGGGCGGCAGCGTCATCGGCAATCAGGGGCAGTGGCGTGCCGAACGATAGCGGCGCGGCTGGCTGCATGCATGACTTGGCTGCACAACGCGGGCTTGTCCGACAGGCCGAGTTCGGGCGAGTGATTCCCAAAAGGACTGGTCGTAACACGCGACACCACGGACAGAGCGACGGGAATCACTCACTACACGATTCATCCAGCGGAGGACATGTCTCTGGAGACCTATGTCAATCTCATGCAGCCCATGCTGAAGGCTGACAAGCTCACACTTGAGCAGGCGGTTGAGCACCGTAGCAGTTGGACAAAGAATTAAAGGAACAGCGATGGATTGGAAAGAGATCAATATGGTGATCGAGGCCTTTGACGCCTTGATCGCACAGTACCGCCAACGACTTGAGAATACTGGGATCGACGAAGACGAGCGCGCCGACATTTCCAATGATCTGGCGTACGCCAAAACACTTCGCAGCGACTATGACGCGAAACGTGATGCGCTGAGGTCGCGGTAGTTGCCGAGATCTTCCGCCAGCCAGCCAAGTTAGCCGTCGACGCTGTTGTGAATGCCGGCCCTGGGGGGCATGGCAACCTGCAAGTGGCTTTGCATGGAAAAAGGGCCTCGCGCATTCACATCGAGGCCCCGGGGAAGAACAAGCGCCGCGCCCGGCGTGCTTACAGCTTGTACGTCACACCCACGTTGAAGCGGCGGCCGAACTGGAAGTTCTCCTGGCGATACGGGTCGTTGGAGTAGGTGTAGAACACCTTCTGATTGGTCGCGTTCTCGATACCGAAGCGCACCGAGACGTGGTCGCCGAGCTTCTGCGACAGGTTCAGCGACACCCAGGTCTCGGCACCGTTCTGCTGGATCAGCGTCGAGTCCCACGTCGGCGCGCGGTTGTAGGCCGTGTGATGGTTGGCCGACAGGCGCGCCTCGAAGCCGTTGCGCTCATACCAGACCGTCAGGCCGCCGTTGCCCTTCATCAAGCCGTTGGCCGAGATGGGCACGAAGGTCTTGCCGCTCTGGTCTCCGTTCTCCTTGATGTTGCCGGTGCTGTACGTGTAATTGGCCATCAGCCCGAGGCCGGTGGCGAAGGACTGCTGGTAGACCAGCTCCAGCCCGTGCAGGTCGCCGCCGTCGCGGTTGACCTGCTGGGTGCAGAAGGCGGCATTGCCGGCATAGGTGCAGTCCACCGACGCGAGGCCGATGTAGTCCGTCACCTGCTTGTAGAACAGCCCGGCGGAGACGAAGTTGCCTTTGCCGAAGTAGTGCTGGTAGGCCACGTCGAGCTGGTTGGCCATCATGGGCTTCAGGCGCGGGTTGCCGCCCGAGACGACGGTGCGGTTGACGCCGTTGGGGTCGATCGTGACGGTCTGCGCGGAGGTCATCACGTCCAGCGGCGCGCGCGACAGCGCACGGGCCACGCCGAAGCGCAGCTGGTGCGTGTCCTCCTCGTCGAGGCTCAGCACCAGGTTCAGGCTGGGCAGCGCGCGGGTGTAGGCGGTGCCGTCCTGCGTGGGCGTCACCACGTTGTTGATCGGCGAGTTGCCGTAGCCCGTCTGGCTCGTGTGCACGACGCGCAGGCCGACGTTGCCGCGGTAGTTCAAGCCGCCGACGGTGCCGTTCAGGTCGCCCTGCACATAGGCGGCGGTGCTGTTCTCCTTGGCGCGCCAGTCCTTGGTGACGAGGTCGTCGGCGGTGGGCTTGCGGCCGTCGGCGCTCAAGGTGGCGGCGCCGAAGTACTTCGTGATCGCGTCCTCGACGTTGCCGAAGGCGACGAAGTCGGGGCGGCCGGTCACCGTCACGCGGCGCAGGTCGGCGGTGTTGAACTGGACCCAGTCGTAGTTCCACGAGGTCTGCTCGTAGCGCTTCTCGCGCTGCGTCGCGCGCAGGCCGAACTTGAGCTTGTTCAAGTCGCCCAGGTTCAGTTTGCGCGTGACGTTGACCTGCTCCGCATCCAGCTTGTCATGCAGCGTGCCCGCGTAGGTCGGGCCCCAGGTCTGGCCCGTCCAGTTGTTGAAGTTGGCCGGGTTGCCGCTGTCGGCGCCGAAGTTGTAGGTGCTCCAGCCGTCCTTCGGGAAGCGCCAGGTCAGCGTGCCAGTGCTGGGATTGTTCATGTCCAGTTCGACGGCCGTCCACAGCGTGTCGCGGTCGGCGGTGGAGTGGGCCAGGTCGGCGTCGATCTGCCAGTCGTCGAGCTTCCACTTCGCGTTCAGCCCGGTGGCGAAGTTCTTCATGTCCTGCTTCCACAGGCCGTTGATGGTCTTCAGCGTCGCATTGGGCAGGGTCGCGCCGGTCACGTAGCCGTCGCTGACGGTGGGCGACGTGTACACGGCCGCGCAGCCGTTGTTGGCCCACTGGCAGGTGTCGGCCGTGTGGATGTACTGCTGCTCCTTGATGTCGGAGCGGGCTGCATAGACATCACCGGTCAGCGAGAACGAACCGTTGGGCTTGTACTCGACCTTGCCCAGCACGCTGGAGCGCTTGTTCGTGCCGTTCTTGACGGCGTTCTGGAAGCCCCAGGACTCGATGGCCGGGTTCTTGTTGCCGTTTGCTTTGTCGAAGCCCCAGTTCTGCACGCCGTCCTGCAGCACCGGCTGGTCGTAGTAGCTGAAGGCCAGCGCCACGCCGAGCGTGCGGCCGGCGAACTGGTCGACGTAGATGCCGCCCAGGCGCGGCGACCAGGTCTTGGCACCGTCGATCTTGCTGCCGAGCTGGTAATAGTTGGCGTCGGCCTTCAGCGACAGCTCGCGGCTGCGGTAGTCCAGCGGGCTGACGGTCTGCAGGTCGATGGTGGTGGCGATGCCGCCTTCGGCGATGTCGGCCTGCTGGGTCTTGTAGACGGTGGCGCCCGATACCGACTCGGCCGGGAACATCTCGAAGCGCACCGCGCGGTCGGGTTCAGATGACGCGAACTCGCGGCCGTTCAGCGTCGCGCCGACGAAGCGCGGGCCCAGGCCGCGCGCGACGATCTGGCTGGCGTTGCCGCGGTCGCTGCCGGCCGACAGGCTGGGCAGGCGGGCGAGCGATTCGGCGATGGTCGTGTCCGGCAGCTTGCCGATGTCCTCGGACGCGATCACCTCCACCATGCTGTTGGACGCTTCCTTGATGTCCAGTGCCTTGCGCACGGAGGCGCGGATGCCGCTGACGACGACGGTGTCGAGCTTGTCGGCGGTGTTGTCGGCCGGCGCCGTCTGGGCGGCGGCGGGCAGCAGCGCCGCCTGCACGAGCAGGCACAGGCGGGTGGGGGTGAAGGGGTTCTTGCGCATGGGGTCTCCGGGCTTTGCTTGTGAATACGGCCCGCATGTCCGGGGCCGTTGAAAGTCATGGTACGGAGCGGTTACCAGCGTCAGATATCACTTTTTCGGGTGCAGATATGTTGATTTGAGATTGCGTCGCGCCGTCGCCGCAGCGCCTTGGGGAAATGCCGGATGAGGCGTCGGCTGACACCGGCGGTAGAGGGGCCGCTCCAAGATCGGCGCCGAAAGGAGTGCCGCCATGGACACCACCACCCATCACGACCTGGACGACCTGTTCACGCAACTGGGCCTGCCCGACTCGCCGGACGAGATCAAGGCCTTCATCCGCCGCCACCGGCCGCTGCCGCAGACGCTGAACCTGTCCGAGGCGCCGTTCTGGAACGCCAGCCAGGTGGCCTTCCTGCGCGAGCAGTGGCACCAGGACGACGGTGACTGGTGCGTGGCCATCGACCAGCTCAACGCGGCGCTGCGCGAGCACCCGGACCCCGCCGAACTGCAGCAGACCGGCGGTTCGTGAAACAGCCCTCCTGGGCCTCGCTGCTGAACCGCCAGGCCAAGCTGTTGCGCCACGCGGCGCGGCCGCTGCGCGAACGGCGTTCGGCGCCCGCCGGTGCCGGCAGCTGGCTGATGGGTTCGGTGCTGACGACGGCCGGGCCGCGTGCCTACTGGCTGTTCCGCCCGGACGGCGTGCGCTTCGGCGAGAAGCTGCCGCTGCTCGTCATGCTGCACGGTTGCCACCAGGATGCGAAGAGCTTTGCCGCCAGCACGCGCATGAACCAGCTGGCCGCGCGCGAGCGCTTCCTCGTGCTCTACCCGGAGCAGCCGCGGCTGGCGAATGCGCAGGGCTGCTGGAACTGGTTCGACACGCAGGGCGGCCGCGCGTGGAGCGAGGCGGCATGGATCATGCGGGCCATCGAGCAGGTCGGCGTGCTCTACGCGGCGGACCGGGAGCGTGTGGCAGTGGCCGGGCTGTCGGCCGGCGCCAGCATGGCCGCGCTGCTGGCCACGCGCTACCCGCAGCGTTTCAAGGCGCTGGCCATGCACTCCGGCGTGCCGCCCGGCGCCGCGCATTCGACGGCCACGGCCGTCGGCGCGATGCGCGGGCGGCGCGAGCCGTCGATGGACGTGGCCGAGGCCTGGCCGCCGCTGATGGTCATCCACGGTGAGCAGGACGGCGTCGTCTCCGCTCGCAACGCGGATGCCGCTGCGCAGCTGTGGTCACAGGCGGCCGGCGCCCGCGAAGGTGCGCCGCAGGAACAGCAGCGCGGCAAGCGTTATCCGATGAAGGTGACGCACTTCAAGCGCTCGCGCGAGCTGGTGGCGACGCTGGTGCAGGTGGGCGGCCTGGGCCACGCCTGGAGCGGCGGCGCGGCCCGCCAGCGTTTCAGCGATGCCAAGGGGCCGGATGCGTCGCGGATGGTGTGGCGGTTTGCGGAGAAGCAGTTCGGCGCATCGCCTGAAAGTCCCGGCATCCGCTGACCGCCGCCGCGCCGTGGGCGCTGTGCGCGGCGGTCCGAATCGCGGTTCAGTCCCTGTGCTTCGCCAGGCGAATGGCGAGCTTCATCAGCGTGGGCACCACTTTCCTGCCGTGCATCGCGCGCAGCCGCGCCTTGGCGGCGCCGATGTCCATGCCTGCGCAGGTCACGATCAGCGGCTTCGCCTCCTCTTCCCGCATCACCTCGAACTGCGCCGACAGCCCGGGCCGGTTCGTCTTCGACAGGCCGATGACCGGCGTCGCGCCGCCCAGCGCCTGGAACAGGTGCCGACCCAGGCCGGGCGTTTCGTCGCCATCGAGATGCACGAACCCGTCGAACAGGACGAGTTCAGGCGCCAGCTTGTGCTCGCTCAGCAACTGCATGGCACACGGCAGCGCGCGCAGGTCCAACTCGCCACGCACGGGCTTGTCGACATGGGCGATGCGCGTGACGTAGGTCTGTGTTGCTTCCGGCGAATCCCAGGCTTCGAACGCGACGGCGGCGGCTTGCGCCTGGGCGGCGTCGAAGTGAATGGCTATGGCGAGTTTCATGCGGGATTCTGGCCTGCATGTCGCTGCGGTGCGGATGGGTGCGTCGGGCTGGTTGCTGAAATTCGCCGTCGACTGCTTTGCGGCAACGCAGTTCTGGACAACGAGTCCGATGTGCTGCGCACTGCGCCAGCGCAGGAGCTCTCAAGCGCAGAGGAAGAAGGGCCCGAAATTGACGCTTACGATCCGCTTGCCCGGTGGGGCGGCAGGGGAGCCTCCATGCGGAGACCCTTATGCCGATGGTGACTAGCCTGGCCGGGCGGTATTCATGAGGGATCGTTGTCGGCCTTCGTCTTGGCTGGTGTAGCTCCGGGCAGCGCGGGGACTGCATATGACGCGAGCTGGATGCTTCTCGTCATGAAGTAGAGCAACTTGCGATCCATGTTGACGGCACCCGCATCCGCCTTCTTTCCAATGAGCGGCAGCAACTGCTCAATGAAGCGCCGCTCAACGCTGTCTTGAGCTCTTAACCTCCACACCAGTGAACTGTGTCGGAACAGCGTCAGCATGTTCTCCACATCGCCATTGGCCTTGAATGCTCGCCACAAGATGCTGTGGCTGCTGCCGAAGAGGCCGTCCATTCGCTGGTTATAGAGGTAGCCATAAGCGCGAGTGCAGTCCTTCAACATCTCCTTGCTGAGCGCGCCGTTCTCGCTGAGTTCAAGGTCTGCCAATTTGAGCGACGCTCTCACCAGGTTGTAGGGATCGTGCTCTTTGCGCGCCGTGTTCGAGGCCTCTTGCAAAAGCTGCTTCTTTCGCGCGACATCGTCAGTGCTCGCAGCACGGTCGATCGCCAGGTTATTCGAGACGATGAAAGCCTTGCGCCTCACTGCCTCCTCTTGCAGAAGGCGGAGCTGATGATCTCGGTCGACCTCGTGTGCCTCGTCGTTGGCGATGGCAATGCCCTTGGCCTGAAGGCCAAAGTTCGTCTTGGCATCGATCGCCTCGGCGCGCCTGGCAATATCTACGATCTCACCTGAATCGGCCTTTAATGCCTGGCTGACAAGCGCGAGGTTCACCAGCGTCTGTTGCCTCATCGCCTTCGTATTGACCGATGCCTCACATTGCTTCAGCAGGTCGCGCGCTCGCGTGTATTCCCCGATCATCCGCAGCGCGTGTGCATGCTGGAGCCGAGCCAAGTTCAAGTCTTGGCCAATGCCTGTGCGTTCATGCAACGGCAGGAGATCGTCATACAGCGCGGCCATGCTTCGGTAATGACCGCCGGTCCGGAGCTGGGCAGCGAATGAAGTGGCCAAGGCCAGCACCGAGCGGATCTTCGATGGATTGCCCACCTCGATCGCCTTGGTGGTCGCGCGAAGAATCATCGTGCAGGCGTTGACGATCTCCCGTGCCTCGCAGCGGGCGTCTTTGAAATTCAGGTCAGCCGGGGTCCGAATGCCCTTCAGTTCCCACTCGTCGCCGAAGTACAGGGCCAATGCTTTGGCGCTGAGTGTCCTAAGTTCCGCGTCCGACAGCGATTGAATGACATGCTCCCGCACAGGGCGCCTGACGACCAGGGCCCGCGCGTGCTCATGCGTGGAGAGCGGCCCGCCCAGCGCGCTCACGTCCACGGCGTCGACCAAGGCAAGATCGAAAAGCCTCGAGGCGTGCGGGGGATGGAAGGCGCGTGTTCCGAAGAATCGCCTGACCCGCGAAAACTGCTCGCCCTGCGGGAACATCGAAAGCACCTTAAGCAGGGCGAACGATCGGGTATTCAGATCGTTCGTCGATGTCGAAAGGTCCTTGATCGTTCGGACGAGTGCTGGGGACACGTCTCTACTCTCGACGTCCTTGCCTGCGACATCGGAGTCAAGCTCGTAGACGCCCTTCAGCCCCACGATGTGCAGATCCCGGAGCGTGGCGTCGATCCGGGAGGGGATGCCGTCAGTGTGGCGGTGCAACCGCATCACCGCGTCATGCTTGGCCAGATGAGAGCCGCCCTTGGGATGGGCCGAGACGTACGTCGACGTGTCGGCCTCATCTAGCGGCTTGAGTTCGACGACCTTCATCGTCGAACCAGCGGGTGCGGCGCGCGAACGCACTACGACACAGAGGTGCTGGCAGAAGTCCAGGATCACCTGCACCAGGCCGTGAATCTGTTGCGCGATGGTCGCACCGGCACCGCTGCCGGTGTCCAACTTGAGGTCATCCAACACGAGGATCACAGGACCTTCCTCCGCGAGTCCGCTGCACAACCGCGCAAAGCTGCAGCCGATGTCCTCCGGCAAACCCTCAAGCAGTTCCTCCTGAGTTCGGTATTTGTGCAGATCGAGGTAGTAAACAGAGCCCCTGCGACCCAGGATCTGCTGTTGCACGCCCTCAATGAATTCATCGCCGCCAAGGCCCCAACTGGTGACGAGCCAAGCCCGGCGCTGATCCTTTAGTGCAGCCTGAAAAACTGACTGCTCACCCTTGCGGACGGCACCATGGGCTTCATTGAAGGAATCGGGCCTTGCCAAGCGCGTGAGCACCTCTTCCATGCCTTGGGTGATGGCCAGCGGATCCTCGCTCTTGACCTCTGGCGCGACGATAACCTTTGAATCGCCCCGGGTTCAGTAGACACCTTCGAGCCTCAAACTGAGGCCCAATCGGAGGTGCCATGCAGAGCAAGCAACCCTACCCAGAAGAATTCAAGATCGAGGCGGTCAAGCAGATCACGGAGCGAGGCCATCGGGTGGCCGACGTATCCGCCCGAATCGGCGTGAGCCAGCACAGCCTGTACAAGTGGATCAAAGCGTATTCGACGCCGGCCGCCGAGCGACAGGCGCAGGCCTCCCAGACCGAAGAGCTGCGGCGACTGAAGGCTGAACTGCGGCGCGTGACCGAGGAGCGCGACATCCTAAAAAAGGCCGCCGCGTACTTTGCCAAGCAGTCCGGGTGAGGTACGCGTTCATCAAGGCGCACGAGTCCCAGCACAGCGTGCGGCGCATGTGCAAGGTGATGCAGGTGCACCCCAGCGGCTACTACGCGTGGAAGGCCGAGCCGCAGAGCGCACGGGCCCAGGACGACCAGCGGCTGACCGGGCTGCTCAAACAGGCGTGGCTGGAGAGCGGCGGCGTGTACGGCTATCGCAAGCTGACACTGGACATGCGTGACCTCGGTGAACGCTGCGGCAAGCACCGAGTGGCGCGGCTGCTCAAGCTTGAAGGGCTGCGCTCGCAGACAGGCTACCGCCGTCGCCCCGGCGTGCGTGGCGGCAAGCCAGCTGTGGTGGCGCCGAACCATCTGCAGCGCCAGTTCACCGTGGCCAGGCCCAACCAGTCCTGGGTGATCGACATCACCTACATCCGCACGCACGAGGGCTGGCTGTATCTGGCGGTCGTGGTCGACCTGTTCTCGCGTCAGGTGGTGGGCTGGTCCATGGGCAGTCGCATCGACACCAGCTTGGTGTTGGATGCGTTGCTGATGGCGTTATGGCGCCGCCAGCCCAAGGAGGCCGTCACGGTGCACTCCGACCAGGGCTGCCAGTTCACGGGGCATGAGTGGCAGGCCTTCCTGCGCGACCACAACCTGGTCAGCAGCATGAGCCGGCGCGGCAACTGCCACGACAACGCCGTGGCCGAGAGCTTCTTCCAGCTGCTCAAGCGCGAACGCATCCGTCGGCAGGTCTACGCTACGCGCAATGACGCTCGTGCAGACGTCTTCAACTACATCGAGATGTTCTACAACCCCAAGCGGCGCCACGGCACTGCCGGCGACACTTCGCCAGTCGAGTTCGAACGACGCCATTCCCAACGGCTCACGGGTGTCTAGGAAACCCGGGGCGATTCA
>Ga0075370_10000643_pt1 | contig 13537 bp, 10 predicted proteins | sample EndMethybrTD3035_FD_71398 | JGI IMG/M metagenome (GOLD analysis project Ga0075370, IMG submission 71398) | Populus endosphere microbial communities from Tennessee, USA - Endosphere MetaG P. TD hybrid TD303-5 | ecosystem: Host-associated > Plants > Roots > Endosphere | place: USA: Tennessee... | reverse complement strand
GGTTGACCTCCCCGGAGTTCTCGGCGGTGCCGGTTCGTTCGTCGACCAGTGTTGACGGCCGACCGCCCTCCCACATGGTTGACGCGACAGGCTGCGGGGTCGACACGGACTGCTGCGGGGATGACGCGACAGGCTGCCGCAGCGCCGCTGCGATGCTCGCGGCGGGTGACCGGTACGGACGAGGGGTCGTCGGAGGCGGCGGCACGTGCTGTTCGGGCGGCGAGGGACGCTCCGAGGCCGACGGACGTTCGGGCGGGGGCTTGGGTAGGTAGAGCGCGGCGCGGGCGGCTTGGGCCAGTTCCTTCGTGGAGGAGTAGCGCTGACTGGGATCCTTGGCCATCCCCGCAGCGATGACGGCGTCCATGCGCTGAGGCACGGTGTGACGCAACGTCGATGGCCGGGGCGGCGGGGTGGTCAGATGGCCGACCACTTGCTGCTCGAGACTGTCGCCAGGAAACGGGCGCTGGCCGGTCAGCACTTCATGCAACACACACGCCAGCGCGTAGACATCGGCGCGGGCATCCGCGATCCCGGAGTTGAGCCGTTCCGGCGCCATATACGACCACGTGCCGACGACCATGCCGCTACTGGTCAGACTCGCTTCATTGACACCGCGGGCGATCCCGAAGTCGATCAGATAAGTGAAATCATCGTTGGACACCAACACATTCGACGGTTTGACATCACGATGAACCAGCCCCGTCTCATGCGCGGCATTCAACGCCGAAGCGACCTGCGTGATGATGTTCACCGCACGCGGAGCCGGTAGCGGACCACTGGCCAACATGACATTCAGATCGCGGCCCTTGATCAACCGCATCGACACATACAGCCGATCGTCGATCTCACCGAAGTCATATATCGGAACGATGTGGGGTTCCTCGAGACTGGCCGCGATCCGCGCCTCACGCCGGAACCGCTCGATGAACGCTTCGTCGTTCGCCAGGTGCGGCGGCAACAGTTTGATGGCCACCACGCGTTCGGTCGCGGTGTCGAACGCCCGCCACACCTCGCCCATGCCGCCACGGCCCAACAACTCGACCAACCGATAACGCCCGAACGGAGTCCCCTCCACCAAACCTCCGACCCGCCGCACAGGAAACCTGAGTTAACACTGTAAACGCTTGCCGGTCGCTCCACTCGGTGGAGACAGTAATGCGCTGAGGGTGGTTTTGCGGCTGGGTCATGGTCCCCAGGCTGGGCGACAGCTATCGGTACCCACCGAGTACGGGCACTAGCCGCCCAAGGTGAAGGTGCCGTCGTTGAAGAAGGTACCGACGGCTGGACTCGATGGGGTTCCGGTGTCGACACGCACGAACAGCTCTACCGGACCGAAGATGGTGATGACACCTAAGTTCTCGACATTCGCAATGTTGTTGGTGCTGTTGGCGCTGATGCCGGACTCCGTCCTGAAGACGCCGGTGTTCGTGATGATTCCGGCGTTCCTGAAAGTGGCACTGTTGTTTGTGCTACTGACCCCCGCGCCAACGACCGTCACCAAGTCGCCCGTGATGCTCGAGGAGTTCTCAAAGGTGGCCGTGTTGTTCGCACTGCCGGCTCCAACACCCGCCGACGTCCTGATGTCGCCGATGATGCTGCCTGTGTTCGTCACAGTTGCAGTGTTGTTGCTGCTGTTGGAGCTGACGCCGGCCGATGCCGAGATACTGCCCTCGACCGTGCCGGTGTTGACGGCGGTCGCCGTGTTGTTGTTGTTTCCGGCACCACCTGTTTCGATGGCGATCCCGGCGTAAGCGTTACTCGAATCGCCTGTGGCAGTGGCGGTATTGTTATTCCCGGCTCCCGCAAGGGCCATGCTGCCGTTGCCTCGAACCTCGGCACGGTTGCCGGTGCCACCGGACGCGCTGGCCCTGCTGCCGTTGCCTCTAACCACGGCACGGTTGCCGGCGCCACCAGTCGCGCTGGCGGTGTTGCCGTTGCCGATAACCACCGCAGTATTTCGCGGACCGCCCGTTGCGCTAGCGGTGCTGCCGTCGCCGATAACAAGCGCGATGTTGCCCGGACCGCCGGTCGCGGTAGCGGTGCTGTTGGCACCGAACACAACGGCCGCTGAGCCCCGACTCGACGTGGCGGCGTCACCAACCACCCTGAAGCCGTTGACGGACACACTGATGCTGGGACGGGCGACGGCCGCCCTGGTGGCCGGGCCGGTCGCGGATGTGGCGCCGTGTAGCGGCTTGACCAGACTGGTCAACGACTCAGTCGCGCGACCGGCCGTGTCGTTACCGCTGCGCGACGCGTTGGACTCGCCAGCCGACGTCGTATCCGACTGATCAGCTCCGGACTCGGCGTTAGCGACGGTCGGCATCGTGACGATTCCCGCACCAATGCCCAACGCGAGGGCTAATCCGCCGATGCGGCCGATATACGTTGCTTCGCGCATGTGCAGTCCCCTATCGCCGATACAGCTAATTGGATTCAAAACTTACGCCCCCGTAAAGATTTGCATGGCAAATTAAGATCAATTTCTTCGCGCCCAGCGAGGACCATCGCGTCGACGCCGGATCGTTCGACGACGCCGAGGACGCGGTACTACTAAACGTCCTGCGCCCCAAACAGTTTGATGACGTCAGCTCGCCGGCAATCGTCGAGATTCCCGTTGCGGGTAGCGACGTATCGACTCCGTGGCCGGCGCCGCTGCACAAATCGACGGTCTCCGGCGGCCGGGTACCGGCCACCGCTGATGTCGTATTTGCGTTAGCCGAAAAGTCGCGGGCTGCTGCTCGCAGAATTGGCTGGCCCCAAGTCTTCGCATTTGTCAGCTATTTGACTTTGATACATCTTCTATGCACAAACCGCGCGTATGTCCAGTAGAACAGCCTAGTCCCACACATGGGACACCATTCCTAGCATTGACAGCAATCAACATAAGTCCCGTTATTGACGTCGGCGTGGAAGTTCACTAGTTCCACTGAAAAGTTTGCCGGAGCGCACTTCCGGCTGTTACGTTCCGAGCACTTTGCTGAGAAGCACCTAGGGCGAGGAACACGGACGATGGCTAAGCACAGGTCGAAGCGGGCCCGCACGTTCGCCAAGAAAGCCTCCATGGCCGGGGGCGCCGCCGTAACCGCTGCAGCCATGACACTGGGCCTCGCGCCGCCGGCATCCGCCGCAATAGTCGACGTGCCGTCGCCGGCCGACTCCATCCCGGATATCCCCGGGGTCAACATCATTACGACAGGGCCGCCGTTCGGTCTGCTGAGCCTCATCGGCGTCGATCCGTTTTGGGTGCCGGCAATTCCGGCTAGGATCGCCGACGAGATCAACGGCACGCCGTACATCTCTGGCGGCGACATCGATATCCCCGTCACGGTCCCCAATCCCGCGTACGACCCGAAATGCACCGACACGAGGATCTGCCCGCCGGAGACGATAACGGGAAGTCTCGACCTCGATCTGGCCAGCCTCCGCATTCCGGTCGTCATCGCGTTCGGTCTCGGCGCCTTGGCCACCGGCATGGCCTACCCCCAGGTTGAGGCCGACCTACCCAATCAACCGGGCGGGACGGGACCCAACGCCGAACCGGGATCGAGCGTCACGATCGTGCCGATGCTGCTCGTGCTGAACCCGGGTCGCAATGACGGCGGCATCGCGGCCCGATTCGCGCCCCTCTTCGCGCCGTTTGGAATCGACACCGCCACCAACGATTTCGAGGTCCAGACTGACGGCAGCGCCGTCCTGGTGCCGGTCAAGGTCGACGTCGGCTTGCAGAACGACCCCCGGTCCGACTTCGCCGCCTGGCCGAACCCCGTCACGTTGCTCAACAACGCGGCAGCATTCGCCTTCCCGACGTACATCCTGCGCGGCTCCGATCTCGAGGGAGTGGGGCTGCAAACGCTGAATCCGTTGGTAGCCAACATGGTCGGCAACTTTGGTTCGGCAATCATCGGCGACGGCCTCACCGTGGATCTTCCCGGCGCCCTCCCGAACATCGACCTGACGCGCGCAGAGTCGATCCTCACACTGGACCCTGTGCTCACCAGCCTGCTGGGCGATACGTTCCCGGGCATCGACATCGAGATCCCCAACGGCCCCGAGTTGGAGGATCAGTACGAGGCACTCAACCAGTACTACACGATCGAGAACGGCGCACAGCCGATGCTCGAGCCCTTCCGCTATCCGACTGACTTGTTGAGCGTCCTGACCGGGCAGACCATCACCAACCCGTTCGCCGACGCTGTCGAGCCTGCAATCACCATGCTCGGAAACCTCGGCTATACCAACGTCGTTCAGTACGGCGACGACCCGAACGACTTCCGCGACGACTACCAGCGTGATTTCAGCGACAACTTCGGCAGCAATGGCGGAGAAGCCATGCCGTTCTTCAGTTTCCCGGAGAACATCAAATGGGAAGCGGTGCCAGCGGATTTCGCCAGAGCACTGGCCGGCGGAATCGAGGACGCATTCTTCTACGGCGGTATTCCAGGTCTCAACAATCCACCGCCATCACAGCGTGACAATCCCGCGAGCCTCCTGGTCGACCTCCTCGAACAACTCGTCGGGTCAACCAATCTGAGCGACCTGGCCGATGTGGAATCCCTCGATGACGCTGGCGACGTGCTCGACGCGATCGACGCCGCGGGCGGAAGCGCAGGTCTACGCCAGATCGGCTCGGCCACCCCGAGCACCGCAACCGCGGTAGGCGATCAGAACGCGGAGAGGGAGGCTGTCGACGCTACCGAGGGGACAGCGTTGCCCACCCCGCCGCCGGGTGCCCCCATCGAGGATGACGCAACGGCCACCCCACTCGCGGCGGACGCCACCACCCCGGACACGCGACGCCCGCAGTTCAACGTTTGGCGGGGCAGCATGAACCCGTCGGGCAGCAGTGGCGGCTCCACCACCAGCGTCGGGTCGTCCAGCACCACCTCGATCCGAGGGGCCATCTCGGACACCCGTCATCAGATTCGCGACTCGATCGGCGACTTCACCAAGAGCGTCAGGGACGTCACCACGAACATCACGAAGGCCGCGACGGGCGCTGTAGGTGGCAACGACAGGGGCGCATCCGGTGATGGGGATTCGGAATAGGAGAGCCGTCGCCAACCCGCCGTGCAATACTCGCCCGGATAGCTAACAACTGGTGGCCGCTGCCACCTAAGCCCCGGTGGAGAAACTGTGCTCAGAGCCACTCCCGAGCAACTGGCTCCGCTGTCCCGCATGGAGCGATTCGCCTTCCGCTTTGCGGATGTTTTCAACCGCAGATTCGCCCGTCTGGCGCATTTCTGGAACCGCACGTTCATGGTGGTGGTGCTACGACTGACGGCCGCGCGTCGCATCCAGGCGTTCGGGCTGGAGCGGCTTGCCGACCTCGACTCCGCTGATCGCCTCGTGATGGTGGCCAACCATCGGTCGTTCTTCGACTACTTCACCGTCATGCACGTCATCTTCCAGTCGACCCAACTGTCCAGCCGCATCCTCTTCCCGGTCCGGTCGGCGTTCTTCTACGACCACCCCGCCGGCGTCGCGGTCAACTTCGTGATGAGCGGCATGGCAATGTTCCCGCCTGTTCTGCGCGATCCCACCAAACGCACCTTCAATCAGTACGCCGTCGCCCGGATCGTCTCCGAACTCGAGGTGCCTGGCAGGCTGGTCGGCTTCCATCCCGAAGGCACCCGCCAGCGCGGTGGCGATCCGTACCAGTTCCTGCCCGTGCGTCCCGGCGTCGGCGAGGTCATCCAGCACGCCGGGCCGGGAGTGAAGGTCCTACCGATATTCGTCCTCGGGATCGACAACGATCTGCTGCGGGAGATGTACCGCAATTGGTTCCGCCGCGACGAATACCCCATCGACGTCGTCTTCGGCGATCCCCTTGACGTCGATGAGTTACGCAGGGAGACCGACGGTCCCGAAGCTCACCTGGCCATCGCGAACCATTGCGCCGACCTGGTGGCGGAACTCGGCGAACACCAGCGCACACACGGCAGGGCGGTTTACCGCCCGGACTGATTCCGACGGGCTCGCCAGACTGCTGTCGATACGCTGATGCCGACGGACAGTGCGAAGACCCCGACTATGAGATGGCGCAATGCGTACTCCGACGCGACGAACGCGGCCATCTGAAGCGCACCCGCGGCGAAAGCGATCAGCGCGAAGAGCAGGGCAGCGATCCGCAGACTCTTGGTCGACACCCACCAGCGTACGGACCTCACTACGAAGCCGTCGCGAGTCCGTTCTCTGCACTTCGTGTTTCGGACAGTGCGCGGTTGATGGCTGCGCTGACTCGTTGCGGTTCCTCTTGTAGAAGCATGTGCCCCGCGGCGGGGATGTGCATGTGCACGGCGCCGTTGATCGTCGCGGCGAGGTCGTTTGCATGCGCCACCGGAGTGGCGAAGTCCGTTGCGCCGCTCACGACGACCGTCGTGGCGGTGATCGAGGCAAGGGTGTCGTATCGGTCGTAGCGCTTCAGGCCGAGGAGAAACCCGGCGGCGGTGGTCAGCGTGTTCGTCGATAGCGCGGCCAGTGCGGTCCGCGCGGTCTCGTCGAGGCCGGGTAGCGCCAGCAGCGCATCGCTGAAGGTGTTTGCGATGACCTTGACGGCCCGCTCCGTCACGAACCTTGGTGTGCGCTGGACGATTTCGAACAACGCCTCGGTGGCCGGTGTGGCGATCAGCCGACCGATGCCTCGCTCGGCGAGCTTGCCCGCGGCGGTCGCTACCAGGACGAGCCCACTTGGCTCGACCGGTCGGTCGGCAGCGGGACGTCCGAGGTACTCCAGCGCCGTCATGCCACCCATCGAGTGACCGGCGATCGTCAACGGTCCGGTCACTTTCAGCGCGGAAAGCACGTCGGCCAGGTCGGCGGCGAGCCGGTCGATCCGGTAGGTGTGCATGGGCGCCGACGACGAGCGTCCATGTCCGCGGTGGTCGTAGGTGACGATGCGGATCGAGGTGCCCCACTCCTGGACGAGGTCGCGAATCTGGGCCGCCCAGCTATCCTGCGTCAGGCAGAGACCGTGCAGGAGGACAACGGTGTGCTCGGTGTTCCTGTTGGCGCCGTAGTCACGAACCGCGAGCCGCACGCCGTCGCCCGTGACGATCGTCCGCTCTCGATGGCCCACGGTCGGAGCTGCATCGTAAGTGGCGAACATGTTGCCTCCCAGAGTGATTGCATTCCGCCGTCGAGAGTTCATCTCGACGGCCATGCTTCAAAGCTATGGAAGGGTTGGCGCAGTGTCGCGCTTGTGCGCACAAGCCACGCAACGCGCAATCACGAACTTCTGCGCATTGTGCTCACACCTAGGTCACTGCGGCAGTTCTTCACCTGACTGTTCGCGCACGATGTACTCGGCGTACCAGTCGGCCCAGTTCTCGTCGTACTGGCCGCCGCTGCGCTCCTCATGCTTTCCGTGCGCCACACCGGCCCGACGAAGAGCGCCGGCCAGGTCGACGGCCGAGGCGAAGGTGGTCTCGGTGTCGATGCGCCCGGGTGCGCGCGTCGTCACCTCCTGCAGCAGCCAGCCGTTGCCGTCCGGGTCACGGAACGACGCGAAGGAGTGGTAGCTTGCCCGCTCGTCCGCCGGTCCGCGACGCGCAGCCGCCCGAATAGGTAGGGCTCATCCGGTCCGGCGTACTCCCCCGCGGAGTCGTGGAACACTTCGCTGATATCGACTCCCTTGCCGTGCAATTCGGCACGGGCGGCTCCGATATCTGAGACGACCAGGTACAGGCCCTCGGCCGAGCCCGGCGGCGCGGCGGTGACGTTCTTGCCGAAGATGATCGAACAGCCCGAGCCCGGCGGCGTGAACTGGATGACGCGAAAGTCGTTGCCGCTGTCGAAATCTGCGTCGAGGCGCCAGCCCAGCTGCGCGTAGAACTCCTTAGCGCGGTCCACATCCGACACGGGAATGACGACGATCTCGAGCTTGAGGTCGATGTTGGCCATGCGCTACTCCTCGTCGGGCAATGGATGGCGGGTACGGTCGTCGCGCGCCGGGACTCCGTTGCGCCCGCCCTCATCTTGGGCGTAAAGACCGACAACGTAACCGATCACGCCGCCATTGAGCGCGAGTGCATCACGGCTGATGTTCTGGATCGTGTCGTTGGCGGTGTGGTAATTCGGGTCGCATTGCTGATCGGCGGTACCACCCCAGAGTTCGACTTGCTCCGGTGTTTTGATTTCGTCGGCGCCGGTGTCGAAGTTGCCCGCCGGAATACCCGCCAGGGCGAAGCCGTCGTAGTCGCTACGGCCATCGAACGCCATGTCCTGCGGCGTCTTGCCTGCCCTCTCGATGGTGTCGATCAGCGTGCGTTCTACCCCGGGTGAGCCTTCGGGGATCAGCTGGTCGTAGTCAACCTCGGGATCCGGCGGTAGGGACCCGTCGGCATCGGAAGTGAAGTAGCACGTGTTGGGTGAGGCCATCATGTCGAAATTCAGGTACAGCGCAATGTCTTTCAGCGCCTCAACGTCGAGTGACCCGACGTAGTCGTACGACCCGTACAGACCTTGTTCCTCACCTCCCCAGAACCCGAATCGCACGGCGTTCGCCACCTCCGGCGACGGGCCCATCTGCAGCGCCGTCTCGAGGATCGTCGCCACGCCTGACCCGTTGTCGTTGATGCCTGGACCCGCTTTGACGCTGTCGAGGTGTGCACCGACCATCACCACGTTGTCGGTGGCCCCAGTCTTGGTCTGGGCGATCACGTTGCGCGTCTGGATCTGGTCGACTTTGGCATCGACGACGGCGGTCGCCGTCCCGGTTTCGGACCGGAGTCTGTCACCTTCAGGCTTGTTCACGCTCAGGACCGCGATCTTGACCTCATCGCTCTCGTCCATGCCGCCGCTGAATTCCTCCTCCTCGACGTCGTTCGCGACGACGAGTGCGGCGGCCCCACTTTCGGCCGCTGCGTTGGCCTTATCGGCCAGATCGCAGTCGCCTCTGTCGACCATCACCACGGCACCTTCGACGTCCAGGTCGTTGTAGTCCCTGGTTTGACATCCCTTGGCTCCATCGCCGGACAGCACCACAAATCGTCCGGTGGCCCCTTCTGCGGGACTGGCACCGCTGTACTCGATGGCGTGCGCCTCGAACGGTTTGCCGTTGACGCTCAGCGACTCCTTGGCGACGGAGAAGAGCCCCATGGTGAACTCGGGAGTTTTGACATCGAACCCTTTGTCGCGCAGCGCTTTAGCTACATATTCGACGCTGGCGTCATATCCGGGAGATCCGGCGACGCGCGTGCCTCCGTTGGCGTCGGCGATGTCCTGCAGTGCCTGCAGATGCGCCATCGTGGCATCGATGGTCACCTTCGACTGAAGATCCTTGGCGTACTCGGCGGCTGTGTTCGCCGACTCACCTTCGTCCTTGTCGCGTCCGCAGCCGCCTGTAGCCACCAATGCCGCAATGGCGACGCCCACCACGATCGCTTGCCGTCCCCTGTTGACCATGGTCGAACAGTAGGGGCGATAGGTGGCCCACCGCAGTCGCTTCGACAGTTGAGGTCAGCTGACTTTGCCTCCGCAAGAATTGCCTGTTATTGCCGAGACCGTCAGGCTTCGACGTCCATTTCGACCAGGACGCGACGCAGGAGCTTGCCGGTGGCGTTTCGGGGTAGCTCGTTGATGAAGACCACATCGCGAGGCACCTTGTGCCGCGCCAGGTTGTCTTTCACGTACTGCTTGACCTCTGCTGCGTCTTGTCCAGCGCCAGGCTCGGAAACGATGAAGGCGCGCAACCGCTTTCCAAACTCGACGTCATCGACACCGACCACAGCCACCTCGGCGATGTCGTCGCGCTCCTCGAGCAGATTCTCAACCTCCTGCGGGAAGACGTTCTCGCCGCCGGAGACGATCATGTCGTCGTCGCGGCCATCCACGAACAGGAGCCCGTCCTCGGTGAAATGCCCCATGTCACCGCTGGACATGTAGCCGTCGAGGATCTGTTTGTTGCGACCGTCGGTGTATCCCTTGAACGGCGCACCGTTGCGGATGAAGATGCGACCGCGACGGTTGGCCCCCTCGACACGTTGATCGTGCTCGTCGTACAGCACCACCTCGCAGGTCACCGGGGCGCGGCCGGCAGTTCCGGGGGCGGCGCGCAGCTCGGCGGGGGTTGCGACGGTGGCGATGGCGCATTCGGTGGAGCCGTACATGTTGTAGAGAACGTCGCCAAAGGTGTCCTGCACGCGGTTGGAAAGGTCGGGGCTCAGGGCCGATCCGGCGATCAGAATCACCTTCAGGGACGAGGTGTCGTACTTGGCGACGACGTCGGCTGGAAGCTCGACCATCCGGTGCAGCATCGTCGGGACGGCGACCAGCATGTCGGCCTTGTGGTCGGCGATGAGCTTCAATGTGTTTTCTGCCTTGAACCGCCTGGCGGTCACCACCTTATTGCCCAATGCGGCGCCGACGGTGTAGGTGGCCCACCCAGTGCTATGGAAGATAGGCGATACGATGACCATGGTTCCCTTGCGCGGGAACGGGATTCGGTCGATGATCTGCGCCGTGGCAAGTGGGGACACTGAGTCGCGCGGCGCTCCCTTGGGGAGGCCGGTCGTGCCGCTCGTGAGGATCACCGACCCGCCCGCTTTGCTCGGCGGATCAAGCGGCTCAGTGGAGTTCGACGCGATGATGTCATCGAGAGTCTCAACGCCTGCGGGTGGATCGATGCCCTCATCCACCCACGTCAGTACGCGCGGAAGGTCGGCGGGCAGCGCGTCGAGCAGACCGAGGAACTCGCTGTCGTGCAGCACTACTGTCACGTTCTCTCGCGCACACACCTCGGCGAATTGAGGTTTGGCGAAACCGGTGTTCATCAACACCATTCGGGCGCCGAGCTTGCCGCAGGCGGCCATGGTGACGACGAGACCACGGTGGTCGCGGCACAGTACACCGACGACGGCTCCCGCAGAGACTCCGAGCTTCTGCAGACCGTGCGCCAGAGCCCACGACTGGTCGTCGACCTGCTTGTACGTCAACGTCCCGCGTTCGTCGACAATCGCGGGCAGGTCCGCGTACTTGCGACCACCCTGGATCGCCATCGTGGCCTGCGGGCCGTAGACGGGCGCAAGCTTGGCCGTCTGAATGCCCGCTCCGAGGTCCTTCAGGTCGATGATTCCGGTGTCGACGAGTCGTTTGGCCGCGCGCGCCGCCTCGGACGCCTGCTGCATCTTCTGCCGAATGCCGGCCATCACGTCAGCCATCGGGCCTCCTCGCCACGGTATTTCGATGCACAGTAACAGGCACATGTGAATGATGAATCTGCACCTGCATCGTCGGCGACTGCCCTGGCCCGGGTGGTCGCACCGCTCTCACCTGCGTTGATTCAAGTCTGTTGGTGGCGATCAGCTCGACGGCCGTCCAGCTAGCGGAGCTCACTCTCGCGTGAGCTGACCAGACCAGCCGACTCAGCGTTGGCGACGAGGTGTTCCCAACCGATGAGCGCCGCTCCGATGACGGCGATGGTGGTCACGAAGGCGGCTATTGAGACGACGGGGTGCACCATGTCATTGCTGATGCTGAGGACGCCAAGCAGGATGGCGCCAAACACTGTGGCGAGGGCAGTTCGCCGGGCTCCTGTCGAGGCGGTCATCACACCACTGTGCGCGTGTCACCTGAGGAAATCCGAAGCGTTCTTTAGGGAAACGCTCTGAAAGATCCCAGGGACTGATGCCCTCAAGACGCCCCGGGCTTGACCAAGTCGGCGATCTGTTGCGCGGTGTAACCACCCGGACTCATGCGGCCACTGGCCGCAGCGCGGGCAGCCCGAGTCAAGGCACCGTTCACCGGAGCCGAGATCCCCGCACGATGAGCCAGGCGCACAATCTCGCCGTTGAGGTAGTCAGTCTCGACATCGCCAGTTCGGCGATAAAGAGATTGCGAGGTGGAGTCACCTGGTGCACTGTCGAAACCGGACACCGGCCGTGGCGTTGGACCGTTCGCTCGTGCGGCGGTAGACGTCTCGAATGGAACGAATGCGATTCCGAGACTTCGCAATACGCCCTCGCCCTCACGAATCACCGCATCACGCAGCCAGTCCACATCGGCTCCCGGCTCAGACAACGCGCCGATGACGTTCTTGAGGTTGAGCAGTAGCTTGTTGAACTTCCACGGAGTGACATCCTCGGGCAGCCGAACGTTGATGCCCGCCTGGGACCAGGATGCCTGCAGTGCCGCGAGGAAGTCTCTGTCCTGCGCCGTACTCAACGACGCGGGCCAGCGTGACACGTGGAACTGGCCGACGACCGGCCACGAGCGCGCGATCACCTCACCCGGCTCTATGTGCACGGCAGGACACCAGACACAGACTCCGAAGACGCGGGCGAAGTAGCGCAGCGCGAGTTCCTCTGCGGCAACACCATTGAGGGCGGTCAGCACCGGCAGGCACTCTCCCGCGGTGGTGACGGAACCGTCCGCCGCGGTCACCGGCCGGTCGACCCATTCGCGCAGCGCGGCATCGAGTTGTTGCGTCTTCGTCGCGAACACCAATACGTCGGCGTCAGTCAGCCGCACCTCCTCGAGCGGGGCTACGGCAATTGGCACACGGAAGGCGCCGTCTGGCGTGTGCATCGTTAGCCCCTCAGCCGCAAGTACTTCGGCGTTGCGGCCGCGCGCCACGAGGACGACAGGAACATCGGCGCGTGCCAACACGCCTCCGACGCACCCACCTATCGCGCCGGCTCCGATCACGACATACCTGCGTTGAACCTCCGAGGGCACCCATGCCTCCTGACGCATAGACGATGGTCGCCCTCGACGGTAGGCGTCGTTCATTGGGGCTGCACGATCGGCCATCACGCATAGGAATACTGCGAATTACACGGATGTTGTTTGGCTCGGATGGTCTCTGGGAACCACTACCACCGGAGGTGATGGCAATGACAACTATCGAACCTCGTGAGGCTCGGCGGCATGGATACGCCGTAATGCACGCAAGCGCGGTTGCTGTTGCATTTGCTTCGGGCACATTCGCTTTGGTCGCGATGCTCGTCGGGACGCCGCTGCAATTCGGTGTGGCATTGGCTCTATGCGGTGCGGGCTGGATTGCCGCTCATTTCGTCGAACGGCTTGCCGAGCAAGATCTCGCCCGTCGCAGGCGCCTCGCCCCCGCGGCGGACCTCGTAGACGGGTACGTCCGTTTCGATGCGCTGGTGCGGTCACATCGCCACATGGCACATAGCTGACAGACCGCATCTACGGCTCGAGTCCCCCAGGGACGGGGCTTTCTAACGTGGCCCCCCAGGATCTCGAGAAATTGCACACCGTTCGAGCTAACGGCACCGGACCGGAAATCGTGCGGCGGTCGTGCTGAATCGACACTTTCAGCGCAATCTGGCTAACCACTGATATCGTTGGCGAATCCCGCTAGCTAGGGGGTTACGTGAACTGGCCGAGGATTCCGCTGATCGCATGGATCGGCGCCACCTACCTCCTCGGCTACGGGTTATGGCTGGCGTTCGGGTGGGGCGGCCCCGACGTGCTGATCGTGGTGAGCGATCTGGGATCCTTGGTGGTCGAGGCCTTGGCCATCGTCTGCGTGGCGATGGCCATTCGGTACACCTCAGGCCGGCAGCGCATGGCA
>Ga0075370_10000642_pt1 | contig 13540 bp, 17 predicted proteins | sample EndMethybrTD3035_FD_71398 | JGI IMG/M metagenome (GOLD analysis project Ga0075370, IMG submission 71398) | Populus endosphere microbial communities from Tennessee, USA - Endosphere MetaG P. TD hybrid TD303-5 | ecosystem: Host-associated > Plants > Roots > Endosphere | place: USA: Tennessee... | reverse complement strand
GAGCAGGTCGCTGACGTGCAGGTCGACGATGCCCGCGCCGACCCAGCGCTGCAGCCGGCCCTGCAGAAGCTCGCGCTGGACCTCGAACTCGCGCCGACCGCTGCCTATCCAGAGGAAGCCTTGTGGCGGCAGCTGCTCGGGCAGCTCCTCGCACTCGGCGAAGCGGTCGGCCGTGATGTGGAAGATGCGCATCGGCGGCCCTTGGATGACGCCTTCAGGCGCCTGGCCTGAGCAGCCGCGCAGCGTCGAGCGCGAAGTAGGTGAGCACGCCATCCGCGCCCGCGCGCTTGAAGGCGAGAAGCGATTCCATCATCACGGCATCATGATCCAGCCAGCCGTTGGCGGCCGCGGCCTTGAGCATCGCGTACTCGCCACTGACCTGGTAGGCGAAGGTCGGCATGCGGAACTCATCCTTCACCCGGCGCACGATGTCCAGGTAGGGCATGCCGGGCTTGACCATCACCATGTCGGCGCCTTCGGCGATGTCCAGCGCCACCTCGCGCAGGGCCTCGTCGCTGTTGCCGGGGTCCATCTGGTAGGTCTTCTTGTCGCTCTTGCCCAGGTTCTTGGCCGAGCCCACCGCGTCGCGGAAGGGGCCGTAGAAGGCGCTCGCGTACTTGGCGCTGTAGGCCATGATCCGGGTGTGGATGTGGCCCGCCGATTCGAGTGCCGAGCGGATGGCCCCGATGCGGCCGTCCATCATGTCGGATGGAGCGACGATGTCGACGCCGGCCTGGGCCTGCACCACGGCCTGCCGCGCCAGGACCTGCACCGTCTCGTCGTTGATGATGTAGCCCCGCTCGTCGAGCAGGCCGTCCTGGCCGTGGCTGGTGAACGGATCGAGCGCGACGTCGGTCAGCAGGCCCAGCTCGGGAAAACGCTCCTTCAGCGCCCGCACGGCCCGCGGCACGAGGCCGTCGGGCCGGGTCGCCTCGCTGCCGTCGGGCGTCTTCAGCGCGGGGTCGATGACCGGGAAAAGCGCCATCACCGGCACGCCCAGCGACAGGCAGGATTCGGCCTGCGCGAACAGCAGATCCACGCTCAGGCGCTCGACGCCGGGCATGCTCGCGACGGCCTCGCGCCGCTGCTCTCCGTCCAGCACGAATACCGGGTAGATGAGGTCAGAAGATGCCAGCGAATGCTCGCGCACCAGGGCTCGGCTGAAGGCATCTCGGCGGAGGCGCCGAGGGCGGCTGGCGGGATAGGCTGGCAGCATGAAAAGGGGACGCCGCAAGGGCGAAATTTGTGACCGGCAGCTATGGTACAGAGCCGGCAAGCGGTGTTAAAGTTGCTCCTGAGCGATGCCCGTGAGGGCGTTTCTCCCTGCTTTTCCTCCCTGAGCAGGTGCCTTTACGTGATGACAGCGTCAAGGCTTTTCAGCCCCGGCCCATGGCCGGGGCTCTTTCTTTGTGCGCTGCAAAACGTGAAATTGTGCACCGCATAATCGGCCGATGACGAGTCTGTATCTCTGGGTCAAGGCCTTCCATCTGGTGTTCGTGGCGAGCTGGTTCGCCGGCCTGTTCTACCTTCCGCGCTTCTTCGTCAACCTGGCTTCGGTGCCGTCCGACAGCCACGCCGAGCGCGAGCGTCTGCTGATGATGGCCCGGCGGCTGTATCGCTTTTCCACGCTGCTGATGATGCCGGCGTTGCTGCTCGGGCTGTGGCTGTGGCTGGGCTTCTCGGTCTGGCGCGGGCCGGGGCACGGGTGGTTGCATGCCAAGCTGTTGCTGGTCGTGCTGGCAGTGGGTTATCACCACGCGTGCCTCACGCTGCTGCGCAAGTTCGAGTCCCTGCAGAACCGCCGCAGCGAGCGCTGGTTCCGCGTCTTCAACGAGCTCACGGTGCTGCTGTTCGCGCTGATCGTCGTGCTCGTCGTGGTCAAGCCGTTCTGAGCGGCTGAAGAGCTCGCGCGCCCGTGCCTACCCCGGCCGCCCAGCGCCGCCACGTGAGCTCGGCACTGCCTTTGGCGGGGCTGGCGGTGTGCCTGGTGATCTATGCCAGCCTGTACCCCTTCACCGACTGGCGATGGCCCGCCGGCGCGAAGCTGGCCGAACTGATGTGGCTGCCCTTGCCGCCCCAGCGCTACCGTTTCGACATCTGGGCCAACTACCTCGGCTATGCGCCCGTGGCGGGGCTGGTGTATGCGGCGGGAGTGCGCGGCGGCGGCAAGCCCTGGCGTTGCTGGATCGCCGCGGCCGTGGGCTGCGCGCTGCTGTCCTATGCCATGGAACTGACCCAGCAGTTCCTGCCGCCGCGCTTTCCCTCGCGGCTGGATTGGGCGCTCAACACGGCCGGCGCCACGACCGGGGCCACGCTTTCGGCGCTGGCCCTGCGACTGGGGTGGACGGACCACTGGCAGGCGGCGCGCGACAGATGGTTCATCCGCCGCAGCGCCGGCGCGCTGGCCCTGCTGCTGGCCTGGCCGCTGGGACTGCTGTTCCCCACGCCGATGCCCTTCGGCCTGGGCCCCAGCTGGAGCCGGCTGCAGGACGAGCTGATGGACCTGCTGGTCGACGTGCACGGCGCCGAGGACCTGCTGTCCTGGCTGGAAAACTCCCCTCCGCCGGCCGGCCAGCTCTCCGCCTTGCCCGAGGCCATGGGCATCGCGCTCGGCCTGCTGGCGCCCTGCCTGCTGGCCTTCGTGGTGACGCGGCCCGGCTGGCGGCGGGCGGCCGTGAGCGTCGCCGTCGCGGTCGTCGGGCTGGCCACCACCACCTTGTCGGCCGCGCTCAACTTCGGGCCGACGCATGCGCTGGCCTGGCTCACGCCGCTGGTGGCGCCGGCCTGCCTCGTGGCGCTCGGCCTGGCGGCGCTTCTGCTGCGCTCGACGGGCAGGATGGCGGCAGCGCTGGGCCTCGCCGTGACCTCAGCCGGCCTCATGCTCGTCGCCCAGGCGCCCTCCGACCCTTATTTCGCGCTCAGCCTGCAGGCCTGGGAACAGGGCCGGTTCATCCATTTTCACGGCCTGGCGCAGTGGGTCGGCTGGCTGTGGCCGCTGGCCGCGCTGCTGTGGCTGGCGGCTCACCTGGCCTCCTCGCGGTCCGACCTTACACCCTGAAGCCGGGCACGGAACCGATCCGATCGACCCCGGCTCCTACAATTTCGGATGATGAGCTACTACAAGCACCACATCTTCTTCTGCCTGAACCAGCGCGAAAACGGCGAGGCGGCCTGCATGCAGCATGCTGCGCAGGAGGGCTTCGCGCGCTGCAAGGCGCAGGTCAAGGCCGCCGGTCTGGCCGGACCCGGAGGGGTACGGGTGAACAAGGCCGGCTGTCTGGATCGTTGCGCGGGCGGACCCGTGGCGGTGGTCTATCCGGAAGGCGTCTGGTACACGTATGTCGACGAAGAGGACATCGACGAGATCGTCGAATCGCACCTCAAGGGTGGTCAGCCCGTCGAGCGCCTGATGCTCGCGCCGGACGTCGGCCGCTGAGCCCGCCGCCCACCCTGTCGACGATGAACTCGAACACCCAGCGCCTGCAGATTCCCGGGCCGGCCGGCACGCTGGAAGTCGCCATCGATGTGCCTGCGGGCGAGTCTGCCGTCCGCGGTGTGGCGGTGATCTGCCACCCGCATCCCCAGCACGGCGGCACGATGGACAACAAGGTCGCCCAGATGCTGGCGCGATCCTTCGTGCAGCTCGGCTATCGCGCCGTGCGCTTCAACTTCCGCGGCGTCGGCGGCTCGCAGGGCCACTGGGACGAAGGCCGAGGCGAGATCGACGACGCGCTCGCGGTGGTCGCCGGGCAGCGCGTGACCGGCTTGCCCCTGGCGCTGGCCGGCTTCTCGTTCGGTGCCTATGTCACTTCGCAGGCCGCGCGCCGCCTGGCCGAGGCGGGCGAAGCGGCCGAGCGGCTCGTGCTGGTCGGCCCTGCAACGCAGAATTTCGAGGTCGCAGCGGTGCCAGCCGACACGATAGTGGTCCACGGAGAAGTCGACGACGTCGTGCCCCTCTCCGCCACGCTCGACTGGGCGCGGCCGCAGCACCTGCCGGTGGTCGTGGTGCCAGGTGTCGGCCATTTCTTCCACGGCCAGCTCACGCTGCTGAAGTCCATCGTCGTCAACGCCTGGCACCGGCCGGCGTGACGCGCTCCCTTTCCTTTTCCCGTCTCCCCATTCGATGAACCGAACCCTCAGATTCCTGGGCGCCAACCTGCTCGGCGCCACCCTCAGCCTGGGCGCCGTCGCGCAGACCCCGCCGCAGCCGCCGGAAATCGCCGCCCGCTCCTACTTCCTGGTCGACATGACGGCCAACCAGGTGCTGGCCGAGCGCAACGCGGATGCGCCAGCGGAGCCCGCCTCGCTGACCAAGCTGATGACGGCCTACCTGGCCTTCGTCGCCCTGCGCGACAAGAAGCTCACGCTGGAGCAGCGCCTGCCCGTGTCCACCCGCGCCTGGGCCGAGCGCAAGGGCGGCGGCTCGCTGATGTTCATCGACCCGAAGATGACGCCCACCGTGGACGAGCTGCTGCGCGGCACCATCATCGTCTCGGGCAACGACTCCTCCGTGGCCCTGGCCGAGGGGGTCGGCGGCACGGTCGAGAACTTCGTCGCGATGATGAACCGGCAGTCGCAGGAATGGGGCCTGAAGAACACCAGCTTCAAGAACGCCACCGGCCTGACCGAAGCGGGTCATTCGAGCACCACGCGCGAGCTGGCCGTGATCGCCCAGCACATCATTCGCGACTTCCCCGATCGCTACCCCTACTACTCGGTCAAGGAATACAGCTTCAACAACATCCGGCAGGACAACCGCAACCTGCTGCTGCGCCGCGACCCCTCCGTCGACGGCATGAAGACGGGCTTCACCGACGCAGCGGGCTACTGCCTGATCGCGTCGGCCCAGCGCGACTTCCCCAACGGCAAGCGGCGCCTGCTCTCGGTGGTGATGGGTGCCGATTCGACCCAGGCCCGTGCCAACGAGAGCCAGAAGCTGCTCAACTGGGGCTTCACCGCCTTCGACGACGTGCGGCTGTTCGAGGCCGGCAAGCCCATTGCCACCGTCCCGGTCTGGAAGGGCCAGGCCAACGAGGCGAAGCTGGTCGCCGACGGGCCGGTCTTCGTCGCCGTGCCACGCGGCGAAGGCGACAAGCTCAAGACCTCCATCGAGCGCACGGATCCGCTGGTCGCGCCGCTCGCCAAGGGCCAGCGCGTGGGCACGCTGAAGGTCACGACGGCCGCGGGTACGCCCGTTGCTGCCTTGCCCCTGGTGGTGGCCGAAGAGGTGCCGCAGGCCGGCATCTTCGGCCGCGCCTGGGATGCCATTCGCCTTTGGATCAAGTAATCTGGCTGCTTGCACCGGACTGCCAGGTGCCCCGGAGGACCCGATGAGCCCCGTGCCGCTTCCCGACACCTTGTGTGACCTGAATGGCGAACTGCTCCCGCTGTCGCAGGCGAAGGTCAGCGTGATGGACCGTGGCTTCATCTTCGGCGACGGTATCTACGAAGCCATCCCGGTCTACGGGCGGCGCCTGTTCCGCTTCGACGAGCACATGGCCCGGCTGGCACGCAACCTCGACAAGCTGCGCATCCCGGCGCCGGCCGGTCTGGCCCATCGCGACGACTGGCTGGCCCGCGCCCGCCGGGTGATCGCCGCGCAGCCTTCGAGCGACCAGTTCCTCTACATCCAGGTCACCCGCGGGGTGGCGATGCGCGACCACGTGATGCCGGTCGGCCTCGAGCCGACGGTGTTCATGATGAGCAACCCCTACAAGCCAGTGCCGGCGGAGCAGCGCCACCACGGCGTGGCCTGCGTCGGCGCACGCGACTTCCGCTGGGAACACGGCGACATCAAGTGCACCTCGCTGCTGGGCAACGTGATGGCACGCCAGATCGCGGTGGACCAGGGCGCGGCCGAGACCATCCTGTTTCGCGAGGGGCCGCAGGGCGGCCCGTGGCTCACCGAGGGCTCGTCCAGCAACGTCTGGATCGTGCATGAAGGCGCACTGTTGGGCCCCCCGATGAGCGAGCACCTGCTCGAGGGAATCCGCGTCGCCCTGCTGCGCGAGCTGTGCGAGGAAGAGGGCATCGCCTTCAACCTCCGCCCGATCAGCGAGGCCGATGTCCGCGCAGCCGACGAACTGCTCCTCAGCTCCGCCGGCCGCGAGGTGCTGCCGGTGACCCGCCTGGACGGCGACCCGGTGGGCCATGGCGCCTTGCGAGGCAAGCCCGGCCCCGTCTACGCCCGCCTGTACGAGGCCTACCAGCGCGCCAAGCGCGAGCAATCGATCTGAAGCCCGATGCCTGACATCCCGCCCGACCAGTCGCTGATCGAATATCCGAGCGCCTTTCCCATCAAGGTGATGGGGGCGCACGTGGACGGCTTCGTCGAGGCCATCGTCGCCGTCGCCGCGCAGTTCGATCCCGGCTTCGATCCGGCCACGGTCGAGAAGCGGCCCAGCAAGGGCGGCAACTACCTGGGCATCACCATCACCGTCACGGCCACCAGCCGCGAGCAGCTCGACGAGCTGTACCGCACGCTGTCGAGCCACCCCATGGTGAAGGTCGTCCTGTAGTCACTGCGAGCTCAGCCGGGAGTCGATCTCCTTGAGCTTGGCCGGGGCCGCTTCGTCTCCTTGACGTGCGGCGGCCGCGTACCAGTAGCGCGCCAGCCGGAGATCGGGCGCCACGCCGTCGCCCTTCTCATACATCGAGCCCAGGATGTACTGGGCACCCACGTCGCCCCCATTGGCGGCCATGCGGTACCAGTGGGCCGCCTGGACGGCATCGGGCCGGGTGCCGCGGCCCATGAAGTACGCCGTAGCCGTGGCCACCTGCGCATCGACGCTCCCGGCGTCGGCCGCACGCTGGTACCAGGCCAGGGCTTGCGGCAGGTCCTTCGCACCGAGGCGGCCGCTTTCGTAAAGCTCTCCCAGGGCCATTGCGGCCGTGACGAAGCCGTGCTCGGCGGCCTTCAGCAAGAGTTCGCGCGCCTTGTCGTCGCTGGCTCCGGGCAACTCGCCGCGCAGGTTCATGACGGCCAGGTTGTGCCACGCTGCGGGTTCGCCGGCGTTGGCCAGTGCGGTGAACCGCAATTCGGCTGCGGCGAAGTCGCCGCTTTCGTACACCTGCACCGCCTGGGCCAAGGCGGTGTGGCGCTCGGCGGACGTCATCTCTTCGGCCCGGGCACCGCCCGTGACTGCCAGCAGTCCCGCCAGCAGCAGTCCCATCACGCCTTGGTTGATCATGATCTTCGGTGTCCCGGTGCGTCAGCTGTCCGTATACCCGCTTCGGCCCGGCTTCGCGTCACCGGGGCCTTGGCTTGGCGGCTCGACAATGCAGGACCATGCCCGACAGCCCGAGCACGCCGCGTACCCGTTTTCTGGGTCGGCAACCTTATGCCGAAACTTACGACGCGATGCGCCGGTTCACCGCCGAGCGCCGATCCGACACGCCCGACGAGCTGTGGCTGGTGGAGCACGAACCGGTGTTCACCCAGGGACTGGCCGGCAAGGCCGACCATGTGCTGGCGCCGGGCGACATCCCGGTCGTCGCCTCCAATCGAGGCGGCCAGGTCACCTACCACGGCCCGGGGCAGGTGGTGGCCTATGCGCTGGTCGACCTGCGCCGGCTCGGCTACTTCGTCAAGGAATTCGTCTTCCGGCTCGAGGCGGCGGCCATCCAGACGCTGGAAGCCTGCGGCGCGGTGGGCTTTCGGGTGGCTGGAGCGCCAGGCATCTACGTCAACCTCGCCGATCCGCTGAATGCCGGCCTGCCCGCGGGCCCCAGACCGGATCCGTTCCTGGGATTGGCCAAGATCGCGGCCCTTGGCGTAAAAGTGAGCAACCACTGTACGTATCACGGCTTGTCGCTCAACGTGGCGATGGACCTCGAGCCTTTCAGCCGAATCAATCCGTGTGGCTACGCAGGCCTTCGTACGGTCGACCTGGCTACACTGGGCATTCGTGCAAACCCTGACGACGTCGCGGGCCTCCTGGCCGAGCGGCTGGCAACGCATCTGAGCCGCTGAGACCGGAGTCCTATGGCCACGCAGAACACCACCCACGAAGCCAAGACGGGCGCCGATTACGACGCCACCGCCAAGCAGAAGGCGCAGGCCAAGACGGCGCGCATCCCGATCAAGGTGGTGCCGGCGGAGGTGCTGAAGAAGCCCGACTGGATCCGCGTCAAGGCCGGTTCGCCGAGCACGCGCTTCTACGAGATCAAGCAGATCCTGCGCGAGCACAAGCTGCACACGGTCTGCGAGGAAGCCTCCTGCCCCAACATCGGCGAATGCTTCGGGCACGGCACGGCCACCTTCATGATCATGGGTGACAAGTGCACCCGCCGCTGCCCCTTCTGCGACGTGGGCCACGGCCGGCCCGATCCGCTGGACACCGAAGAGCCGGCCAACCTCGCCCGGACCATCGCGGCGCTGAAGCTGAAGTACGTGGTGATCACCAGCGTCGACCGCGATGACCTGCGCGACGGCGGAGCCGGCCATTTCGTCGACTGCATCCGCCAGGTGCGCGAGCAGTCGCCGGCGACCCGCATCGAGATCCTCACGCCCGACTTCCGCGGCCGCATGGACCGCGCGCTGGACATCCTGAAGGCGGCCCCGCCCGACGTGATGAACCACAACCTGGAGACCGCGCCGCGCCTGTACAAGGAAGCGCGGCCGGGCTCCGACTACCAGTTCAGCCTGGACCTGCTCAAGCGCTTCAAGGAGGCCGTGCCGGACGTGCCCACCAAGAGCGGCCTGATGGTGGGCCTGGGCGAGACGGATGAAGAGATCCTGCAGGTGATGCGCGACTTGCGCGCGCACGGTGTCGACATGCTGACCATCGGCCAGTACCTGGCACCGTCCGGCCACCACTTGCCGGTGCGCCGCTACGTTCACCCGGACACCTTCAGGATGTTCGAAGAGGAGGCCGGCAAGATGGGCTTCAGCCACGCCGCCGTGGGCGCGATGGTTCGCTCCAGCTACCACGCCGACAAGCAGGCCGCGCAGGCCGGCGTGGTCACGCAGACCGACGACTGAGCCGCTTCGGCGGCGCCTTCGAGGGCTGCTCCGGATCGGCAAGCGGACGAACACCGGTGGGGGTGGCTTCCACCGGGGCCGACGGCCCGAGGGGCGTCAGGCCTCCTTCAGCAGATCCTCGATCAGCCCGTGCAGGGCAGCGAAATCCGGCTCGCCGACGTACTTCTTGACGATCCCGCCACGCTTGTCGATGAGGAAGGTGGTGGGGGTGAGCCGGACGTCGCCAAAGGCCTTGGCGATGGCACCGGTGTTGTCGATCGCCACCCCGAACGGCAGCTGGCGCGACTGGGCGTAGTTCGAGACGTAGGCCGGCGGGTCGTAGCTCATCGCGACTGCCAGGGTGTCGAAGCCGCGCGCCTTGTATTTCTCATGGGTCGAAATGATCTGTGGCATCTCGTGCATGCACGTGGTGCAGCTCGTCGCCCAGAAATTGACCAGCACCACTTTGCCCTGCCGGGCCTTCAAATCGGAACTGGCGCCGTCGAGAAGGGTGTAGCTTACGTTGGGCGCGTTCTCTCGCGCCGAGCAAGCCGCCAGGCCGAATGTGCTGGCGGCCAACCCGAGCGACAAGGCAAGATGGCGACGACGCTGGATGTCCATGGAGGTGAGGCGATGAAGCGAAGGAAGTTTACGACGCTGACCGGCGGCACGCTGCTGGCAGGTCTTGGCATGTCGGTGCCGGTTCGTGCCGCGCTGGGATTCCTCAGCGAGGGTGATGCATCGCTGGGAGTGAAGACGGCGCTGGAGCGCGGTGCCCAGGAGGCGGTGAGCTTGCTCGGGCGCACCGACGGCTTCCTCAAGAACCCGAAGGTGATGATTCCCCTGCCTGGAGCCTTGAAGGATGCGGCGCAGTTGCTGAAATTCGCCGGCCAGCAGAAGAAGGTCGACGAACTGGTCACGGCGATGAACCGGGCGGCCGAAGCGGCGGTGCCCGAGGCCGAGGCGCTGCTGCTGGACGCCGTCAAGTCACTCAGCGTGGCGGATGCGGTGAAGATCGTGCGAGGCAGCGAGACCTCGGTCACCCAGTACTTCTCGACTCGCACGCGCGCGCCGCTGGGAGAGAAGTTCCTGCCGATCGTGACGGCCGCCACCGAGAAGGTGTCCCTGGCCGAGAAGTACAACGCGGTCGCCGGCAAGGCGAGCGGATTCGGCTTGATCAAGAAGGACGACGCGAACGTCCAGCTCTACGTGACCCGCAAGGCCCTCGACGGCCTGTACTGGATGATCGGCGAAGAGGAGAAGAAGATCCGCCGCGACCCGGTGGGCACCGGCAGCGAGATCCTCAAGCAGGTGTTCGGCCGGGGCTGAACGCCGCGACGCGCCCGCTCACAGGGTGCGGGACAGCTCGAAGATCAAAGCCGAAGGCAGCGAGCTCAGCACCGCCTCCCGGCCCAGCGTCGCGTGCTGGCGGTCGCCTTCGTTCGAAAGCGCGAAGCTGTGGCCCTCCTGCGCGATCTCGATGAAGACGAAGCCCGGCACGTCGCTTTCGATGCCCTTGCGCAGGCGTTCGAAGCGTTGTCCGGAAAGCGAGGATTCGTAGATCACCGCCTGCGGCAGCGTCTCGCGGCAGAATTCCTCCGCCTCCTCGACCGAACCGACGAAATCGACGACCAGGCCCATGTGGCGAGTGGCCTCGCGGATGTCGTTGCGCAGGTCGCGCCGCACCGCGAGCACCAGGACATGGGCGCCGGCCAAGGGCTTGGAGTTGTCCGAGACGCCGAAGCCCTGGTCGATCTCGATCGCCGTGACGCCCTCCATCTGTTCGGTCACCGTCTGCGGGAACTCGAACGTCACCGCGGTGATGCCCTCCGGGCCGTCGTGCCTTTCCAGGCCCAGCTTGAGGGCCCAGGCGACCTGCTGCACGAGCCGCCAGCTCAGCGTGTCCAGCGCGTCGGGCGGGACGTCGACATCGTGCCGCGCCACCACGCCGTCATTCAGTTCCGCCGCCGGGCGATGGCTGAAGTGGCAGCTCAGGCGCGCGTGCGGCGGCCAGGGGCGAAGGTCGATGCGGAATTCGAGGTTGGCCAGGGCATGCTCGAGCGTCCAGTCGATGAGCGCCTGCAGCATCGTGTGCAGCAAGGTGGCGTCGACGATGACCTCCACCGGCCGCATGGCCTGGCGCACTTCGATGCCACGCGCCGAGATCTCGCGCCCACGCTGCATCAGCACGTCGCGCAGCATCTGGGTCAGGCTGATGGCTTCGGGCGACTGGCGGATGCGGCCAGAGGCGAACCGCGCCAGCTGCTGGCCGATCATTCCCACCCGGCGGGCCTGCTCGATCTCGTCGCGCAGGGCGCGCAGGCTGGGCCGGTCGATCTTGCCTGTCGTGGCCAGGGTGTTGACCCGTTCCAGGGCGCTCGACAGGGAAGTGCCGACTTCGCTGCCGATCTGCGCAATGAGCGCACGGAAATGTTCTTCCTGCCCTTCGGGCGGCCAAGGGGCATTCGTGGCACGCATGGTGGAGGGAAGACGTTCGGGCGCGTTCATGGCAGGTCGGTCACGGGCCGGTCAAGAGCCGGCAGCTGGCGCGAATGGTGACTGTCTGTGACAAGACCGGACATCCCACAGTTGCTGGGAAGTCGTGGCCGCACGTCGGATCCCCGTGAACTAATGCTCGCTTCGGCGCCCTCTCGGCGGTTTGGACAGGTGGCGATGGTCGGCAGAGCCCGTGTGCACGTCAAGGCGCCTGCCTGGCCGAGTCACCGAGCTGGGGCGCGGAGGCGGCCTTGATAATCCTTGCATGAGACTGGGGCCGTACCGTCCTTCTCGGGCGAAGTGTGCTGCGGCCTGGGCCGTGGCTTTTGCATCGCTGGCCGTTTCGGGATGCTCGCCGGCCCTCAATTGGCGCGAGGTCAGGCTGGAGGGGCCGGGCCTGGCGGCGATGTTCCCCTGCCGGCCGGTCGCGCAGACGCGCGACGTGGTGCTGGCGGGCCATGCGCTCTCGCCTCGTCTGGACGCGTGCGAGTCCGATGGTGGAACCTACGCCGTGATGGCCGTGGACGTCCGTGATCCGTCCGAGGTGGGCGCCGTGCTGAAGTCGTTGCGCGACGCCAGTCTCGCCAAGCTGGGTTCTCCGCAGGGCGCATCCGCCGCCAGCGCCGCTTGGCAGGTCGAGGGCATGACGCCGCAGCCTGCCGCTGGTCGGTGGACACTGACGCATTCGCAAGCCGGGCAGCCTCCCGTGAGGATGGACACGGCTGTCTTCGCGCATGGGACGTGGGTGGTTCAGGCCAGCGTCATCGGCCCGGCAGCTGCCGCCGGCCGAGAAAGCGAGCCCTTCTTCGAGGGGCTGCGATTTGTCCGTTGACCGGCATCGCCAATAATCCGCCCATGGCTGGCCTGGTGATCGTTGCCCATGCGCCCTTGGCGACCGCTTTGCAGGCGGTCGCCGCGCATGTGTTTCCGGATCGGGTCGCGGGACTGGTCGCGGTGGATGTGCTGCCCCAGTGGTCGGCCGAGCAGGCCGAGACGGCGCTGCGAGCTGCGGTGGAACAGGCGGCAGGCACGGCCAAGGAGATCCTGATCCTGGCCGATGTGTTCGGCGCCACGCCGAGCAACGCTGCGCAGCGCGTGGCGGACGGGACGCGGTGGCGGCTCGTGTGCGGCGTCAACGTCCCCATGCTGTGGCGGGCGCTGTGCTATGCCGAACGTCCGCTGGATGAGCTGGTCGAGCGCGCGCTCTCCGGCGCGGCTCAGGGAGTGATGCCGGCGTCTGTCCAGAAACCGCAGGACCAGCCACTACACTGCGTGCCGAATGATCCGTCGCACAGTCACCATCAGCAATAAGCTGGGCCTGCACGCCCGCGCATCGGCCAAGCTGACCAAGCTGGCGGGGGGCTTTCAATCCGAGGTGTTCATGACCCGCAGCGGGCGTCGCGTCAATGCCAAGAGCATCATGGGCGTGATGATGCTGGCGGCCGGGATGGGCGCCGAGGTCGAGATCGAGATCGAAGGTGCCGACGAGCAGGCAGCGATGGATGCCATCGTCGCTCTGATCGACGACAAGTTCGGCGAAGGTCAGTAGAGCCTCTGGGCCCTGCTGTCGCCGACGACCCTGTTTCGTCACTCCCCGAGGAAGTGCTTGCGATAGCGCGCAGGCAGGTCGGTCAGGCGCAACAGCATCGGCAGGTCGGCGGTATTGAAGTCCGGATCCCATGCCGGAGCCCCGAGCACCTTGGCCCCGCAACGCAGATAGCCCTTGACCAGCGCCGGCGGCTCGACCTCGAGCGTTTGCTCCAACTCGTCCACGGGCAGAGCCAGCCGCGGCCGCACCTGGTACTCGACGCCGGCCAGATGCGTCCGGCGAAGACGTGCCCACAGACTGGCGGCGGTGTGGCCGCCATCGCGCATGCCGATGCTGGCGCAGCCGACCATGGTGTCCAGGCGGTTGCTGTTCATGAAGGCTGCGAGCGCGGCCCACAACGCCATGATGACGCCGCCCGAGCGGTGGTCCGGGTGAACGCAGGAGCGGCCCAGCTCCGCCATCCGCTCGCGCAACGGGCGCAGGCGTGTCAGGTCGAACTCGGTATCACTGTAGTAGCCGCCCGCTCTACGGGC
>Ga0075370_10000641_pt1 | contig 13565 bp, 12 predicted proteins | sample EndMethybrTD3035_FD_71398 | JGI IMG/M metagenome (GOLD analysis project Ga0075370, IMG submission 71398) | Populus endosphere microbial communities from Tennessee, USA - Endosphere MetaG P. TD hybrid TD303-5 | ecosystem: Host-associated > Plants > Roots > Endosphere | place: USA: Tennessee... | reverse complement strand
GACGCGGCGGCGGCGTCGGCCAGGCACTTGTTGCACTTGCCCAGGCCGGGCAGGCGGGCGTCGGGCTTGCCGTCGCCGGTCTTGAAGTTGGCCTGGCAGCGCCGGCACACGTACATCTTCGAACTCGACATCATCGGCTTCACGCCCGGCTCGCCCGCGGGGCGGGCAGCCACGTACTCGGCTTGGGTCTGGCGCAGCTTCTGCGCGGTTTCGGGAACGGCGGCGGAGGAAGAAGGGCGACGACTGGCCATGGGGGTCCCTGAAAAGATATGCAAGCGACCCGCCACTACAGAAGGGCGGCGGGCAAAGTCTGACCCTCGATTGTCCCAGCATTCGGGCCCGACCGCTCAGTCAGGCCCTGGATTCAGCCGGTTCATTCAAGGGATTGTGTTTCAGACCGTGCCCGGCCCCGGGGGCCCGTGCCCGTCAGCGTGTCAGGCTCGCGCCGTTCTCCAGGTCGAGCGCGTCCTGGCGGATCGGCGGGGCCGTCGGCGCCAGCGTCTTCATGCCGGGTCCGAACTTGGCCACGTCGCCCGCGACGACCACGCGGCGCTTTGGCGCGGCGAACCAGGTCGCCGCATAGCGCTGCACGTCGGCGGCGGTGACCGCGCCGAGCGCATCGATGCGCTTGCCCAGATCGTCCGGGGCCACGCCGATCACGACCAGCGAGCTCACCGCGCCGGCCAGCCCCGCGGTCGTCTCGACGCTGCGGCTGAAGGCGCCGATCAGGGTCGCCTTGCGCGCTGCCAGCTCGTCGGCCGGCACCGGGGTGGCAATCAGCCGGTCGAACTCGGTTTGCAGCAGCCCGACGACGTCGCCGGCCGATTCGTTCTTCGTCTGCACGCTCGCGAGCAGCGCTCCGGCCTGGCGGCGAGCATCGAGCCGGCTGCCGGCGCCGTAGCTGAGCCCCCGCTTGATGCGGATCTCCTGGTTGAGGCGCGACGAATAGCCGCCGCCGAGCACCGTGTTCGCGACCTGCCCGATCGCGCGCTCGGTGTTGCCAGGCGGCGCTGGGGTGACCAGCACCGCGGCCGCCTGACCGGACGACGGCATGTCGATCACCGTGACCGGCCCGGCCAGCGATTCCGGCGCGACGGGGCCAACCGCCGCGAGCCGCTGGGCCGGCGCCTTCCAGCTGCCGAAGTGCTTGGCCGCGAGGCGCCGGGCGCCAGCCGCGTCGATGTCGCCGGCCAGCACCAGCACGGCGTTGTCGGGCCGATAACGGGTGCGGTGCAGCGTCAGCAGGTCGTCGCGCGTGATGCGCTGCAGCGACGCCGCCGTGCCGCTCGCCGGATGGCCATAGGCCGCCGCGCCGTACACCACGCGGTTCGCAGTGCGCGCGGCGACGGTGCCCGGCTGCGCTTCCGCGACCTTCAGCTCGTCGAGCGCCTGGATGCGGGCGCGGTCGAGCTCGGCCTGCGCGAAGGTCGGCTGCATCACGACCTCGGCGACCAGCGCGAGTGCCGGGTCGAGCAGGGGCTCGGCCACCGTGATCGACGCGCCCGACTGGTTCCAGCCGGCGCCGCTGTCGAGCGAGCCGCCGAGCGCTTCGGCGGCGGTGGCGAGCGCGGTCGCGCTGTGCTTGCGCGTGCCCTTGGTCAGCAGGGTCGCGGTCAGCGTGGCGAGCCCGGAGAGCTTGTCGGGATCGGCCTCGCTGCCCGAGAGCACCAGCAGTTGCGCTGTCACGAGCCGGACGCCGCGGCGCTCGGCGAGCACGATGCGCAGCCCGTTCGGCAGCTTCTGCTCGGCCGGCGGCTGCACGGCGAGCGGGCGCGGCGCGGCCGGCTCCGGCGGGGCCGGGTAGGGCTGGGCCCGGGCGACGAGCGCCGCGAGCAGGCCGGCCAGCAGCACGCCCGCGCGCGACATGCGGCGCGCCAGCGACGCCGAGGGCGACACCACGGATGCGCTCATTTCGCGCCCCCTTCCTGCGTGTATTCGACCGTGACCTGGTGTGCCGACGCGATGTACTTCTGCATCACGCGCTTGACGTCGGCCGCCGTGACTCGCTGCAGATCGGCGAGCCCCAGGTTGACCTGCTCCGGATTGCCTTCGAGCACGGCCGCTTCGGCGACCGCCGAGGCCAGGCCTTCCGGCGTCTGGCGCGACAGCAATGCCTGCGTCAGCACCTGCGTCTTGATCTTCGCGAGCTCGGCCGGCGTCACGCCCTGCTTGGCCAGGCGCATCACTTCGGCGAGCAGCGCCGCCTTCACTTCGACCAGCGGCTTGCCGCTGGCGGCGATCGCGTAGGCCGTCAGCAGGCCGGGGCCGGCGCGCAGGTCGGCCTCGAAGCCGGCCTGGCTGGCGAGCTGCTGGCGGTAGACGAGCGACTGGTTCAGGCGCGACGACTCGCCCGAGCTGAGCAGCGCCGCGGCGATCCGCAGCGGGGCCGCGTCGGGGCTCGTGACGGTCGGCGCGAGCCAGTTGATCGCGATCGCCGGCAGCGGCACCTGCGGCCCGGTGACGGCGACGCTGCGGTCGCTCGGCCACGGGGGCTCGTCGCTGCTGTCGCGCTCCATCGGCTTGGCCGGACGCGCCACCGGGCCGAAGTACTTGTCGACCCAGGCGTTGAGCTGCTTCGGCTCGAAATCGCCGGCGATCACGAGCGTCGCGTTGTCGGGCCGGTAGTAGCGGCTGTGGAACGTGGTCACGTCGGCGAGCGTCGCTGCTTCGAGGTCTTCGATGCTGCCGATGCTCGGCCGCTTGTACGGGTGCTTCAGGTACGCCGACGGCGCGATCGCGTTGAAGAAGCGGCCATACGGCGAGGCCAGGATGCGCTGCCGGTACTCTTCCTCGACGACCGCGCGCTCCGACTTGAAGTTCGCGTCGTCGACGTTCAGGTTCGACATCCGCTCGGCCTCGGCCCACAGCAGGGTCTCGAGATGATTCGAGGGAACGACCTCGTGGTACGCCGTCACGTCGTTGCTCGTGAACGCGTTGTTCGAGCCGCCGACGTCCTCGGTCAGCCGGTCGAACTGCTCGGCCTTGAGGTACTTCGTGCTCTTGAACATCAGGTGCTCGAACAGATGCGCGAAGCCCGAGCGGCCCTGCGGATCGTCGCGCGCGCCGACGTGGTACCAGACCTGCACGCTCACGGTCGGGCTCGTGCTGTTGCGCACGCTGATCACTTCGAGCCCGTTCGGCAGCACGCGCTCGCTGAAGCCGACCTTCGGGACGTCGAGCGGGCGCGCCGGCGTGGCGGCCAGCAGCGGCGAGAAGGCGGCGGCCAGCGCGAGACCGACAACGGCGCGCGCGAACATCGAGCGTGGAGCGAGTTTCATGGCGGTGCGGCGGGTGGCGCTGACCCTGCTCAGGCCGACTTGGCCACCAGCGTGAAGTGCTCGACCGCCGGCGGCGCCGCGAAGAACGGCCCGACGATCGCGCGCCATTGCGGGAACAGCGGCCCCTGGCGGAAGTCGACGGTGTGGTTTTCGAGCGTGTCCCAGTAGATCATCAGCACGTAGCGGTCCGGCGACTCGACGCCCCGGTTGACCTTGTAGCCGCGAAAGCCTTTGGCCTTGGACGCGACGGTCTCGATGCCATGCTGGATGGCGGCATCGAACTCGGCCTCTTTGCCCGCGACGACGCGGATGTCGGCGATTTCGAGAATCATGGTGGGGTTGCTCGGCGAATGCAGAAACCGGGCAGTCTACACAGCCCGGGGGCGGGCGTTCAACGCCGCGATCAGACCCCGAGGTAGCGCGCGAGCGTCGCGTGGTCGTTCGCGAGTTCGCCCGACGCGCCGGCCGCGACGACGAGGCCTTTTTCGAGCAGCACCGCGCGGTCAGTGTGGGCCAGCACCGCGCGGTGGTTGCGGTCGACGATCAGCGTGCTGATGCCCGTCGTGCGCACCTGGGCGATCACGCGCCAGATCTCGGCCACGACGAGCGGCGCGAGGCCTTCGGTCGCCTCGTCGAGGATCAGCAGCTGGGGGTTGGTCATCAGCGCCCGCCCGATCGCGAGCATCTGCTGCTCGCCGCCGGAGAGCTGCTGGCCGCCGTGGGAGAGCCGCTCGGCGAGGCGCGGGAAGGTCTGGAGCACGCGTTCGAAGCCCCAGGCCGTGCTGCCGGTCGGGCCGGGGCGCGCCGCCATCACGAGGTTCTCGCGCACCGAGAGGTTCGGGAAGATGCCGCGCCCTTCGGGCACGTAGCCGATGCCCAGCCGCGCGACGCGCTCGGGCGGCTGGTTCGTGACGTCGCGGCCGTTCCAGCTGACGCGCCCCGACGCGGCGCGCACGTAGCCCATCAGCGTGCGGATCAGCGTCGTCTTGCCCATGCCGTTGCGCCCGAGCAGGCCGAGCGCGCTGCCGGCCGGCAGATCGAGGCTCACGCCGCGCAGGATGTGGCTTTCGCCGTAGTAGGTGTTGATCTTGTCCAGCTGCAGCATGTCAGTGGACCTCCTCCATGCCCTCGCCGAGGTAGGCGATCTGCACCTGCCGGTTCGTGCGGATGCGATCGGGCACGTCGCTCGCGATCACCTCGCCGTTGACCATCACGGTGATGCGGTCGGCGACGCGGAACACCGCGTCCATGTCGTGCTCGACCAGCAGCACCGCGTGCGAGGCCTTCAGCGCCCCGAGCAGCGCCAGCATGCGGTCGGTTTCCTCGGCGCCCATGCCGGCGAGCGGTTCGTCGAGCAGCAGCACACGCGGCGCGGTCGCGAGGCACATCGCGATCTCGAGCTGGCGCTGGCCGCCGTGGCTCAGCACGCCGGCGCGCTGTGCCGCGTGTTCGGCGAGCCCGGCCGCATCGAGCGCCGCGCGCGCAGCGCCCACGCTGTCGGCGCATCCTTGGGCTGATTGCCACAGCGCCCACGGCCGCGCGCGCGCTGCCTGTGCGCACAGGCGCGCGTTCTCGAGCGCGCTGAACTCGGGGAAGACGGTCGTTCGCTGATAGCTGCGGCCGACGCCGGCGCGTGCGCGCTGCGGTTGCGGCATGCGCGTGATGTCGCGGCCATCGAGCTCGATGCGGCCGCCGCTCGCCGCCAGCTCGCCCGACAGCAGGTTGATCAGCGTCGACTTGCCGGCCCCGTTGGTGCCGATCACGGCATGCACCTCGCCGACCAGCAGATCGATCGACACGCTGTTGACGGCCGTCAGGCCGCCGAAGCGGCGCGTCAGCTGCACCGCGCGCAGCAGCGGGGTCGTCGTCGTTTCAGCCATGTGCTGCTCCCGTGAGCCGCGCGCGCAGCCCGATCAGGCCCTTGGGCAGCAGCGCGACGAACGCGATGATCACGAGCCCGAGGCTCAGCTGCCAATGCGACGCGAGCGGGCCGATCAGCGCCTCGGCCTGGAACAGCTCTTTCAGCAGCGTGAACGCGGCCGCGCCGATCACCGCACCACGCAGGCTGCCGATGCCGCCGAGGATCAGCATCAGCAGCACGGCGCCCGACTCGTGCCAGCTCATCAGCTCCGGGTTGACGGCGCCATCCTTCGTCGCGAGCAGCACGCCGGCAAGCGCCGCCAGGCTGCCGGCGATCACGAACGCGGCGAGCTTGTACCAATAGGTCGCAAAGCCGGCGGCGCGCATGCGCTGCTCGTTCACGCGGATGCCGGCCAGCGCGTGGCCGAAGCGCGAACGGGCGATCAGCGCGACCAGCGCGTAGGTGAGCGCGAGCGCCGCGATCACAGTGAAATACAGGTGGCGCCGATCGTCGAGGTTGACGAGTGTTGCGCCGCCGAGCTCGAGCACCGGCTTCACGTACATGAAGATGCCGTCGCTGCCGCCGCCGAGCTTGGTGTCGTGCGCGACGAAGTACGCCATCTGCGCGAAGGCGAGCGTCACCATGATGAAGTAGACGCCGCGCGTGCGCAGGCTCAGCGCCCCGACGAAAAACGCGTATGCCGCGGCGGCGGGGATGCCGACGGCCAGCACCTTGGCCAGCGACGCGCCGGTGTCGCCCGAGACCAGCACCGTCGCATACGCGCCGATGCCGAGGAAGGCCGCATGGCCGAGGCTGACGAGACCGGTCATGCCGACCAGCAGCTCCAGGCTGAGCGCGAAGATCGCGTAGATCGCGATGCGTACGACCAGGTCCTGCGTGTAGGGCGTCAGCAGCGCCGGCAGTGCGAGCAGCACCGCGAGCGCAATCAACGGGACCGCGAGGCTGCGAACTTCAATAGCCACGTTTCATCAGCCCTTCGGGCCGCCAGACGAGGATCACTGCCATCAGCAGATAGACGAACACGCCGCTGTACTCGGCAAAGAACACCTTGCCGAAGGTGTCGACGAAGCCCACCAGCAGCGAGGCGATCAGCGCCCCGGTGATCGAGCCGATGCCGCCGATCACGACGACGACGAAGCAGATGATCAGCACGCTGCCGCCCATACCCGGGTAGACCGACGAGAGCGGCGCCGCGATCATGCCGGCCAGCGCGGCGAGCGCGACACCGCCCGCGAACACCACGCGGTAGAGCAGCCGGATGTCGATGCCCAGCCCGCGCACCATGTCGCGGTTGCTCGCGCCGGCACGGATCATCATGCCCAGCCGCGTGCGGTTGACGACCCAGTAGAGCGCGAGCGCGACGACGATGCACGCCGCCGACGCGAACACGCGATACCACGGGTACGACATCAGCTCGCCGAGCCGAAAGCCGCCGGCGAGCCAGCTCGGTGCCGGCACGCCGTGCACGTCGTTGCCGACCAGGATGCTGCGCAGCTCCTCGAACACGAGGATCAGCGCGTAGGTCAGCAGCACCTGCTGCAGGTGTTCCCGCCGGTAGAGGAAGCTGAAGAACGCCCACTCGAGCAGGTAGCCGAAGCCGGCCGCGAGCAGCACGCCGACGATCAGCCTTGTCACGAACCAGTCGCCGAAGTACGGCGCGAGCGCGAACGCGAGGTACGCGCCGATCATGTAGAAGCTGCCGTGCGCGAGGTTGATCACGCCCATGATCCCGAAGATCAGCGTGAGGCCGCTGGCCACGAGGAACAGCAGCAGGCCGTACTGGACGGCGTTCAGGCACTGGACGAGGAAGGTTGCGAGATCCACGGAAACCTAGGTAAGCAAGAACCGGGCGGGCAAAAAAAGGGCGGCGCGTTCGCACCGCCGCTCGCGTTCGCTGGCGCGCCGCGACTCTACAACTTGCACCCGCGCGCCGGGTCGGCGAGAGCCTTCACGGCGATCGAGCGGTACTCGTTGTTGTTGCCCTTCGCTTCGCGCAGATAGATGTCCTGCACCGGGTTGCCGGCCGGCGAGATCGTGAACTTGCCGCGCGGGCTGTCGACCGTGACCTTGTGCATCGCGGCGGTCAGCGCGTCGCGCTTGGTGATGTCGCCGTTCACGGCCTTCAGCCCGGCGCCGAGGATCTGTGCCGCGTCGTAGCCCTGCACCGCGTAGACGTCGGCGTTCGCCTTGTAGGTCAGCGCGAAGTTCTTGCGGAACGCGTTGTTGCGCGCGGTGTCGAGGTTGTCGGCGTAGTGCAGCGTGGTCAGCATGCCCTGCGCGGCGGGGCCTTGCGCTTCGAGCGTGCCGTCGGTCAGGAAGCCGGGGCCATAGAGCGGGATTGTCTTGTTCAGGCCGGCCGCCGCATAGTCCTTGACGAACTTGACGGCACCGCCGCCGGCGAAGAACGCATAGACCGCATCGGGCTTCTGCGCCGCGATCTCGGTCAGCAGCGCCTGGAACTCCACGCCCGGGAACGGCAGGTTCAGCTCCTTGGCGACCGTGCCGCCGCCCTTCTCGAACGCCTCCTTGAAGCCTTTCACCGATTCGGCGCCGGCCGCGTAGTTCCAGGTGATCGTGATCGCCTTCTTGTGGCCCTTCTCGGCCGCGACCTTGCCCATCGCGAACGCCGGCTGCCAGTTCGAGAACGAGCTGCGCACGATGTTGGCACCGCACATCGCGCCGGTGATCGCATCGGCGCCGGCGTTCGGGATGATCAGCAGCGTGTTGTTGTCCTTCGCCGCCTTCGCCATCGCGAGTGCGACGCCCGAGTGCACGGTGCCGACCAGCACGTCGACGTTGTCGCGCTTGATCAGCTTGTTGACGTTGTCGGTGGCCTTCGACGGCTCCGATTCATCGTCGACCTTGAAGTACTGGATCTCGCGGCCCGCGAGCTTGCCGCCTTGCTCCTGGACGTACAGCTTGAAGCCGCTCTCGATCATGTTGCCCAGGCTCGCGTAGGTGCCGGTGTAGGGCAGCATGAAGCCGACCTTGATCGGCGCGTTGCCCTGGGCGTTCGCGCCGAGTGCACAGCTCGCCAGCGCGGCGGCGAGGAGGGTGGTCTTGAACGACGGCGACATGCGAAAACTCCTGCTCAGGATGAATGGGACGGATCGAGGATGAATCGGGCGGCATTGTCCGCGAGCAGCTCGGGCTGGTCGCGGTGCGGAGAGTGCCCGCATTTGGGGATCACGAGCAAGCGGGTTTTCGGCAGGCGCCGCGCGATCGCGCGAATCTGCTCGAGCGTGCCGTACTCGTCGTCCTCGCCCTGCACCGCGAGCACCGGGCAGCGGATCGTCGCGATCTCGGCCTCGATGTTCCAGTCGCGAAACGCCGGCGAAAGCCACACGTCGTTCCAACCGCGAAAGGCCGAATCGGGGTCGTCGTGGTAGCGCCCGAGGCGCGAGCGCAGGTCGGTCGACGCATAGGCCTCGCGGGCCTTTTCGATGCTCGCGATCGAGACGTCCTCGACGAACAGGTGCGGCGCCACCGCGACCACGCCGGCCGTGCGTTCGCTGAAGCGCGCCGCGTACAGCAGCGCGATCGAGCCACCGTCGCTGTGGCCGAACAGCCAGGGCTTTTCGATGTCGAGCGCATCGAACAGCGCCGGCAGCACCTCGTGCGCCTGCTGGTGCATGAACTCGGGCGTCCAGCGTTCGTCGGCCGGCTTCGGCGTAGAGCGGCCGTAGCCGTAGCGCGAGAACACCAGCCCGCGCAAGCCGTGCGCCTCGCACAGGCGAGCCGGGAAGTCCTTCCACATCGCGACCGAGCCCAGCCCTTCGTGCAGGAACACGACCGGCGGGTGGCGCGACTGCGCCGCGCCGACCCATGCGGTCTCGACGCGCAGCGTGCGGCCGCGCCACGCGACCGACGTGTGCACGTTGCCGGACCCGCCTGTCACGATGCGCCGACCTTGTGTTCGCGCTCACGCAGCCGGAAGCGCTGGATCTTGCCGGTCGCGGTTTTCGGCAGCTCGTCGATGAACTCGATGAAGCGCGGGTACTTGTAGGCGGCGAGGCGCTCCTTCACGAACGCCTTCAGCTCGTCCTCGCTCACCTGCTGGCCCGGCTTGCAGACGACGCAGGCCTTGGTCTTGGTGAGGCCGTCGGCGTCTTCCTTGCCGATCACCGCGCATTCGAGCACCGCCGGGTGCTGCATCAGCGTCGCCTCCACCTCGAACGGCGAGACGTAGATGCCGCTGACCTTCAGCATGTCGTCGCTGCGCCCGGCGTAGACGTAGGCGCCGCGCTCGTCGATGTAGTACTTGTCGCCGGTCTTGGTCCACTCGCCCTGGAAGGTGGCGCGCGACTTCTCGCGCTGCGCCCAGTACATCAGCGCCGAGCTCGGGCCGCTGACGAACAGGTCGCCGATCTCGCCGCGCGGGGCCTCGTGGCCCGACTCGTCGAGCAGCCGCAGCGCGTAGCCGGGCACCACGTCGCCGGTGCTGCCGTAGCGCACCGCACCGGGACGGTTCGACAGGAAGATGTGCAGCATCTCGGTCGAGCCGAGGCCGTCGATGATCTCGCAGCCGAAGCGTGCGGTGAATCGCTCGCCGATCTCGCGCGGCAGCGCTTCGCCGGCCGACGAACACAGCCGCAGCCTGACTTGCGAGCGCTCGGGCAGCTCGGGCGAGGCGAGCATGCCGGCGTAGCCGGTCGGCGCGCCGAAGAACACGCTCACCTGGCGTTCGGTCCAGCGCTTGAAGACGGCCGCCGGCGTCGGGCGCTCGGCCATCAGCACGGTGGTTGCGCCGACGCTGAGCGGAAAGGTCAGCGCGTTGCCGAGTCCATAGGCGAAGAACAGCTTGGCCGCCGAGAAGCAGACGTCGCCTTCGCGCAGCCCGAGCACCGGTTTGCCGTAGAGCGCCGCGGTCCAGTACATGTTGGCGTGGGTGTGCACGGCGCCCTTGGGCCGGCCGGTCGAGCCCGACGAGTAGAGCCAGAAGGCGATGTCGTCGGCGCGCGTGTCGGCGGCGTGCGGCAGCGCTGGGGTGTCGAGCAGGCTCGAGAAGGCGCGCGTGCCTTCGGGGGCAGGCTCGCTGCCGCCGCTGACCAGCACCGGCAGGGCCTGTTTCGACGCGGCCAGCGCGGCCTGCAGCGTCGGCCACAGCGGACGCGACACGAGCAGCGCCTGGGCCCGCGAGTGGTCGAGCATGAACGCGTAGTCGTCGGCGGTCAGCAGCGTGTTGACCGGCACCGGCACGACGCCGGCATACAGCGCGCCGAGGAACGCGACCGGGAAGTCGATGCTGTCGTGCATCACGACGAGCACCCGCTCCTCGCGCTTCAATCCGAGCGCCAGCAGCCCGGCAGCGCAGCGCCGCACCGCATCGGCCAGTTCGGAATAGCTCAGGCTGCGGGTATCGTCGATGTACGCCGTGACCGCGCCGCGCCGTTCGTTCAGCGCGAGCAGGTACGCGGCGACGTTGAATCGCTCAGGCGGGGCGGCGGGTTCGGCAGGATGCGGCATCGGCAGATTTCCGCAAGAGCGGATGTAATATGTTGCATGCTTGTGGCACTATAGCGCCGAACCGGAACGCCTCGCATCGCGCAAACCCGAAGGTGGCCGCCCGCCTTGCTTGACCTGCCCTGATGGACCTGTCCGCCCAACCTGAACTGCCCGAGACCAGCCCCGCCGGTGGCGAGGCGAAGGACCCGTTCCTCGCCGCGCTCGGTGAGCGCACCCGCGCGCTGCGCGCCCGGCGCGGCATGACGCGCAAGAGCCTGGCGAAGGCGGCCGAGGTCTCGGAGCGGCACCTCGCCAACGTCGAGATGGGGGTCGGCAACGCGTCGGTGCAGTTCCTGCGCCAGTTAGCGCTCGCTCTCGACTGTTCCCTCGCCGAGCTGGTGGGCGACGAATCCGCCAGCTCGCCCGAGTGGCTGATGATCCGCGAGATCCTGCGCGGGCGCGGCGAGGCCGAGCTGGCCGAGGCGCGCGCCGCGCTGGTCACGATGTTCGGCGCGCCGGCGAGCGACGCCGCGCGGCGCCAGCGCATCGCGCTGATCGGGCTGCGCGGCGCCGGCAAGAGCTCGCTCGGGCGCGCGCTGGCCGAGCGGATGCGCGTGCCGTTCGTCGAGCTGAACCGGCGCATCGAGGCGCTGGCCGGCTGCACGCTGTCGGAGATCCACTCGCTTTACGGCCCCGCCGCGTACCGGCGCTACGAGCGGCGCGCGCTCGAGGAGGCGATCCAGGGGAACTCTCGCGCGGTGATCGCGACGCCGGGCGGCATCGTCTCCGACCCCGGCGCATTCAACCTGCTGCTCGCCCATTGCCGCACCGTGTGGCTGCAGGCCACGCCGGAGGAGCACATGGGCCGGGTCCTTGCGCAGGGCGACACGCGGCCGATGGCCGGCAACCGCGGCAACGCCGAGGCGATGAACGACTTGCGGCGCATCCTGGAAAGCCGCGCCGCCTTCTATTCGAAGGCCGATGCGGTGTTCGACACCAGCGGCCAGGGCTTCGAGGCGGCGTTGGACGGCCTCGAGCGCTTGCTGCGGGACACGCCGGCGGGCTGATCCAGACCTGCGGGTTCGTCCCGGTTGCGGAGCTGGAGTTGATGCAGTATATTGCAGCATTCAGTCGGAAGTGAATGCACAATACTTCCGCTTCATCTTCAGCGAGGTCCGCGATGAACAGCCCAGTCGACTACCGAACCGCCCCCGATCAGTACAAGCACTGGAAGCTGCAGTTCGAGGGTCCGGTCGCGACGCTGGTGATGGCGATCGACGAGGACGGCGGCCTGCGCGAGGGCTACAAGCTCAAGCTCAACAGCTACGACCTGGGTGTCGACATCGAGCTGAACGACGCGGTCCAGCGCATCCGCTTCGAGCACCCGGAGGTGCGCACGGTCGTCGTCACCAGCGGGCGCGACCGCGTGTTCTGCTCGGGCGCGAACATCTTCATGCTCGGCAAGAGCACGCACGCCTGGAAGGTCAATTTCTGCAAGTTCACGAACGAGACCCGCAACGGGCTCGAGGATTCCAGCCGTCACTCGGGGCTGAAGTTCCTCGCCGCCGTCAACGGCGCGTGCGCCGGCGGCGGTTATGAACTGGCTGCGGCGTGCGACGAGATCATCCTGGTCGACGACCGCTCCTCGGCCGTCAGCCTGCCCGAGGTGCCGCTGCTCGGCGTGCTGCCCGGCACCGGCGGGCTGACCCGTCTGACCGACAAGCGCAAGGTCCGGCACGACCATGCCGACATCTTCTGCACCACCAGCGAAGGCGTGCGCGGCAAGAAGGCGAAGGAATGGCGCCTGGTCGACGAGGTCGTCAAGACGCAGGGCTTCGCGCAGCGCGTGCAGGAGCGCGCACGCGAACTCGCCGCGGCGAGCGACCGGCCCGCGGGCGCGAAGGGCGTTGCGCTGACGCCGCTCGCGCGCACGCTGACGGACGACGCGCTCCGGTACACGCACGTCGAGGTCACGATCGAGCGCGCGCTGCGCACCGCGACGCTGACGGTGAAGGCACCGAGCGGCCCACAACCGTCCGACATCGCCGGCATCGAGGCGGCCGGCGCTGCCTGGTACCCGCTGCAGATGGCGCGCGAGCTCGAAGACGCGATCCTGCACCTGCGCACCAACGAAACCGATGTCGGCACCTGGGTGCTGAAGACCCGGGGCCATGTCGCCGACGTGCTGGCGATGGACGCCGTGCTCGACGCGCACAAGAACCACTGGTTCGTGCGCGAGACGATCGGCTATCTGCGCCGCACGCTCGCACGGCTGGACGTCAGCTCGCGCACGCTGTTCGCGCTGATCGAGCGCGAGTCGTGCTTTGCCGGCACCTTGCTCGAGCTCGCGCTCGCGGCCGACCGCAGCTACATGCTCGCGCTGCCCGACGAACCCGACGCGGCACCGAAGCTCGCCGTCTCGGCGCTGAACTTCGGCACCTACCCGATGGTCAGCCATGAGACGCGCCTGCAGCGCCGCTTCTACGGCAACGCGAGCGAGATCGACGCCGTGCGCAGCACGAACGGAGCTTCGCTCGACGCCGACCAGGCGTTCGCGCTCGGCCTCGTCACCGCCGCGCCCGACGACATCGACTGGGCCGACGAGATCCGCATCGCGATCGAAGAGCGCGCAAGCCTGTCGCCCGATGCGCTGACGGGCATGGAAGCGAACCTGCGCTTCGCCGGTGCCGAGACGATGGAGACGCGCATCTTCGGCCGCCTCTCGGCATGGCAGAACTGGATCTTCATTCGCCCGAACGCCGTCGGCGAGGGTGGGGCGCTGAAGGTCTACGGCACCGGCACCAAACCGCAATTCGATCGCAACCGCGTCTAACCAAGGTCACCGCATGAGCAGCATCGACTACAGCAGCAAGATCCCGAACAACGTCAACCTCGGCGAAGACCGCACCTTGCAGCGTGCGCTCGAGCACTGGCTGCCGAACTACCTCGACTGGTGGCAG
>Ga0075370_10000640_pt1 | contig 13565 bp, 14 predicted proteins | sample EndMethybrTD3035_FD_71398 | JGI IMG/M metagenome (GOLD analysis project Ga0075370, IMG submission 71398) | Populus endosphere microbial communities from Tennessee, USA - Endosphere MetaG P. TD hybrid TD303-5 | ecosystem: Host-associated > Plants > Roots > Endosphere | place: USA: Tennessee... | reverse complement strand
CCGCCTACCAGCAGTTCCTGCACCTGGGCGAAGCCGGCCTGGCGACCCTGATGATGCCAGTCGTTGTTAGCCGCTTCATGGCGCCAGAGAGCGAACGGGAGAATTGGGGGGCGACGTGGTGCCTGCAGTCGTTCCAGAAGCGGTTGAAGCTGGTCAGCCAGCGGCTTACCAACTCACCCTATCTGGCCGGCGAGGCTTTTCCGCCGCCGACATCTCGGTGACCTACGCGCTGAACTTGGCCCAGCGGAACTGCGGCATCACCCTCGGAGACGCCGAACAGGCTTACCTCGCCCGAACCACGGGCCGCGACGCCTACAGGCGTGCCATGGAGCGTTCGCACTAAGGGGCGAACGCCTAACCGCTATCGCCGGCAAAGCCGCCGTTCAAGGCGTGAGAACGGCTCATCAAGACCTGCCATCGGTTCATCTTTGTGAGCGCGTTCCTAACGGTCGAAAGGCTACCCCTAGATGCAGGATTGTGAGGGCTAGCGGGCCAACCACACTCATGTCTTTGCGCACTCGGTGCTACTGGAGGGATTGTGGTCGTAACGCCGGGAGCCGCTCCAGCGCGGGTTTGGCGTACCAGAAGCCCTGGTGATAGCGCACGCCCAGCCGTCGCAATGTGGCTGCCTCAGCAGCGGTCTCGATGCCTTCCGCGATCAGCAGTGTGTCGAGTTCATGGCACATGCGCACGACCGCCCCTATGATCGCTTGCCGGCGAGGGTCGAGATCCACCCCCCGGACGAGTTCCATATCAAGTTTAATCTCGTCCGGGGAGAAGCGAGCGAACATGTCCAGCCCCGAATGGCCCGCGCCGAAATCGTCGATGGCTACCTTGAAGCCGATCTCCTTGTACGTTTCGATGATCGACATGACGTGATGGGGCGAACCCATTTCCTCGTTTTCGGTGAATTCGAAAATCAGCCTGTCGATCGGCAGGCCGACCGTTCGCGCTGTGTGCAACGTCAGTTGGATGCACGCGAGCGGCGAATAGACAGCGTTAGGGAGGAAATTGATGGACAGGTAGGCGTCGGAATCCATCAAGCCTGCCTGTAACGCACTTTCGATCGCTTTGACCCGGCAGGCCTGATCGAACGAGTACCGATTTGCTTCTGTGACTTTGGACAAGACGCTCCCAGCTCCCGAGCCGTCGATGCCGCGAACGAGCGCCTCGTAGGCGAAGGGCACGCCGACCTCAGTATCGACGATAGGCTGAAACGCCATCGCGAAGGGAATTTCAAAATCGACGCCATCGCGGCAGCCAGTACAGATTCGTCGCATTTCCATGAACCGAGCGACTATCACCCGGGCCTTAAACTCACGTAAATACAGACTCTTGTTTTGGAACGACAGGTCTCAGCCGGGCCACCTCCGCATATCGCAGGAGGCCGCTCGCGCCGACTTTGCCGCCGTTCACTGTTGCAGTAGCGCTGCCCGAAAGCGGACGCTACCCTGGGGCATGAAGTCGCCCACGCTCGGAACGCAATTATGAGCGAAGATGCTCGAAACTCAATCGCTCTCTGGCTGGGCACTATCACCTTATTCGGACTTTTCTGGGCTGTGCTGCATTGTGAACTTGGCCCTCCAATTCCTGACAGCTGGCTGTGGCCGACATTCTGGTGCGTCGTTCTACTCAATGGCTTCATAACCAGCGTGCAGTTCGTTCGTGGGCTCTGGAAACGCCGAGCGTCAAACCCTGCTAACCCAATCCTCAAATCTGAAGGCATTCCTGACAAAGGATGCGCTGCCTTGCCGAGATCGCCGACATAGCGGTCATGCCGTGACTCGAGCGGGTGCCTTAAAACCCTGCCCTAGGTTCATAATCGACTTTGGAAGGCTTTCCTCGCCGCCGTAGCGAGAACAGCCTAAGAGCTGACCGTCGTTCAGTCATCGCCCCAGCTTTGGCGATCATGGCACTGGCGCGCCCTGATTTGCGCAGTTCCTCTATCGAGCAGAAATCGAACGACTGTTTCGGAACTCACACCAAAGCGCGCAGCCAAATCATTGATTTCAGCGCCCGCCCGAAATGCTTCCAAGACTTCTTCTTCGACTGGGTCGAGTTTCCGCTTGCGAAGCGCTGGCCGCAGGTCGAAGCCTTCGCTGATGAGTAGGCGCCGGATTGTACTCGGCGCGCACTCGAACCGTGCGGCCACTTCCTCGAAAGATGCGCCCTCCGTGTAAAGCCTGACAATTGTCGGGAGGTCGGGTGCGAGACGCCTTAGCACATAGCCCTTCATCAACGCCCCCTCTGGTGTGACATAGGTTCGCCTCAAAACCAAAGAGTTCCATAGTCAGGATTATTCCAAATAATCAACAACATACTTTGAGCGGAACACTCTCGTTCCGTTCGCGGTTAGTGTTGCTGTTATGTTACAATCGCGACAAAATCACTCTTACAGTCCTGTCAGTTATAGCTCGAAGCGAAACTTTCAGCCATGAAAGTTTTTATCGACAAGGTCGCCCAATTTGCCTGGCGTCAGTGCTGTCCCGGAGCACGGACTCGTGTTTTTCATGCCCTGGCAGAGGTGGGCGGCCCTTTTCTGAGGGGTCCCGTTTCATGAAAACTAAGATGATTCACGTCGCACTGAAGACCGGTGCGGCTGCGATGGCAGTCGGCATGGCGCTTGCCTCGTCCTACGCATTTGCCCAAGATACTGCGCCCGCCGACGACACGGCGAGCGAGGAACAGACCATCGTCGTCACCGGTTCGTTGCTGCGCCGCACCGATACTGAAACGCCTTCGCCCGTGACTGTCCTCACGCAGGATAGCCTAATCCGCGCTGGTCTAACCAACGTCAATGAAGCCATACGCTCGGTCTCCGCCGATAGCGCGGGCTCGATCTCGACCGGCTTTCAGAACGGCTTCTCGGGCGGCGGCGCTGCCGTTTCCCTGCGCGGGCTCGGCACCTCGTCGACGCTAGTCCTTGTCGACGGCCTGCGTTCGGCCAACTTCCCGCTTAATGACGACGGCCACAACTCCTACGTCGATCTCAACTCGATCCCGTTCAGCAGCATCGAAAAGGTGGAAGTGCTTAAGGACGGTGCATCCTCGACCTACGGCGCTGACGCGGTTGGCGGCGTGGTCAACTTGATCCTAAAGAAGCACGTTACGGGTATCGACGGCACGATCGAGGGTGGCGTGACTGAGAAGGGCGACGGCGGCCACCAGCGTGCCAGCCTGACGGCCGGTTTCGGCGATTACGAAGACAAGGGCTTCAACGTCTATATCAGCGGCGAATACCAGCATGACTCTGCTATCAGCAGCCGCGGCTTCCCCTACAATACCTGGGACCTGTCGTCGATCGGAGGCAAGGACCTCAACACGTTCGACAGCGCGCTTACCAACAACACGAGCAACGCCCTGGTCGTACGCACCACGCAGACCGACCTCAACAATCCGCTTGCCGGCGGGGTCGCGCCGATTCCAAATGGTTTCTTCACTGACGCCAGTGGCAATCAGCAGCCCTTCAGCAACTACCAGCTTGTAGGACCCGCATCGGCCTGCACGTTCGGCACATTTACTGTTAGCACAGGCGCTTCGCGCGGCACCGCCTGCAAGCACGACTTGGCCAAGGAATGGTCAACCATTCTGCCCGACCAGAAGCGCTATTCGCTCACTGGCCGTGTCAGTCTGCGCGTTTCGGACAACATTGAGGCTTACGTTGCCGGCCAGTGGTCGCACAGCGAGGTCTTCAACGTCGGCCGCGGCGCGGGCGTTCCCAACACCAACCCCGGTCCGAACGTCATCCGAGCGACGCAGCCGTTCGGCGGCTCGCCCAGCCTTGCTTCGAGCAATCCGGGCATTGTGCTGCCGGTCTACATCTGCTCGTCGGGCACTAATTGCGCGACCGCCTCGGATCGCCGCTTGAACCCGAACAACCCCTACGCAGCAGCATTCGCGAATGATCCGTCCAACGGCGCGGCGCGCATCTACTACCAGTTCGGCGACATTCCGTTCAATTTCACCCGCAAAAACGATCTTTACCGCGTCAATGCAGGAATCACCGGCTCGATCGCGGACAGCTGGGACTTCCGCGTGGAAGGCGTCTATGCCCGCGACAATTTCAGCATCACCGATCGCGGGTATATCAACATAGCGAATCTGCTGAAGGCGATTAACACGGGGTCATACAACTTCGTGAACCCGGCACTGAACACAGATGCCGTGCGCCAGTCGGTCTCGCCTGATCGCACGACGCCATCGCACTCGACGCTGGCCTCGATCGATGCGTCGATCGCGCACTCGTTCGTCGACCTGCCGGGCGGTCCGCTTCAGGTCGTAGTCGGCGGCCAGGTCCGTCGCGAAACGCTCGAGAACAACAGCCGTAACGCAGATCTGAGCTACTACACGCTCACCACCTCGGCGGCGTTCGGTGCCCACACTGTCGCTGCGGCCTTCTTCGAAGTCGACGCACCCATCCTCGAGCAGCTCGATGTCAACGTGTCGGGCCGATATGACCACTATTCGGAAGGGTTTAGCCACTTCTCGCCGAAGGTGGGCGTAAAGTTCACGCCGATCAAGGAAGTGGCGCTTCGTGGCACCTTCTCGAAGGGCTTCCGCGCGCCGACATTTGGTGAAAGCGGGCCGCGCAGCTCGTTCGCGGGTTGCTCGGGCTATACTCCGCCGGCGACCTTCCAGGCCGCGCACGGCGGGGCGACGAACCCCTATGCAACTAACTATTCGCTGTGCACCGGAATCACCGGCAATCCCAATCTGAAGCCTGAGCAGTCGCGCAGCTTCACGGCGGGCGCAGTGTTCCAGCCGGTGCGCTGGTTCAGCCTTACGCTCGACTACTATAATATTAAAAAGACCGACGTGATCGTGCAGGGGCCGCTCGGCGGCCAAGCGAAGGACGCCTATTATAGGGGAGCGAACGTGGCTCAGGCTTGCGCCAATGTCGCTGCGGTAGGTGCGGGCTATTCGTGTAACGTCGTGGACGCTATTGATCCCCTGTTCCCGAACGCTTTGCCGCGCCTGCTCATCGTCAACGCACCGTTCGTAAATGGGGCGTCGCTGATCACTTCGGGGCTCGACCTTACCGCGACGGCAACTTTCCCGCTAAGCGACAACGTCAAGTTTACCAGCCGCCTCGAAGTGACCGACATCTTCAAGTACGACCTGAATCCAGGTGGCGGCGCCCCCATACAGAAATACGTCGGCACGATGGGCCCTTACGAGCTGTCGTCGGGCGCGGGCACGCCGAAGTGGCGTGGCAACTGGCAGAACACGCTGGAAGCGGGCCCTTACACGGTGACGCTGACGGCTTACTACGTCTCGAAGATCAAGCAGGTTGCGGCCGACGAGGGAGAGGGTAAGGTGCCGGGGCTCACCTGCGCCGACGACAACCTCTACGGCACGGGCGACGCCTTCTGTTACGCTAAGCGCTTCATCGACCTCGATCTGAACGTTGCGATGAAGGTGGCCGACAACCTCACCTTCTATGCGAACATCAGCAACCTGCTGAACGCAAAGGCGCCGATCGTCCCGGAATCCTATTCGGGTGTGAACTACCTGCCGAGCTGGCACATGAACGGCGTCATCGGCCGTGCCTTCCGTGCGGGTGCCAACTTCAAGTTCTAGGTTGAAGTTTGCAATGATTCACAGGGCGGCTCTCGAAGAGCCGCCCTGTTTTTATGTTGAGAGCATACCCCTCCAGCTGCTCGGAATCCGAGGGATGGGGGGGCGGTGTCCGGAAAGGGAGGTTTAAGGCCTGGAAACGGACAATCCGGACTCCCCAAATTGCCGGTTCCACTGTCGGCTTCGATCGGAGCCAGGGAAAGCCGGGCTGGACTCCGCCGACACAGCCGACGTTCCCGACGATAGGATCGGCTTCCAAAACCGGCCGCCTGTTCATGGTCAAGATTTCCTCCCAGCGGCGATGAACACCGTCCGATTAGCCTTCCGTGCCGAACCTGCGGTTCAGCAGGGCTAACCCCAATTTAATTTGATTTGCCGGAAGCGGCGCGATCAAGTTTTCGCCGTCTGCGGCGCGCCCACCATGCTCGCCGCCGAACGAGCGGGAGAATAAATACCTGGTTGACGTAGAGCGACAAGCCCGCTCCGTTCACGTTCGAGCTGAAGCGGGGGGCGGTCGTGACAAGACTGGATTTTGTGAGGGCAGCCATAATCGTTGAACCCCGATTTCCAGCAAAAGCTTTGCTCACATTCCTAGTCGTTATCGTGCCCACTGGTCTGCGCTTCGTTTTGGGGGCGAGTGCAAACCCGGTTCCATTCGTCACCTATTTTCCGGCAATCATGCTCTGCGCGGTCTTTCTCGGTTGGAGATGGGCTGCCTTTGCCACGGTCATCTCCGCTGTCGTCGTCAGCCGGGTTTTCCTGGCGCGGCCATGGATGGAGGATCCCGGTCCACCTGACCTCGCCATTTTCGTGTTCTTCTGTTTGTCCTGCGCAATACTCATCGCCACTGGCGACACTTTGAGGCGCGCGGTGCGGAAAGCGGAGCAAGCAGCTGAAGAACGCGAGCTCATCAGCCGAGAGATGTATCACCGGATCCAAAATACTTTGGCCGTGGTAATCGCTCTGGTCAGGACGTCGAAGGCCGCTGACATCGAAGATCTGAAGCGCGACTTGCTCGGCCGCATTTTTGCCCTGTCGAACGCCAACCGTGTGCTCCAGAACCAGGCTCGGGAAGGCGCAGAGGTGCGAGAATTGATATCCCAGGCTGTCACTGCTTTCCTGCGGGACGGAGGCTTCGTCGTCGACGGTCCATCACGAAGGTTGCCCGCAGAAATGGCCCATCATCTGCTTCTCATCCTTCACGAGCTTTGCACAAATGCATTGAAGCATGGCGCTTTGTCCGCGCCGGAAGGAAGAGTCTGCGTAAAATGGACGCCCGAGCCCGAGCCCTTCCGCCTGGAGTGGCGAGAGGAAGGGGGCCCTACGATCACGTCGCCCCAGCGAAGGGGCCTAGGGGCCCAGCTTTTTGCAGGCCAACCTGCTTATGATGTGGCGATCGACTATCCGCCAAGCGGCGTTATCTGCACTATCACGCCGTCGAACAAGCTGGGCCGCGCATAACCAGGGTGCCGCGGCAGAGATTGGTAAAAGCCAACCCGAAGACTGTGGAACTTAAAGCCGTTTGAACACTTTTGAACGGAACCACTCGCGCGCTTATGGCATTACGCATTCTGGTAGCGGCGTTCGCATCTGCGAACGTCGCAAGGGGTCCAGATGACCGATCAGGTGTTGCTGCTTCTCGTCGAAGACGAGCCCCTTCTCCGCCTTGCTTCGGGCGATACGCTTGAGGAGGCAGGGTTCGCGGTCGCCTTCGCTTGTGACGGCTCTCAGGCGATTGTCGCGCTCGGTAATCACGACCCGCCGCTCGCCGGGCTCATCACCGACATTCGTCTTGGCTCTGGTGCCGACGGCTGGGAGGTGGCGCGGCGGGCACGGGAGATAAATCCTTTATTGCCGGTGGTGTACATTACGGGCGACAGCGCGGCAGACTGGCCTGCTCGCGGGGTACCTAACAGCTTGATTCTCCAAAAGCCCTTCGCCGACGCCCAGCTCGTTGCCGCGATATCGTCTTTGTTGAACGATCCCTCTAATAACGTTTCCGACAACTGATCCGCGGCAGGGCAGTCGAAGAACGGATCACCTGAATGTCGGTAGCAGACTTGCCGTGGACGAGCAGGCCATGGTCGCCGACAGAGCCGTCGTCCAGCGGCTCAAATCGAATTCCTGATAGCGGCCGTTGGTTCATGTCCCAGTACCGGCTCTCCGGTTGCACCCGGGGAGCCGGCAATTCGTTCAGATGTCAGTTCTTTCGGATAACGTCAGAGCGTCGTCTATGTCGACGCCGAGATATCTTACTGTGTTCTCGATATTGGTATGACCGAGCAGAATTTGCACGGCGCGCAAGTTCCCAGTCGCCTTGTAAATGATTGAGGCTTTGGTTCGCCGCATTGAGTGCGTGCCATACTCATGCCGGTCTAGGCCAACTGTCGAAACCCATTCATCGACAAGGCGAGCATATTGCCGAGTGCTGAGGTGACCCATGTAATCCACACGGCTGGGAAAGAGGAAATCGAGGATGGCTCCGTGGCGCCGCTCGAGCCAGGCCGTCAGGCTCTTACGCGCTTCCGTCATGATCTCGAATTGCACCGGCCTGCCGGTCTTCTGCTGGATGACGGTCGAGCGCGTGCGGATACTTCCACCGCTCACGACATCGCCGATCTTGATCTTGACGAGGTCGCAGCCGCGAAGCTTGCTGTCGATTGCCAGATCGAAAAGCGCTCGGTCCCGAAGCCGCCGATGCTCGTCGAGATAGAACCGGATGGCCCATATATCGCGAGGTTTCAGCGGGCGCTTGGGGCCGATGTTTTGGCCGGCATTCCATGGACGCCGTTCATGCACGGCGGGGTCAAGGTCTGAGTGTCCCATGACATATCTCCTATGGCCGGAATGGCCGATCGGAGTTTACCGTCCCCCGCTTGCTAGACGCACTGAGTTGCTTCGCTCTTAGGCGCGCTTTCGCACCCGTCCATTGAAGTCGCGCTTGCCGATCTGCAGGCCTTTCATGCGCAGGATGTCGTAGGCAGTCGTCGCGTGAAAATAGAAGTTCGGCTGCGAGAAGGAGAGCAGGAACTGCTCGGCGTCGAATTCCATGGCGTTGGAGCCGAATTCGAAGCGCATGTCCCGGCCTATGAAGCTTTCCACTTCGTCGGGGTCTATCGCCTCAAGTGCGGCGATCGTCTGGGCGATGCGCTCGCGCAGGCCGTCGAATGTGCCAGGCGGCGTGGTCGTGTCGGGTGAGAAGACGCCTTTCCGCACGCCTTCGATCGCACCGATCGAATGGACTGCGGTCGATTTGACCTGATAGGCGAAGGGCAGCATGTCATCCGACAGGCGCGCTTGGATCAAGGCGTCCGCTTCCAGGCCCGTGTCGCGACAATGATCTTCGGCTTTCGTGATCAGCCGCGAAACCGAGCCGAGAATCTGCAGGTACGACGGTACCGTGGCGGCATAGAGCGTGAAAGCCATCTCGCTTGTCCCTTCCTGCTGGGCCCGCGCGAGCCGTCCGGAAACACTGGCGTTCACCGCAGCGTCGCTTCCGCAAATATCCCTTCGCGGAGCCATCGCGTCAACCAGTGCGCAAGCCGTTCGGCGGCTACCGATTGTGCGATAGCACCCAGCGTGCATCGCTCCGCAAGCAGAGTGAGGGCGTAGTATTCTGCCTCTTCGCAAACCCGGAATCGCGGTAACAGTCCCGAGCGCCAGACGAGGAGAAAGGCATTTTCGGTGGTAATCACGAAGTCCGTGTCATCCACGAGGGCGGACCACAAGGCCGTGCAGTTCGTCATGATGGGGCGTCGCGCGAAGCCGGCAGCCATGGTGAAGCCGAGCCGGTCCCAATCGCTTTCCGAGTAATCTGCGGCCGCGAGCGCGGCGGGATCCAGCTCCGGTATATCGGGGGCGGCGAAAGCACGTTGCATGTTCCATTCGAGCCAGGCGAGTTCGTCCACTTCGGGATCGTCTGCGAACAGCGTTTCGAGCAGGGCGGGAAAGCCGCAACCGTAGTCGTCGAGTGACCAAGCCCTCGGCGGATGCATCAGGACGTAGTGGCTGGCGGCGGCCGTGAATGCCTCTTCTCCGACCCAGCGATGCGTCCGCTCGAAGCTCGTTTCCAGTGCCGTGAGGAGGCGACCGCGATAGGCGCTGCGATAGATGTCCATGCCGAGCGAGGATGGCGGTGGGCCTTCGTCTCCTGCCACGATTTCATCGCGAAACGCTGTCTGGAGCGCGAGCAGGCTCATGCTGCGAGGCTCGGCTTGCTTGCGTGATCGCGGGCGACGGCCATTTCGTCGAGCAGGTCGGACAGCGGTGGCATTGCGTCGTCGCGTTCGATCATGGTTGCGCAGAGACCGAAGCGGTCGAGGGCTTGCGCATAGAGCGCCCAGACTTCGGGGCAAACCGGCGCATCGTGGGTGTCGATCAGCATGCCCTCCGGTCCGGCGCTGTGGCCGGCCAAATGGATCTGACGCACGCGATCAGCCGGTATTCCGGCGAGGAAGGCCTGGGCATCGAAGCCGTGGTTGATGCTGCTGACATAGACATTGTTGACGTCGAGCAGCAGGTAGCAGCCGGTCTCGCGCGTCAGCGCTGCCAGGAACTGCCATTCGCTCATCGTGGACTCGGCGAAGGTCACGTAGCTTGAAGGGTTTTCGATCAGCAGCGGCCGCTCGAGCACGTCTTGCGCGCGCAGGATGTTGGCGATGCAGACCGCCAGCGCCTCGTCGGTATAGGGCAGCGGCAGCAGGTCGTGCGTGGCGAAGCCGCCAGTCCGCGTCCAGCACAGGTGATCGGAGATCCAGAGCGGATCGACATGGCGTGCGAGCGCCTTGAGCTCGGCGAGATAATAGGGATCGAGCCCGTCAGCCGAGCCGAGCGACATCGACACGCCGTGCATGGCAACTGGATGGCGTTCGCGCACGGCATCAAGTGAGCGCATCGGCCGGCCACCGCAGGCCATGAAGTTTTCCGAGATGATCTCGACAAATTCGACCGGCTGTTCGTGTTCGATAAAGTCGCGTTGGTGCTCGCGGCGTAAGCCGAGCCCGAAGCCGGTGAAGCGAGGTAACGTGTCCGTCATGGCAATGATCCGGCAGGAAGGAAAAGGGCCCGGCCGGCGGAAGGGGGTAAGGGCCGGCCGGGCTGGCGTCATCGGTACCGGGTCCAGCTTCAGCCGATGTCGCCGATGGTGCCGCCGCGCTTCAGGCACTGCCCGGCAGCCAAGGCCTTGAAGCCCTGGCCCTTGCAGCTGTTCATGCCCTTGCACTCATGCTCAGTGGTCTTGCAGTCGGCCGTGCCCTTGCAGCTATTGACCCCATAGCAGTGGACCGTGTCGGCGGTACCGAGCGCGGCGCCCGAGCTGCCGGCCGGCGGCGTCGCGGCATGTGCAAGTGCGGAAAGCGCCAGAGCGGCGGCGGCGGAAGCGATGGTGGTACCGGTCTTCAGAGTGGACATGTGATATTCTCCGCGAATTTTGTTTCTGCCGAAGTGGCATCGGCAGGTTCGCGGCCGAGCGGCACCCGGTTACGGACCATCCCAAAAAATTTCATCGGCCTTTGCTGTAACCCGGTCGCGCCGTTCCCCGAATTAGCAAGCACCGGCTGTCGTTGGGGCAGTCCGTAAGAATTGGGAAACTTGCGATGTCCACAATGAAGACTGCTTCCGCTCTCGCCGCCGCCGTGATCGCCGCCGCCTCCACCGCAGCGCTCGCGGCCAGTGCCCCCGCGACTAAGCCCGCGATGGAAAAGTGCTATGGCGTCGCCAAGGCCGGCAAGAACGACTGCAAGGCCGGCGCAGGCACAAGCTGCGCCGGTACCGCGACGCGCGACTACCAGGGCAACGCCTGGAAGCTGGTGCCCGCCGGCACCTGCCTGTCGATCCGCACGCCGCGCGGGCATGGCTCGCTGGACCCACAGGCATGACCGCGCTCGCGTCCCTGTCACGGCGGTACGATGCCGTGACCGAAAGGCTTTCGGGGGTGATCCCCGAAAGCCTGCTGCTGCTCTTCGTCCGTGTGGTCCTTGGCGGTGTGTTCTGGCGTTCGGGCCAGACCAAGGTCGTCGAGGGCACCTGGTTCACGCTCAATGACAGCACGGTCGAGCTGTTCCGCACCGAATATGCCGGCGTACCGCTCCCGGCAGAACTGGCCGCGCCGATGGCCAACGCCGCCGAGCATGTGCTGCCCGCGCTTCTGCTCGCCGGACTGTTCACCCGCTTATCGGCGCTTGGCCTGATCGGCATGACTATGGTTATCCAGATATTCGTCTATCCCGACGCCTGGTGGCCCGAGCATTCGCTGTGGACGGCGCTGGCGCTGGTTCTCGTCCTCTACGGGGGCGGCCTGCTATCGTTTGATGCACTGCTCGTTCGAAAGACTCGCAGATGATTGCCGACGAGGCGACCCTTTCCCGGCTGGCGGCGCTGGGGCAGCGCGGTGACCGGCAGGCCTATTCGGCGATGCTGACGGCCTGCCGGTCATGGCTGCTGCGCTATTTCCGGCGCAAGGTTGCGCCCGAGCAGATCGACGACCTGGTGCAGGAAACCCTGCTGTCCTTACATCGCAAGCTCGCGAGCTATGATCCCGCACGGCCGGTGACACCTTGGCTGGCGGCGATCGCGCGCTATCGCTTCGTCGACCACTTGCGCTTCGCCTACCGCGCGGCTGTCGAAGCCGAACTGGACGGCGACGTGCCAGCGAGCGACGACGATCAGGCCCTGGTCGCCCGGCTCAGTCTGGACCGTCTCTTCGAAGCGTTGCCCGATGCACAGCAACGCGCGATCGAGCTGGTCAAGATCGAGGGATTCTCGATCAGCGAAGCCTCGGCCACGACAGGCCAGAGCGAATCCCTAGTCAAAGTGAACATCCATCGGGGTCTGCGGCGCCTTGCCGCCCTGATTGAAAGAATATGACCATGCAGAGCCATCCCGACACCTTCATCGACAGCCTGGTCGACGACCTCAAGCCGGTCACGCCACTGCGCCAACGGGCCGGCATGACGCGAGCGCTGCTCGCGCTGGCAATCGGCACTTTCCTGGTGGTGACAGCCTTCGGCATGCGGCCCGACCTGCGGAGCGGCCACCTCGATCCCATGTTCCTGCTGCCGACCGGCCTGTTCCTGGTGCTCGCCCTGGCAACGGCCTGGGCGACGATCGACATGGCGCGGCCCTTCGTCGGCACGCGCCGCGACGGGTGGGCCTGGACTGCGTTGATGGCGGCGGTCCTGCCGGGCGCAGCGCTGGGCCTGATCGTTAGCGAGGCGCTGCGCGGTCAGACGCTGGCGCTCGATCGCGGCGGGATATTTTGCCTGACCTTCGGCACGCTTATCGGGTTGCTTACGGGCGGCGCGTTGGTGTTCTGGCTGAGGCGTGGTGCGCCAGCGTCTCCGGCCAAGGCGGGGCTTTACACCGGCGTGGCGGCTGGCGCCGCTGGTATCTTCGCCGTGTCGCTTCACTGCCCTCACAACGATCTGATCCACATAGGGATATGGCATGGCGGGACGGTGATCCTGTCAGGCCTGATCGGTCGGCTTACCCTGCCGAGGCTGCTGGCCTGGTAGGACTATGGGACTTCGAATCCGACATTCGCTAGGATAGCTGGCTACGCAGACAAAATGGCCGTTTAAAACACGAGGTACTGTGCCTCAAAGCGGTCGATCGTTCAGCTATTTCCGGAGCTAAAAACGCGCGCTGACTGCGGCTTGCGTTTCTATACAGCCATACCAGCCGAGCCCTTCGTAGGTCTCGTAGCCGGGCGTCAACGCATATGACACGAGTTTCAGACCAGCCTGGTAGTAACCACGCTTGCTGCTCGCCTGCAGAGGGTAGACCTCGCCGTCGGTAAAACCGGTCGAGGAGGCGATGATGCGGTTCTGGGCGTTGAGCAGCATAACGCGCGTCGTCTTCTGCTCGTCGATGTCGAGTGGCACACCATTGACGATAGAGGCAGCCTGCGGCTCCCAATCGAAGAATATCCCGAGCACGCCCAGTCGTTTGCCGAGCTGTGATCCGCTGGTTCGGATCGCGGTGGCATAGGT
>Ga0075370_10000639_pt1 | contig 13581 bp, 15 predicted proteins | sample EndMethybrTD3035_FD_71398 | JGI IMG/M metagenome (GOLD analysis project Ga0075370, IMG submission 71398) | Populus endosphere microbial communities from Tennessee, USA - Endosphere MetaG P. TD hybrid TD303-5 | ecosystem: Host-associated > Plants > Roots > Endosphere | place: USA: Tennessee... | reverse complement strand
GAAGACGCAATTGGTCATCTGGCACTTCATGGAGGTCCGGTTTGCGCCGCGGTGGCTCAAAGTGACGACCGGAGCGTGGCTCATCGGCCTCGTCGCACTACTGTTGGGCTTCTACTTCGCAGGAATCTGACTGCGGTGCAGCGGGATTAGGAACAAGCCGGTCGACGATATCGGCGAGGCCGGCGAAGCCGGGTGCTGCGGCCATGTCCGCCGCGACGCGCCTGCTGGCCTGGCGATAGCGCGGGCTGTTCAGGACGTCGAGGATGGCGCGCCGCATCGCCTTGGGCGACGGGTGCTCGGTTCTGATGCGCCGCCCGACACCCGACCACGCGATTCGGGCACCGACCTCGGGCTTGTCCTCTTTACCGCCGGTGGCGACGATCGGCACCCCGTAGCGCAGCGCGTACTGGACGCCGCCGTAGCCGCCGTTGGTCACGAACACTGAAGTACGCGGGAGCAATTCATCGTAGGGAAGAAAGCTCGCCGCACGGGCGTTGGCGGGCAGCGGCGGCAATGTGTCGAGGGGACGCCCGCCCGTCGCGACGATAACCAGCACATCCTCGTCGGCGAGTGCACGTAGTGTCGGCGCAATGGCTTGGTCGTAATCGGTGTTGGCGACCGTGCCCTGGGTGACGTGGACGACGGGGCGGGTGCCGTCGAGATCAGACCACCATTCCGGCAGCGGTGCCTGGGAGCCGTTGGCGCACAACGGCCCGATGAAGTGAAGATTGGCCGGCGCGTCGGACATCGGATATTCGAACGACCGAACGCAGAACTGGGCGATGGCTTCCGCGTGACGACCCCAGTCCATAAAGCTGAACGGCATGTCGACGCCGTGCACTTGGCTGTGGATTTCGTTGATGGCTCCAAAGGCCTGCCGCAGGATTCGACGAGAGGCGGCGGCCAACATGGCGTTGCGCGCACCATTCATGATGCGGGCCGGCCGTAGCCCCATGCCGTAGGGCGCGGTGTCACGACTTTCGATGGGCAGCGGAATAACTCCGCACATGATGACCGGCGGGCGCAACGAACGCGGTTGTCCCAGAAGGAATCCCGCGCCGAGAGAGGCGACGTCGGCAATTACCACATCGGCAGGGTGTGAGGCCAACGCCGCGATGATCGTCTCGTACTGCGGCTTGGCGGGTTTGGCGAAGACGTGTTCGATGTCAAACGCAATCGCTTTCGCCCCCTTCAACGCGGCACGATCGGGAAACCGCTCGCTAAGGGGCCGGTCATCGAAATCTGCGTCAGGATGCACGGCCACAAAAGTCGCACCCGTGCCGGCGACCTTGTCGGCGAACTGTGTGCCCGTGATGAACCGGACGTCATCGCCACGCTTGACGAAATTCTCGGCTACCGCCAGCAGTGGTGCCACATGACCCTGCGCGGGAAAACTGACGATCAAGATGGAAGACATTTGTTCCCCCTCGCCGGATCGGCGACTACATACTGTGATGTAGTATTCATTACTGTGCCATCCAAGTCAATATCGAAGATTGCTCCGCGGTCGTATCGTTCGACCTTGCGACAGCAGCAGGCGGAAGCGACACGCGCCCGCGTCCTGGCCGCGGCGACCGAGTTGTTCTCCACGGACGGATACGCGCGTACGACGCTGGCGAAGATCGCCGCCGCAGCCGGGGTGTCCGCCGAAACCGTTCAGGGCCAGGGGCCGAAGGCGGCGCTGTTGATCGCTGCTATCGAGTACGCCGGCTTCGGTGTGACCGGCGAGGAAGACGTCTTCAACCTCGACGTGGGCCGTCGTCTGCTGTCCATCGATGATCTCGAAGAAGCACTGGACTATGTGGCCGGCACCGCCACCGATATCCACCAGCGGACCGCGCCGCTGGCGCCGGCGCTGTTCGGCGGCGCGAATGCCGATGCCGAGCTCGAGCGGTATATGGATGACCTGTTCGCGAGTATCAAACTGCAGTTTCGACGGATCCTCGACGTGATGCGTGACAGAGGGTGGCTCCGCGCCGACGTTCCGTTCGAGGAACTGCACGAAACCATCGTCGTCGTCTGCAGCGTTGAGACCTACCTGCGGATCGTCCACCGCGACGGGTGGAGCGTCGACGCCTACCGCGCGTGGTGTCGCCGAATGCTCGCCGAGACGGTTTTCGTTTCAACGCAGTCGACTTCAAAACGATCACGGAAGTAGCCGATCGGCTACTCTCGTCGCTGTGACCTCCACACAGAACGGCGTCAAGTTCAGCGAGATCACTCGCACCGCCGCCCAGACGCGCGTTCTGGATGCGGCACTGAAGCTGATCGCCGAGCACGGCGTCAGCGGGACGTCGTTGCAGATGATCGCCGACGAGATGGGCGTCACGAAGGCGGCGGTGTACCGCCAGTTCAAGACCAAGGACGAGATCGTCATCGCCATCACGGAGCGAGAGATGAGCAAGCTCGAGGATGTGCTGGAAGCCGCCGAGGCCGAGGGGCATCCGCTGCGGGCGCGCGCGGTTCTGCTCGACCGGATGGTCGAGCAGGCGATCGACCGCCGCGACGCGTTCCGCGTCCCGATGTTCGATCCGGTCATCATCCGTCTGCAGGCCGAGTACGAACCGTTTCAGCAGTTCATCGAGCGCCTCTATGCCGCCCTGCTCGGCACGGAAGCCGGTGTCGAGGCGCGTCTGCACGCGGCGATGCTCTCGAGCGCGATCAGCGTGGCCGTCATGCACCCCTTGCTCGCCGACGTCGACGGCGACACACTGCGCACACAGCTGAAGCAGATGACCAGACGCATGCTCGGCATCCCCGAATGACGTTGCAACATATGGGTGATGAGCACGAGATCCGCAGCCTCGTCCACCGGTACGCCGATGCCGCCTCCCGGCGGGACCCGGCAGGCGTCGCGAGCACGTTCACGGCTGAAGGCACATGGTATTCCCCGGCATTGGGCCGCTTCACCGGACGCGACGCGATGCTGTCGTTCTTCACCTCGATGCTCGACGGCTGGAACGTTTTCCTGCAGGCGATGATGTCCGGAGTGATAACCGTCGACGAGTCGAATCCCGTTCGTGCCCTTGGCCGTTGGTTCGTCCAGGAAACCGGCCAGCGCGCCGAGGGCACCAACCTGATCATCTCAGGCGTCTACCACGACGAGTACGTCCGCAACGGCGGTACGTGGCTGATCCTGCACCGCCGGTACGACGCGCTGCTGCGAAACTCCGACGGGCGGACGACGACGCAGCCGTTCCCGACGGACGTGCCTGCAATCGGCTAGGGCTCGACGGGGGCGACGAACAGCTGCTCGGTCGCGGTGTAGGGATCTGACCCACCGTCGGCGACCTGCGACGCGAGGCGATCCAGATCGGGATGACTTCGCAGGCGCGTCTGCGCCAGCGACAGGATCTGCGCACGCGCCCGGGCCATGCGGCGTTCCGGACTGTCGGTGCGATGGTGGACCTCGATGACCTCCACCAACTCGGGGATACCCTGTCCTTCTGCGGCAACGAGTTTCAGAATCGGTGCCTTCGTCTCGGCCTTCAGGTCCCGCACGGTCTGATCGGCGCCCTCGCGATCGGCCTTGTTGACGACGACGATGTCCGCGACCTCCAGCAGACCGGCTTTCGCCGCCTGAACCGCGTCGCCTGCACCGGGATTGAGGATCACGATCGTCGGGTCGGCGATCGCGGCGATCTCGATCTCGGACTGACCGACTCCCACGGTCTCCAATACGACCAGGTCGTAGGACAACGCGGCGAGCAACCTGATCGCCGCGGGAACCGCCGCGGCCAGCCCGCCGAGATGGCCGCGTGTGGCCACCGATCGGATGAGGACATCGGAGTCGTTGATGTGCGCGGCCATTCGGATCCGGTCGCCCAGCAGTGCTCCCCCGCTGTAGGGCGATGACGGATCGACCGCGAGCACCGCCACCCGCATGTCACGGTTGCGGTATGCGGTGACGAGCGCGCCGACTGTCGTCGACTTGCCCGCGCCCGGTGGGCCGGTCACGCCGACGACCCGCGGCGCCGACACCGCGCCGAGTAAATCGAGCACCTCTCCGCGCCGCGGACTTTCGACCAGGCTCAGCAGTCGGCCGGTCGCCCGGGTGGATCCGCTGCGTGCCGCCTCGATCAGCTCGTCGATGGTCATCGCGTCCAGCTTATCCCGGTGGAGATCAAAACGAGAATGCTATTCTCTCAGCGAGAGAGTGCCAGTTGCAAGAAGGGCTGCCATATGCAACTCACCGGCAAGGTCGCCTTCGTCGCAGGCGCGAGTCGCGGCATCGGTGCGACGGTTGCCGCGGCACTGGCCCGGGAGGGGGCCGCGGTCGCGGTCGCCGCGCGCTCCGAGGATCAGGGCAAGGTGCCCGGCACCATTCACGACGTCGCCGAACGCATCACAACGGCGGGTGGTCGCGCCTTGCCTGTGCAGTGCGACGTCACCAGCGAAGAGTCCGTCGAGAATGCGGTGACCGCAACAGTTTCGGAGTTCGGCGGTATCGATATCCTGGTCGCCAACGCCGGCGTGCTGTGGCTCGGCCCGATCGAGTCCACACCGCTCAAGCGCTGGCAGTTGTGCCTCAACGTCAATCTCACCGGGGTGTTCCTCGTGACGAAGGCAGTCATTCCGCATGTGAAGGCGCGCGGCGGCGGCTCGCTGACAGCGATCACCACGACCGGCGTCGGCATGATCGATCACGGTTCCAACGCCTACTGGGTTTCCAAGGCCGCGGTGGAGCGGCTGTATCTGGGATTGGCCTCAGATCTCAAGGCGGACAACATCGCCGTGAATTGCCTGAGTCCGTCGCGGGTCGTGCTCACCGAGGGCTGGCAGGCCGGCGGCGGCGGTGTGGAGATACCGCCGGAGATGGTCGAACCGCCGGAGGCGATGGCCGACGCCGCGGTGCTGCTCGCTCAGCAGGACGCCAGCGGTATCACGGGCACAATCCAGCGCTCCGAAGAACTGATCACTCGGTAGCGCGAGGGCCTTCACGGAGTCGCGAGCGACCGCAAAATGCCGTCGCATAACGGCGTGTTGCGTACAAACACGGTCGCTCGCGGCTGTTGGGGATGATCAGCTACTTGTCCTTGGCGATCAGCCCGTCCACGATCTTGTTGAAGTCGGGGGTGCCGAACGAGACGTACTCGGACAGGTTCGCGTAGTCCAGCGACGCCATCACCGACTTCTCCAGCTGGATGTTCATCAACCGCTTCGTGCTCTCGAGCGCCTGCTGCGGCAATTCCATGACCTTCTTCGCGCACGCGATCGCCTCGGCCAGCGGATCCTCGACGACGTGATTGACCATCCCCAGCTCGAGCGCACGTGCGGCCTTGATCCGTATTCCGGTGAAGGCGAACTCCTTGGCCTGCAACAGACTTATCTGTGACGGCCACACCAGCGGGCCGCCGTCCGCCGCGACCAGTCCGATCGACACATGCGGATCGGCGAAGAACGCGGTCTCTGCCATGTAGACGATGTCCGAGAGGGCCGCCAAGCTGCAGCCAAGCCCGACCGCGGGACCGTTGACAGCGGCGATGACCGGGATGCGACACCGAATCATGCCGATGACGAGATCGCGCCCGTGCTTGATCGTCTTCTGGCGCAGGGCTTCGTCGTTGCGCAGCTCGTCCAGATAATTGAAGTCCCCGCCGGCCGAGAAGGCGCGGCCCGCACCGGTGATCACCGCCGCCCGCGCACCGACATCTTCGTTGAGTTCTTCCCAGATCTTGGCGAGACCGACATGCAGCGGATCGTTGACCGCGTTGAGGTCGTCGGGCCGGTTCAGGGTGATGATGCGGAGACCGCCGTCGGCTTTGACGTCGATTTCATCTGGCATGCCATACATTTCAGACCCCTAACCCGAGGATGCGCGACGAGATGATGTTCTTCTGAATCTGTGAGGTTCCGCCCATGACGCTCTGCGCGCGGCTGTACATGTAGGCGCCGAACAGTTCGGGATCGCTCGTGCCGACGGTGGCCAGTGCCGCATGCCCGACGGACTGCTCGACCCAAGTCATCAGCAGCTTGTCCAGCGAACCCTGCGGCCCATGCGTGATGCCGTCCAGTTGCTCAGACAACCGACGACGCACGTGGAGCCGAAGCATCTCCGTCTGTACCCACGCCCATGACAACTCCTCAGGTGTCGCACCGTCGGTGCGGGAAGCCAACTGCCGAACCAGCTTTCCGTATCGTGCCGAAAATCCCAGAGTCGACGGTTCGCGCTCGTGGCTGACCACGGTCATCGCGAGCTTCCAGCCTTCGCCGAGGCTACCGACCAGGTTCTCGGCGGGCACCCGGGCACCGTCGAAGGACACCTGCCCGAATTCCTTGGTGACGCCGCTGATCATCTTCAACGGCCGCTGCTCCACGCCCGGCTGGTGCATCGAGACGACGAATGCAGAGAGTCCACGGTGCTTCGGCACATCCTTGTCGGTGCGTGCCAGCAGCAGACACCAATCGGCGACGTCGGAGTAGCTCGTCCAGATCTTGTGACCGTGGATCACATACTCGTCACCATCGCGGGTGGCCGTGGTGGTCAGCGAGGCGAGGTCCGAACCGGCGCCCGGCTCCGAGAAGCCCTGGCACCACCTTTCGGAACCGCTGATCATGCCGGGCAGAAAACGCTGCTGCAGCTCCTTGCTCCCGTGATGTCCGAACGCGACGACCAAATATCCGAGGCTGGGGCGCGCAGGGGCGCCTGCCTTGGCGATCTCCTCGTCGACGATGACGTCGTACACCGGAGGCAGATCCTGTCCCCCGTACTCCTTCGGCCACGACGTGCCGAAGAAGCCCTGCTCGTACAACGCCTGGTGCCAAGCTCCCTGCGCGGCCCAGTACTCGTCGCCGGATGTCGGGAACTTGCCCTTCTGTTCGGTCAGCCAACCGCGCAACCGTTCCCGGAATGCGGCCTCCTCCGTCGAATCACGGAAATCCAATTGTCAGCTCCTCCAGCTTGACGGGCCACGTTTCGGTGGCGGCCAGCACGCGCCTCAGATAGATGTGGGCAAGGCACTCCCAGGTGTTGCCGATGCCGCCGTGCACCTGGATGGAGGTCTCACAGACGGTGAGCGCCGCACGTGCACAGTAGATCTTCGCCACCCGCGCCGCTTCGATGGCCTCGGCGACCGGTAGTTCGTCGACGGCCCATGCGGCGTGGCGTAGCACGCTGATCGAACCCTCGATGAGGGCCAGGCTTTCGGCCAGCAGGTGGCCGACGGCCTGATACGAACCGATCGTTGCGCCGTACTGCTCGCGGACCTTCGCGTACTCGCACGCCAGCGCGTGCGCGCCACGCGCTGCGCCCACAAGGTCGGCGCAGGTGACGGTGAGCGCGAGAGCGTACCACCGGCCGGCGTCCTCTTCCGACAGCTCTCCGAGTTCAGCGGGTGATTCGACCACTCCGGCAAGGCTTCTCGTCAGGTCGACCGATTCCGATGCGTCGGCCCCCGCCGGTGCCTGCACGCCTCGCCCATTCAGGTCGTCGGCGAGCACCGGCCCCAGGAACGGTACGTCGACAAGTCCGCGGGCGAACTCTTCGGCGACGATGGCCACCTCGACGCCGGATGCGCCATCGGAGCGCAGGGTACGAAATCCGGTGGCGTCCACCGCCTTCTCCAGGCGCGCGATCCGGGCCTGGTCGTCGAGATCTGCGACCGAACCCGGTCCCAGATCGTCGGCAAGCTTAGCTGCGGCATCCCGCAGCTGTTGCTGTTCACTTGTCAGACGGACGTCCACAGACGCTCCTTCAACACTCGACGCAACACCTTTCCTGATGGCAGACGCGGTATTTCGTCCACGAACACGACCTGACCGGGCCGCTTGTACGACGCGAGTCGATCGGCGACCAGCGCGACCAGCTCGTCGGCGTCGACCGACCTCACCGTCTTGACCGCGGCGACGATCGCCTCTCCGTTGGCCGCGTCGGGAACCCCGAACACGGCACAATCCTCGACCGCCGCATGGCCGTGGAGCACGGCCTCGATCTCGGCGGGTGCGACCTGAAAGCCACGCACCTTGATCATTTCCTTGGACCGATCGGTGATTCGCAGCCAACCCTCGGCATCGAGATAACCGACGTCCCCGGTCCGGTACCAGCCGTCCGAAAATGCCCCGGCGGTAGCGGAATCCGGCAGATATCCGGCCATCGCGGAGCCGGATCGCACCTGGATCTCACCGAGTTCGCCGGGCGCCACCGCCTCGTCGGTGTCCAGAGCCACGACGCGCAGGTCCACACCCGGCACTGCTCGGCCCACGGTATCCAGACGCGCGCCGGTGATGTCATTGCACGAGATGACCGGCAGCTCGCTGGCGCCGTATGCGGTCACCCAGCTCACGCCGGTACGGCGGCTGACCGCCTTGGCGACGCTTTCAGTGACCGGTGTGGCGCACCACATCACGTACCGCAGCGACGACAGATCGTAGCGCTCCAGCTCCGGATACGCTGCCAGCGCCAAAGCGATTGGCGCCACCGCCATTTCGATGGTTATTCGATCCGACTCGATGTGCCGCAGCATCGTCTCGATGTCGAACCGGCCGTGCAACCGGATCCAGGTGCCGGTCTCGAGCGCCATCACGATGTTGAGCAGCCCGAGGATGTGCGATGGCGGCGTCATGATCTGCATGCGGTCCGCCGATGACAAGCCCAGCGCATCGCGCCAGTGCTGTACCGCGACCGCGAACGAAGCGTGTGTGTGGCGCACCGCCTTGGGCATCCCGGTGGTGCCCGAACTGAAGACGAACAGGGCATCGCTCTCCGGCGCGGGCGTACCAAAGGTTCGCGACGCCGGCGTGATCGCCTCGTCCAACGACAGCATCGTCATGCACTCGGCGAGCACCGGGTGGTCGCCCACGGCGTGCCCGGGCTTGGTCAGCGTGAGCGCATGGTCGACCTCGGTGCGCTTCCACGCCGGGCTGAGCAAGACAGCGGCTGCCCCCAGCAGCCAGATGGCCCGGAGCGCGACGACGAACTCGGGTCGGTTCGACGACATGATCGCGACCCGGTCACCCGACCGCACCCCGCGATGCTCGAGAGTCGTGGCCATACCGCAGGCCAAGGCGTCGAGTTCGGGCAGCGTGTATTCACGCTCCTCGAAAGCGAGCGCGATCGCCTCACTCACAGCATGTCCTCACTCGCCGGGCCGCCCGTCACGATGCGATTTGAGAATAGCGTATCATTAAAAGAGAATGGTATTCTCTAATTCCTAGAACCGATGTCCCAGGAGAGGCTTGATGACGGCAGATCCGGTGCCGAGCTCACCCGCCGATGACGGACAAGTGACGATCGTGCTCGATCGAAAAACGGCGTCGGTGCGGCGGGTGGCCAATGAGACTCTCCTCGAAAGTGCCCGGCGCGCCGGACTCTCGCCGCCATTCTCCTGTGAAGCCGGCAACTGCGGTACGTGCATGGGTAAACTGGTCGAGGGTAAGGCCACGATGCGTGTCAACGACGCGCTCGAGGAAGACGAAGTCGAAGACGGATACATCCTTACCTGCCAAGCCATTCCGGACACGGATTCGGTCTGTTTCACCTACGACGACTGAGCTGACGGCTCGGCGTGCTCGTCGAGACGTGGGGGTGGCCGGTATTCGGGGTCGTACCCGTCGATGTGGATCGGGCTGCGCACCAACTTGAAATCTCCTGCGCTGACGACGACTTCGGGGGTGGCCTCCAGCGCCTCGGGCAGCGTGCGCACCGCGGCGGCCGGTAGTCCGAGGGGACGCAGCCTGGCCTCCCACCCAAGAGCGGTGTCAGTGGCGAGCTGGGCGGCCACGACGGCCAGGACTTCCTCGCGGCGAGCCGCCCGCTCGGCCATCGTGGTAAAGCCCTCGATCCCGGCCTCCGTGGCGAACGACTTCCAGAAGGCATCATGTGTGATGAACAGTGCCAGGTATCCGTCGGCGGTTCCGAATAGCTGCGCCGGAACGTAATACGAGTGCGCCCCATAGGGATAGCGTTGCGGCTCGGCGCCGTCGTTGAGGTACGCCGACGCGCGATAGTTCAGCTGGGACAGCATCACGTCGCGCAGCGAGACGTCCACCTGTCCCCCGCGCCCCGAGACGATTTGCGCCAGCAGACCGAGGGCCGCGGCGAGCCCGGTGGAGTTGTCGACCGACGAATAACCCGGCAGGGTCGGCGGATCGGCGGGATGACCCGTCATCGCGGCCACGCCTGTCGCTGCCTGGATGACGTAGTCGAAGGCCGGGTCGTCGCCGCCGTTCAGTCCGAACCCCGTCAGCGCGACACAGACGATGCCGTCGTTGAACTGCCGCAGGGCGTCGTAGGTGAGACCAAGCCGCTTGATCGCCGACGGCTTCATATTCACCAGCAGCGCATGCGAATTCGCGACGAGCTCACCGAGACGGGCGCGCCCTTCGTCTGACCGAAGATCCAGGCACACACTCTGCTTGTTGCGGTTGATGCTCGCGAAATAGCTGTCGCTGACCTGCCGGGAGATCTCGCCGCCGGGTGGCTCGATCTTGATCACCTCGGCGCCGAGATCGGCCAGCAGCATGGTCGCGTACGGACCGGCGAGCATGACGCCGACCTCGAGGATGCGGATGCCCGCCAGCGGCGGGCCGCTGATGGGGCCACGAGGGCCTTGCGTCATCGCACGGCCTTGGCGAGCTCGGCAATCACCTCGCGCGTGCGGTATTTGGAGGCGATCAGCTCATCGCGGTTGTCGCCGATCGGCAACAGGCGGACCGATAGATCGGTCACGCCGGCGTCCGCGAATTGGCGGAACCGCGCGAGGATCGACTCCTCGTCACCGGCCGCGGTCAGATCGCCCACGTCGCGTGCGTCGCCACGATCCAGTAGCCGCTGATAGTTCGGCGACGTCTCAGCCTCGGCGAGGATTCGGTTGGCACGTTCCTTGGCGGCGTCGATCTCGGAGTTGGCGCACAGACACACCGGAATGCCGGCGACGATGCGCGGCGATGGACGGCCCGCTTCGGCGGCGGCCTTGTTGATCTTCGGCGCGATGTGCTCACCGATGGCCTTCTCGTCGGCCATCCACAGCACCGTGCCGTCGGCGTGCTCACCGGCGATCTGCAGCATCACCGGTCCAAGAGCGGAGACCAGCACCGGCATCGGCGGCTCGGCGCCGAGCACAGTCGGGTTGTGCACGGTGAAGTTGTCGTTCTCGACGTCCACATCGCCGGGGCCCGCGATCGCGGCGTTGAGCACCTCGAGATAGTCACGGGTGTAGGCGGCCGGCTTCTCGTAGGGGATGCCGAGCATGTCGCGCACGATCCAGTGGTGTGACGGCCCGACCCCGAGCGCCAACCGTCCGCCCGTGGCCGCGTGTACCGAAAGCGCTTGGCGCGCCAGGGCGATCGGGTGTTGTGCCTGCAGCGGTACGACGGCGGTGCCCAGCTCGATCCGGGACGTGCGCGAGCCCATCAGGGCGACCATGGTCAGGCAGTCGAAGTCGTTGGGCACCTGTGGCATCCACGCGGTGTCCATGCCTGCGGACTCCGCCCACTCGATATCCTCGAGGAGCTTCTTGACCTTCCGCGCCATATCGCCGCGCTCGGCCCCGATCATCACGCCTAACCTCACGACTGCCCAGCTTTCTCAGTCAGCGCCCGTACGTCGCGCACCAATGTGTCCAGCGATGTGCCTGTGGGAAACACCGCGGCGGCGCCGGCGTCGAGCAGCTTCTGCACGTCGGATTCCGGGATCGTGCCCCCCACCACCACGGCGATGTCCCCGGCGTCGGCGGCACGGAGTGCGGCGACGGTGCGAGTGGTCAGCGCCACGTGCGCGCCCGAGAGGATCGAAAGGCCGACCAGGGCAACGTCTTCCTGAAGCGCGATGGACACGATGTCCTCAATACGCTGACGGATCCCGGTGTAGATGACCTCGAAGCCGGCGTCGCGCAACGTACGCGCCACGATCTTGGCGCCGCGATCATGGCCGTCCAGACCCGGCTTGGCGACGAGCACCCGCGCCGGATGGGCAGGGGCCGAAGACGATTGCGTCACTAGAACACCACCGGCTGTTGGAACTCGCCCCACACCGACTTCAGCGTCGACACCATCTCCCCCACTGTGCAATAGACCCCTGCGCAGTCGATCAGCCTGTGCATCAGGTTGTCGTCGCCCTCGGCACCGCGCGCCAAGGCGGCCAACGCTTCCTTCACCGCGACGTCGTCGCGGTCCGCCTTGACCTTCGCCAGACGCTTGAGCTGTTTGTCGCGGCCCTCGGCGTCGAGTTCGTACGTGGCGATCTCCGGCGGCGGTTCGTCCACGACGAACTTGTTGACCCCGACCACCGGCCGCTCGCCGGACTCGACCTCCTGATGAATCTTGTAGGCCTCGTCAGCGATCAGCCCCTGGAGATAGCCGTCCTCGATGGCGCGCACCATGCCGCCGTGTGCTTCGAGGTCTCCCATGATCTCGATGATCTTTTCCTCGGTGGCGTCGGTCAGCGCCTCCACGAAATAGGACCCGCCCAGCGGGTCGGCCACCTTCGCGACCCCGGTCTCGTACGCCAGGATCTGCTGGGTGCGCAGCGCCAGCGTCGCGGATTCCTCACTGGGCAGCGCGAACGGCTCGTCCCAGGCGGCGGTGAACATCGACTGCACCCCGCCGAGCACCGCGGCCAGGGCCTCGTACGCCACACGCACAAGATTGTTCTGCGCTTGCGGTGCGTACAGCGACGCGCCGCCCGCGACACAACCGAATCGGAACATCGACGCCTTATCGCTGCTGGCACCGTAGCGCTCGCGCACGATCGTGGCCCAGCGCCGTCGGCCCGCCCGGTACTTGGCGATCTCCTCGAAGAAATCGCCGTGGGTGTAGAAGAAGAACGAGATCTGCGGGGCGAACTTGTCGATCGTCATCCGGCCACGCTCCACGACGGTGTCGCAGTACGTGACGCCGTCGGCGAGGGTGAACGCCATCTCCTGCACGGCATTGGCCCCTGCATCGCGGAAGTGCGCACCCGCGACCGAGATCGCGTTGAACCGCGGGACCTCGGCGGCGCAGAACTCGATGGTGTCGGCGATCAGCCGCAGCGACGGCTCCGGCGGCCAGATCCAGGTGCCGCGCGACGCGTACTCCTTGAGGATGTCGTTCTGGATCGTGCCGGTGAGTTTCTCCCGCGGCACACCCTTCTTCTCCGCGGCGGCGACATAGAAGGCCAGCAAAATCGCGGCCGTGCCGTTGATCGTGAAGCTGGTGCTGATCTTGTCCAGCGGAATGCCGTCGAAGAGGATCTCGGCGTCGGCAAGGGTGTCCACCGCGACACCCACGCGACCCACCTCTTCGCCGTATTCCTCGTCGTCGGAGTCATAGCCGCACTGCGTAGGCAGGTCCAGGGCCACCGATAGCCCGGTGCCACCCTGATCGAGCAGGTAGCGGTAGCGGCGGTTGGATTCCTCGGCGGTGCCGAAGCCCGAATACTGCCGAAACGTCCACAGCTTGCCGCGGTATCCGCTCGCGAAGTTGCCACGCGTGAACGGATACGTGCCAGGTGCCGGCGGCTCACCGCTTCGATCGGCCGGTCCGTAAATGGGCTCGAGCGGGATGCCGGAGGGGGTCTGTACAGGCTCGGTCATCACTCGATAACGTACTTGCAAAAAATGAGAATGCCAATACCGCACACTGGAAACATGCAGTGAGAGGGAC
>Ga0075370_10000638_pt1 | contig 13583 bp, 12 predicted proteins | sample EndMethybrTD3035_FD_71398 | JGI IMG/M metagenome (GOLD analysis project Ga0075370, IMG submission 71398) | Populus endosphere microbial communities from Tennessee, USA - Endosphere MetaG P. TD hybrid TD303-5 | ecosystem: Host-associated > Plants > Roots > Endosphere | place: USA: Tennessee... | reverse complement strand
CGCGACGAGCAGGGCGGCCCTGACACGGCCCGTGTGCGCCGAATGCGCCGCCCACGCCGCAACGAGCTGGCAGCCCAGGCTGTGGGCGACGAGCACGGCGGGCTGCTCGCTCTCGAGGATCACTTCGTCGAGCCGTGCCATCCAGTCGCCGCGTTTGGGCCACTGCCAGTCGTCCTGCTGGACCCGCCGGTCGCCGTGCAACGCTTCCCACCGGCTTTGCCAGTGGGTCGGGCCGGAATCGAGCCAGCCGGGCAGCAGCAGCACGCGCAGGGCGCTTTCGGGCGACAGTTGCGACAAAGTCGGATCGGCGGATGACATGAGCGTGGTTTATCCTTGGCGGCTCACAGCGAGGTGCTGTTCTGAAAAGGGTTGAGCGATGAAGTACCGCGCGTTCGTCGATGGCCAGGAGGGCACCACCGGGCTGCGGATTCACGAGTATCTCGCGCAGCGCAGCGACATCGAGGTGCTGCGCATCGACGCCGACAAGCGCAAGGACCCGGCTGAACGCGCCCGGCTGCTGAACGCGGCCGATGTGGCCTTCCTCTGCCTGCCCGACGGCGCAGCGCGTGAGGCGGCGAGCCTGGTCGAGAACCCGAAGACCTGCCTGATCGATGCGAGCACCGCGCACCGCACCGCCGCCGGCTGGGCGTTCGGGCTGCCCGAACTCGCGCCCGACCAGCGCCAGAAGATCCGCGCATCCAAGCGCATCGCGAACCCCGGCTGCCACGCATCGGCGTTCATCCTGCTGCTGCGTCCGCTGGTCGATGCCGGGCTGGTGCCGGCCGCCACACCAGTCAGCGCGACGTCCATCACCGGCTACTCCGGCGGCGGCAAGAAGATGATCGAGCAGTACGAGGCGGGCGGCGACCCGCGCCTGGACTCGCCGCGCCCCTACGGCCTCACGCTCGCGCACAAGCACATTCCCGAGATGGCCGCGCATACCGGCCTGACCGCGAAGCCCTTGTTCATGCCGATCGTCGGCAAGTTCTACAAGGGCCTGTCAGTAAGCGTGCCCTTACACCTTTCAGAATTGAAGGGCGGCACCAATGCCGAACAGATCCATGCCGCACTGGCGGCGCGCTATTCGGGCGAACGTTTCGTGAAGGTGATGCCGCTGCGCGATCCGGCGGCGCTCGAAGAGGGCTACTTCGACGTGCAGGCCTGCAACGACACCAACCGGGTCGACATCTTCGTGTTCGCGAACGACACGCAGGTGCTGTTGATGTGCCGGCTCGACAACCTAGGCAAGGGTGCCAGTGGCGCCGCGGTGCAGTCGATGAACGTGCACCTCGGGGTCGACGAAGGCCTCGGCCTCTAAGCCCTAGGCTGCGTCGGGGTTGCGCGTGCGGTAGTGATACGCGTACGCGTCGGCAAAACCGAGCCGGGAATACACGGCACGCGCCGCGACGTTGTCGGCTTCGACCTGCAGGTAGGCGTGACGGGCGCCGCGGGAGCGAGCCTGCGCCAGGAGGTGGCGGCACAAGAGGGTCGCATGGCCGCGACCGCGGACGGCCGGAGCGCTGAACACGTCGTAGATGCCGACCAGGTCGTTCTCGAGCGCGATCTGGCCGCAGGCGACGGTTTCGCCGTCCAGCGCCAGTTCGAATGCGAAGAACGGAACCGGCGAGTTGAGCAAGCGCTCGGCGTGCGCCTGGCGTTGCGCCAGCGGCGAGCCGCGCAGCTCGCCGATCCGGCGTGCGAACGGCTCGAGCGCGAGCGCATTGAACTGCATGCCCGCCGGCAGATCCGAGGGCATTTCGTCGGCCAAGGCCGCGACCATGACCCGGGTATCGTCGAAGCGGCGCAGCCCGTAGTCGGCCAGATGGCTGTCGAGCCGGTTGGGTTGGCTGAAGGGCGTGACGCGCACGATCAGCGGAAGCTGCGCATCGGCGAAGACCTGCTCGCAGGCAGCGAGCCGATCTGCCAGTGATGTCCGGCCATCGGCGACGGCATTGACACAGCGCGCCCGCTTCGCCTTGCCGGGCGAAAAACGCACCAGCCAGCCATCGAGCCAGCGTTGCTGCGGCGGGGCACTTGCGTTGAGGCCTGCGTCCTCGATGCGGGACAGCAGTTCGACGGGGAAGGCCGGATTCAGCCCGGACGGAATGTCGTGCGGCATCGTCACTGGCCCAGGCGCTGCGCCATTTCGCGCGCGAACTCGACGAAGGCTGTTGCGCCCTTCGACGCCGGGTCGAACACGACACCCGGCAAGCCGTAGCTCGGCGCCTCGGCAAGCCGCACGTTGCGCGGGATCACGGTGTCGAACACCTTGTCGCCGAAGTGCGCCTTCAACTGGTCGCTGACCTGTTGCTGCAAGGTGATGCGCGGATCGAACATCACCCGCAACAGGCCGATGATCTCGAGCGCGGGGTTCAGGTTGGCGTGCACCTGCTTGATCGTGTTGACGAGGTCGCTCAAGCCTTCCAGCGCGAAGTACTCGCACTGCATCGGCACGATCACGCCGTGGGCGCAGCACAGCCCGTTCAGGGTCAGCAGGCTGAGCGAAGGCGGGCAGTCGACCAGCACGAAGTCATAGTCGGAATCGACCGCCTCGAGCGCATTCTTCAGGCGCAGGTGGCGGTGCTCGAGTTCGACGAGTTCGACCTCGGCGCCCGCCAGCTCGCGGTTCGCCCCCAGCACGTCGTAGCCCGCCTTGTCTGAGCGCTGCCGCGCTTCGGCGATGCTGGCGCTTCCCAGCAGGACGTCGTAGACGGTCAACTCAAGCGCGCGCTTGTCGACGCCCGAGCCCATCGTGGCATTGCCCTGCGGATCGAGGTCGACGACCAGCACACGCTGGCCGATCTTTGCCAGCCCGGCGGCCAGATTCACGGTCGTCGTCGTCTTGCCGACCCCGCCTTTTTGGTTCGCAATGCAGAAGATTCTGGCCATCGGTGGTCGGGTCGGGCGCGTGGGAGGGAGACGATGCTCGTCAGGAAGGGCTGGATTGTCCGGCACGCCGGCTCCGCGACGAAGACCGGCGCGCACATCTGTCGGCCCCTTACAACCGAAGTTGCACTTATCGGGCCGCAGCCGGCCGCAACCAGACCAGGCAGCGCTCGGCGCCCAGCTCCGGGACAGTCAATGGTTCCACGTGAAACATCTCGACGTCGGCGGGCAGGGCAGCGATCTCGTCATTCGGGCGCTTGCCCTTCATCGCCATCCATACGCCCGATTCGGCCAGATGCTGGCGAGTGAGACGAGTGAAGTCCGCCAACGATGCGAACGCACGCGAGCTGACGACGTCGAAGGGCGCCGCACGCAGGGCCTCAACCCGGCTGTGCTCCGCGTGCAGGTTGCGCAGTCCGAGCTCGACACCCGCCTGCCGGATGAAGGCCGCCTTCTTGCCGACGGTGTCGACGCACGTCACGGCGAGTTCGGGCATCAGCACTGCGAGCACAACCCCGGGCAATCCGCCGCCGCTGCCCACATCGAGCAGCCTCGACGGGCGTTGGGGCAACGCCCGGCTGAGCGGCCCAACGACCGCCAGGCAGTCGAACAGGTGCTGCACCAACATCTCGTCGGGGTCGCGAACAGCCGTCAGGTTGTACGTGCTGTTCCAGCGACGCAGCAGATCGACGAACGCGAGCAGGCGCGTCGCGGCGTCATTCGGCAGCTCGAGCCGCAGCTGCTCGGCTGCCGCCTGCAGCCGCGGCAGCCGCGGGTCGGCACCATCCGCTTCGCTCACGCGGCGGCGTCGGCTGGCGCCGAGTCGTTGGCAGCGAAGCCCTTGAAGCGGCCCTTCTTGAGATGGATCAGCAGCAGCGAGATGGCTGCTGGCGTCACACCAGAGATCCGCGAGGCCTGTCCCAGCGTGGCCGGACGATGCCGGCTCAGCTTCTGCCGAACCTCGAAGCTCAGCGCCTTCACCTGCGCATAGTCGAGCTCATCGGGCAGCCGCAGGTTTTCGTAGCGCAGCGCGCGTTCGACGTCCTCTTCCTGCTTGTCGATGTAGCCGGCGTACTTGTGGCTGATCTCGATCTGCTCGATCACGGCGTCAGCCAACGCGATGCCAAACTCGGCATGCAGCGTTTCACGTGAAACAGCGGGCGTCGCCAGGGCAGGGACGGTGGCGGCGATTTCGCTGACTCGGTCGAAGTCGACCCCAGGCCGGCGCAACAGATCGGCCAGGCTGTACTCGTGCTCGATTGCCCGGCCGAGCAAAGGCTCGGCCACCGCCGGCGGAAGATTCTGCGGATTGACCCACGCGCCAGCCAAGCGCTGGGCCTCGCGCGCGACCGCATCGCGCTTGCGATTGAACGCCGCCCAGCGGCTGTCGTCGACCAGGCCCAGCTCGCGCCCGGCCTCGGTCAGCCGCATGTCGGCGTTGTCCTCGCGCAGCTTCAGGCGGTACTCGGCCCGGCTCGTGAACATGCGGTACGGCTCGGTCACGCCCTTGGTCACGAGGTCATCGACCAGCACACCGAGGTAGGCCTGGTCGCGCCGCGGCAACCATGCATCCTGCTCGCGCACGGCGAGAGCCGCGTTGATGCCGGCGAACAAGCCCTGGGCTGCCGCCTCTTCGTAGCCGGTCGTCCCATTGATCTGGCCAGCGAAAAACAGCCCGCGAATCGCGCGCGTCTCGAAGCTCGGCTTCAGCTCGCGCGGATCGAAGTAGTCGTACTCGATCGCGTAGCCGGGCCGCAGGATGTGTGCGCTCTCCAGACCGACCATGCTGTGCACGGCGGCGATCTGTATGTCGAACGGCAGAGACGTCGAGATTCCGTTCGGATAGACCTCGTGCGTCGTCAGTCCCTCGGGCTCGAGGAATATCTGGTGCGAGCTCTTGTCGGCGAAGCGATTGACCTTGTCCTCGATGCTCGGGCAATAGCGCGGGCCGACCCCATCGATCAGCCCCGTGAACATCGGGCTGCGGTCGAATCCGGAGCGAATGATCTCGTGGGTTCGCTCGTTCGTGTGCGTGATCCAGCACGGCACCTGGCGAGGATGCTGGCTCGCGTCGCCGAGGAAGCTGAACACGGGGACCGGGTCCAGGTCGCCGGGTTGTTCCTGCAGCTTCGCAAAATCGATCGACCGCCCGTCGATGCGCGGCGGCGTGCCGGTTTTCAGCCGGCCCTGTGGCAACTTGAGCTCCTTCAGCCGCGCCGACAGCGCAATCGCCGGCGGGTCGCCGGCACGCCCGGCGCTGTGGCTCTCCAGGCCGACATGGATCTTGCCGTCGAGAAATGTGCCGGCCGTCAGCACCACGGAGCGAGCCGAAAAGCGAACGCCCACTTGCGTCCGGGCACCCACCACGCGGTCACCTTCGAGCAGCAGATCGTCGCAGGCGCCCTGGAACAGCCAAAGGTTGGGCTGGTTCTCCAAGCGCTTGCGGATCGCCGCCTTGTACAGAATGCGATCGGCCTGCGCCCGCGTCGCCCGCACCGCCGGGCCTTTCGAGCCGTTCAGGATGCGGAACTGGATGCCGGCTTCGTCGGTCGCCGCCGCCATCGCGCCGCCCAGTGCGTCGATCTCCTTCACCAGATGGCCCTTGCCGATCCCGCCGATCGACGGGTTGCAGCTCATCTGACCCAGCGTTTCGATGTTGTGCGTCAGCAGCAGGGTGGTCGCGCCCATGCGCGCCGCGGCCAGCGCGGCCTCGGTCCCGGCGTGACCTCCGCCGACAACCAGCACATCGAACTCTTTCGGGAACAACATCGCGTTGCCTATTTTTTGAGCAAGGCGACATTGTAGGCAGGCGGCTGCGTCGCGTCACCCGAGGGGTGTCCGACAGCATGGTGTATCGCCAGCACGCCAAACCGACCCGCCACTAGACTGGCCGCCACCTCACCTCCCACCGCCGACACGATGAGCAAGGCCACGAAGACGAAAACGCAATCGCCTGCGCCGCCGGTTGCCGACAACCACGATCTGATCCGCGTACAGGGCGCGCGCGTGAACAACCTCAAGGACGTCAGCGTCGCGATCCCGAAGCGCCGGCTGACGGTGTTCACCGGCGTCTCCGGCTCGGGCAAGAGCTCGCTGGTGTTCGGCACGATCGCCGCGGAGTCGCAGCGCCTGATCAACGAGACCTACAGCGCCTTCGTGCAGGGCTTCATGCCGACACTCGCGCGGCCCGAGGTCGACGTGCTCGACGGCCTGACCACCGCGATCATCGTCGACCAGGAGCGCATGGGCGCCAACGCCCGCTCCACCGTCGGCACCGTGACCGACGCCAACGCGATGCTGCGCATCCTCTTCAGCCGGCTCGGCAAACCGCACATCGGTCCGCCCAGCGCGTTCGCGTTCAACGTGCCCTCGGTCCAGGCGACCGGCGTGATCACCGTCGAGCGCGGTGCCAGCAAGACCGTGAAACAGACCTTCACCCGCACCGGCGGCATGTGCCCGCGTTGCGAGGGGATGGGTTCGGTCACCGACTTCGACCTGTCTGCGCTGTACGACGACAGCAAGTCGCTCAACGCGGGCGCGCTCACGATCCCCGGCTACAGCATGGACGGCTGGTACGGCCGCATCTTCCGCGGCTGCGGCTTCTTCGACCCGGACAAACCGATCTGCAAGTTCACCAAGAGGGAGCTGCACGACCTGCTGCACAAGGAGCCGACCAAGATCAAGGTCGACGGGATCAATCTCACCTACGCGGGGCTGATCCCGACGATGCAGAAGTCGTTCCTCTCCAAAGACGTCGACGCGCTGCAGCCGCACATCCGCGCGTTCGTGGACCGGGCGGTCACCTTCACCACGTGCCCCGAGTGCGGGGGCACCCGGCTCAGCGAGGCGGCCCGGTCCTCCAAGATCAAGAAGATCAACATCGCCGACGCCTGCGCTATGCAGATCAGCGACCTCGCCGCGTGGGTCGGCGGTCTCGTCGAGCCCTCGGTCGCGCCGCTGCTCGCTGCGCTTCGTCACTCCCTAGCCTCGTTCGCGGAGATCGGCCTCGGCTACCTCTCGCTCGATCGCCCGACGGGCACGCTGTCGGGCGGCGAAGCGCAGCGCGTCAAGATGATCCGCCACCTCGGCTCCTCGCTCACCGACGTCACCTACGTCTTCGACGAGCCCACCATGGGCCTGCACCCGCACGACATCCAGCGCATGAACGAGCTGCTGCTGCGGCTGCGCGACAAGGGCAACACGGTGCTGGTCGTCGAGCACAAGCCGCAGACGATCGCGATCGCCGACCACGTCGTCGACCTCGGCCCCGGGGCCGGTGCAGCGGGCGGCGCTGTCTGTTTCGAAGGCAGCTTCGAGGGCCTGCGGGCCAGCGGCACGCTCACCGGCCGCCACCTCGATGACCGGGCCGCCCTCAAGAAGACAGTGCGCAAGCCCGACGGCCAGCTGCCGATCCGCGGCGCAGCGACGCACAACCTGCGCAACGTCGATGTCGACATCCCGCTCGGCGTGCTGGTCGTCGTCACCGGCGTGGCCGGCTCCGGCAAGAGCTCGCTCGTGCACGGGTCGATCCCTGCCAGCGCGGGCGTGGTGGCGATCGATCAGGGCGCGATCCGCGGCTCGCGGCGCAGCAACCCGGCAACCTATACCGGGCTGCTCGACCCGATCCGCAATGCGTTCGCGAAGGCCAACGGCGTCAAGCCGGCGCTCTTCAGCGCCAACTCCGAGGGCGCCTGCCCCAGCTGCAATGGCGCCGGCGTCATCTTCACCGACCTGGCCATGATGGCCGGCGTCGCCACCACCTGCGAGGAGTGCGAGGGCAAGCGGTTCCAGGCGTCGGTGCTCGACTACCACCTCGGCGGCCGCGACATCAGCGAAGTACTCGCGATGTCGGTGACCGAGGCCGAGGCCTTCTTCGGTGCCGGCAAGGCACACACGCCGGCCGCGCATGCCGTTCTCGGCCGGCTCGCCGGCGTGGGCCTCGGCTACCTCAGCCTCGGCCAGCCGCTCACCACGCTGTCCGGCGGCGAGCGGCAGCGGCTCAAGCTGGCGGCCCAGATGGCCGAGAAGGGCGAGGTCTACGTGCTCGACGAGCCGACCGCCGGCCTCCACCTCGCCGACGTCGAGCAGCTGCTCGGCTTGCTCGACCGGCTCGTCGACGCGGGCAAGTCGGTCATCGTCATCGAGCACCACCCTGCCGTCATGGCGCACGCCGACTGGATCATCGACCTCGGCCCCGGCGCCGGCCACGACGGCGGCCAGATCGTCTTCGAGGGCACACCCGCCGACCTCGTCGCCGCCCGCTCCACGCTCACCGGCGAACACCTCGCAGCCTACGTCGCGGCCCGACCGAGAACATGACCGCACAATCGCGCGATGAACTGCCGTAGCGGCTGCGCCGCCTGTTGCATCGCGCCGTCGATCACGCGCGCCATTCCTGGGATGCCCGAGGGCAAACCGGCTGGCGTGCCCTGCGTCCAGCTCGACGAAGCGCTGCGCTGCAAGCTGTTCGGGCACCCGGAGCGGCCGTCGTTCTGCGCCGGCCTGCAGCCCTCGGCCGAGATGTGCGGCGACCACCGCGGCCAGGCGATCGCCTGGCTCACGTCGCTCGAGCACGCCACCCGCCCGACGCCGGCCTAAGCCGCCAGCAGCATCTCGGTGTGCGGGATCCCGTCCTCGAGATAACGCTCGCCCTGCACGACGAAGCCGAACCCGGCATAGAAGCGTTCGAGCCGCGACTGCGCGGAGATACGGATGCCCTGGCCCGGATGGATCTCGCGGCAGTGCCCAATCGCCCGCCGCACCAGCTCGCGGCCCAGGCCGGTGCCGCGCGCCGCATCGGTCGTCAGCACCCGGCCGATCGACGGCTCGGCGTACTTGATGCCCGGCTGCACGACCCGCGCATACGCAAGCGGCATCGCCGGGTCTGCGCCCCACGCAGCCAGATGGAACGACACCGCATCGGCGCCGTCCACGTCCTGGTAGATGCATTGCTGCTCGATCGCGAACACATGCTGACGCGCCCGGTAGATCGCCTGCAGCTCGTACACGCCGAGCGAATCGAAGTGGCACCAGCGCCAGCGCGGATCTGCGTACGACGACTTGTTCATGGGCTCGTTTCTATCGCACTGCCGCGCTGCGCAAGGTCCGCGCCACAAACCACACGCCAAGCGCCGTCAGCGCGACGCACACTCCGAGCGGCACGCCGATCTGCGCTGCGCCGAGCGGCTCGCCCTTCAGCACATGCGTCATCAGCACGTTCTGCGCGAGCGCCGGCACCCACAGGTACCACGGCGATTCGCTGCCGAGGCTGAACACGTTGATCAGCGGCAGCAGCGACGCGGCCAGCATCACGACGGTCGCGCTCGCCTGCGCCTCCTTGAAGCTCTTGCAGCGGATCGCCACCGCCATCAGCACGGCCGATACCGCGGCCGCGAACGGAAGCAGCACCACCAGGAACATCGAGGCCTCGCGCCAGCCGTACTGGAACATCGCGGCGAGCGTGTCGCTGCGCAGCACCCACTGGCCGGGCAGGAAACTCAGGCTGCTCAGCACCGCGATCAGCATGCCGACGCTCGCAACGGCGGCCCACTTGCCCAGCACCAGCACCCAGCGGTCGAGCGGGTTCATCAGGAGCGGCTCCAGCGAGCCGCGCTCGCGCTCGCCCGCCGTCGTGTCGAGCGCGGCGTTCAACGCACCGTAGAGCACCGCCATCATCACGAAGTAGGGCAGCATGCCGGTGATCTGGGTCGCGCGGGTCTGCGTGCTCGCGAGGTCGCGGTCTTCGACCTGCAGCGGCTCGAGCAGGTCGACCGAGACGCCGCGCAGCGCGAGTGTCAGCGCCGCGCGCTCGCGGCCGAAGCCGTTCAGCAACCGCTCGATGCGCCCGGCGCCGGCCTGCGAGCGCTGGTTCGCGCTGTCGACGACGACCTCGACGACCGGCGCATCGCCGCGCAGCAGCGCTGCCTCGAAGTCCTTCGGGATCACGACCACCGGGTCGGCGAGCCTGGCCTTGCGCAGCTGCGCCTCGAAGTCGGCCGGTGCCGGCTTGACGGTGTAGGTCTGGCGCTCGAAGAAGTTCTTCAGGCTCGGCGCATGCTCGATGCCGACGACGTAGACCTCGCGCAGCTCGGCTCGCGACTCGAAGGTCGCCACCAGCGCCGAGATCGCGACGAGCACAGCCGGCCCCATCAGCACCGAAGAGATCAGCACCGTGAGCAGCGTGCGCCGATCACGAAGCGCATCGACGATCTCCTTGCCGTAGACGGTCAGCGCAGTTCGAAAGTTGTTCATGCTGTTCACGCAAGGGTTCACGCAAGGGTTCACGCAAGGGTTCACGCAAAGGGTCCGGCCACTTCGTGGTGTGCACGCTCGTCGGCGGAAAACGCGAGCCGCACGAACGCTTCTTCGAAATCGGATTCGCCGGTCTGCGCGAGCAGCTCGCCGACCGTGCCGCAGGCCACCGTCCGGCCGTGCGAGACCACGACCACGCCATCGCACAGCCGCTCGACCTCCTGCATGATGTGCGTCGAGAACACGATGCACTTCGCGCCGCCCTCGGGCGAACGCAGCCAGCGCAGGCTGTCGCGCAGCGCGCGCGTGGCCAGCACGTCGAGGCCGTTGGTCGGCTCGTCGAGCACGATGTTCGCCGGGTCGTGCACGAGCGCGCGTGCGAGCGCCGTCTTCATGCGCTCGCCCTGGCTGAAGCCGTCGGTGCGGCGCTCGAGCAGCGCCGTCATCTCGAACATCTGCGCCAGATGCTCGGCACGCGCGTTCGCGGCATCGGCCGTCATGCCTTGCAGGCGGCCGTAGTAGACGATGTTCTCGCGCGCCGTGAGCCGCGGGTACAGGCCGCGCGCGTCGGACAGCACGCCCATGCGCGCGAGCGCCGCGCCCGGCTGGGCCACGACATCGATACCGTCGACGCTCATGCGGCCGGCGTCGGGCGTGATCAAGCCGGCAAGCATGCGCAGCGTCGTCGTCTTGCCGGCACCGTTCGGTCCGAGCAGCCCGGTGATGCAGCCGTCGGGCGCATCGAAGCTGACGTCGCGCACCGCATGCACGATGCGCGGCGCGCTGCGGCGGCCGAAGCCGCTCAGCCCTTTGTGCGCCGGGCCGGGCGCGTTGAACCGCTTGGCCAGATGCTCGATCGCGATCACTTCGCCACCCCGCTCGACACGGTGATCGGCGCGAACGCCGGCGGGCGCGGGATCGCCTTCACGCAGCCCGCGTCGACGGCGCTCGCGTCCGCGTCGTCGGCGGCGTCGATGAAGCGATAGACGACGTCGCGCATGCAGCCGGTCGCCATCACGCCATGTCCGGCGTTCGGCACGACCACGTGCTGCGCCGCCGGCCCGAGTGCGCGCGCGACCCGCTCGCCGTGGCGTGGCGGCGTGGCCGGGTCGATGCCGCCGCTCAGCAGCAGCACCGGCGCGCGGCTCGGGCCGAGGCTGTAGAACGCAGCGGGCACGGCGCCGCGCGGCCATGCGCTGCACATGCGCCGGTACATCGCCGCGAACTCGGCCCCGAAGTCGGCACCCGGTCGATCGGCGCTGTTGGCCAGGCGCGGCACGTCCTCGGCACAGACGACCGAGAAGTGCATGCCCATCGCGAGCTTCACGCCCTTGCGCGACGAAAGGATCGCACCGAGCCCGACGATGCCTTCGTAGCGGCCCTGCGCGGCATCGCTGATGGCCGCCGGAAGTGCTGCCGCGAGGGACGGCCCGTAGAGCGGGCCGCGCACCGCCGCGAGCAGCATGTCGCGGGTCAGCGTGAACGTCTCGCTGCGCCCGGTCAGCGGATGCGGCGCCGTCACCTGTTTCGGCAGGCTGCGCAGCAAAGTGGCCCAGTCGGCACGCAGCGTCGGGTGGTCGCGACGGCACGCCGCTTCGGCCTCGCAGGCGGCGAGCAGTGCATCGAAGGCCGCTTGCCCGTCGGTCGAGTAACTCGCCGGCAGCGCCATGTCCGGCGGCGCCACGCCGTCGAGCACCGCGCGCCGCACCGCGCCCGGGAACGCGCGCAGGTACTCGAGCCCGGCGCGGGTGCCATACGACGCGCCGACCAGATCGATGCGCTCGGCGCCGAGCTGGCGCCGCACGGCGTCGAGGTCCTGCATCGCAAGTGTCGTCGTGAAGAAGCCGAGGTCGCTCTCCTGGCGGATGTACGGCAGCTTCAGCAGCGCGTTCTTGCACTGCATCAGCAGCTTGAACTGGCGATCCGGATCGGCCTGGTCGGCCAGCGCCTCGCGCTGCGGGTCCTCGCACTCGAGCGGCGCCGAGCGGCCGGTGCCGCGCTGGTCGACGAACACGATGTCGCGCCGGTTGTTGAGCCGGCTCAGCAACGCGAGCATCGTCGGTGCGATCTGTGTGGCGCTCTGGCCCGGCCCGCCGGCGAGCACGAACACCGGGTCGGGCAGCTTGCGCCGCGCCATCGCCGGCGCGACGACGTAGTGGATGTCGATCATCGTCCCGTCCGCCCGTGCCGGATCGAGCGCGCGCCGCACGACGCCGCACTGCACGCTGTTGCGGATGCCGGCCACGCGGCACTCGCTCAGGCCCTGTGCCTGGACGCCGCCGGCCGCGCCGAACGCGAGAGCAGCCGAGGCCGCGAGCCGCGCGAGGGCGCGCTTCATTCGCCCAACAGCCGCTTGAGTTCGCCGCTGTCGATCAGGCGCTGCAGGTCGGATGCGCCGCCGACCAGCGAGCCCTTCACGAACACCATCGGAAAGGTCGGCCAGCCGGTCCACATCTTCAGCGCGTTGCGCCGCCGCCAGGCACTCAGGTAGCTGCCGTATTCGAGGTAGTGGTGCGGCACATCGGCCGCCGCGAGCGCGGCGCGCACGCGCCGGCAGCTCGGGTTGCCCGACATGCCCACCACCAGCACCGGATTCGAGCCAGCCGCCGCCTGAACGTTGTGAACGATGTCGGCGTTCAGATTCGCGACCTTGTCGCGGATCGCCGGATGCATCCGGCTTTCATCGAGGATCTGGCGGGGCATCTGGGCTCCTGGCTGTCGCGGCAAAGGCGACAGGGTAGCCCAGATGCAAGCGGGCTCCGCTCAGGCCGCGAGCTTGCCGCGCTGGAAGTCTTCGACCGCTTCGCGGATCTGGTCGACCGTGTTCATCACGAACGGCCCGTACTGCGCGATCGGCTCGTTCAGCGGCGCGCCGGCCACGAGCAGCACACGGCCGACCACCTTGGCGTCGGAAGCGACCGTGAACCGCACGCCATCGGCCTGCGCATCGTTCGCAAGGATCGCCATGCGCTCGCTCTCGACCGGCGTGCCGCCCACATCGACCGTGCCGCCGCCGTACACGTACGCGAACGCGTTGTGGCCGGCCGGCAGCGCGGCGTCGAACGAGCTGCCGGCGGGCAGTGTGATGTCGAGCACCAGCGGCTCGGTCGTCGGGCGGCTCACGGCGCCTTCGATGCCGAGCGCCGAGCCGGCGATCACACGCACCGTGACGCCCGAGTCCAGCGTCGCCACGGGCACGCCGCTCGGCGGTACATCGCGGTACGCGGGCGGAGTCATCTTGTCCCTCGCCGCCAGGTTCACCCACAGCTGGAAGCCCGCCATGCGGCCTTCTTCCTGCTCCGGCATCTCCGAATGGATGATGCCGCGGCCGGCCGTCATCCACTGTACGCTGCCGGGCTCGAGCAGGCCGACGTTGCCGACGCTGTCCTGGTGCCGCATGCGGCCCTCGAGCATGATCGTCACGGTCTCGAAGCCGCGGTGCGGGT
>Ga0075370_10000636_pt1 | contig 13594 bp, 12 predicted proteins | sample EndMethybrTD3035_FD_71398 | JGI IMG/M metagenome (GOLD analysis project Ga0075370, IMG submission 71398) | Populus endosphere microbial communities from Tennessee, USA - Endosphere MetaG P. TD hybrid TD303-5 | ecosystem: Host-associated > Plants > Roots > Endosphere | place: USA: Tennessee... | reverse complement strand
AAGGCCGCGCACGAGCAGCGCGGCGTGGCAGCGCGCGTGCAGGCGTTCGTGCTCGAACATGCGCGGCTGCTGGCCGACATCGATGCGGGCCGCCAGCCGCCCCTCGTGAGCTTCAGCGACATCCGCGCGCTGCCCGAGGCGCAGGCGGGCGAGGTCTTCACGGCCTACACGGCGATGTTCCGCAGCGTGCGCTCGCTGCTCAAGGGCAGCGAGACCTTGCATCTCGGCCGCGACGATCTGAATGCGCGCGCTCACATGCTGCTGTCGGTTGCGCTGTGGACGCGCACCTGGATCGTCCGCTACGAGACCGACGAGTACACGCGCATCGCCGGGCGGATTGGCGATCTGCTCACGCGCGGCCTTGCCGGTACCGGTGCCGACTGGTGCGCGCGCGACGCCGAGCGCGCCTGGCAGCTTGCGAGCGGGGTCGACAGCACGTCCGAAGCCTTCCTGCGCGCCGCGACCGTGCTCGTCAACGAGCAAGGCTACCGGGGCGCCTCGATCGACCGCATCTCGGCCCGGCTGAACGTCACGAAGGGCTCGTTCTATCACCACCACGACACCAAGCACGACCTGATCTCCGAGTGCTTCGAGCGCACGTTCGCGGTGATGCGGCAGGCCCTGAGCCTGGCCGAAGACAGCCCCGGCTCGGGCTGGAGCCGCTGCTGCGCGGCGGCGCGCGCGCTGGTGCGCTTCCAGCTCTCCGAGCAGGGGCCGCTGCTGCGAGTCTCGGCCACCAGCGCGCTGCCCGAAGGGCCGCAGCGCGACCGGGTTCGCACGACGATGCGCCGGCTTGCCGAGCGGATGACCAGCGTGATCGTCGACGGGATGATGGACGGATCGATCCGCCCGCTTGACCCGGCGATCGCCGCGCAGGTACTAGGCGCGGCGATCAATGCCGCGGCGGAACTGCACCGCTGGGTGGGCGGCGCAAACGCCGAAAACGTCGCCGACCTGTACGTTCGCCCAGCATTCGAGGGGCTGCTCTGCGCAGGCGCAGCCGGCGCCTGAGGGCGGCTACCCCCAAGATCACTCGTTGCGGCCGGGAGCGAATGCGGCGAATATCGCCGCCACCACAGGCCTCGGGACGGGTGCGACTTGAGCCAGCCCTTCGACGTTCGAGACAGCGACTCAGGCTTCACCCTCGATTCGTCGCTGCTCGCCCGGCGCAAGGCACGCAACGAGCGCCGGCTCGCAACCCAGCAGATTCCGGCAATCCGTGCCGGCGGCTTCGCGGTCCTGTGCGCGATCGTCTGGCTGCAGGAGCAACAGTTCATCGCCGGCGACGATCGAATGGCGCTCAACACGCTGTTCGCGATCAACGCCGCCTACGCGGTGTTCGGCTGGCTGGTGCTGCGCATCGGCTACGGGCGCAGCGGGCGCGTCGACCTCGTGATGCTGCTGTTCCACCTCGACCTGCTGGTCTGGCTGGTCAACCTGCACCGGATCGAGCCGGGGCAGCTGTACTTCGCCTACTTCCTGCTCGTGCGCGTGGCCGACCAGGTGGGCTTCGGCTTGCGCCGGGCCACGTACTTCGCGCACCTGGTGCCGTTCGCCTACCTCGGCTATGCCGCATGGACGGCGCTGTTCGAGCCGGCAAACGCCTTCACGCTGCAACGCATCTCGATGGCAGCGATCATGTACCTGATCGGCGTGTACCTCGCGTTCACGTCCGTCGTCAACGAACGCTTGCGCAATCGCACGCGCCACGCGGTGCGTGCGGCGCGCGGGCTGGTGGAGAGCCTGCGCCAGAAGTCGCAGTCGCTCGAATCGCAGGCGATCGAGCTCGAGCAGGCGCGCCTGCAGGCCGAGCAGGCCAACCTCGCGAAGTCGCAGTTCCTCGCGATGGTCAGCCACGAGATCCGCACGCCGATGAACGGCATCCTCGGCACGACCGAGCTGCTCCTGAGCTCGAACCTGCAGCCCGACCAGCGGCGCTATGCCGAGACCGCGCACCGCTCGGGCAGCGCGCTGCTCGCGCTGATCGACGACGTGCTCGACTTCTCGCGCATCGAGTCGGCCGGGCTGACGCTCAACGTGGCACCGCTGGACCTGCGCGCTCTGGTCTCCGAGACGATCGAGCTGATGTCTGCGACCACGCGCGACAAGCCGGTCGCGCTTGCCAGCTGGATGCCGCCCAGCCTGCCCGCGCGCGTGAACGGTGACGCGCTGCGGCTGCGCCAGGTGCTCGTCAATCTGCTGCACAACGCCATCAAGTTCACCGACCGAGGGCGCATCGACCTGCGCGTGAGCGCGCTGTCAGACACGGCTGCCGGGCTTCGGCTGCGCTTCGCGGTGCAGGACACCGGCATCGGCATCGCCGATGACATGCGTGAAGCCGTGTTCGAGCCCTTCACGCAGGCCGATGCGTCGAGCACGCGGCGCCATCGCGGCAGCGGCCTCGGGCTGGCCATCGTCAGGGAGCTGGTCGAGCGCATGGGCGGCACGGTGGGTGTGGACAGCCGGCTCGGCCACGGCTCGGAGTTCTGGTTCGAGCTCGACCTGACCCGCGCGCCGGACCCGCTTGCCGCCGACGAGCGCACCGCGCTTCGGGCACGCGACGCCGCCGAGCTCGAGCTCAACGTGCTCGTGGTCGAGGACGACGTGGTGAACCAGATGGTGGTCGTGCAGATGCTCGAGCTGATGGACTGCCGGGTCGACGTGGCGAACGACGGCAAGGCGGCGCTCGCGCGCGCATCGGCCGTCGAGTACGACCTGGTCTTCATGGACTGCCACATGCCCGTGATGGACGGCTTCGAGTCGACGCGCCGGATCCGCGCGCTCGAGGGCGGCGGACGCAGGCGCACGCCGATCGTCGCGCTGACTGCCGACACGCTCACGAGCGACCGCGAACGCTGCCGCGACGCCGGAATGGACGACTTCGTCACCAAGCCCGTGAGCAGCACCATGCTCGCCGCGACGATCGAGCGCTGGACCGGCCGGCCCACTCAGCCGCTCACGCAATGGTGAAGTTGGCGAGGCTGGTGAAGCTGGTCTTCTTCAGCCGAAACGCCGCCGCACTGCATCGATGACCCACGCCGGGTCGTCCAGCGGCAAGTCGTGGCCGGCCCACGGGTGGCTCTCGACCTCGCAGCGCCACGCACGCGCAAGGGCGAGCGAGCAACGCGTATCGACCAGGCCGTCTTGCGTGCTCGTCAGGAGCAGCACGCGCCCGCACGGCGGCGTGCCCGGCGCGACGAAACGCGCTGCGGCCCAGAGCTGGCGCAAGGTGTTCGCTGCCGACACCGGCCGCTCGCGCCAGTAGGCCGCCCATTCGCGCACGAGCGGATCGTCGCGGTCACTGCGGCGCGGCGCATTGCTGGTGAGTGCGAGTACCGCACGCTCGCGAGCGAGCGGATCACGCCAGCCGAGCGCCAGGCGCAAGAGCGCGCCGCTCGGTTTGAAGCGGTGATGCGCCGGACTGAACGGCCGCAGGCTGGTGTTGATCAGCACCGCGCAGTCGATCTCTGCCGAATGCGCCGCGCACCACGCCGTGGTGACCATCGCGCCGAGCGACATCGCGAGAACGCGATACGGCGGCGCCATGCCGCGCGCACGCAGCTCGGCGCGGCAAGACTCGGCCATGGCAAGCACGCGGGTCGGGGTGGACGTCTCGTTCAGCATGCCGTTGCCCGGCAGGTCGAGCGTGATCACCGGAGCCGGCGCGAATGCAGCTGCGAACTCTGCGACGAACGCACCCCAGTGGCGCTGCTCTCTCGTCAGCCCGCGCAGCAGTATCCAGGGGAGCTGGCTCATGTCGGAGTGCCACGATACCAGCGCGAAAGCGCGGCCTCGTGTGCCGCGTCGCGCGCGTTGCCAACGGGCACCCAGCGACGGTGGCTTTGCGCGGCGCGCATCACGAAGTCGAGCCAGGCCGTGTGGCGGCGCAGCACGCGTTGGCGCCGATGTTCGATCAGCGGATTGAAGATGCCCTGGCGCGAGAACAGCTGGCGCGGGTTCTTCTTCACCCACAGCCACGATCCCATCTCCAGCGTGAGCGGCAGGAACGTGTGCTGCGGGCGCGCGAGAGCGCGCTGGTAGAGGTGGTCCCACAGATCGCCGTGCGCGAGGTACTGCCGACTTTGGGGCTCGACGATGTAGCGGTGGTGCGGATGCGCCTCTTCGAGGATGCGCTCGAACGCATACACCTCGGCCAGGTGCGGGATCGGCCGTGCCGTGTGCGCGTACGGAAACCACACGCGGTCGCGCGTGCCGAAGCCCGAGTGGCAGTCGACGACGATGCTGAACGGGCGGCCGAGCAGCTCCTCCTCGACGAGGCCGCACAGCGCGGCGCTCTCGCGCTCCATGGGCGCGCCCGCGGGGCCGCGGTACCACGGCAGCCTGCTGCTGCGGCGCTGGCCGCCGACCATGAACGCGACCGTGTCGTCGGCGTCGATGGGCGCATTGCGCATCAGGTCGACGCCGCTCGGGTTCGCGCGCGTTGCCTGCGCCATGCCGCCCGGGTTCACGACCGGCACGAACACGAGGCGCAGCGTCTCGAGCTGGCGGTGCAGGCTGCTGTCCCAGCGCAGCCGCATCACGAGGCTGCGCAGATGGGCGATCACCACGTCGGCGCCGATGCGCTCCAGGCCGTGCACGCCGCCGACGAAGCCGACGCCCGGAACGTTCGGGTCGGGGTTGCCGAGCGTGACGGCCAGCACCGGCCAGCGCTGCGTGCCCGACGCCACTTCACACAAAGCGCGGCGCTCGAGCTGCGTGCCGCCGGCGGCGATCACCTGCTCGAGTTCGACGAGCTCGGGCAGCAGCGATGTGGTCAACGGCGCGTGAAGTGCCGCGCCCGCCAGAGCGCGACGATCTCGTGCACTCCCGCGAGCAGCGCAATGCCGAGCGCGAACAGACGCAGCGGTGCGCCGGAGCGTGGGTAGGCGTTCATGCGACGGACCTTATTCGCCGACTGTGACAGCGGCATGTCGGCTCGGATGACGTGCACACCAATCGCCATGAGGCAATCTGGGACAACCGCGCGACCCAACAGACCGGTCGCAGTAGAAGCCTCATCGGCTCAGGCCCGGGCAGTGACGACGACGAACTCGCCCGGCATGCGGTAGCCCTGCCCGTCGCGCCAGGGCTCGATCGCTTCGAGGTAGCGCGCGCGAACGCGCTCGCGCACCTCGCCGCTGAAGCGCGACCACGCCAGCGCCACCGGGCCGCCGACGAAGGCGGCGCCACAGGCTGTGTCGGCATCGGCGTAGACGAGGGTGGTTGCGATGCGATGCTCATGAATCGGATCGAACGAGGTTGCAGCGCATGCACGTGCGAGCGCGTCGGGCTGGCCGAGCCGGAAGAAAAGCGGGCAGACCTCGCTCACCACCTCGGCATCGACGATCTCGAAGACCGGCGCCCAGCCGCAGCGCGCTCGCTCGCCCCACACCGCGACGACGAGCCGTCCGCCCGGCCGCAACACGCGGCGCATCTCGCGCAGGGCTTGCGCGGGATCGGGCACGTACATGAGGCCGAGTGCGCACAGCGCGACGTCCACACTCGCGTCGGGCAACGCGAGCGCTTCGGCATCCATGCGCGCGAACGTGGCGTTGTGCACCTCGCGCTCCGAGGCGCGGTGGCGTGCGGCGTCGACCATCGCGCCCGACAGGTCGACGCCGAGCACGCTCCCGGCCGGGCCGACCGAACGCGCTGCGGCGAACGACACCAGCCCGGTGCCGCTGGCCACGTCTAGAACCTGCTCGCCGCTGCGCAGCCTCGCCGCGCCGAGCAGCGCAGCCTGCGCATCGGCGAGCTGGGCCTGCCAGAGCGCTTCATAGTCGGCGGCGGCGAGGTCCCAGCCGTAGCGCTGGACCCGGCGCTGCACTCGGGCGTCCATCATGGCGTCGGCGTGCAACTCGCTCTGCCTTCTTGTCTGCCAAGGCCTGTTCAGCGCCGCGTGACGACGATCTCGAGGTACTCGCTCGGAACGATCAGCGAGTCGGGGCCGGCGCGGTTCAACCCGTTCATCAGTTCGGTCAGGTCCTTCTCGAGCGCGGCGGCGCCCTCGGGCGGCAGCGCAGCGAAGGCCTTGTGCACCGGGCCATACCAGGTGCGGAACACCTCGATGAAATGCGCCGGCGAGCGGTAGCGGAAGTTGAACATGCGCGGCGTGATCGCGATCGATGCGGCACCGTCGCCGAACAGCTCCTTGAGGTGCGCCTCGGTGCCCCACAGCGACGGCGATTGCACACCGGCCGGCGGCGGCAGGTGCTTGCCCAGCACTTTGAAGAGCTGGCCGATGAAGCCGCCCGGCGTCCAGTTCGCGAGGCCGATGCGCCCGCCGGGCCGGCACACGCGCGCGAGCTCGGCAGCCGCCTTCGCATGGTCGGGCGTGAACATCACGCCGAAGGTCGACAGCACGGCGTCGAAGCTCGCATCTTCGAACGGCAGCGCCTCGGCATCGGCAGCCTGGAACTTCACCATCAGGCCTTCGGCGCGGGCGCGGTCGGCACCGCGCTCGAGCAGGCTCGCCACGTAGTCGGTCGAGGTGACCTTGGCGCCGCGCCGCGCGGCCGCGAGCGTGGCGTTGCCGTTGCCGGCGGCGACATCGAGCACGCGCTCGTCGCAGCGCAGGTCGCAGGCCTCGGCGAGCTGCTCGCCGACGAGTTGCAAGGTGGTGCCGATCACGGCGTAGTCGCCGCTGCCCCAGGCAGCCATCTGGCGGGTCTTGAGAGCGTTCAGGTCGGTCGGAGCGTTCATGAGTCTGGTTCCTCGAAGCGGGTTGCAGGAAGAGTGTCGCGAAGGCCGGTGCGCTGATCCGCGACGTCCGGTGACGAACTGTCGATCGGGCGGCCCTTCGCTGTCCTGCTCGTGCGTCGCGCGTCGTTGGCCGATCGTCCGCAAGTCGTTCGTGCGCACGCGCGGGCTGCCCGAGCGTCCGGGAATGCTGCCCGCGCATCCGCGAAGCCCGCGTTTGCAGTAGGTTTGGCTGGCTGCAACACGCCGGCGCACCGAGAATCCGGCGATCGACGAAGCTCGGAGGTCTCGATGACGGCGATGGAAGCGGCGACGGAAGTCGCAACGCAAGCATCAGGCGAGGACGTGGCGCAAGCGCTGCGCAGGGTCGAGGCGGTACTGCAGCGCCGCCCGGAATTCGGGTTGCACGACGACGCACCCGCCACCTCGCGCTGGCGCTCGGGAACCCAGGTGGTCGCAAGCCACGCGAACGGCACGCAGATCATGAGCGACATGCCGAGCGAATTCGGCGGCGGCGGGGCGCATGTCACGCCGGGCTGGCTGCTGCGGGCCGGCGTTGCCTCGTGCACCACCACCTGCATCGCCATGCATGCCGCGCTGCAGGGCATCGCGCTCGATTCGCTGGAGGTCGAGGTCGGCAGCCGCACCGACAGCCGCGGCCTCCTCGGCATGGCCGAAGACAGCGGAGCGCCGGTACTGGCCGGCCCGTGCGAGATGCGGCTGCAGGTGAGGATTGCAGCGCACGGTGTCGCGCCGCAGAGGCTGCGCGAGCTGGTCGAGCACAGCTATGCGTGCTCGCCGATGGGCTGCGCGATGCGCGAGTCGGTGCCGGTCGACATGCACATCGACGTGCGCACCGACACGATGGCAGGCTGATCCCCATGGACGCGCTCTCCGAAACCCTCCGAGTCGTGCGCCTGGTCGGCGCCATCTTCATCAACGGGCGCTTCACCGCGCCGTGGTGCTACCAATCGCCGCGCGCCGATACCGCGGCGCCATTTCTCGAGCCGGGCGCCGAACGCGTGGTGATCTTCCATCTCATCACCGAGGGCGAATGCTTCGTCGAGCTCGGAGACCAGCCGCCGATGCGCCTGGTCGCGGGCGATGCGGTGATCTTTCCGCAAGGCGATGCGCACCGCATGACGTCGCAGCCCGGGCTGCCGCCTGCCACCGGCGGCGCTCGCCTTGACGCGGTGCTCGCGCGCCGGCCGCGCCAGCTTGCCTACGGAGGCGGCGGCACGGCCACCCGGCTCGTCTGCGGCTACCTCGCCTGCGATGCGCGCCTTGCACGCATGCTGCTTGCCGGCCTGCCGCCCGTGGTGCGCGTGAACGTGCGCGGCTCGAACGCCGGAGAGTGGCTCGAGGCTTCGGTGCGCTATGCGCTGGCCGAAGCGCGCTCGCCGCGGCCCGGCGGCGCGGGCGTGCTGGCAAAGCTCTCCGAGGTGCTGTTCATCGAGGTGCTGCGCCTGTACATGAACGAACAGGCCGAGGGCCGCACCGGCTGGCTGGCCGGCGTGGGCGACCGCATCGTGGGCGCGGCGCTGAACGCGCTGCACAAGAGCCCCGCGCATGCGTGGACGCTCGAGGAGCTCGCGCGCACCGCCGGCACGTCGCGCTCGGTGCTGGCCGAGCGCTTCCAGCATCTTGTCGGCAGCTCGCCGATGCAGTACCTCACGCAGTGGCGCATGCTGCTCGCCTCGAACCTGCTGTGCCGAAGCAATGCGCCGCTGTCGAGCATTGCGCAGGACGTCGGCTACCAGACCGACACCGCGTTCAGCCGCGCGTTCCGGCGCGAGTACGGTGCACCGCCGGCCGCATGGCGGCGTACGCAGGCGGCGCGCGAACAGGTGATCTGAGCCGGCTCGCGCTCGGCTAGCGTGAGACGGCCGGGCTGTTCATCTCCTGCAGGAAGCCCAGCACCCGGCGTTTGGAGTCTTCGCGCGCCTCGGCGTTCGGCGCAGTCGTGACGCCCTGCCCCGGCCGCACGCCGTTGGGCACCTCGGTGCGCACGCGCTTGCGTGTGATGCCGGGGTTGTCGAAGTCGTGATAGGTGTCCGGGTAGGTGACGATGTCCATCGGCCTGCCGCGAGCGCGCACTGCGTCGGTGAGCGCCTTGCAGGACGCGGCCGGCGTCCAGTCGTCCGACTCGCCGATGAGCACCAGCAGCGGCGCATACGGGTCGAAGGCAGCAGGCCGCTTCGCGCGGGCGGTGCAGCCCGGATAGAACGCGACGGCGCGTGCGAAGCCGGATGCTGCGGCTGGAGGCCGGGCGATCGTCTCCAGAACCGTGCTGCCGCCGTGCGACCAGCCGAGCACCGCGACACGCTTCGGATCGACCTCGCTTCGCTCCCGCAGGTACGCCAGTGCGGCATAGGCGTCGCCGGCGCGGTCGGCGTCTTTCAGGGAGCGCTCGGCGTATTTCTGCGTGCAGATCTCCTTGACTCCGCGCGAGGTGAAGCTGTCGAGCATGAGCGCCACGTAGCCTTTGGAGGCCAGCAGTTCGCCCCACATGCGGTGGCGTGCGCCGAGCGCTCCGTCGCGCGCATAGGCGCCGCCGCAGCCGTGCAGCATGACGACCGCGGGGTGCACGCCCTGCCCGGCGGGCTCGAAGAGATGGGCGACGAGCGGCTCGGGGGAAGACGAAACGCCGGCCGTCGGTATCGTGACCTGGACCGGCTCGGCACGCGCGAGCGTGGTTACTGCCACGAGCGGAAGAAGGAGGAGGAGTGCAGCGAGCAGGCGGTTTGTCATTGCGCCGGCATGTTCCCACGCCAGTGTTGCGAGAACATTGCCGTGAACCAAACGACGGCATCGCGCAACCCACCTGCACACGTTGCCGGAGCCGCACATGAACACCAGCGAGTCCTACTCCTACGCCAATGCCAGACGTGGCGCATGGATCCCCAAACGAGATGCTTCGCTGCGCATGCCTTCGAGCGAGAAAGCGCGTTGCTTCGGCGAAGCCCTGAACCTGATGGAAGAAGGCAGCTGGGAGCGTGCGTTCGCGCGACTGGCGCGGCTGGCAGACGTGGGCCATGCGCCCGCTGCGCGCATCGCCCTGCTCCTCGTTCGTCGGGGAACGCGCCTGTTCGGCGGCAGCTTCCACGCGAGCGCACGGCAGCTCGCTGCGTGGCAGCACACCGGAGACTAGGTTCGACTCGCGTCGACGACGCACCGGGAGCATCGGCCGCTGGCGCTATGCTTGCCGCCCATGACGACGACTGCCCCGGCCCTCGAACGATTCATCGCGCACGCGCAGGCGCGCACCGGCGAACGCGCGGCGCCGGCCGACTGCGTTCTCTCGCTCGCACCGCTGATGCTCGAGCTCGTGGAGCAGGCCGGCGAGTTTCTGCAACCGCAGCACTACCGCAGCGACGATGCGCACTACGCGCGCAACCTCGTCTACGACGCGCCCGACGGCAGCCTCTCGCTGTACACGCTCGTATGGCTGCCGGGCCAGTGGACGCCGGTGCATGACCACGGCAGCTGGGGCGTCGTCGGCGTGCTCGAAGGCGTGCTCGAGGAGCGCAACTACGTGCGGCTCTCGCCCGAGCGCGGCGCGGACGAAGGCATCGAGCTCGCGCGCGGCGGTGTGATCCTGCTCGGGCGCGGCGCCGTCACGAGCTTCGTGCCCAACCCCGACCACATCCACGTGACCGGCGTGCCGCAGGAGCGGCCGCGCGCCGTGAGCCTGCACCTGTACGGCCGCATGATGAACAGCTTCAACACCTACGACCTCGCGGCCGGCACGCGGCGGCGCATCGACGTCGCGCACAACGAGAGCTGACGCTCGATTCCGATGGCGAGCTGGCAGGCGCACCTCGTCTCGTGGCTGCTTCGCACGACCTTCAAGCCGCGGCTCGCGAAGGCGCTAGAGGCACACGACGCGCGGCGCCTTCTCGAATCGGGCGCGGCGCACAAGGTGCCCGACGATCTCGACGTGCGTCCCGGTGAAGTGGCCGGCATCCCCGGCGAGTGGGTGGTCCGCCACGGAACCGCGCCGCGGGCCACGCTGCTGCACCTGCATGGCGGCGGCTACTTTGCCTGCTCCGCGCGCACGCATCGGCCCTACACCTGCTTCTTCGCGGCGCAGGGGTTTCGTGTGTTCGCACCGAACTACCGGCTCGCTCCCGAGCATCCGTTTCCAGCCGCGATCGACGACGCTCAGCGTGTCTACCTGAGCCTCGTCGAAGCGCTCGGCAGCGCCGGCTCCCTCGTCGTCACCGGCGACTCGGCAGGCGGCGGCCTCGTGCTTGCGCTGATGCAGCGCGTGCGCGAGGCTGGCCAACCGCTGCCGGCGGCGATCGCGCTGTTCTCGCCGTGGACCGATCTCGCGACGACCGGGCCGTCGGCCATCGAGAACGAAGCCAGCTGCTCGATGTTCGTCAGCGAAGCGATCCGGCGCGGCGCGGCCGGCTACCTCGACGGCGCCGATGCGCTGCACCCGCACGCGAGCCCGCTGTACGCCGACATGCGCGGCCTGCCGCCGATGCTCGTGCACGCGGCCGAGCACGAGTCGATGCGCGACGACTCGACGCGGCTCGTCGAACGCGCGCGCGCAGCCGGCGTCGAGGTGGAGTCCAGGCTCTGGCCGGTCGTGCATCACGACTGGCAGATGTTCCAGCCTTTCATTCCGGAGGCGCGCGAGTCGTTGACGATCGCCTCGGCGTTTCTGCTCGCTCGTGTCGCTCGAGTCGCTCTTGCCGCCGCCCAAGCGCCCGCGCCGCAGGCCGCACGCGAGGTGCCGCCCGACGTGGAGGTCTGCATCGTCGGCAGCGGCTTCTCCGGCCTCGGGATGGCGATCCGTCTCGAGCAATCCGGCATCGGCTCGTTCCGCGTGCTCGAACAGGCGGCCGAGATCGGCGGCACGTGGCGCGACAACACCTACCCCGGTTGCGCCTGCGACATCCCGTCTCACCTGTATTCGCTCTCGTTCGCACCGAAGACCGACTGGTCGCGCATGTACCCGACCCAGCCGGAGATCCGCGCCTATCTGCACGACTGCGTTGCGCGCTTCGGCCTGGCGGACCGGATCCGCCTGAACACGCGCCTCGAAGGCGCCGAGTACGACGAAGCGAGCGGGTTGTGGAACGTGCGCACATCCAACGGCTCGTTCAGCGCGCGCTTCGTCGTCAGCGCGATCGGCGGGCTGCATCGCCCGGCGATTCCTGCGTTGCCCGGCATCGAGTCGTTCGTCGGCCCCTCGTTCCATTCGTCTCGCTGGGACCATTCGCTGGACCTCACCGGCAAGCACGTGGCGGTGATCGGCACCGGCGCGAGCGCGATCCAGTTCGTGCCGCAGATCGCCCGGCAGGTGGCGCAGCTCGACCTCTACCAGCGCACCGCGCCGTGGGTGCTGCCCAAGCTCGACCGGGCGATCGGCCCGCGCGAGCAATGGGCGCTGCGCCACGTGCCGCTGTTTCGCACGCTGTGCCGGTGGCGGCTCTACTGGAGGCAGGAGCTGCTCGCGCTCGGCTTCACCGTGAAGCCGCAACTGCTGGACCGCGCCCGCAAGATGGGCCTGTGGCTGCTGCGCAAGCAGGTGCCCTCCGAGCAACTGCGGGCGCAACTCACGCCCGACTATCGGCCCGGCTGCAAGCGCATCCTGATCTCGAACGACTACTTCCCGACGCTGGGACAAGCGCACGTGAAGCTCGTGACCGCCGGCATCCGCGAGGTGCGGCCGCACGGTCTGCTCGGCAAGGACGGCGTCGAGCGGCGCGCCGACGTGATCATCTACAGCACCGGCTTTCAGGCCACCGACCCGCTCGGGCCGCTGCGCGTGACCGGGCGCGGCGGCGTGCGGCTAGACGAGGCATGGCGCGGCGGCCTGCACGCGTACTACGGCACGACCGTTCCCGGCTTCCCGAACTTCTTCATGATCTCGGGGCCGAACACCGGGCTCGGCCACAACTCGGTGATCTTCATGTTCGAGGTGCAGATCGCCTACGTGCTCGAGTGCATCAAGACCATGCGCCGGCAAGGCCTGCGCACGCTCGAGGTTCGCGCGCACGTGGAGGCAGACCACAACGAAGCGCTGCAGCGCCGGCTGCGGCGCACGGTATGGGCAAGCGGCTGCAAGAGCTGGTACCTCGATGCGAACGGACGCAACGTGACACTCTGGCCCGGCTTCACGTTCGACTACTGGCGGCGGCTGCGCCGCGTGGACTGGCGGGCCTACCGCACAGCAAGCACGGCCGCAACCAAAACCCGCTAGAGTGCGGCGCTTGTCTCTGGCCCCGCACACCTCCCCCATGCCCCTGCCCCACCAAGCTGCCGAGCAGAGCAACGGCAACGGCGTCGTCGCGATCCGTGCTCTCGGCAAGCGCTACGCAGGCGGCTTCGAGGCACTGAAGAACGTCGACCTCGACATCCAGCACGGCGAGATCTTCGCGCTGCTCGGACCGAACGGCGCCGGCAAGACGACGCTCATCTCGATCGTGTGCGGCATCGTGACCGCGAGCGCCGGCAGCGTGAGCGTCGCCGGCCACGACATCGTGCGCGACTATCGCCTCACGCGTGCGCAGATCGGCCTCGTGCCGCAGGAGCTGACGACCGATGCGTTCGAGACGGTCTGGGCCACCGTCAGCTTCAGCCGCGGGCTGTTCGGCCATGCACCCAAGCCCGCCTACATCGAGAAGGTGCTGCGCGATCTTTCGCTCTGGGAAAAGCGCAACGAACGCATCATGACCCTCTCGGGCGGCATGAAGCGCCGGGTGATGATCGCGAAGGCGCTGTCGCACGAGCCGAAGATCCTCTTCCTCGACGAGCCCACCGCCGGCGTCGACGTCGAACTGCGGCGCGACATGTGGGCGCTGGTGCGCCGCCTGCGCGAGCAGGGCACGACGATCATTCTCACCACCCACTACATCGAGGAAGCCGAGGAGATGGCCGA
>Ga0075370_10000635_pt1 | contig 13598 bp, 13 predicted proteins | sample EndMethybrTD3035_FD_71398 | JGI IMG/M metagenome (GOLD analysis project Ga0075370, IMG submission 71398) | Populus endosphere microbial communities from Tennessee, USA - Endosphere MetaG P. TD hybrid TD303-5 | ecosystem: Host-associated > Plants > Roots > Endosphere | place: USA: Tennessee... | reverse complement strand
AGAACCAGGGCGGGAAGCGGGCGGGCAGCCGGCGGCCGGAGCGCGGGCTGGCGGTGCGGCGTCGAACGCGACGCCGGAGCGCGACGCGTCGCTAGAGGCCGGGGTCGGCCGGATCGCGCGTGGACTGGCGCAGGAACAGCCGCGTGACGGTGTCCGTGAGCCGATGGCGCTGCTCGCCTTCGCTGGTGCGCAGCTCCGCGAGCGTGCCGTGCAGCATCTTCTGCGTGAGCCCGCGGCTCAGTGCCTCGAGCACGGCGTCGAAGGACTCGCCCTTGGCGAGCGCCTTGCGGGCGCGCTGCAGCTCGGCGCTGCGCCAGTCGTCGGCCTGGCGGGTGAGCGCCTGGATCAGCGGCACGGTGGCGCGTTGGTCCAGCCAGTGGGAGAAGCCCAGCACGCCGGCGTCGATGATGGCCTCGGCCTGCTCGACGGCCGCCTGGCGCTTGGCGCCGGCCGAGCGCACGAGCTCGGAGAGGTCGTCCACCGTGTACAGGTAGACGTCGTTCTGCTGCGCGACCTCGGGCTCGATGTCGCGCGGCACGGCCAGGTCGACCATGAACATGGGGCGGCGCTTGCGCGTCTTCAGCGCGCGCTCGACGGCGCCCAGGCCGATGATGGGCAGCGTGCTGGCGGTGCAGGAGATGACGATGTCGAACTCGTGCAGGCGCGCGGGCACGTCGGCCAGGCGCATGGCCTGGGCGCCCAGGCGCACGGCCAGCTTCTCGCCGCGCTCGAGCGTGCGGTTGGCCACGGCCATCAGCTTGGGGGTGCGCGCCGCGAAATGGGTGGCGACCAGCTCGATCATCTCGCCGGCGCCGACGAACAGCACGTTGAACTTGTCGAGCTCGCCGAACAGCTGCGTGGCCTGGCGCACGGCGGCGGCGGCCATGCTGATCGAGTGCGCGCCGATCTCGGTGGACGTGCGCACCTCCTTGGCGACCGAGAACGAGCGCTGGAACAGCTGGTGCAGCGTCGTGCCCAGCGTGCCGGCCTGGTCGGCCTCGCGCACGGCCTGCTTCATCTGGCCGAGGATCTGCGGCTCGCCCAGCACCATGGAGTCGAGGCCCGAGGCGACGCGGAACACGTGGCGCGCGGCCTCGCGGTTCTCCAGCACGTAGCTGTGGTCGAGCAGGTGGGCGCCGGTCACGCCGCCCTGGGCGGCCAGCCAGTCGGCCACGGGGCGCACCAGCGAGGGCTTGTGCGCCGGCGCGGCGACGTAGACCTCGGTGCGGTTGCAGGTGGACAGCAGCGCCACCTCGGGCGCGCTGGCGACGGCGCCGCCGCCGTCGGGGCGGCCGAATTGCTGCACCAGCGCCTTCAGCGTGGGCGAAACCTGGTCGAGCGGAAACGCGAAGCGACCGCGCAGGTCGATGGGCGCGGTCTGGTGGTTGAGGCCCAACGCGAACACAGACATGCCCGCATTATAAAATTTCCCTGTTCCCGCAGGGGAGCCGCCGGTCTTGTCGGCGATACCGCCTTTATTGATCAGACGCAAACGACGCCTCTTGGACGCCCTGGAACTGTTCTGGCACCTCGCCAACTTCGTGCTGCCCGCTGTCGGCGTGGGGGCGCTCACGGCCGCGTTGTGCAAGCTGTTGTGGCGCCGCAGCCTGGCGCGCACGTCCTGGTTCACGCTCGCCTGGCAGGCCAGCGCGGCCGGACTGGCCGTGCTGGTGGCCGGGCTGGTGATCACGGGCCACGATGGCCGCATGACCACCTATGCCGGGCTGGTCGTCGCCTGCGCGCTCGTCGCGTGGCTGCGGGCCGCGAAATAGCCCGACGGTCGTTCAGAACCAGATCTCCAGCTGCGCGCCGTAGGACACGGCGCTGGTCTTGTTGGCCGGGAAGTTGTAGTTGTTGGCGGTGTCCGCGGCCGCGGCCTTGTTGTAGTTGGCGTAGGTCACGTACAGGCGCAGTTCCGGGCGCTTCCAGAAGTCCGGGCCCGTGGACAGCGCCGGGCCGATGGTGACCTTGGTCACGTTCTCGGCGGTGCCGCCGTCGGGCTTCAAGCTGGAGTAGCCGATTTCCGTCAGCCACTTGACGTTGCGCGTGAGCCCGATCGAGCCCCGGCCGCCGATGGTCCAGAAGTTGTTGGACTTGTCCACGCCGTTGTTGGGCGCCTTGTTGTGCTGGTACATCGCGATGGCCTGGCCGCCGAACGAGCCGACCTGCCACGACGGGCTCTCGACGATGCGCCAGCTCTTGTAGCCCGAGCCGTGCGCGCCGTTGTCGCTGATGCCCTGGTTGATGTCGGTCGAGCCCTGCGCGTACTGCAGCCAGATGTGGTTGCCGCCGCCGAAGAACTTGTCCTGCACGTGCTCGGCCGTCAGGCCGTAGCCGCTCTGGCCCTTGATCCCGCCCTGCGAGTCGCCCTTGGAGTACGTGGCCACCAGGCGCAGCTTGCCGTCGGGGTTGACCGCGATGTCGTAGAGCTGCGCGTGCAGGCGGCCCACGCCGTTGTTGCCGCCGGTGGTGGCGATGTGCTGGCCGTCGATGTACTGCGCGGGACTGTCGGACTTGTAGCCGGCCACGCCGAACTTGCCGAAACCCACGTCGATGTTCTCGATGCCCGCGCCCACGCCCGACATGTTGGTGAAGAAGGTGTCGACGATGTGCACGTCGTCGCGGTCGCGGCGCTTGCCCATCCAGAACAGCGCCTGCGGGGCGATGTCCACGCCCTTCATCTCGACGTAGGCCTGCTCGATGCCGTAGTTGTTGTTGGACTCGGTGGCCGGGCTGTAGTAGTTGGTCATCAGCACGGCGTTGAAGTCCACGCCCTCGGCCTTCATGGCCTGGGCCAGCTGGAACTCGCCGTAGAAGTCGCACTCGTTGCCGAGCCGGTACTTCATCGGGCCGATGCCGTAGCACTGGCGCGACTTGCCAGAGACATCGGTGGCCGCCGGGCCGCCGCGCATGTAGCCGGTCCAGTCGACGGCGTGGGCGGTGCTGGCGGCCATCAGCGCGCCGCTGGCGGCGGCGAGCATGGCGGTGCGATACAGGGTGGGGTAGGGCATGCGTGTGTCTCCTGAGGTTGTGGTGTCCCCGCGCGGCGACCCTCGGCCACGGCTGCGCAGGTGCCGCCAGCGTAGGAAGACGCGCGTGCCTGCGCTGCTACTGGACCGCGCGATCCCGATACCGTCTTGCAGTCGAACGCCTGGGTTTTCCCGTCCCGCGGCGCGCGTGGCGCCTTGGCGAGACCCTGCTGGCATCGATACTTTCATGCCGAACCCGTTGGCCGCCACGTCCCGGCAAATCCTGGCGCGCGCTCCTTGGCTACAGGAAAACCCTCAAAGTCGCGCGCAAGAAAGTATCGGCATTCGCGCTCGAAGTACCACGCGGCCGCGGCCGGAATGCCGACACTGGCGCCGTGCCGCGTGTGACGGCGCTTCACGAAAATACAGGAGACATATGACGCGCAAACCTCTTCCGGCCCTGGGCCTGGCCTTGGCCGTGTCTCTGGGCATGGCCGTGCCGCTGGCAGCGAACGCGACCGACATCGTGGTGGCCACCGTGAACAACGGCCACATGATCGAGATGCAGAAGCTCACCCACTTCTTCGAGCAGGCGAACCCGGATATCCACGTCAAATGGGTGACGCTGGAGGAGGGCGTGCTGCGCCAGCGCGTCACCACCGACATCGCCACCAAGGGCGGCCAGTTCGACGTCATGACGATCGGCATGTACGAGACGCCGATCTGGGGCAAGAAGGGCTGGCTGCAGGAGATCAAGCCCGACGCCGGCTACGACGTCGACGACCTGCTGCCGGCCATCCGCAGCGGCCTGTCGGCCGACGGCAAGCTGTACGCGGCCCCGTTCTACGGCGAGAGCTCGATGCTGATGTACCGCAGCGACCTCGCGCAGAAGGCGGGCGTCACCTTCGCCGAGCGCCCCACGTGGGACCAGGTGCGCGACGCCGCGGCCAAGATGAACGACCCAAAGGCCGGCGTCTACGGTATCTGCCTGCGCGGCAAGCCGGGCTGGGGCGACAACATGGCTTTCCTCACGACGCTGGTCAACGCGTACGGCGGCCAGTGGTTCGACATGTCGTGGAAGCCGCAGCTCGAGTCCAAGCCCTGGCATGACGCGATCACGTTCTACGTCGACCTGCTCAGGAAGTACGGCCCGCCCGGCTCGTCGGCCAACAGCTTCAACGAGATCCTGGCGCTGTACAACGAAGGCAAGTGCGGCATGTGGGTGGACGCGACGATCGCGGCGTCGTTCATCACCGATCCCAAGCAGAGCAAGGTCGCCGACAAGGTCGCGTTCGCGCAGGCGCCGCAGCAGGTGACCGCCAAGGGCGCGAACTGGCTTTGGGCCTGGGCGCTGGGCGTGCCGGCGAGCACGAAGAACGCCGCCGCCGCGCAGAAGTTCGTGAACTGGGCGACGTCCAAGGCCTACATCGAGCTGGTGGCGAAGGAGGCGGGCTGGGCCCACGTGCCCACCGGGACGCGCAAGTCGACCTATGCGAACCCGCAGTTCGTCGCCGCCGCGAAGTTCGCGCCGGCCGAGGAGAAGGCGATCGCCACGGCCAACCCGCTGGACTCGACGCTGCCCAAGAGCCCGTACGTCGGCGTGCAGTTCGCGGCGATCCCCGAGTTCCAGTCCATCGGCGTGACCGTGGGCCAGCAGATGAGCGCGGCACTCGCCGGCAAGGAATCGGTCGACGCGGCGCTCAAGGCCTCGCAGACCGCTGCCGAGCGCGAACTGACGAAGAGCGGCCGCCTGAAGTGACCGCCCGGCGCGCGGCCTGATGGCGCGCCCCCGCGCCATCGGCCGTGCCATTCCCGGCATTCTTTCGAAGGTCCGCCATGAGATCCCTTGCCCGGCTGCTGCTGGCGCCCGCCGTCGGCTCGCTCTTCCTGTGGATGATCGTGCCGCTGGCGATGACCCTGTACTTCTCGGTCCTCCGCTACAACCTGATGGAACCCGGCGAGCACACGTTCGTCGGCCTCGGGAACTTCCGCTTCTTCGTCACCGACCCGTCGTTCGGCACGGCCATCCTCAACACGCTGCTGCTGCTCGGAAGCGTCATCCTCATCACGGTGGTGCTGGGCGTGCTGATCGCGCTGCTGGTCAACGAGCCGTTCCCGGGCCAGGGCGTGGTGCGCGTGCTGCTGATCTCGCCGTTCTTCGTCATGCCCACGGTCAACGCGCTGCTGTGGAAGCACATGATGATGAACCCGATCTACGGCGTGCTGGCGCAGGTCTGGCGCGCGCTCGGGCTCACGCCGATCGACTGGCTCAGCGACTGGCCGCTGCTGTCGGTGATCATCATGGTGGCCTGGCAATGGCTGCCGTTCGCGGTGCTGATCTTCATCACCTCGCTGCAGGGCATGAACCGCGAGCAGCTCGAGGCCGCACGCATGGACGGCGCCACCTGGCTGCAGCAGTTCCGCTTCCTCGTGCTGCCGCACCTGGCGCGCTCGATCGCCGTCGTCGTGATGATAGAGATGATCTTCCTGCTGAGCGTGTTCGCCGAGATCTCGACGACCACCGGCGGCGGTCCCGGCGACGCGTCCACCAACATCGCCTACCTGATCTTCAAGCAGGCGCTGCTGGGCTTCGACGTGGGCGTGGCCTCGGCCGGCGCGCTGTTCGCGGTCGTGCTGGCCAACATCGCAGCGGCCTTCCTCATCCGCCTCGTCGGCAAGAACATGGACCGGTGAACAGCCATGGATCTCAACTCCCCTTCCGGCCAGAAGATCGCGCTCGGCGTCCGGACGCTCGCCGCGTGGTTCGTCGCGCTGCTGCTGTTCTTCCCGATCCTGTTCATGCTGGTGACGTCGTTCAAGACCGAGCTGCAGGCCATCGCGGTGCCGTCCGTCTGGATCTTCACGCCGACGCTGGACAACTTCACGCACGTGCAGGAGCGCAGCGATTACCTGCTGTACGCGAAGAACTCGCTGGTCACCAGCGTGGTGTCGACGCTCGTCGGGCTGCTGATCGCCGCGCCGGCCGCCTACTCGATGGCGTTCTTCCCGAGCAAGCGCACCAAGGACATCCTGATGTGGATGCTGTCGACCAAGATGATGCCCGCCGTCGGCGCGCTGGTGCCCGTGTACGTGATGGCGCAGACGGCGCACCTGCTGGACACCACCTTCGCGCTGATCGTCGTGTTCATGCTCAGCAACCTGCCGCTCATGGTGTGGATGCTGTACTCGCACTTCAAGGAGATCCCGCCGGAGATCCTCGAGGCCGCGCGCATGGACGGCGCCTCGCTGCTCACCGAGTTCCGCCACGTGATCCTGCCGCTGGCCATGGGCGGCATCGCGTCCACCGGCCTGCTGTGCCTGGTGCTGGCATGGAACGAGGCGTTCTGGTCGCTCAACCTCACGGCCGCCAACGCGGGCACGCTCGCCGCGTTGATCGCGTCGTATTCCAGCCCCGAGGGCCTGTTCTGGTCCAAGCTGTCCGCCGCCTCGGTGCTGGCCATCGCGCCCATCGTCGTGTTCGGCTGGTTCAGCCAGAAGCAGCTCGTGCAGGGCCTCACCTTCGGTGCCGTCAAGTAAGGACCTCCCCATGTCATTCCTGGAACTCAAGGGCGTCGAGAAGCAGTTCGGCGAGGTGAAGACGATCAAGGGCGTCGACCTGTCGATCTCGCGCGGGCAGTTCACCGTCTTCGTCGGACCGTCGGGCTGCGGCAAGTCCACGCTGCTGCGGCTGATCGCCGGGCTGGAGACGCTCACCGCCGGCAGCATCCACCTGGACGGCCGCGACATCACCCGCGTGCCCTCGGCCCAGCGCGACCTGGCGATGGTGTTCCAGAGCTACGCGCTGTACCCGCACATGAGCGTGGCCGACAACATGAGCTTCGCGCTGCGCCTGGCCAAGGCCGACCCCGCGGTCATCAAGAAGAAGGTCGACCGCGCGGCCGAGATCCTCAACCTCGGGCCGTACCTGCACCGCCTGCCGCGCGAGCTCTCGGGCGGCCAGCGCCAGCGCGTGGCGATCGGGCGCGCGATCGTGCGCGAGCCCAAGGTGTTCCTGTTCGACGAGCCGCTGTCCAACCTCGACGCCGCGCTGCGCGGCCAGACCCGCGTGGAGATCGCCAAGCTGCACCGCGAGCTCGGCGCCACCACCATCTACGTGACGCACGACCAGGTCGAGGCGATGACGCTGGCCGACCAGGTGGTCGTGCTGCGCGACGGCGCGATCGAGCAGAAGGGCTCGCCGCTGGATCTGTACGACCGGCCCGCCAACCGCTTCGTCGCGCAGTTCATCGGCACGCCGCAGATGAACGTCGTCGACCGCGGCGAGCTGCCCGCGGGCAGCGGCGGCGTCGCCGGCGCGGCCTTCGTCGGCATCCGGCCGGAGGACCTGCACCTGAAGCCGGCCGGCCAGGGCCAGATCGCGGCACAGGTCGAGCTCGTCGAGGCCCTCGGCGCCGAGACGCTGATCTACCTGCACACGCCGCGCGGCGCGCAGATCGTGCTGCGTCAGAACGAGCGCACCACGCTGGCCGCGGGCGACGACGTCGGCGTCGACGTCGCGCTCGACCACCTGCACTGGTTCGACCCCGACGGCAGGCTCATCGCGGCCGCCCACTGATTCCCCGATTCGAGAGAGACCGCATCATGTCGTCCCCGTCCATCGAGCGCCTGCGCCTGCTGCATCTGGGCCTGGGCTCGTTCCACCGCGCGCACCAGGCGGTCTACATGCACCGGCTGATGCAGGCCGGCGACACGCGCTGGCAGCTGGTCGGCGCCAACCTGCGGCCGGACATGGCCGACACCCTCCTCGCGTTGCAGCGCCAGGGCGGCGCGTACATGCTGGAGACGGTGTCGCCGCAGGGCGCGCGCCGGCTCGAGAAGATCACCGCCATCACCGAGGTGCTGCCGTACGAGCCCACGCTGTCGCGCGTGATGGCGCTGGGCGCCGATCCGGCCACGCGCATCGTCTCGTTCACGGTCACCGAGGCGGGCTACGCACTGGACCACGAGGGCCGGCTCGACCTCCGGCACGACGACATCGTGGGAGACCTCGCCGGCAGGCCGCCGCGGTCGATCTACGGCGTGGTCGCGGCCATCCTGCGCCGGCGCCGCGCCGCGAACGCGGGGGCGCTGACGCTGCTGAACTGCGACAACCTGCGCCACAACGGCGACCACTTCCGCGCCAACCTGCGCGCGTTCATCGAGGCGGCGGACGACGCGGACTTGCTGGCCTGGGTCGATGCGAACACGACCTGCCCCAACGCCATGGTCGACCGCATCACGCCGCGTCCGACGCCCGAGGCGATGGCGCGCATCCGCGGGCTCGCGGGCTGGGACGACCAGGCGCCCCTGATGGCCGAGTCCTTCATCCAGTGGGTGATCGAGGACCGCTTCGCCAACGGCCGGCCGGCGTGGGAGCAGGTCGGCGTGGAGATGACCGACGACGTGCAACCCTACGAGGAAGCCAAGATCCGCATCCTCAACGCGAGCCACAGCGCGATCGCGTGGGCCGGCACGCTCAGCGGCCTGAGCTACATCCACGAGGGCGCGCGCCATCCCGCCATCCGGCGCATCGCGGCCGACTACGTCACCGACGACGTGATCCCGTGCCTCGCCCGTCCCGGCGTGCCCAGCCCGGTGGACCTGCCGGCCTATCGCGACGTCGTGCTGGACCGCTTCTCCAACGACGCGATCGCCGACACCAACCAGCGCGTGGCCGCCGACGGCTTCGCCAAGATCCCCGGCTTCATCCTGCCGACGCTGCGCGAGCGCCTCGGGCGCGGCGAGAGCATCGCCTCGGTGGCGCGGCTGCCGGCGCTGTTCCTGACCTTCCTGCAGCGCTGGCATCAAGGCCGCCTGCCGTTCGCCTACCAGGACCAGGCGATGGCGCCCGAGCGCGCGCACGCCATCTGCGACGCCGTCGACCCGCTGGCCGAGTTCGTGGCCGAGGGCGCGCTGTGGAACGAGCTGGCCGGCAGCGCCGCGCTGAAGGACGCCATCGCCGCGGCGCGCATGGATCTGCATGGCTTGCTCGGCGACGCCGCGATGAGCTAATCTGGGAAATCATGCACACGACTCCCCGCGTCCGCGCCCCCGAGATCGAGCACGATCACCTGCGCGACCCCGTCCTCGGCTACGACCCGCCCGAGGGCTGCGGCTTCCTGCGCTGCCTGGCGCACGGCATCCCGTCGCCGCTGGTGCGCTGGCACCATCACGACGAGTACGAGCTGCACCTGATCATGGAGACCTCGGGCAAGGTCTTCGTCGGCGACTACATCGGGCATTTCCAGCCCGGACAGCTGGTGCTGACCGGGCCGCGCCTGCCGCACAACTGGATCTCCGGCGACGCCCCGCCCGGCGGCGTTCCCCTGCGCGACCGGGTGATCCAGTTCGCGCACGAGCCGATCGAGCAGGCCTGCGAGCTGTTCCCCGAGTTCAAGGAGATCCTGCCGCTGCTGGAGCAGGCCAGGTACGGCATCGAGTTCTTCGGCGTCTCCGAGATGGCGCAGGGGCACTTCGAGCGCGTCGCCAGCAGCCGCGGGCTCGCGCGCATCGCCGGCTTCTGCGAATTCATGGGCATGCTGGCGCGCTGCAAGGACTACCGCCTGCTGTCCAGCGTGCAGTTGCAGTGCGCCGAGGACGACGAGTCGATGGCGCAGGTCAACGCGGTGGTCAGCTACATCAGCGAGCACTGCAACGAGCCGCTGGCCATGGCGGACGTCTGCGCGCGCTTTCGCATGCCCGAGAGCCGCTTCTCGCGCTTCTTCCGCCGCGCCACCGGCAACACCTTCACCGACTTCGTCAACCGCATGCGCATCAGCAAGGCCTGCCAGCTGCTGATGGACACCGACCGCTACGTCACGACCATCTGCTACGAGGTCGGCTTCAACAACGTGGCCAACTTCAATCGCCGCTTCCTCGAGATCAAGGGCATGACGCCGACCGATTTCCGGCGCCAGTCGGCGTCGCGCTTCGGCATCGACACGCACTGACCGGCCCGGGCACGGGCCAGGCGCCGCTCAGATCGACGCGGCCGGATGCGACAGCCACCACGCCGCGCTGATCACGACGCCGAAGGTGACCAGGAGCACCAGCACGCCGGTGGCGACATGGCTCCAGGGGCAGTCGCTGTGCGTCTGGCTCTGCTCGGCCTCGGGCGCGTCGCGCCTGTCCATCAGGCGCTTGCCGAGGAAATCGGCCGCGGCCGCCGCGGGAAAGATCAACAGGAACAGCGCGAGCCACTGGCCGAAGCCATTGGGCTGCAGCGGCGACCACTCCAGGCGCGTGAACGCGCACAGCAGCAAGGACAGGCCCGTGTAGACGGCGAGCAACCGGACGATGGCGTTCATGCTTTGCGAACTCCATTCAAGACCCAACGCGCCCAGGATAGGGCAATTCCCGTGCGCGGTACCTGAAGGAAAGCCCTCGATGGCCGCGAAAACGCGGCGCCAGGGGTGCCGATCGCGAGATCGGTCACGCGCCTCCGGGTATCCCCCAGGCGCGTGCGACGGTTCATGCCGCGGCCATCGAATCCCTGGTCACGACCTCCGCGCGCAGCGAGTGCGGGTAGGCGGCCGTGACCTCGACGTCGATCAGCTGGCCGACCAGGCGCGCGCCGTTCGGGCCGGCCGGGAAGTTGACGATGCGGTTGCACTCGGTGCGGCCCATCAGGTCGTCGGCGCTCTTGCGGCTGGGGCCTTCGACCAGGATCCGGTGCGTCTGCCCCACCATCGCCTGGCTGAAGCGCAGCACGTTGGCCTCGAGCACGGCCTGCAGGTGCTGCAGGCGCTTCAACTTGACGCTGGAGGCCGTCGGATCGAGCAGGTTCGCGGCCGGCGTGCCGGGACGCGGGCTGTAGATGAAACTGAAGGAAGCGTCGAAGCCGACGTCGTCGACCAGTTTCATCAGCTTGTCGAAGTCCTCGTCCTCCTCGCCGGGGAAGCCGACGATGAAGTCGGTGGACAGCCGGATGTCGGGCCGCACCGCGCGCAGCTTGCGGATCGTGCTCTTGTACTCGAGCGCCGTGTAGCCGCGCTTCATCGCGGAGAGGATGCGGTCGGAGCCGTGCTGCACGGGCAGGTGCAGGTGGTTCACGAGCTTGGGCACGCGGCCGTAGGCGTCGATCAGGCGCTGGCCGAATTCCTTCGGGTGGCTTGTGGTGAAGCGGATGCGCTCGATGCTGGGGAACTCGGCGATCGTCTCGAGCAGCAGCGCGAAGTCGGCGATCTCGCCGGTGTCGCCCATCTTGCCGCGGTACGCATTGACGTTCTGGCCCAGCAGCGTCACTTCCTTCAGGCCCTGGTCGGCGAGGCCGGCGACCTCGGTCAGCACGTCGTCGAACGGACGCGAGACTTCCTCGCCGCGCGTGTACGGCACCACGCAGTAGGTGCAGTACTTGGAGCAGCCCTCCATCACCGAGACGAAGGCGCTCGCGCCCTCGACGCGCGCCGGCGGCAGGTGGTCGAACTTCTCGATCTCGGGGAAGCTGATGTCGACCTGCGGGCGCGAGAACGCGCGGCGGTCCGAGATCATCTTGGGCAGCCGGTGCAGCGTCTGCGGGCCGAACACGAGGTCGACGTAGGGCGCGCGCTCGACGATGGCCGCGCCTTCCTGGCTCGCCACGCAGCCGCCCACGCCGATCAGCACGCCCTTGGCCTTCAGGTGCTTGATGCGGCCGAGGTCGGAGAACATCTTCTCGGCGGCCTTCTCGCGCACCGAGCAGCTGTTGTACAGGACGAGGTCGGCCTGCTCGACGTCGTCCGTCTTCTCGTAGCCGTCGGCGGCCTGCAGGACGTCGGCCATCTTGTCCGAGTCGTACTCGTTCATCTGGCAGCCGAACGTGCGGATGAAGACCTTCTTGGTCATGGAACTCTCCTGCGCCGGAACGCGCGCGGACCTCGTCGCGAGGCCGTTGAAATCTGATGGGATGCCTGGAGCGCGCGTGCCGTCGCGGCACGCGGGGCGCGTCAGGGCTTGGTCCAGGTCTGGGCGATCGCGTCGAAGGTCCAGGCGGCGGCCTGGGCGGCCGTCGTCGGCCAGGTCTTCGCAGCCTCTGCCGGCGTGAGGATCCAGACCTCGCGCACCATGCCCTGCAGGTCGGTGGTGTAGTCGACCGTGGCCTTCAGGCCGCTGAGCCGGGCGGACATCACGAGCAGGTTGTCGGTGCCGTGGACGCGATAGCTCGGCGCCATCTGCGTGTTCGTGCCGTTCAGCGCGATCGCGGGCGGCGCGAAGAAGACGATGGTTCCGCGCAGGGCCTGCTGCGGGAAGTTGCGCTGCAGCGCCTGGCCGTCGGAGGCGGTGGTCTGGGCCGATGCGGCCGTCGGCGCGAGCGCGGCGAACATGGCCGCGACGGTCGCGGCCAGGGAGAGCTGGGCACAGCGGTTCATGGTGTAGATCCAGGGGCTGTGAAAGAAAAGGCCCGAGGCATGCCCGGGCCCGCTGCGCGCCCGGGCTTCGCGGCCCGGCGCAGGTGCCATTCTAGGTGAGTGCGCCGTCGCGCCGGCGTCAGAAGCCGGCCTTCTGCATGACGAACAGCAGGACCAGGGCGCCCACCACCGACAGGATCAGGCCGGCCGGGTGAACGATGGCGCCGTCCGCGGGCTTGCTGAACAGGCGGGCGATGAAGCCGCCGATGAAGGAGCCGGCGATGCCGATGACGCCCGTCATGAGCAGGCCCATGGTCTGCGCCCCCGGCATGATCCAGCGCGCGACGAGGCCGACGACGATGCCGACGATGAACATCCACAAGTAGTGAAACACGATGGAACTCCCGCAGGTGAGGCGCCCGTCGTCGACGGGCCAGGCCTGCGGGAACTCTAGCCGGGCCTGCTCGACCGCGGGATCGGGAGAGTCCTGGGGACCGCGCGTCAGCCTGCCGCAAGCCTGCGCAGCGCCGCCGGGCTCATCTTGGCGAAGCTCCAGGCCTGACGCAGCACCGTGGGCGACGAGGATTCCTCGGGCACCAGCAGCAGGCGCGCGGCCCGCACGCGCTCGCCGAGCGCGGTGCTGCCGGTCAGCACCGTGAACGGCACGGCCAGCACCAGCGGCAGGCCCACGGGCACCATCCACAGCAGCGCCGACGAGCCGGTCAGGCTCAGGGCGGCGCCGATCGCCGCCACCACCAGGCTGACCGGCGCGAAGCGCTGGGCAGCCTCGCCCCAGCGCACGTCGTTGGCCTCGCGCGGGGGCGACTTCCATTCCAGCTTCCAGCCCGTCATCGCGCCGACGACGAACAGCGTGTGCGCCACCATGCGCAGCGGCGCCAGCAGCGTGGCCAGCGCGGCCTCCAGCAGCGCGCTCTGCACCAGGCGCGCCCCGCCGCCGAAGCGGCCGGCCTCGCGGCGCATGAAGACGGCGGCCACGCCCAGCAGGCGCGGCAGCGCCAGCATCGTCAGCGTGCCGGCCCACAGGCCCGGGATGCCGACGGCCAGGCTGCCCTCGGGCGTGAACAGCACATTGCCGCCCATCAGCCACAGCAGGGCGCCCAGCACCACGTACAGCAGCCACAGCGGCGCCGAGACGTAGGCCATCGCGCCGGTGGCCAGCATGCCGCGGTGCACGGCGTGCAGGCCCGGCTCGGCGATCAGGCGCGCGTTCTGCAGGTTGCCCTGGCACCAGCGGCGGTCGCGCTGCAGCTCGGCCAGCAGGTGCGGCGGCTGCTGCTCGTAG
>Ga0075370_10000634_pt1 | contig 13605 bp, 7 predicted proteins | sample EndMethybrTD3035_FD_71398 | JGI IMG/M metagenome (GOLD analysis project Ga0075370, IMG submission 71398) | Populus endosphere microbial communities from Tennessee, USA - Endosphere MetaG P. TD hybrid TD303-5 | ecosystem: Host-associated > Plants > Roots > Endosphere | place: USA: Tennessee... | reverse complement strand
CACCTGCAACAAGGACTACTCGTGCGTGAAGGGCTTCTGCCCGAGCTTCATCACCGTCGAAGGCGGGCAGCTGAAGAGTGCGAAGAAGGCGCCGAAATCAGGCAACGAACGCCCGAACCCGTTCGCGTTGCCGCCGCTGCCCGAGCCTTCGCTGCCGCTCGCCGAAGCGCCCTGGGGCATCGTCGTCGCCGGGGTCGGCGGCACCGGCGTGATCACGATCGGCCAGCTGCTGGGCATGGCGGCGCATCTCGAGGGCAAGGGCATCGTCACGCAGGACGCCGCCGGCCTCGCGCAAAAGGGCGGCGCGACCTGGAGCCACATCCAGATCGCGAACCGCATGGACGCGATCCTGACCACCAAGGTCGGCACCGCCGAGGCGGACCTCGTGATCGGCTGCGACCCGATCGTCGCGGCGAACAAGGCCACGCTTGCGGTGATGCGCGAAGGGCGCACCTTCGTCGCGCTGAACTCGCACGGTTCGCCGACGGCGGCATTCGTGAAAAACCCCGACTGGCAGTTCCCGGCTGGCAACTGCGATAGCGCCGTCGCCGGCGCTGCCGGCGGCGCGAACGTCGGCGCGTTCGATGCCGATCAGCTCGCGGTGCAGCTGATCGGCGACTCGCTGTACACGAATCCGATGATGCTCGGCTATGCCTGGCAGAAAGGCCGCGTGCCGCTCAGCCACGCCGCGCTGATGCGCGCGATCGAACTGAACGGCGTGCAAGTGGAGAACAACAAGCTCGCGTTCGAATGGGGTCGGCGCGCGGCGCACGACCTCGCGTCGGTGCAGGCGCTGACGAAACCGGCTCAGGTGATCGAGTTCGTCAAGAAGACCGTCAATCTCGACGAAATGATCGTCAAGCGCGTCGAGTTCCTGACGGCGTACCAGGACGCTGCGTATGCGCAGACCTACAAGGCCTTCGTCGACAAGGTGCGCGCCGTCGAGGCGCCACTGAACACGAAGAAGCTGACCGAAGCAGTGGCGCGCTACCTGTTCAAGCTGATGGCCTACAAGGACGAGTACGAGGTGGCGCGCCTGCACAGCGACCCGGCCTTCCTCGCCAAGGTGGCTTCACAGTTCGAGGGGGACTACACGCTGAACTACCACCTCGCGCCGCCGCTGACCGCGAAGAAGAACGACCAGGGCGAGCTGCAGAAGTCCAAGTACGGAGCGTGGATGCTCACGGCCTTCCGGCTGCTCGCGAAGCTGAAGAGCCTGCGCGGCACCGCGCTCGACCCATTCGGCAAGACGCACGAGCGCAGAACCGAGCGCGCGCTGATCGGCGAGTACCGCACCGCGATCGACGAACTGCTCGCGGGCCTGAGCCCGACCAACCTGCCGCTCGCGCTGAGCATCGCGCGCATCCCGGAAGAGATCCGCGGCTACGGTCACGTGAAGGAGCGCCACCTCGCCGCCGTGCGGCCGAAGTGGGCGCAGCTGATGGACGAGTGGCGCGGCGTCGCGCAGCGCAAGGCGGCCTGACGAATCGATTCGGCCGACACTCTCGGCCGCTCCGATCCTCGATCGCTGCAACTCGACAAGCCCGCGAAGACTGCCGACGCGAGCATGAGACCGGCAAGCTTGTGGTTCACGAAGTTCTCCTCGACGGACTGGCTCAACGTTCGCGTCCGGCGCGTCTGAGCACTTGCGTCACCGGTTCGATCAGGTATTGCAGCGGCGTGCGTTCCTCGCCCTTGAGGTACACCTCGGCCGGCATCCCGGCCTGCAGCTTCATGTCGCCCGTGCTCGCGATCGAGGCCGCATCGGCCTCGACCAGCACCACGTAATACGCTTGGTTGGTGGCGCGATCGAGCGTGCGATCGGCCGCGACGTAGAACACCTTGCCGGCCACCAGCGGGGCGCTGCGCGACTTGAACGCGGTGAACCGGATCGCGGCCGCCTGACCTTGCTGCACGCGGCTCACGTCTTCGGTGTGAACGTGGGCCTCCACGACCAGGCGCGGATCGCTCGGCACGATGTCGGCGATCGGCTCGCGCGGTGACACCACGCTGCCCGGCGTCGTGAACTTCAGATTGATGACGTCGCCGGCCACCGGCGCGACGATCACCTGCCGGCGCGACGCATCGGCGGTCTTGCGCTGCTCCTGCTCGATCTCGGCGAGCTTGGCCGCGCCCACTTTCAGCTGGTCGCTCGCCTGCTGGCGATAGTCGCCCTCGAGCGACTTGATGCGCAGGTCGGCGTCGAGCAGGCGCTGCTCCGCGCGGGCGAGATCGGAGCGCTTCTCCTCCAGCTTGACGCCATAGTCGGCCACGCTCGCCTCGAGTTGCGAAATGCGCGTTGCCGAGATGAAGCCTTCGTCGAGCAGGCGGCGGTTCGTCTGCAGCTCGGCTGTCTGGTGTTTCAGCGACTCGGCGGCCTGCGCGATCTGTGCACGCAGCCCGGCCGCCTCCTGCGCGACCTTGACCTGCTGCGAGCGCAGCAGCACGGATTGGCCGACCAGCGCATCGCGCCGCGCGCTGAAGAGCGCCCGCTCCTTGACCATCTGCCCGAGCAGCCGCGGGTCGTGGCGCGCAGCCTCCACCAGCTGGGCCGGAAACTGCACCGACGCGGCCGCCATCTGCTCGGCCTCGAGGCGGGCCAGACCGGCGCGTTCGACCGCGACCCGGTAGTCGAGGCGGTTCAGGTCCGCATCCACCGACACATCTCCAAGCACGAGCAGCGGCTCCCCCTTGGCCACGTGCTGACCGTCGCGCACTTTCACTTCGCGCACGGTGCCGCCTTCGGCATGCTGGACGACGCGGCGGTCGAGATCGACCTTCACGAACGAACTCGCGACGACGGCGGAGGACAAGGGCGCGAAGGTCAGCCATGCACCGACCGGCGCGACGCCCACCAGCAACACGATGGCCGCCCTGCGCGCGAGCTTGCGGGCCTCGACCAGGTGCTGCGCAAGCGGCCCCTGCAGGTCCACCGGACTCATCGCCGCGGCGCTCATGACGCTCTCTCCTCGCGCAACGGTCGCGCCGCGTCATGCGCAGCGCGCGGCATCGCGACCACTTGCGCGCCGCCGCCGGCCGCGGGCTCGCCTTTGCGCTGCATCGTCTTCATCACGTCGGCCGCCGCGCCGTAGTGCTGGGCTTTGCCGGCCTCAAGCACCAGCATCTTGTCGACCTGCTGGATCAGGGTGGCGCGGTGCGTGACCACCACCACGGTCGCCCGGCCGCGCAATGCCTTCAGCGTCTCGGCCAGGGCCTGTTCGCCGGCGCCGTCGAGATTCGAATTGGGCTCGTCGAGAACGATCAGCCTGGGCTCGCCGTACAACGCACGCGCCAGCGCGATGCGCTGGCGCTGCCCGGGAGAGATCAGCGCGCCTTTCGGGTCGACCATCGTGTCGTAGCCCTCGGGCAGCGTGAGGATCAGCTCGTGCACGTGGGCGCGCCGGGCGGCCTGCACGACCTGGTCCGAATCCACCTCGCCGAGGCGCGCGATGTTCTCGGCCACCGTGCCGGGGAACAGCTCGACGTCCTGCGGCACATAACCCAGCCACGCGCCGAGCTCGGCGCGCGGCCATTGCGACAGATCGGCCTGGTCGAGCCGCACGACGCCGGCGCTCGGTGTCCATACGCCCGTCAGCAGCCGCACCAGCGTCGACTTGCCGGCGCCGCTGGCGCCGATGATCGCGAGCGACTCGCCGGCGTCGAGTTGCAGCGAGACGCCGGCAATCAGCGCTCGCTCGCTCTTCGGTGCCCGGAACACCAGGTTGCTTGCCAGCAGCTGCCCGCTCGGCTCGGGCAGCGCCATGCGCTGTGGCTGCGCGTCCGCCAACGCGAGCAGTTCGACCAGGCGGCGGAACGCCGCGCGCCCTTCGGCCAGCACGCGCCAGCTGCCGACCACCTGCTCCACCGGCGCCAGCGCGCGACCGAGCAGCGTCGTGGTCGCGATCATCACGCCCGAGCTCGCCTCGCCGCCGATCACCAGCCAGGCGCCGAGCGCCAGCATCGTCGCCTGAACCGCCTGGCGCACCGTGCGTGTCAGGGCCGCCATCGCGACCGTCCGGGTCGCCGTCGGCTGCTGCAGCGCCGTGACCTCGGCATTCTTCGTTCGCCAGCGCGCGATCAGCGCGTCGGTCATCCCGAGCGTCTGCGCGACCTCGGCGTTCTGCAGCGACGCTTCGAGATAGCGTGTCGCGCCGGCAGCGGCCTTCTGAAGCGCCTCGATTTCGCGGCGGGTGACGAGGTCGTTGACCAGCGCGAGGGCGAGCATCGTTGCGGCCGCCGCGGCCGCGGCCATGCCCAGCACCGGATGGGCCAGCCAGATCACCGACACGTAGACGATCGCCCACGGCGCGTCGAACAACGCGAGCAGGCCCTGGGCGGAAAACAGCGCGCGCAGCGAGCCGACATCGCGCAGGCTCTCCGAACCGCCATGGCCGCCGCGACGGGCGCCCTGCGCGACGACGATCCTCGCGACCGCCGGCGAGAGCGCTTCGGCCACGATGTTGCCGGCCACGCCTTGCAGGCGGGCGCGCAGGTAGTCGAGCGCGAGCAGCAGAGCCAGGCCCACGCCGACGCCGAGCGTCAGCACCAGCAAGGTCTCGCCGCTCTGGCTCGCCAGCACGCGGTCGAAGACCTGCAGCATGAACAGTGCCGGGACGAGCAGCAGCAGGTTGACGAAGAACGACAGGCCCGCCACATGCAGCAGCGGGCGTCGCAACAGCGACAGGAGCAGCTTCACGGGCCGACCTTGAAATCGGTCGCGTCGACGGTCCCGGTCAGACCTGCCAGATCCAGGACCGCGAACTGCACCGCGTTGCTCAGGTTGCCGCCGTTGGCATCGAAGTAGAGCGCACCGGTGTGGCTGTCGTAGACGATGTTGACCCCGGCGCCGACGGACTGCGACAGCGCCGGCGTCGACGTGCTGTCGATCGTCTGGAAGTCCCCCGCTGCCAAGGTACCGCCGCTGCCGATGCCCGAGAAGATCGCGCTCGACAGGAAGACCGTGTCCGCCGTGTTCGCGTTGAAGTCGGTGACGTGGTCGACGTTGGTCGCGCTGTTCAGGGCGGTGTTGAAGACGAACGTGTCGTTCTGCTGGCCGCCGCTCAAGGTGTCGTTGCCCGCGCCGCCGACCAGCAGATCGAGCCCGTTGTTGCCGACCAGCGTGTCATTGCCGGCATTGCCGAACAAGAGATCGTCTCCGCCGCCTCCGCCGCCGCTCAGCGAGTCGACCGAGGACGTTCCGGCGACGACGTCGTCCCCGTTGCCGCCGGTGGATGCTGTCGCGAGCGTGTACGAACCGGTGCCCAAGGCATACCCGTACACCGAGCCACCCCCCGTGAAGTTGATGCTCTCGACGGCGTTGCCGGTGCCGGCGTAGTGGCCGGTCACGGTGATGTGGGTGCTGTTGGCATCGATCACCAGGTCGTTGCCGACCCGTTGGAAGTTCAGCGACGTGACCGGCGTGCCAGTGATCTGGATCGCGTCGGTGCCGCCGGTGTCGAGGATCGTGTTGCTGCCCGCGGCGAGCCCGAACTGGTAGGTGTCGTTGGTGACCGTGTCGGCGACATTGGTGACGCTCACCGCAATCGCCTGCGTGTCCGTCAGCGTTCCATCGCTGACCTGCACCTTCACGTCGTACACGTTGTCGGCGCCGAAGTCGGACGGTGCCTCGTAGTCCGGCGCCGCGACGAATGCGAGCGCGCCGGTCGAAGGGTCGATCGTGAACTTGGCAGCGTCCGGGCCACCCGAGATCGAATAGACGAGGTTGGTCGCCGGCAGGTCGGCGTCGGTGGCGGCGACCGTGGTCACCGCCGTCGAGTTCTCGGCGACGCTCACCGAGGCCGAGGCCCCGCCGCCGGTCGACGTGATCACCGGTGCGAACTCGTTCTGCGGCGTCACCGTCACGGCGATCGCCTGGGTGTCGGTCAGGGTGCCGTCGCTGACCTGCACCGTCACGTCGTAGACGTTGTTGGCACCGTTGTCGGTCGGCAGCTCGAAGTTCGGCGCCGACACGAAGCTCAGCGCGCCGCTCGAGGCATCGATCGCAAACCTGGCAGCGTCTGCCCCGCCTGCGATCGAGTAGACGAGGGTCGCGGCCGGCTGGTCCGCGTCGCTCGCGGCCACGGTCGTGACCACGGTCGAGTTCTCGGCGACGCTCGCGGAGGCCGTCGCCGCACCCCCATTCGAAGAGATCACCGGCGCGAACTCGTTCACGCCGTTGATCGCGATGCTGAACGCCTGGTCCGCCGTCGAGCCATCCGCGCTGGTGGCGCGAACCGTGACGCTGGCGCTGGCGCCGAGCGATTCGCGGTCGATCGCCGCGGCCGTGGTCACCACGCCCGTGACCGCATCGATCGCGAACAGGCCGCCGGGGTTGCTGCTGAGCGAATAGGTCACGCCGTTGTGGGTGGCATCCGCGTCGCCGGCCGAGGCGGTGACTCCCACGAGCGTGCCGACCGCCACGTCTTCGTCGACCGCATCGGCCGCCGCGTTCGTGTCGGCCGGTGTCGTGACGGCGAACTCGTTGACGTCGTTGACGGCGACCGTGAACACCTTGTCGGCAGTCGAACCATCCTGGCTCGTGGCGCGCACGGTGATGTTCAGGCTGGCATCGACCTCGCGGTCGATCGCGCCGGCCACCGTGACCACGCCGGTCGTGCTGTCGATCGCGAACTTGCCGCCGGCGTTGTCGGTCAGGCTGTAGCTCACGACGTTCGTCGTCGCATCGGCGTCGCTCGCGTGGGCGGTCACGCCGACCACCGTGCCGACGCCGGCGTTCTCGTCGACGGCATCGGGCGCCGCGTTCGTGTCGGCCGGTGTCGTGACGGCGAACTCGTTGACGTCGTTGACCGTCACCGCGATGGCCTGGTCGTCGAACGCGAGACCGTCGGAAACGCGAACCGTCACCTCGTACACGCTGTTCCCGTCGCTGTCGATCGAGGCTTCCCGGTCCGGCGCCGAGACAAACGAGAGCGCGCCGGTCGTCGCATCGATCGTGAAGAGCGCGGCGTCGGCACCGCCAACGATCGAGTAGGTCTGCGTCGCAGCGTCGTCGGCGTCGGTCGCGGTCACGCTCGTCACGGCAGTCGAGTTCTCGTCCACGCTCAGGGTGGCGGTCTCGCTGCCTCCGTTGGATGTGATCACCGGCGCATCGTTGGTGCCGGTGACGGTCCACGAGACCGATGCCGCGGTTGTCGCGGTGCCGTCGGTCACGCCGTAGTTCACCGTCACCGTCGCGTGATCGCCCGCCGCCAGGTGCTGGAACGCGGCGTTCGACGGATCGAGCGTGAAGGAATGGGTCAGCGCGTCGTAAGTGACCCCAGCCGGCAACGAGCCCGGCACGTTCGTGACCGACAACGTGGCGCCGTCGTCGACGTCCGAAGCATGGGCCAGCGCATCCAGCGTCACGCTCGACGCATCCTCCGAGGCGGCTCCAGTCACCGCACCCGCGACGAGCGGGGCGTCGTTGGTGCCGGTGACGGTCCACGAGACGGACGCCGCGGTCGTCGCGGTGCCGTCGGTCACGCCGTAGTTGACCGTCACCGTCGTGTGATCGCCGGTGGCCAGGTGCTGGAATGCGGCGTTCGACGGGTCGAGCGTGAACGAGTGGGTCAGCGCGTCGTAGCTCACGCCGGGCGGCAGCACGGTCGGCAGGTTCGTCACCGACAGCGTCGTGCCGGTGTCGACATCCGACGCGTTGGCCAGCGCGTTCAGGGTCACGCTCGAACCGTCTTCGAGAGTCGCGGCGCTCACCACGCCCGTCACCACCGGTGCATCGTTCACGCCCGCGATCTGCACCGTGGCGGTCGCCCAGCTGAGCGTTCCGTTGCCGAGGCGGATCGCGTAGGTGAAGGTGTCGGTCAGGAACTGTCCCGGCGACAGATGCTGGAGCTGGTCCTGGAACGCGGCGGACAGGGTGGCCGCGTCGTAGCCCACTCTTCCGTCTGCGGTGATCCAGATCTTGGCGCCCTGCGCACTGCGGTCGGTGGTCAGCGCCTCGGTCCTGACGATGTCCTGGGTCAGGAGATCCGTCGGGCTGAGCGCACCGGCGCTGTTGGTGCCGTTGTCGAGCGAATAGAGCGTCTTCGCTGCGCCGCCGAGATCGTTGGCCATCACCGCGAGAAAGGTGATGAAGAGCGAGTCTTCCGTCAAGCCGGTCACCGCCGAGGTGAATGTGTCGTCTCCGGCTTGCGGAGTGTTGAGGTAGGACGTGCTGGTGCCCAAGATGTTCTCCTCGATCGATGGTCGCCTCGCGACTGCAGGGCCAATGTAGGCAGCACTGCCGCGCCGGCCATCGGAGCCTCCGCGTTCTGCGGATGGCCGTTTGCTCCCCCACGGCAGGACAAACCACCTCCCTTGTTCCAGGGGGAGATCGGGGGCGGCCGCAAGGGATTGCGGTTCGCCCGCGCGAGGACTATGTTTCTCGAACGCCGGCGCGACGGATGTCGCGGCGGCGCAAGTGGCGCGAACGCGCCGCGGCTCGGGTCGAGACACGGTGCTCGCGCAGTCGAGGTCAAGCAACAACCTGCGCGGTTGGAAAGGAGCATCACATGCTGGGAGAACGCATAGGCGAAGACATCGGCAAGGTCACCTCGCAACGGGTGCTCCCGTCGGTCAGCGGCGCCCCGAGGATGGAAACTTCGTTCCAGGCGGCCGGCTCGATCTACGGCGTATCGGCCACCGACACCGGGACCTACATCGCCACGCTGCGCCCGGACGGCACGCTGCACGGCGAGGGCCAGGGCGTGATGATGGGCAAGAGCGGCGAAGCCGCCACCTGGACGGGCCAGGGCATCGGCACGATGAAGAAGGACGGCACGATCAGCTACCGCGGCGCGTGCTATTACCAGAGCGCCTCGCCGGCCTGGGCGCGGTTGAACACGGTCTGCGGCGTGTTCGAGTACGAGGTCGATCCCCAGGGCAACACGAAGGGACAGCTCTGGGAATGGAAGTGAGCTGAGCGCAGGCCTGCCCCGTCGGCGGGCAGGCTCTTTGCGCGCTTCGCAGCGGCCGCTCAGGCCGCGCGCTTGCGCGCGGTGACCTCGATCTCGATCTTCATGCGCGGGTCGGCCAGTCCGGCCGAGATCATCATCGCCGCCGGACGCACCTCGCCGAATGCCTTGCGCAGCGCCGGCCAGCAGGCCGGGAAGTCGGCAGCGTTCGGCAGCACGTAGGTCGCGCGGACGACGTCGGCAAGACCCGCGCCCGCTTCGCGCAGCGCGGCGTCGATGTTCTTCAGGCATTGCTCGGCCTGCACCGCGACGTCGTCGGAGATCGTCATCGCGGCGTAGTCGAAACCGGTGGTGCCCGAGACGAACACCCACTCGTCGTCGACGACGGCGCGCGAATAGCCGATCTCGTGTTCGAAGCTCGAGCCGGAGCTGATCAGGCGGCGTGTCATCGTGTTCTCCAGAGTTCGCGAATGGAAGGAAGGCAGCGGGACGATTGTCACTTGTCGCGCGCGCGACACCTGCGCCGCGGGTTTCCCTAGCTGCCCTCGCGGACAGCGCTGGCATATACCAGCGGTCTTCGGGCACAGACCCGAAGCGCAACGACAAACAGGAGACTCCCCGATGAAGATCTTCTCCGCCATCGCGGCGGCGGCGCTGGCCGCACCGCTGCTCGCCTCCGGCGCCGGCGTCAGCGTCCGCATGGACCCGTCGAGCCCGGCGACCACGCCGTTCCCGAGCGACCACTTCACGCAGGTCGACTGGACCCAGAACACGTTCAAGCGCATCAAGCTGCCCAAGCCCGACTGCGCGGCGCAAGTCTCCGACTGCGCCGACATCGACGTGATCAACACGCTCGACGGCTTCAACACGCAGCCGCGCATCACGGTGCCGTTCACCGGCGACATCGACCCGGCCACCGTGACGAGCGAGACGGTCTACCTCGTCAACCTCGGCGATACGCTCTCGGGCCACGGCTTCGGCGAGCGCGTCGGCATCAACCAGGTCTCGTGGGACAGCGCCGCGAAGACGCTGGTCTTCGAATCGGACGAACTGCTCAACGAGCACTCACGCTACCTGCTGGTCGTGACGAGCGGCGTGCACGACAAAGCCGGCGACCCGGTCGAGGCCGGCGAGTTCGGGCGCTTCAAGCTGACGCCGACGCTCGCGCACTGGCACGACCACGACCTGATGGCCTACCGCAAGTCGCTGCTCGACGGCGAGCATGCGGCGCGGCCGGGGCGGCACCGCGTCGTCGCGCTGAGCCTGTTCACGACGCAGAGCATCAGCGCCGACCTCGAGAAGATCCAGCACCAGATCAAGCGCGCGACGCCGGCACCGGTCGACTTCATGATCGGCAACGGCGGCAGCACGCGCGCGGTGTTCGCGACCAGCGCGCTGACCGGCATCCAGTTCATGCGCCAGACCGGCACGGCGCCCGCGTTCACGCCGTCGCCGCTGCCGACGCCGGCGCTCAACGTATTCCCCGGCTCGGTCGGCCGCATCGCGTTCGGCAAGTTCCGCTCGCCCGACTACCAGAATGCCGCGAAGGTGATCCCCGCGACCGGCACCCTGCTCGGGCAGCCTCAGCCGCAGGGCACGAACGAGCTGGTGTTCGAGCTCTTCCTGCCGAGCAGCCCGCGCCCGGCCGGCGGCTGGCCGGTCGCGATCTTCGGCCACGGCTTCACCGACAGCATGTACGGCGCCCCATGGACGGTCGCGTCGACGCTCGCCTCGCAAGGCATCGCGACGATCGCGATCAATGTCGTCGGCCACGGCGGCGGCGCGCTCGGCACGCTCAACGTGATTCCCGCAAGCGGCGCGCCGGTCGTGGTGCCGGCCGGCGGGCGCGGCTTCGACCAGGACGGCAACGGCACGATCGATTCGACCGAAGGTGTCGGCGCGGTTGGCGCGCTGACCATCGTCTCGAGCCGCGACGGCCTGCGCCAGACGGTGGTCGACCTGATGCAGCTGGTGCGGCAGATCCAGGTCGGCGTGGATGTCGAAGGCGACGGCAGCGTCGACCTTGACCGCCACCGCATCTACTACGCCGGCCAGTCGTTCGGCGGCATCTACGGCACGATCTTCCTCGGCGTCGAACCCGACGTGAAGGCCGGCGTGCCGAACGTGCCGGGCGGCTCGATCACCGAGGTCGCGCGGCTCGGCGGCTTCCGCGTGCTGACCGGACTCGCGCTCGCGACGCGCGTGCCGCAGCTGTTGAACCTCGCGCCGAGTGCGACGCTGCCGGTGCCGATGAATTTCAACGAGAACATCCCGCTGCGCAACCTGCCGCCGCTGGTCAACAACGTGCCGGGCGCGAGCGCGATCCAGCGCGTGCTCGACAACAACGAGTGGGTGCAGCAAGCCGGCAACCCGGTGACCTATGCGCCGTTCATCCGCAAGCACCCGCTGCGCGGCAACGCACCGAAGCCGGTGATCGTGCAGTTCGCGAAAGGCGACATGACGGTGCCGAACCCGACCACCAGCGCGATCCTGCGCGCAGGCAGCCTGGCGGACCGGGCGCTCTACTACCGCAACGACCTGTCGTTCGCTGCCACATCGGGCGGCGTGCCGAAGAACCCGCACACGTTCCTGACCAACATCGGCCTGGCTGCCGCCGCGCCGTACGCGGTGGCCGCACAGATGCAGATCGCCACCTTCTTCGCGACCGGAGGTGCGACGACGATCGACCCGGACGGTGCGAACCCGATCTTCGAGATGCCGGTCGCGTTGCCGCTGCCGGAGACGCTGAACTACCTGCCGTGATGCGATAACGCTAGAAGGTCCAGGTGCCGACGAGGTAGACGATGCGCCGCGCCGGCACCTGCGCGAGCACCGCGCTCGACGGCCCGCCGTAGAGGCGGGCACCGGCGTCGACGCGCACGCGGTCGCCCTGCCAGCCGAGCGACGCTGTCACGATGCGCCCGGCATCGGCCGGCGTGTAGAGCACGTCGATCGCCGGCTGCCACTTGTCGTGCTGCCAGCTCAGGCGCGCGAACAGGTTGCCGCGGCGCAGGTTGCTCGACGCGTTGAAGGCGCTGGCCTGCCATGCGAGGTTGCCGGCGACGGCTTGTGCGGGCGCGAGGCCCGCCAGCGCGCCGAGACGGGCACTGCGCGCGCTCCATGCGTCCCACTGCGAGTCGCCGAGTGCGGTGCCGTCCCACCAGGCTTCGACCAGCAGGCTGATCTGCAGCGCGTTGGTCCAGGTGCCGCCGATCAGCGCCTGGCCGGTGTGCGATACGCTGCCGGCCCTCCACGGGTTCGCCGCAACGAGGCCGTTGCCTGCGGCAGGGTCGAGCACGAGCGTGTCGGCACGCACGAGCCAGCGCGCCGACGCGTGCAGCTCGAGCGACTCGTTCGCAACCCACGCGAGCGCGGCGCCGGCGCTCGCACCGTTGCGCACGCCCCAGCGCGCGAAGCCGTGCCAGTCGAGCGCGCCGTCGCGCCGGTAGACGCGCGCGGCGAGTGCCGGCTCGTCGGCGCCGCGGTCGTCGTGCTGCTTGGTCGGGTTGACCAGCACGACCGTCCAGGCGGTCGTCGCATCGAAGTGTTCGGCCGAGAGCACCGGGCGGCCTTCGGGCGTCACGCTGAGCAGCGTGCGGCGCGCCTCCTGCTCGACGAAGTCGTTCGGGCGAAAGCCGTAGGCGACGTCCCAGGCGACGATCTTCTTGCCGGCACTGAACTGCCAGCCGGCCGCGTCGGCGGAGGCGTAGAGCTCGTTGAACCAGGCGCTGCTCCGGGTCGCGCTGCCTTCGAAGCGCTGCGACTGGAGCGTCGCGACGCTTGTGAGGCCGATGCCGGCGACGTGAGCGCTCGCGCGCAGCTCCGCTTCGGCGATCGCGCCGCTGGCCGGCAGCGTCACGAGGCCGGGCTGCATCACATCGGCAGCGGCGAGTGGGCCGCGCTGGCTGGCGCGCTGGTCCTGCCACTGTGCGCGCAGCTGGCCGCCGAACTCGGGCTCGGCCGCATGCGCGACACCCATCAGCGCGAGCGCTGCCACGAGCCATGCGCCCCGTCGAACAGGGTGGGTGGGCACGATCAGTCCAGCGCCGGGTTGCGCGCGAGGAACATCGGGTTCAGCCACGCCTCCGGCACCGTCCTCTCGCGCCGGCTCACATAGCGCACCTGCGTCTCCTTCTTGTTCGTCAGCTGGTCGCGCAAGAGCATTTCGGTCACCGCGGTCGGCGCGCCAGGCTTGTCCATCACGAAGCGCGCCTGCTTCGCAAGCTTGTCGGACTGGACGTAGAGGTCGGCCTTGACCGGTTCGCTCTTCGCCTTGCCGATCCACAGCTCGATGCGCTGGTAGGTCACGCCCTTGCGATTGGCCGCGAGACTCAGGTGCAGACACTTCTGCGCGGCCTCGCCGCAAGGCTCCTCGCCGGCCACGGTGCCGCTGTAGTCCTCGGCCCAGCTCATCGTCGCAATATCGCCGGTGCTCGCGTCGCCGAGCAGCTTCTGCATCGGCGTGATGCGCAGCGGGCGCTGGCTCGATGGCATCAGCAGCCAGAAGTCGTCGCCGAGCATCAGCACCTTCTGGCCCTTCTCGGCCGGGCTTTGCATCAGCACGAGCGACTGGTGCTTCGCTTGCGCGAACACCGTGTAGCGGCGCTCCTTGTCGGGCGACCCATCGACGTTGAACACGCTGATCAGGGTGTCGACCTGCATGTTCTCGCTGCTCATGCGGTACTTGTCGGCGGCC
>Ga0075370_10000633_pt1 | contig 13622 bp, 18 predicted proteins | sample EndMethybrTD3035_FD_71398 | JGI IMG/M metagenome (GOLD analysis project Ga0075370, IMG submission 71398) | Populus endosphere microbial communities from Tennessee, USA - Endosphere MetaG P. TD hybrid TD303-5 | ecosystem: Host-associated > Plants > Roots > Endosphere | place: USA: Tennessee... | reverse complement strand
GTCCACGCGCAGGTCACCGGCGCGCAGCACGTGGTTGTGGCCCAGCCGCGCCGCCGCACCGCCACGGAACACCAGCACGCGCACCTCGTCACCGCCGGATTCGGGTTGTGGCGGCGGCGGTGTCACCAAGGGGACGCCGGTACAGCCGGCCAGGGCGGCCAAGCCGATCAACAGCTGTCGGCGGGTTGTCGTTTGCATGCTCAACTGGGGAATCCGTGGGGGTCTTGAAAGCCGACGGGCAACGTTGCCGCACCCGGCTGGACTAGCATAGCCACCATCTCCTCATCGGAGCCGCACCATGGCCAGCCTCTTCCGCCCCGCGCTCGACCTGATGTCGCAGTACGCCGCCTACCACCGCGACCGTCGCAACATCATCACGCACTTCATCGGCATCCCGCTCATCGTCTTCGCGATCAGCGCGCTGCTCGCCCGCGCCGAATTCACCCTTGGCGACACACCGATGAACGCCGCCATCGTGCTGTGGGCGCTGTCGGCGCTCTGGTACCTCACGCGCGGCAACCTCGTGCTGGGCGCGGCGACCGCGCTGGTCAACGGCGTGCTGACCGCGCTGGCCATGCCCACCGCGCAGGGCTCGATGACGAGCTGGCTGGCCATCGGCATCGGCAGCTTCGTCGTCGGCTGGGTGTTCCAGTTCGTCGGCCACTACTACGAGGGCAAGAAGCCCGCATTCGTCGACGACCTCGTGGGCCTGCTCGTCGGCCCGATGTTCGTCGTCGGCGAGGCCATGTTCATGCTGGGCTGGGGCCGCCCGCTGCTGGCCGAGATCGAACGCCGCGTCGGGCCCACGCACCTGCGCGACCTGGCTCATCCTTGACTTCCTGACTCGATGACCGGCGTTCTCGTCATGGGCGCCGGCTCTGTCGGCTGCTTTGTCGGCGGCCTCACGCAGCTTGCCGGCGTGCCGGTCCACTTCGTCGGCCGGCCGCGCGTGCTGGCCCACCTGCGCGAGCACGGCCTGCGGCTGACAGACCAGGACGGCCTCGACCGCCACATCCCACCACCGCAGCTGCGCCTGCATGACGCGCCGCCCGCCGGCCTGGCGCCAGACCTCGTGCTGCTGTGCGTGAAGTCCGGCGCCACCGCCTCGGCTGCGGCAGCGCTGGCCGGCATCTTGCCCGAGGGCACGCCCGTCGTCAGCCTGCAGAACGGCATCGGCAACGCGGCGCAGGCCCGCGCCGTCGCACCGCCGCTGCGCTGGCACGCGGGCATGGTGCCGTTCAACATCGCCGAGCTGGCGCCCGGCTACTACCACCGCGGCACCGGCGGCGCATTGGCAGCCGAAGGCGGCAGCGACGACACGGCCCTCGCCGCCTGGCAGACCGCACTGGCCCGCGTCGGCATGAAGTTGAAGCTGCACGCCGATCTCGCGCCGGTGCAATGGGGCAAGCTGCTGCTGAACCTGAACAACCCGGTCAACGCGCTGTCCGGCCGGCCGCTGCGCGACGAACTGCTGCAGCGCGGCTACCGGCGCGTGTTCGCGGCCCTGCAGGAGGAAGCGCTGAACCTGCTGGCCGCCGCCGGGCGGCCCGTGGCCCAGCTGACGCCGCTGCCGCCGCGCCGGCTGATCCTGCTGCTGCACATGCCAAGCGTCGTGTTCCGTCTCGCCGCCGCGCGCATGCTGCGCATCGACGCCCAGGCCCGCTCCAGCATGGCCGACGACCTGGCGCAAGGCCGCACGACCGAGATCGACGCGCTGTGTGGCGAAGTCGTGCGCCTGGCCGCGAGCCTGCGCCGCACGGCACCTCTGAATGCGCGCATGCAAGCCCTCGTGGAAGCCTGGCCGCAGCGCCAGCGGCCTTATGCGCCGAGCGAATTGCTCAAGGCACTCGGCTTGTCCTGATTTGATCCATCCCCGTCTGCCAGCGCGTGGCGCGCATCGCTCGGCGACGGAACACTGAGGGCCTCTGTCACCCCACCACGAGGCCCCCATGACCACCGCTCTCATCGTCATCGACGCGCAGCAGTCGTTCGCCCACCGCCCCTACTTCGAGCCCGCCGAGGTGCCGGCCTACCTGGCCGCGCAGAACCGCCTCATCGAAGGTTTCGAGGCCGCCGGGCTGCCCATCGTGCGCGTCTTCCACGTGCAGCCAGACGCCAGCGGCGCCGACCCGTTCAGCCCGCAAAGCGGCCTCGTGCGCCCGCTGGAAGGCCTGCGCAGCTTCGATGCCGCGACGACGGTACACAAGACCCGCCACAGCGCCCTCGTCGGCAGCGGCCTGGACGTGTGGCTGACGAAGCACGGCATCCGCCGCCTCGTCATCAGCGGCATCCGCACCGAGCAATGCTGCGAGACGACGACGCGCCACGCGTCGGACCTCGGCTGGGACGTCATGTACGTGCCGGAGGCGACACTCACGTTCACGATGACCCAGCCCGACGGCTCGCCCCTCACGCCCGCCCAGCTGCGCGCCCGCACGGCTACCGTGCTGGACGGCCGCTTCGCCCGCGTGCTGGGCGTGGAGGCCGCGTTGCAAGCCGTCACCGTGGAGGACACCGCCGTTGCCTAAGCAGGTCGTGTTCGTGCTGCAGGACGACAGCCTCGTCCTCGACTGGGCCGGCCCGGCCGAGGCGCTGCGCCTGGCCAGCCTGCACATCGCCGAGCTGCGGTTGGCGGCCGAGCCCTTCGAGCTGCGCTTCGCCGCGGCGCACCCCGAGTCGGTCGGCTCCGTGGGCGTGCACCTGCAAGCGCTGGAGCCGCTGCCCGCGGAACTGCCCGACGGCAGCTGGATCGTGCTCGTGGGCCGCACGTCGATGGCCGAGGCACGGCGGCCGCCGTCGCGGGCGCTCATCGCCTGGCTGTCGCGCATGGCGCCCGGGCGGCCGGGCCTGCGCCTGGTCACCGTCTGCTCCGGCGCGCTGCTGGCGGCCCGCGCCGGCCTGCTCGACGGCCGCCGCGCGACGACGCACCACCAGCACCTCGGCGACCTCGCCCGCCTCGCACCCCGGGCCACGGTGCTGCAAGACCGCGTGTTCGTCGAGGACGGCGAGGTCTTGACGAGCGCCGGCGTCACCGCGGGCATCGACCTGGCGCTGCACCTGGTCGCGCGGCACGCTGGCGAACTGGTCGCAGCCCGCGTGGCCGAGCAACTGGCCGTACCGTTGCGCCGCGGGCCGGCCGACCCGGAGCTGTCGCCGCTGCTGGCGCACCGCCAGCACCTGAACGCGCGGCTGCACCGCGTGCAGGACGCGCTGAGCCAGTCACCCGCGGAGCCGTGGCCGCTGGCGCGCATGGCCGACCTCGCCGCGACGACGCCGCGCACGCTGAGCCGGCTGTTCGCCCAGCATGCCGGAGCGAGCCCGCAGGCCTACCTGCGCGGCCTGCGGCTGGCCGTCGCGCGGCGCACGCTGGAGGCCGGCGCCAGCGTCGGCGCGGCCAGCGAGGCGGCGGGCTTCAGCTCCGAGCTGCAACTGCGCCGCGCCTGGGCCGCCGCCGGGTGGCCGGGCACGCCGTCAGGCGCAAGGCGCCCCGCGCCCTGAGCGCCGATACCCCACGAAAAACCGAAGCGACCTTCAGGCTGCGGATGGCCGGCTCGCAAAATGGCACTGGCGACAATCGCCGGCTGACCACGGACCGCCTGCCATGCTCGAACTGCTGACCGACCCGCAGACCTGGATCGCCCTCGCCACGCTGACCGCGCTGGAGTTGGTGCTGGGCATCGACAACATCATCTTCATCAGCATCCTCGTCGACAAGCTGCCCAAGGAGCGCCAGGAGACGGCGCGGCGCCTGGGCCTGTTCATGGCGATGTTCATGCGCATCGGCCTGCTGCTGGTGCTGGCGTGGATCGTCGGCATGGTGGAGCCGATGTTCACGATCCCGGGGCTGGAGCGCGGCACGTCCGGGCGAGACCTCATCCTCATCGGCGGCGGTCTGTTCCTGATCTGGAAGAGCACCGGCGAGATCCACGGTTCGCTCGAAGGCGAAGAGGAAGTCAACGGCAACAGCAAGGCGGCCAAGGCCGCGTTCACCGCGGTCATCCTGCAGATCATGGTCATCGACCTGGTGTTCTCGCTGGACTCCATCATCACTGCCGTCGGCATGGTGGACGACGTGCGCATCATGATCGCCGCCGTCATCTGCTCGGTCGCGCTGATGATGCTGTTCGCAGGCCCGATCGGCCGCTTCGTGTCCAACCACCCGACGATCAAGATGCTGGCGCTGAGCTTCCTCGTCGTCGTCGGCGTCGTGCTCGTGGCCGAAGGCTTCGGCCACCACGTGCCCAAGGGCTACATCTACTTCGCGATGGCGTTCTCGCTGGCCGTGGAGATGATGAACATCAAGCTGCGCAAGAACGCCGACAGCAAGGTCAAGCTGCGCCAGCAGATCCCCGGTAGCGAAGGGGATTGACCTCCCCGCCATGCGCCACGTGACGCCGCGGCCCGGCCTCATCCACGCCGCACCGTGATCACGCGGCCGCTGACGCCGTACGAAGCCTTCGACGGCATTCCCTTCAGCCTCGGTGTCGAGGACTTGATCGCCGACCTGGGCCTACCGAACCGCAGCCGGCGCAACGCGGTGGCGCTGAACGAATACGACTACGGCCACAGCGTGTTCCGTTTCCAGGACTGCGGGCGCCTGGAGGAGATCACCAAACGCACGCCGGTGCTGCAGCTCGGCGCCGTCGTGGTGCCGTTCGGCGCGCTGCGCGGCTTCGTGATGGCGCAGGACGCCGAGGCGTTCGAACGCGCCGGCTTCACCGTCAGCCCGCGCTACGGCATCGCCTTCGTGGCCGACGAGCCGGACTGGGTCACGGCCCTGGCCCGGCATTGCCTCCCAACGTGGCGGGCGCTCGCCTGACTCAGCGGCGGCCGGCGCCCACCAGCACCAGCACGCCGCCGACGATGCCGGCGACGCCCAGCCAGACGGGGATGTTGACGGTCTTGCGCTCCTTCACGTTCAGCTCCAGCGAGCCGATCTTGGCGGCGGTCTCCTCCTTCGTGTACGAGAAACCGCCATACGCCAGCGCCAGCACGCCGCCGACGATCAGGACCACTGCGAATGCACGCAAGCCGTTCATGGGAACCTCCAGAGATTGTTGGAACATGGACGGTCCGCGCCGTCCTGGCCGCGAGTACACCGCCGAGGTGACCCGCGCCGTGTAGGACGCTGCGCAGCGCCGGCGTCGGCTGCCGGCGCTTGTCAGGTCGCCCAGATGCGTGGGTCGCCGCCGGGCAGCGCCCAGAGCCGCTCCCGCCACAGCGCCCTCACCCGCCGCAGTGCCAGCGTGACGGCTTCGACCTCGTCGCCGATGACGCGCACCAGCAGCACCGCGCCGCGCGGCCCTTGCAGGTGCGTCACGCCACTGAGCGGCACGCCGTCCAGCAGTGAACGGCTGTCGGCCAGCAATGCCTCGGCATCGGCCAGCGCGCCGGTCTGCGCGTAGACCAGCGTGCCCAGCACACGGTGGCCGGCCAGGCCGCCGGGGCCGTCGAGCAAGGCCGTGTCGGCCGCGTCCAGCCAGCCGCGGTCCAGCCATTGGCCGGTGACTTCCAGATGCTGCAGCAGCCGCCCGGTGTCGAAGGCCTGATCGGCAGCCGGCAGGCCCAGCCCCAGCACCTCGGTTGCGAACAGGCTGGCGCCGGGCGCGAGCGTGAGCTTCACCTCGTTGCGCGCGATGCAGGCCGGGTAGGCCAGCGTCTCCTGCGGCAGCCACTCCAGCCGCGCGCCCTCGCCCACCGTGGCGTGCACGACCTGCGCCGCCTCACCGGCGTTGGAACGGTAGAAGCGCGTCGCGGCCGGCGTCGTGACGAGCAGGTGCGCGCCGGCCTGCAGGTCAAGCTGGATGTCGAGGCGATCACCGCCCACCAGCCCACCGGGCGGATGGACCAGCACCGCGTGGGCGACGGCGCTGCCCTCGGGATACAGCGTCTTCAGCAGCCGCAGCGGGCCGTCGTGGCGGGCATGGATGCGGGTGGCGCCGCCGCCGTCGCGCGCGGCGCTCAGCGTCAGGCGGGCCGGCCAGCGGATGGGATCAGCCGACAAGCAGGCCCTTCTTCTCGATGAAGGCGATCACGTCGGCCAGCCCCTCGCGGGTCTTGAGGTTGGTCATGACCCAGGGCTTCACGGGCCGCATGCGCGCGGTGTCGCTGCGCATCACGTCCAGGTCGGCACCCACATGCGGCGCGAGGTCGGTCTTGTTGATGACGAAGAGGTCGCTCTTCGTGATGCCGGGGCCGCCCTTGCGCGGGATCTTCTCGCCAGCGGCCACGTCGATGACGTAGATCGTCAGGTCGCTCAGTTCGGGGCTGAAGGTGGCCGCGAGGTTGTCGCCGCCGCTCTCGACGAAGACGATGTCCGCGTCGGGGAACTTCTCCAGCATGCGGTCGACGGCCTCGAGGTTGATGGAGCAGTCCTCGCGGATGGCGGTGTGCGGGCAGCCGCCGGTCTCCACACCCATGATGCGTTCCGGCGCGAGCGCGCCGGCCACGGTCAGCAGGCGCTGGTCTTCCTTCGTGTAGATGTCGTTGGTGACGACGACGAGATCCCACTTGTCGCGCATCGTCTTGCACAGCATCTCGACGAGCGTGGTCTTGCCGGAGCCGACCGGCCCGCCGACGCCCACGCGCAGCGGCGGCAGTTTCTTGGTGCGGTTGGGGATGGCGTGCAGGGGTGCGGTCATGAGCGGAACAGGCGTGAGTATTGGGTTTCGTGGCGTGCGCCGAGCACGCCGAGCAGCGGCGCGAAGGCCATCGGCTCGGGAGCTGCCATGGCGGCCGCCACGGCTTGGGGAATCGCGTGCACGAGGCGTGCCAGCAGGCGCTGACCGGCGGTCTGGCCGAGCGGCACGCTGCGCACGGCAGCCTGCATCAGGTTCTCGGCCCAGCCGAAGGCGATGGCCTGCAGAGCAGGCTGCAGCGCTGCGCCGCGCGAGGCCGCGGCAGCGCCCATGACGACGGGCCAGGTGGGCGCGGGCTTGAGTCGCTGCAGCAACGGCAGCACGGGGGCGTCGGGCATGAGCCCCAGCATCCAGGCGACGAGGCTGCGGCCCATCTGCTGGGCCTGCTGCAGGCTTTCGCTGGTCTCGCGGGTCTGCAGCACCCAGGCGTTGAGTTCGGCCAGGCGCGCACCGTCCAGCGCCAGCGTGGCGGCGTGGGCCGCAGCGGCGACGGGCAGCTCGGCGCGGGCCTGCACCAGCTCGAGCTGGTTCAGCAGCCAGTCCCCAGCGCTGGTCTCGTCATGGACGATGCCGGCGTCGACGGCCGCTTCCAGCCCTTCGGAGTAGCTGAAGCCGCCGACCGGCAAGGCCGGCGAGGCCAGCCAGAGCAGGTGCAGCAGCGGCGTGGCGGTGTCGGCGGGGCAGGAGGCGTCCAGGGGCATGCGGCGATTCTCACCGCGATGCGGGCACGCCCCGCCGAAGCGAACTCAGAAATGGAAGGCGATGCCGGCGCCGAGGGTGCGCACCGTGACGGCCTGCTTCGGGCCGCCGGCCGTCTCGCGCAGGTCGGCACGCGTCCAGTCGGCGTTGAGGCTGGTGCTCCAGTGGCGCGCGAACTGCCACGACAGCGCGACGCCCGCGTAAGGCTTCACCGACCGGGTCGTGATCGTGCCGGGATTCGTGTTGCCGATGCCGACGGCCGGCTGCAGCTTCAGTTCGTTGGATGCGGCGCCCAGGCGCAGCACCGTGCTGACGCTGTCCGACAACGGCAACGTGTAGGCCGCCCCGAGGCCAAAGCCGGAGAACGCGGCGGAATAGTTGAAACCAAGCACGCCCCAGTCGGCATCGATGTGCGTGTAGTTCACCTCGAAGGCCCACGACGGATCGAACCGATGGCCCGCACGGATGACGCCGCTCGAATCCACGCGGCTGCAGCCCGCGTTGGCCGGGCAGTTCAGGCCGACCTTGCCGGTGCCGACTTCCACATCGATGTACGTGGCCGCCGCCAGGTTGGGCGTTTGCGCAAAGCCCAGCGCGGGCAAGGCGAGCGCGAGGCCGGCGAGGACAGGACGAAAAGATTTCATGGTGACTCCCTGGTGTCGTTGGATGCCGAAACGCCGCCGCGCCGACGCTCATGGCGCCGGCCTGCGGCGGGGCGCATGCTAACTGCGAGTCAGCCGGCCATCCGGCTGCGTCGACGGCAGCGGGAATCAGGCCGCGTCGTGCCGACCGACAACCAACGCTGTCAACGACTCAGTGGTCGTGGCCGCAGCCGGGGCCGTGCACATGGCCATGGCCGTGATCGTGCGAATGCGCGTGGTCATGGTCGTGCTTGCAATCGGGGCCGTGGACATGGCCGCCGTCTTGCGCCTTGACAGGGATGGCCAGCGGCTTGCGCGCCGACGCGTGGGTCTGCCCGTGCTCATGGCCGTGATCGTGGTGCTCATGGTCATGATGGTGATGGCCGTGCCCCGCCCCTTCGCCATAGGCACCACCCTCGGGCTCGAAGGCTGCCTGCGCCTCCGTGACGATGAGGTGCTGGCGGCGCAGCATGTCGGCCAGCACGGGGTCCGGCTCGAACTGCAGCAACGTGGGCTGCAGTTCCAGCGGCACGTGGCGGTTGCCGAGGTGATAGGCGGCGCGCAGCAGGTCGAACGGCGAACCGTGGTCGGCGCAGTGGCGCACCTGCAGCACGGGCTGGGCGGCGGCGATGACGCGCAACAGCGAGCCGTCCTCGGCGATCAGCACGTCGCCACCGCGCAGCGCGGTCCCGCGCGGCAGCACGACGCCGATCTCGCGGCCGGTGGAGTCGGTGGCCGAGAAGCGGCTCTTGCTGCGGACGTCCCAGTCAAGTTCGAGGGTCGGCGCGCGCTTGACGAGCACGGCGGCGAGGCCGGCGCCGCCGGCAATGCGTTTGGTGGCGTGGATCATGGGCGGCAGTGTGCCTGAGGGTACGGCGGGCTTGAGCGGTGCTTCGCAAAGGCCTAGTATTACGTACGTTATAACGCCACAAACCACCATGAGCGCACTCAAACTCACCCAGATCGGCAACTCGGTCGGCGTCATCCTGCCCAAGGAAGTGCTGGCCCGCCTGAAGGTCGAGAAGGGCGACGTGCTGTACCTCACCGAGGCCGCCAATGGCGTCACGCTGACGCCGTACGACCCGGGCGTCGAAGCTCAGATCGAGGCCGGCCGGGAATTCATGCGCGAGTTTCGCGACACCTTTCACCAGCTCGCCAAGTGAGCTGGGTCTGGATCGACCGCCGCGCGCTCGAACTGCTGCATGGCGAGAGCCTGCGTGAGCACGGCGGCGCGGCAGGTCTGCGTGACGAAGGGCTGCTGGAATCCGCGCTTGCCCGCCCGCCCAACCTCGCGCACTACGGCCAGCCCGATGCGTTCGAGCTGGCGGCGAGTTATGGCGTCGGCCTCGCGAAGAACCATCCCTTCGTCGACGGCAACAAGCGCGTCGCCTTCCTGGCGATCGGTCTGTTCCTGTTCCTGAACGGTCTGCGCCTCACCGCCACGCAGGCCGAAGCCACGCTCACCGTGCTGGCCACCGCCGCTGGCGACATCGACGAACCCACCCTCGCGCAATGGCTGCGCGAGCACACCGCTCCAAGGTGACCATGCAACTCGACACCCTCACCCTCGCCGTCCAGGACCACATCGCCACCGTCCGCCTGAACCGCCCCGACAAGGCCAACGCGATGAACGCGGTGATGTGGCAGGACATCCGGCGCGCGTTCGACTGGATCGACGCCCAGCCTGAGGCCCGCGTGGCCGTGCTGGAAGGCGAAGGCCGGCACTTCACGGCGGGCATCGACCTGCAAATGATGATGGGCATCGCGCCGCAGATCCAGGACCCGTGCGACGGCCGCACGCGCGAGAACCTGCGCCGCGTCATCCTGGACATGCAGGACACGCTCACCAGCCTGGAACGCTGCCGCAAGCCGGTGCTGGCCGCCATCCACGGCGCCTGCGTGGGCGGCGGCATCGACCTGGTCTGCGCCGCCGACATGCGCTACTGCAGCGCCGACGCCTACTTCTCCATCAAGGAGATTGACATCGGCATGGTGGCCGACGTCGGCACGCTGCAGCGCCTGCCCAAGCTCATCGGCTCACAAGGCCTGGTGCGCGAGCTGGCCTACACGGGCCGGCGCGTGGAGGCGCCCGAGGCGCGCGAGATCGGCCTCGTCAACCGCGTATTCGACACGCGCGAGGCGCTGCAAGCCGGCGTGCGCGAGATCGCCGCGGCCATCGCGGCCAAGTCGCCGCTGTCCATCCGCGGCACCAAGGAACAGTTGAACTACGCGCGCGACCACTCGGTGGCCGACGGGCTGAACCACATCGCGACGTGGAACGCGGCGATGCTGATGAGCGAAGACCTGACCAAGGCCATGATGGCCGGCAAGGGCGCCACGCCGAGCTTCCGCGATTGATGGACGCCGGCACCTCACGTTTCTACGACGACTACGCGCCCCGGCTGGCCGCCACCGAGTCCCGCCGCAGCGCGATGCTGGCCCACCTGCTGGCCGCGCTGCCCGCAGGCGCCTGGGTGCTGGACGTGGGCGCCGGCTCCGGGCGCGACATGGCCGCGCTGCACGAACTCGGCTTCGAACCGTTTGGCGTCGAGCCCAACGCGGCCATGCGCGAGACCGCGTTGCGCGCCCATCCCGCGCTGGCCGGCAGGCTGGCCGACGCCACGCTGCCCGGCCTGGGACGCCCGTTTGCCGAGCAGCGGCCGCAGGGCTTCGACGCCGTCGTCTGCAGCGCCGTGCTGATGCACCTCCCTCCCGATGAACTGCCCGGCGCGCTGGCGTCGCTGGTGCGGCAACTGCGGCCGGCAGCGCCGGACGACGCCGCCTCCCACCGGCCCACGCTGCTGCTCTCGCTGCCCGAGATGGACGCGACACAGCTGGCCGGCGACCAGGATGCCGACGGTCGGCGCTTTCACAACCATGCGCCTGCCGACGTGGCCGCGCTGCTCGGCGGCATGGCGCTCACGCTGGCGCTCGCCGACGTCAACGACGCCGTGCGCGCCAGCACCGGCACCCGCTGGCACACGCTGGTGTTCCGGCGCCAGGCCGCGGAAGCAGCTACAGGCAAGTCCGTAGCACGCCACTTGTAACGAAGTGGTACGTTGTCGCCCGCATCGGATGGACGGCCGCCCGAGCGCGAACACACCGAAACGGAGGCGAACATGGCTTGGCAATGGTTGAAGGCGACGGGGCTGGCGGCATGGGCCGCGGTGGCAGGCTTGGCAGCGATGCCGGCGCAAGCGACGGACGACGCGCGCTTCGGGCCGCCAGCGGCCTTCGCGCCGGACGTCTCGTTCATCCAGTTCCAGTCGCCTAACCTGACGGCTCCCGGCACGCCGCTGACGATCCAGGGCAAGCTCAGCATGCCGCGCCGCGGCGACTGGCACGGCCCCTGGGGCCATGGCCACCGCAAGGTGCCGGCCGTCCTGATCCTGCACGGCTCGGCCGGTATCGACGCGCGTGGCGACTTCTACGAAGCCGCGCTCAACGCCGCCGGCATCGCCACGCTGCAGATCGACATGTGGCAGGCACGCGGCTACACGGCGCCCGGCCAGCGCCCGGCGGCCCCCATCCTGACCTACCCGGACGCGTTCTCGGCGCTCGCGTTCCTCGCGCAGCAGCCGGGCATCGACGGCAACCGCGTCGGCGTGCTGGGCTTCTCCTGGGGCGGCGTCGTCAGCCTGGGCGCGGCCGAGCGCCTCTACGCCGGCCAGTTCGGCGGCGGCCGCACGTTCAAGGCGCACGTCGCGCACTACCCCGTCTGCTACCCCTGGAACAACGCGGCGCTGCTCGCGCAGGTGCGCAGCACGCCGGCGGCCTATGGCGTGCAATGGCTGTCGCTGACCGGCGCGCCGGTGCTGATCCAGATCGGCACGAAAGACGACTACGACAACAGCGCCGCGCCGTGCGAAGCGCTGGCGCAGGCGGCCAACGCCGGCAACGGCGGCAACATCGTCACCGTGAACGCCTACCCTGGCGCCACGCATGGCTGGGACCGTCTGATGGTGCCGATCACCGTCACCGACCCGTTCGCCAACCAGGGCAGCTACTTCAGCACCGGCGTGCCGCCAGCGGTGCACCTCACCCCTGACGCCGACCAGGCCTACCAGGCCCGCGCCCGCGTCGTGCGCTTCTTCGAGAAGAAACTGTAGGGCCACCACCGCCCTCGCCGCCCCACATGCTGACCGTCGCCCAGACCCTCGCCTTCCTCGCCACCGCGCTGGTGCTGACCGCCACGCCGGGGCCTGACAACCTGATGGTGCTGAGCATGGGCATGTCCCGCGGGCGGCGGGCGGGCATCGCGTTCGGCCTGGGCTGCGCGCTGGGCTGCCTGAGCCACACGCTGCTGGCCGTCGTGGGCGTCAGCGCGCTGGTGGCGGCGTCGCCGGTCGCGTTCACGGCGCTGAAGGTGGCCGGTGGCCTCTACCTCGTCTGGATGGGCGTGCAGGCCTGGCGGCATGCGGGCGCCGTGCGCGTGGGCGGCGACGCGGGCGACACCACGCCGCTGCGGCAGCTGTTCGTGAAGGGGCTGGTCGCCAATGCCATCAACCCGAAGGTGGTGCTGTTCTTCCTGTCCTTCCTGCCGCAGTTCGTCGTCCCGTCGCAGGGGCCGGTGGAATGGCAGTTGGGGCTGCTGGGCCTGCTGTTCACCGCGCAGGCGGCGCTGCTGTTCGGGCTGCTCGGCTGGTTCTCCGGCAGCGTCGGCGCGTGGCTGAACCGCCGGCCCAGCGCAGGCCAGTGGCTGGACCGCCTCGCCGGCACGGTGTTCATCGGCCTCGGCGTGCGGATGATCACCGCGCGCTGACGACGCGGGCGGCACCCCGCCGCCTTGACGTGGATCAGTGCGGCGGGCGGGCCGGCTGCCTAGAGTGGCCGCACTGTCTGCTTCGCGGCGGCCCGGAGCCGCTGTCCCCCCATGCTCGACTCCAAACACGCCGACGTCTGGCTCGTCGGCGGCGGCATCGCCTCGATGGCCGCGGCCACCTTCCTGATCCGTGATGCCGGCATGCCCGGCGCCCGCATCCACATCCTCGAGGAACTCGGCATTGCCGGCGGCTGCCTGGACGGCAGCGCCTCGCCCACGCAGCCCGGCTACGTGACGCGCGGCGGGCGCATGCTGTGCGAGGAGGTCTACCAGTGCCTGTGGAACCTGCTGGACGGCATTCCCTCGCTGGAGCGGCCGGACGTGTCGGTGCGGCAGGAGATCGTTGACTTCAACCAGCGCGTGCACACCAACGCCCAGGCGCGGCTCATCGGCCGCGGCGCGCGCATCCTCGACGCCCGCCACTACGGCCTCGACGGCCGCGACCGCGCCGAGCTGACGCGCCTGCTGGCCACGCCCGAGCGCCTGCTCGGGGCGCGGCGCATCGACGAGCTGTTCTCGTCGCATTTCTTCCAGAGCCACTTCTGGCAGATGTGGCGCACCACATTCGCCTTCCAGAACTGGCACAGCGCCATCGAGCTGCGGCGTTACTTCCTGCGCTTCCTGCAGGAGTTCCCCCGCATGCACACGCTGGCCGGCGTGCGCCGCACACCCTACAACCAGTACGACTCCATCGCCGTGCCGCTGCAGCGCTGGCTGCTGGCCCAGGGTGTGGACGTGCGCTTCGGCCACCGTGTGACCGACATCGACTTCGACCAGCGCGACCCCACGCGGCGCCGTGCCACGCGTCTGCACGTGCAGACG
>Ga0075370_10000632_pt1 | contig 13622 bp, 13 predicted proteins | sample EndMethybrTD3035_FD_71398 | JGI IMG/M metagenome (GOLD analysis project Ga0075370, IMG submission 71398) | Populus endosphere microbial communities from Tennessee, USA - Endosphere MetaG P. TD hybrid TD303-5 | ecosystem: Host-associated > Plants > Roots > Endosphere | place: USA: Tennessee... | reverse complement strand
CGAGCACGCGGGCGGTGTCGGGCGTGCCGACCTTGTTCATCGCGCAGCCGGCCAATGCGAGCGGCACCAGCCCGCCGGCCGCGCCGAAGAACTTCAGCACGTCACGCCGGCGCATCGGTGCGTTCGTGCCGCTCATGGCTTGCTCCCCGCCGGTTGGCTCGCGAAGTAGCGCGCGAGCTGGTCGACCTGCGCATCGCTGAAGCCCTTGGCAAGCTGCTGCATCACGCTGGAGGGGCGGCTGCCGCTTCGAAACGCCTTCAAGCGCTCGGTGAAGTAGCTCGTCTCCATGCCAGCGAGTCCGGGCACCTCGGCGCCCGGCAGCGCGCGCCCGTCGGTGCCATGGCACTGCGCGCACTGTGCGGCCAGGCTGCGGGTTCGCAGCGCGGCGGCGCTATCGGCGGCGGTTGGTGCCGCAGCCGTCTGCGCATGCACGCAGCCGCAGGCCGCGAGCATCAGCATGGCGATCTGCATCTGCATCGGCAGGGATCGGGTTCGCGAGACAGTCATCAGCGCAGTTCCTCCGGCGGCTCAATGTAGTGCCGCGCCAGTTCTGGCGGCAGCGGGGAATCCAGCAAGGCGCAGCTCAGGCGCAGTGCGTCCGCCGCGCTGTCGCGCAGCCGGCCGCGCTCGCGCCGCGCCAGCGCGGCATCGACCCAGGTGCGCACCAGCACCGGCCGCTGCATCCAGGGCATCGCCTGCAGCTGCTGCAGCGCGTGCACGAGCGCATCGCCCCCCGGCAGCTGCAACGCGGGCACTTCGTGCTGCGGCCATTCGTTCATCACCGCGAGGTACCAGTCGGGGCCGGCGGCGCGCTCGGCCTCGCTCGGCGAATCGCCGAGTTCGAGCGGCACGAGGCGCGAGAGGAACGCGCTGTAGACCGCCATCGCATGCACCTCGACGTCGGGCAACTGCGAGAGTTCGGTGCTCGCCGCCTGGCGCGCGCTCGCGGGCGTCGCCTCGCCCAGGCGCTGGCGCATCGCCAACCAATGCAGCCGGTCGATCGCGCGCAGGCTGCCACGGGCGCTCATCAGCCTGCGCGTAGCTTCGAGCAGCAACTGGCGCTGTTCGAGCGGGTGCCTGCGCATGCGCTTGAGCAGCCGCTCGAACCACGGAAGGCGGGCGTTCGGCAGCAGGCCGCAGACATGCGCCAGCACGCCGGCGGCACCTGCGGGGTCGGGCAATGCGCCGGTCTCGGTCTCCCATGCGCGCAGCGCACGCTTGCTGCCGGCGGGTAGCAGCAGCGCCAGCAGCGCGGCAATCAGCTCGCTGCTGCCCTGCACCCGCGAGAGAAAGTCGGCCGCGGTGGCGCTCGTCTCGAGCGATGCGGCAGGGCTGGGCGGTTCAGAGTTCGCAGCGGTCATGACAAGGGCGCCGGGCAGAGGACAACGCGACCAGTCGATGCCGGTGATCGCGGCTCACAACGTACCGCCGGCCCTGAACCCGAACAGCCCGGCGAGCAGCCGGGTGGGGAATTGGCGGATCGCGTGGTTGTACACCTGCACGGACTCGTTGAACTGCCCGCGTGCGAACGCCAGCGTCGTGTCGATCGTCGCGAGCTTGATTCGAAGCTCCGGCAAGTTGGTGCCGGCGGTCGTCGGCACCGGCAGGCGCGCCCGCGCATCGGTGAGGATTTCTTCGGCCAGGCGCAGGCTCGTGATCGCGCCCGCCGAGCCCGGCCGCTGGCGTGCGTGGGTGCATGCGCTCTCGGCCTGCTGGCATGCGGCGCGCAGTGCGTCGAGGCGCGGCGCGGCCTGGGCACTCGCGTTCGCGAGCACCGGGGCGAGCGCATCGAGCTGCTGCATCAGCAACGCGTGGCGCTGCTTGAACTGGTCGTCGACCGGGCCGAAGCGCTGCACCAGGTCGCCACGCAGCCGCACCATCCGGTTGTAGGCGCCGACACCCCAGAACAGCAGCGCCGCCGCGCCTGCCCAGGCAACGATCTCGGAGTTGCTCATCGGCCCGACTCTACCTCCCGCGATGCTTCGATCCAGGCCGTAGCATCCCGGTCCTCACGGCGCCGAAGATGCGTGCCATCGCCACTTCGAAGATCGTCATGTTCGATACGAGTTACCTGTGGATCGGCATCGCCGCCGTGTTCGTGCTCGGCGGCTTCGTCAAGGGCGTGGTCGGCCTCGGCCTGCCGACCATCACGATGGGTCTCCTGAGTGTCGTGATGGCGCCGGCGCAGGCGGCGGCGCTGCTGGTGGTCCCCTCGCTCATCACCAACCTGTGGCAGATCGGCGGGCCGGGTTTCGTGGCCCTGCTGCGCCGGCTCGCGACGCTGCTGATCGGTGTGTGTGCCGGCGTGGCGCTCGGTGCCGGCTGGCTGAGCAGCGCGGCGGCCGATTCGCACGGCGGCAGCTGGGCCGGACTCGCGCTCGGCGTGGCGCTTGCCGTCTATGCCGCGCTCGGCCTGCTGCACTGGCGCTTTCATGTGAAGCCCCGGCACGAGGTCTGGCTCGCGCCGGTGATGGGCGTCTGCACCGGGCTCGTGACGGCGGCCACCGGTGTGTTCGTGATTCCGGCCGTGCCGTATCTGCAAGCCCTCGGCCTCGGCAAGGACGAACTCGTGCGCGCACTCGGCCTGTCGTTTCTCGTCGCGACGATCGCGCTCGGCGCGAGCCTCGGGCACGGTGGCTCGCTGCACACGCCCGAGCTGCTCGGCTCGGCGCTCGTGGTGCTGCCGGCGTTGCTCGGCATGGGCGCGGGCCAGTGGCTTCGTGCGCGGGTGCGGCCCGAGACCTTCAAGACCGTGTTCTTCAGCGGCCTGCTGCTGCTCGGGCTGTACCTCGCGGTGCGCGGTGCGCTGAGCTTCTGAAGAGGACGCGCCGCCATGTCGCTCGATGCCCCGCTGAATGCCATCACCACCGACGTGTGGACGCTTCCCTCCACCGCCACAGACCCGGCCCTGCACCTGCGCCGCCAGCGCGCGAGCGGCACACCGCGTGGCGCTGCCTTGTACGTGCATGGCGCAACGTTCCCGAGCGCGCTGTCGGTGTTCTTCCGCTTCGACGGCAGCTCGTGGGCCGACACGCTCAACGCCGCCGGCTTCGATGCCTGGGGATTCGACTTCGCCGGCTACGGCGAGTCCGCGCGCTACGAGGCGATGCGCGAGCCCGCCGATGCGGCAGCGCCGCTCGGCCGTGTCGACGCCGCAGAGCGCCAGCTCGCAAGCGTGTTGCGCGCCGTTCGTCGCCTCGCCGGCGAGCAGATGCCGCTGCATCTGCTCGCGCACTCGTGGGGCACGCTCGTGGCCTTGCGCTGCGCAGGCACGTTTGCAGACGCACTCGCGAGCCTCACGCTCTTCGGCCCAGTAGCGCCGCGAGACGGCACGCCGCAGCCGGATCAGCAGCAGCCCGCCTGGCGCACGCTGACGATCTGGGAGCAGTACCGCCGCTTCATCGCCGACGTTCCGCACGACGAGCCCAACGTGCTGCTCGACCGGCACATCGAAGCGTGGGGCCACGCCTACCTCGCGACCGACCCTGCCTCGGCATCTCGCCAGCCGCCCGCCGTGCAGGTGCCCGCCGGGCCGATGGCAGACATCGGCCTGCTGTGGTCGGGCGAGGCGCTCGTCGACGCCTCGCGCGTGCGAGCGCCGACCCTGCTGGTGCGCGGCGAATGGGACTCCATGTGCGACGATCGCGACGCCGCGCGCCTGGTTCGCTCGATGAGCGGCGCGCCGGTGCGCGACCGCGTGATCGCCAAGGGCACGCACCTGATGCACCTGGAGACCAGCCGTACCGAGCTGCACCGCGCGGTCAACGGATTCCTGCTCGAATGCACACCATGAGCGTCACACCCGAACCCCGCTTTGCGAAAGTCGCCGCGATGATCGGCGACCCCACGCGTGCACGCATGCTCTCGGCGCTGATGGGCGGCCAGTACATGGCGGCCGGCGAGCTCGCCGACGCGGCCGGCGTGAGCGCGCAGACCGCGAGCACGCACATCACGAAGCTGCTCTACAGCGAACTGGTCGTGCTGCGCACGCAGGGCCGGCACCGCTACCTGCGGCTGGCCGATGCCGAGATCGCGCACGTGCTGGAGGCGCTCTCGCTCGTGGCCGAGCGCGGCGCGAGCGCGAGCAAGTGGGAGCAGGGCGCCTACAAGCCACTGAAGGCGGCACGCACCTGCTACAGCCACCTCGCCGGCGAGCTCGGCGTGGCGCTGTTCGAGGGGCTGCTCGCACGCGGCACGCTCGTGCCGTGCGACGGGCACTTCGCACTCAGCGAGACCGGGCGCGCCGAATTGCTGCGCCTCGGCGTCGAGCTGCCGGGCGTCACGGCAGCGTCTGCACGGCGCTTCGCGTATGCCTGCCTCGACTGGTCGGAACGGCGCGACCACCTGGCCGGCAGCCTCGCGGTCGCCCTCCTCGAGCACGCGATCGAGCGCAACTGGCTGCGCCGCAATGCCGGATCGCGCGCGCTCACGCTCACGCCCGCGGGCTCGAAGGCCCTGGCCCCATGGATTGCCGTGCCGCGGCCGCCGCTCGCGTCCGCGGTGCAGACGCGGGAACTCGAGAGCCAGGCTTGAAGCGCTGAAGCGGCGCCCGGTAACCCGCTGGTAACGCCAGCGCGGCTACAACACAATCCGTCATGCCAGTTCCAGGCTGCGGCCCAGGTCGTCGAAGCCACTCGGACTGGCGCGTCCGACGATGCCGGCATCCACAGAGATCAGCGTGCTTGATGCGACCGCGGGTCCTCGCTGGCGGCTGGTGCTGCTCGGCCTGCCGCATCTGGCTCGGGAGGAGCCGCCCGCCACGCTGCGGCTTTCACCCAAAGACGTCGCGCTGCTCGCGGTCGTGGCGCTCGACGGCCCGGTCGCCGCCGATCGTGTCGCTGCGTTGTTGTGGCCTTCCGTGGGGAGCCGCAAGGCCGACGCCAGCCTGCGCCAGCGCCTATTCAGGCTTCGCCGCGAGTGCGGCAGCAACATCGTCCTGGCCGGCGGCCTGCTGCGGCTCGCCCCCGGCGTGGACACCGACCTGGGCGCGGCGCTCTCGAGCCTCACCACGGACGCCGAGGCGGGCCGCGACGAACTGCTCGGCGACCTCGAGTTCGACGACCTGCCGGAGCTCGCAGACTGGGTGCGCTCGGCACGCGCGCAGTGGCGCGAGCGGCGCGAAGCCGCGATGTCGGCGGCTGCGGCGCAATGCGAGGCCAGCGGCGCCATCGTGCGGGGGCTGGTCTACGCGACGCGCCTCATCGAGAGCAATCCGTTGTCCGAACATGCCCAGCGGCGCCTCATGCGGCTGCATTACATGCGCGGCGATTGCAGCGCTGCCGTCGCCGCCTTCGAGCACTTCGAGCAGCGCCTGAAGGACGAACTCGGCTCGCGCCCTTCGGCAGAAACCATAGAGCTGCTGGCCACGATCGAGCGCGGTGCGGCTTCGCTGCCGGCGCGGCGCACGGTCGTGCCGGCCAGCTTGCTGCGCCCGCCGCGGCTCGTGGGCCGGCGCGAAGAGTCGGCCGCGATGGCTCAGGCCTGGGCCAACCAGCGCGCCTTCGTGCTGATGGGCGAAGCCGGCATCGGCAAGACGCGCCTGCTGCAAGACTTCGCCGCGCGCATCGAGCAGGTCATCCTCGTGCAGGGGCGGCCCGGCGAAGACGGCATCGCCTATGCGCTGCTCGCGCGCCTGCTGCGCGCGGTGATCGAGCGCTGCGGTGGCCCGGGCGACGACGCGCGGCGGCAGGCACTGGCCATCGTGCTTCCCGAACTCGGCGATTGCACGACCTTCGCCGGCGCCTCGCAGCGCCTGCTTCTGCAACGAGCCGTCGAGGCCACATTTGCCGACGCCGCGCGCGCCGGCCTCGCCGCCGTCATCGTCGACGATCTGCACTTCGCCGACGACGCGAGCGTCGAGTTCCTCCAATCGCTCACGCAGTGCGAGGCATTGCTCAAGCTGAACTGGGGTTTCGCGCAGCGCGCGGCCGACACCGGCAAGGCCGTGGCGGCCCTGCATGCCGTGCTCGAAGAAGCGCGCCGCCTGCAGCCCATCGCACTGGGGCCGCTGAGCCTCGTGCAGGTGAGTGAGCTGATCGACACGCTCGCGCTGCCGGAGATCGACGCCGCGCGACTCGCGCCCGCGCTGCTGAAGCACACCGGCGGCAACCCGATGTTCGCGCTCGAGACGCTGAAGGACATGGTGCTCGCAGGCTCGTCGGGCGAAGCGGGCCGCCTGCCTCAGCCGAGCACGGTCGGCGCGCTGATCGAGCGGCGCCTGGCGCAGCTCTCTCCCGCCGCGCTGAAGCTCGCGCGTGCGGCTGCGCTCGCCGGACCGAACTTCACGGCCGATCTCGCGGTCGCGGTGCTCGACGCGCATCCGCTGGACATCGCGGAGCCCTGGCGCGAGCTCGAGTCGGCTCACGTGATCCGCGACGGCGCGTTCGCGCACGACCTCATCTTCGAAGCCACGCGCGCCTCGGTGCCGCCGCCGATCGCGCAGCTGCTGCACCGGCGCATCGCCGTGTTCCTGGTCGCGCAGCGCGCGCAGCCCGCCAGCCTGGCGCCGCATTGGGCCGGCGCGCACGAATGGCTGCAGGCGGGCGATGCCTACGCCGCAGCGGCGCGCCAGGCCCTGACCGCCTCGCAGCGTGGGCACGAGGTCGAGCACTGGCAGGAGGCGCAGGCCTGCTTCGATCGCGCCGGCGCCTCCGAGCGTTCGTTCGACGCGCGCTGCGAGAGCATTCCGGCGCTGATCGTCGTGCAGGGCGTTGCGCATGCGCATGCCGTCATCGACGGCCTGCTCGCCGAAGCCCGCACCGACGGGCAGCGGGTGGCGGCGCTCACCGCGCGCGCCATGGCAGCGCTGATGGCGGCCGATCATCAGACCGGCACCGCCGCGGCCGTGCAGGCACTCGAACTCGCGCGTGGCCTCGACACGCCCTGGCCGCGCTTCGAGGCGGCGCGCCTGCACGCGGTGGGCCTGGCGCAGAGCGGGCACGCGGCCGAAGCGCTGGCGGTGATCGAGCCGTTTCGCGAGCAGGTGGAGCGCGAAGGCAGCGCCGAACACAAGGGCCACTTCTGGTCCGACTACGCCTACGTGCTCAACACCGCGCGGCGCTTGCGCGACACCGCCTACGCGCTCGAACGCGCGATCGAGAACGCCCGCGCGCTGGGCGACATGGCCGAGCTCGCGACGCTGTTGTCCAACCTCGCGACGGTCAAGGGCAACCTCGGCAACGCCGACGAGGCGCTCGATCTCGCGCGCCGCGCGATGGCCGTGCAGACTCAGCTCGGTATCACCGACGGTCCCACCGGCGGTGTGGTGCAGACCTACGCCGGGCTGTACTGCGGCATGGTCGGACGGTACGGCGAAGCGCTCGAGTTGCTCGACTCGGCCATCGCGCGCTTCGAGCGCGACGGCCAGAAGACCTGGATCGCGGTGGCGAACAACCACAAGAGCTGCCTGCTGATGCAGCTCGGGCAGTTCGCGCGCGCTCGGCAGGCGCTCGGCTACGAGTCGCCATCGGTCGACACGGTGCGTGCGCGCGGCGCGGCGTTGACCGCGCGGCTCGACCGCGCGCTCGGGCAAGGCGACGAGGGCGGGTTGCAGCGCGCCCTCGAGATCCTGCGGCGCGGTGGCGATCCACACGTGCGTGTGCACGCCCTGCTGGACGAAGCGGAACTTCTCGACCCCGCGCCTGCGGTGGCCCGCTGCGACGAAGTACTGGGCATGGCGCAGGCTTTCGAGTTCGGTGGCGTCGTCGTGCGCGCGGGCCTCTTGCGCGCGCGGGCCCTGCATCGCGACGGCCGCACCGAAGAGAGTGCCACCCAACTGCGCGCGATCCTGCCGCGTCTCGAGAAGACCCTGCCTGCCGACATGTACCTGCCCGAAGCGTGGTGGATCGCCGCCGAGGTGTTCGACGCCTGCGGTGCGAGCGACGAGGCGGTGATGGCGCTCGCGCAGGGCACGCGGTGGATTCGCCAAGTCGCACTGCCGCATGTGCCCGAGGCTTTTCACGAGAGCTTCCTGCAGCGCAACCCGACGAATCGTGCGCTGCTCGCCGCGGCGGGCCGTCGGCGCTGACCGGCTGGTCACTGTGTCGTCTGTCGGCTGGTAACCGGCTGGTAACGCCACCCCGCCTACCTTCGTGACAGAGCCTCGGCGATTGTCGCCGGGCGCCGCGGAGGGAATCGACATGAAGCATCAAGCTTGGCTCCTGTTGTCGGGGATGTTCTTGTGGTCGAGCGAGGCCAGCGCCGTCGACCGTTCGATCGACGTTCCCGCCAAGGTGGCGGTGAGCTGGGGCTTCCTGACGAACTCGAGCGCCACCAAGCAGTCGCGAACGCTAGGGGTCGGCTTCTGGCAGCGCGCGTCGGGTGCGAAGCCCGGTGTCGGCGCGGTGTTCGCTTCGGCGATGGAATACCAATTGCCCGAGGCGGCGCCGAACCGCGTGCGCTCGGCGACCTTTCGCTTCAGCGGCCGGCCCTCTCAATGCGTCGGCGCCGAGCCGGTGGTGGTGGACGTCCATGCGTATGTGGGCGATGGACGCGGCGAGATCGGCGACATGACCGCCGGCAGCCGCATCGCGCAACTCAGTGCCGACTGCAACGACCGCGCCGCGTTCTCGCGGCCGATCGATGTGACCCAGATCGTGCGCCAGGCTTCGGTGGCTTCGGGCGTGCGCTTCGTCGGCTTCAACGTGCGCAAGGCGAACAACCGCCAGGGGCCGGGGCTCTTCGACCTCGCGGCGGGCAAGCTCACGGTCGTGATCAGCGACGAAGTCGTCGACAAGCGGGGCATGCCGCACACCGACGCCGCAGCCGCACGCAAGGGCGTGCCGGTCGCCGCCGCACAGCGCCCGCGCATGCGCGACTCCGATGTGAGCAGCACCGAAGCTCTCCGCAGGGCAGAGCGATGAGAGCCGGCATGCGTCGACTGGTACAGCGCGCGCTGTATGGCGCGCTGCACGCTGGTCTCGGTCTCGTGCTCGTCGGAGCTCTTGTCGCCGCGATCGCCGGCTGCGGCAAGTCGGGAGACGCTGCGCCGGGCCCGGTTGCGATCGAGGCCGCCGCGCCACCGGCACCGAAGGGCGGCAACGCGGGTGCCAACGCGGGTGGCAACAACCAGGGAGCCTCGGCCGAAGCCGTCGCGCAGAAAGCGCGCAGCGGGCTGACGTGCCCCGCGAAGATCGTTTCCCCCGCGCGGGCCGACAACGAACCCGTCGACGACGTGCTCGGCGTGCGGCCCGGCCTGAGCTACGAGGAAGCGCTGAACGCCGTGCTGTGCACGCACGAACTGCTCGTGGCGACTCCGGCGATCAATCGTGGTTTCAACCTGAAGGCACCCGAGGCGCGCACCGTGCGTCAGGGGTTCGGCGCAGCATTCGCCGAGCCGCACGTGGTCAAGACGAGCCGGCAGATCATGCAGGAGATGCAGATCGAGACGCTGGCACGAGGCGGCAATGCGGTGCGCGAGGATCTGAAGCCGGGGCAGGTCAAGTGGTTCGTCTCCACGATGGGGTCACCGGGGAACGAGCGCGTACTGAGCGTCGCGCGCGAAGAGCGATTCGCCGCCGACGAGAACCCGACCATCGACAAGGTGCTCGGCGCCTTGCTGAAGAAGTACGGCCCCGCCACCCGCGTGCAGGCCGCATCGAGCACGCAGCTGCCCATCGTGCGCTGGGCCTACGACCCGCTGGGCAGGCTCGTCGCCGAAGGGGCGCCGCTGCATCACAAGTGCATAGGCATCTCCGATCCGAACGGCGGCGTCAACGTGACGCCCGAGTGCGGCCTCGTCGTTCAGGCGATGCTGTTCCCTCAGAAGGCGAACCCGGAACTGGTCGACCGGATGCAGGTCGGTGTCGTGAACCAGGGCAACGGCTATCGGATGATCGTCGCGACCGAAGCGGCGCTCACGCAGGCGGACCAGCTTCGCCGCACGAAGGAAGTCGAGAAGGCGGCGAAGAGCACCAAGGCGCCGTCGTTGTGAAGTGCTGTCGCGCTATTGAAGAAGAGAAGACGAGGAGAGAAAGCATGAGTCACACCACCGTCTCCATCGCGCTGCTGGCCTTCGCGGGGCTTGCGCCGATCGCGTCCGCGATGGCGGGGGCCGGCGTCGTCCCGGCCGAGTACCAGGGTACCTGGGTGTCCGCGAGGGCATCGTGCGAATCGCCCGTGCGCATGCGGATCACCGGCGACAGGCTCACGCTCGAGAGCGCCGGCGACAGCGAATCGCTCGGCGGCATCGAGATGGCCGGCCCGGGGTACTTTCCGCCGGGCTACAACGGAATCATGGCGGTCCTGCTCACCGAGTTCAGCGGCGAACAGCCTGCGATGGTGACCTTCAACGTCGGCGAGAAGAAGGGCGCGGCGCAACTCGAGTACTCGCCCATCATGCCGGGCAAGTCGACGCCGGCGCTTGCCAAGTACAACGCGCGCATCTCCAAGCTGAACCTCGCTGCGAGGTTTCCGCTCGCCAAGGTGACGCTCAAGCGTTGTGCCGGGCGCTAGCTAGCGCGGTGTCGGCAGCGGCATCGGCTTGGGGCCGCGCTCGTTGATCTTCGCGACGCCCGAGCTGCGCCGCTCGACCAGCGGCGTACCCCAGTAGTCGACCGTGCCGACGCCGGAGACGTTGACGCCCAGAGTCTGGGCCGCCCACACCCGGACCTCGCCGATCCCGTTGACGACCACCTTGGCGCGCTGGCTCAGCAGGTTCTCGCCGCGGAACTCGCCGCGCCCCGAGACCACGATCTGCAGGTCGTTCACGCTGCCCGTCATCTGCCCGTCGCCGGCGCCAGAGACCGTGAACCGCAGCGACTCGGCCTGCAGCTTGTCGAAGCGCGCGAGGCCCGAGCCGGAGATCCTGACGTCGAGCGTGTCGCACCGCACCGGCTGCGTCGCCGTGAAGTCGGCAGCGCCGGAGATCGTGACGCGCCGCAGATCGCGTGCCGTGATGTCGATGTGCGCGCGCTGCGCGTTCCAGAACTTCCAGGCGCCGTTCGGGCGGATGTGCAGCACGCCGCCGCGCACTTCGAACTCCACCGACTTCTGCGCCTCGTCGTCGCCCTCGACCTTCACCTGCTCCGTGGCGCCCTGCGTGAAGCGCACGATCGCGGCGCCCGAGATCTCCACGCTGTCGAAGCCGCCGGGCTGCGCGCGCGCGGCGCCCGGCAGCAATGCGAGCGCGGCCAGCAGCAGCGCGGCGTGGCTTCTCGGCAGTGACCTCATGTCGGCGAGCTCATAGCGAATCGGCCCTCAGCTGCCGCGAGACCTCGCGGCTCGCGGTCACGCGCGTGCCGTCGCGCATCTGCACGACGAACTGCGAGCTCTCGTCGGGCGCCATCGCCTCGACGAAGTCCAGGTTGACGATGCATGCGCGATTCACCTTCAGGAAGCGCGAGGGATCGAGCCTGCGCTCGAAGCTTGCGATCGGCACGCGCACCAGAAAGGTCTTGCCTCGGCTGACGAGCGCGGTGTATTTGGTGTCGCTGCGCATGTGCTCGATCGCGTCGACATGCAGCGGAAAGATCTTGCCCTGGTCGCGCACCAGCACGCGTGTGAGCGGTTCCGTGCCGACGGGCAGCGCCGCCGCTTCGAGAGCGGGCAGCACGTGCTCGCCCGTGCGGCCCGCAGCGAGCGCATGCTCCACGGCCTCGACGAAGCGCTCGTGCGCGAACGGCTTGAGCAGGTAGTCCACAGCGTGCAGCTCGAAGGCGGTGAGCGCGTGTTCGTCGAACGCCGTGGTGAAGATCACCGCGGGCAGCGGCTGCGAGCGGTCGGCCGCGAGCGAGCGCAGCACCTGCAGGCCGGTCATGCCGGGCATCTGGATGTCCATCAGCACCAGCGCCGGACGCTCGGCACGGATTGCCGCGAGCGCTGCGGTGCCGTCGCCGCAGACCTCGGCGAGCTCGAGCTGCGGCATCGCGCGCACCCACTCGGCAAGGCCCTCGCGGGCCAGTGGCTCGTCTTCGGCGATCAGCGTGCGGCAGCGGGTCATGCCATCAGCTCCGCTTGTGGGATCAGGATGTGGACGCGAAAGCCCGCCCCCGGTGCAGAAGACATCGACAGTTGTGCGCGACCGCCGAAGTCGAGTTCGAAGCGGCGCCGCAATGCCGACAGGCCCACGCCGCCGGTCTTGGGCGATTTCGTGTCGGGCAGCGGCCAGGTGCAGCCGGCGCCGTCGTCGTTCACGCGCAGCGACAGCGCCTCGGGCGCCGAGACGCGGGCGGCCTCGATGCGCACCGTGCCGCCCTGCACCTGCGGCGCAATACCGTGCAGCACGCTGTTCTCGACCAGCGGCTGCAGCGTGAGCGGGGGGATCGGGTCGTGCACGGTGGCCGGGTCGATCTGCCACTCGACCTTCAGGCGCGGCCCGAGGCGCAGCGATTCGAGCTCGAGGTAGTCGCGCACGAAGTCGAGCTCCTCCTGCAGCGTGACGCGCTCGGCGCTGCCCGACGCGGTGCCGAGCACGTATCGCATCATTCGCGAGAAGCGCAGCAGCGATTGCTCCGCGGCGGCGGGGTCGCGCCGGGTCAGCATCAGCAGCGAGTTCAGCGTGTTGAAGAGGAAGTGCGGATTGAGCTTGCCGCTGATCGCCGCGAGCTCCGCCCGCACCAGCGCCGCCTCGGCGCGCGCCGCGCCCAGCGCCACCGCATTGGCGCGCCGCGCATGCAGCGCGCCGCCGAAGCCCAGCATCAGCGCCACGTAGACGAACACGCCCCACATCGCCTGCCACAGCACCATGCGCTGCAGCGTTGCGTTCGAGTGCTCCACGCCGTACAGCCACACCGAGGCGGCGTAGTCCAGCGCCTGCCAGCCCGCGATGAACACCGCGGCCCCCGCAGCGTGCAGTGCGAGCAGCTGCGGCACCGGGCGCGCGCTGCGCTGCAGCCAGCGCGCCCAGGGCAGCCCGGCGCAGCCCAGCACGATCGGCGGCCCCATGTTCCAGCTCGCCAGGTACAGGCCCTTCCACATGTGCCAGGCGCCGCGCTGCCAGTCGGTGCCGGCCATCACATACAGCGCCCAGCACAACAGGCACAGGCCGGCGTACGCGAGCCACAAGGGGCGGTCCGAGCCGGGGCGGGAAGCAGGGGCGGTGAGCGTCACGGCCGTGATCGTAGAGCCGGCGCGGCCGTGGCGGGAAACGGGGTGACGAAGTGCGAGGGAAGGGGAGCCAATTGCGGCCCGGTGGGGTTGACGTCGCACGGTCACGCCGACGACATCATCCGTCCGAACAATCGGCCGCGTCGCAGCGACGGGCTGTCGCTGCATTGCCGATCACCCGCTCACAGGACCGCCACCATGATTCGATTTGCCGCGCTGCGCCCGCTGGCCGCTGCTGCCGTGTTGTTCTGCGCGGGCGCCGCCCATGCCGCGCCGCCCACGTTGACCGGCTGGGCCACGATGCCTGCCGCCACGTTTGCCGATGGCCCCACGTCGGGACAGTTCGCCGCACCCAATCCGTACGGCACCAACCTGCCGCCCTACCTGAACAAGCAGCCCGTGCAGGGTTTCTCGGCGGTGCTGCCGGTGCGCGAGCGGCGGCACGGGCACGAGCACGACCGCGGCCGCGGCCGCGGGCATGACGACCGAGACGGAGATGACGACGACACCTTCCGTTTCCTCGTCGACAACGGCTTCGGCGCTCAGAACAACTCGGCCGATTCGCTGCTGCGCATCTA